>WNFU01002949.1_pt1 | contig 53938 bp, 48 predicted proteins | sample 5400121 | NCBI WGS metagenome assembly WNFU01 (sample SAMN13153360, study PRJNA577476) | soil metagenome | isolation source: 100 cm soil or saprolite under grassland replicate 1 | place: USA:California | collected 2016-06-15 | reverse complement strand
CGCACGCCATTGACGTTCTGTTTTTAAGTCAGAGATTTGTAGCTTCACGCTCCCAAATTAGCAGTCCCCCCCTGCTGACAGCAAGTGTCTGGGAAATCAATATGTTGTGGCGAAATTCGCCCATCACAACAAGTCTATTCATCGGCGCAAAAGCGTCGTAGAAAATGCGCCTGGCAAGTTCGGCCAGCATTTCGGCGTCGGCGGCAACTGCAATGCGGATTGAAGGTATGGTGTTCATCTCAATTGAATCGACAGAGTAGGAAGAGGGGCTTTGATCGTAGTTCGGCCATACGGCCGAAATGACGATCAAAGTTGGAAGAGGAATTAGCAGAGTAGAGAGCCGCGCAAGATCGTCTTGGCATTACCGCCGAGGACTACCCGGTCGCCGTTGAACTTAACGCCCACCTCGCCGCCGCGCGCCGAGGCCTGATAAGCCGACAGCGCGTCCTTGCCCAATTTCGCCGACCAGTACGGCGCGAGCATGCAGTGCGCCGCCCCGGTCACGGGGTCTTCGTCAATGCCCGCATAACATGCGAAATAACGCGAGACGAAATCGTACTTCGAATCTCCGCGGGCGGTAATGATGACGCCCACATTGACCGCGCGTCGCAGCTTTTCAAAATCGGGCTTGACGTCGCGGACGGTCGATTCGGATTCGAGTTCGACCAGGAAATTTCCGTCGCTGCCGTCCTTGCGCCGATTGGCGACGACGGCTAGTGGCTTGATGTCCAAAGCTTCTTCGACCGCTTTCGGCAATTCGGCTCGATTCGCAAGCAGAGCTGGAAAATCCATTTCGATTCGGTCGCCGTTACGTCTGGCGATCAACCATCCGCTCAGAGTGTGAAAGCGGGCCTCTTTATCTTGCGCGAGCCGGCCCGTCTCCCACAGCGCATGCGAGCTCGCAAGCGTCGCGTGACCGCAAAGTGGAACTTCGATCTTGGGCGTGAACCAGCGCAGATCGAAGCCCCCGTCCTGGCGGGGAACTACGAAAGCCGTCTCGGACAGATTCATCTCCGCCGCGACGTTCTGCATCCATTCGGCGGGCCGAGGTTCGTCGAGCAGACAGACCGCCGCCGGATTGCCTTTGAAAGGCTCGGAAGTAAACGCGTCAATATGAAGAATCGGGATCTCCAATTGAATGTCTCCTAAAGGTAACTGATGAACTCGTCTATCGTCATTCCCGCTTGAGCAATAATGCTGAGCAGAGTTCCGCGCTTCAGATCTTTATTGTGATACGGCACGACGACCAACAAGCCACTATTATTTGGATGTTTGAAATAGTGGTGGCTTCCGCGCACATGGTCTTCGTAAAATCCCGCGCGTTGTAACACCTGCATCACTTTCTTCGGTTTGAGTGATGGAAGGCGATTCATGCGGCCGCCAAGACATCGATGCCGATTTGTTCGGCGCGGATGCGGCTGTCTTCCGGTACCGGTTGCCCGTGTTTGATCAGAACCTCTATATAACCGGTGATTGCTTCGCGCGCCATTCTTCGCGCTTCCCGCAGGTTGTCGCCTTCTGTCACCAAGCCGGGTAGCGCCGGACAAGTGACAATATAGCCACCTTCCTCGGCGGGCGTGAAAATAACGGTGAAATTATAGTTGCGAACGCGCATCGCTTCCTCCGGATTGCGCCTTATCGACAGCGAACGATCAATCGCCGAGACCGGAATCGCGTTATACACGCGCTGCCTGTTCTCCAACTCTTCCGGCTCGACCAGATCCATCTTGTTGAAGACCAGCAATCGTGGAACGGCGTCGAGTTGCAATTCGCCCAGGATGCGATTGACCGAGGCGATCTGGTTTTCGAGCTGAGGGCTGGCGGCGTCGACCAAGTGGATCAGCAGGTCGGACTCCTCCATCTCTTCCAGCGTGGCCTTGAACGCGGCGAACAGGTCTTTCGGCAGGTCGCGGATGAAGCCCACGGTGTCGTTGATGATGATCTCCTGGTCGCGCGGCAGCCGCAGTCGGCGGCTGGTCGGATCGAGCGTGGCGAACATTCGTTGCTCGGCGGCGACCTGGCTGTTGGTCAGCGCGTTGAGCAGGGTGCTTTTGCCGGCGTTGGTGTAACCGACGATCGAGACCACGGGCATGTCGCGCCGGACGCGTTGGACTCGGCGCTGGCGCCGGCTTTCGCGGACGTGTTCCAGTTTGTCTTCGAGCAGCGCGATGCGTTCGCGCACGCGGCGGCGGTCGACTTCGAGCTTGGTTTCGCCGGGTCCGCGCCCGCCGATGCCGCCCATCAGCCGGGACATCTCGGACCCGCTGCCGGACAACCGCGGCAGCAGGTACTTCAACTGCGCCAGCTCGACCTGAATGCGCCCCTCGGCGGTTTGCGCGCGCTGGGCGAAGATGTCCAGGATCAGTTGCGAGCGGTCGAGAATCTTCAGGTCGGTGGCCTCGTTGACGGCGCGCACCTGGGCGGGCGAGAGTTCGCGGTCGAAGACGATCATGTCCGCGCCGAGTTGCAGACTGCGGATGATGATGTCGTCGAGCTTGCCCTTGCCGACCAGCGTCTTCGGGTCGAGCGTCGGGCGGCGTTGAATGATTTCGTCGAGCGTGACCAGGCCGCCTGAGATCGCCAACTCGCGCAATTCGTCCATCGAATCGCGCGCTTCGGCCATCGTCCCGGTGGTGACGCCGACCAGGATCGCGCGGTCGCGGTTGTCCGAAGCCCGGCGCGCGCCCCGGTTGCGCGCCATCTCTTCTTCGAGCGACGTGATCAGCTCAATGAAATCTATGTCAAGATGGCTGGGGAGTTGCGGGGCGAGGAATCGGAAGGCCTCCGCCTCGCCGTTCTCATCGCCGTTGGGCCTATGCGCTTTCGCCGGCAGCAGGTGCGCGGCGCGAACCACCCCCGGCAATCCGGTGCTCGGATCGACGTCGATCGCGGCCATCAAATCAAGCCGGAGTAGAGCGAGGTCGGTCAGGTCGTCATGCGTCAAGCCCTTTTCGCCGCGAATGTGCGTGTGCAGGCACCGCAGCCCGTTGAAGCGCGAATGGCCCAGGCGCGAGCGATCCTGCGCCGGCAACACGATCTTGGTCGCGTCGCCAACGACGACGTCGGTGACGTGGCCTTTGCGGTCAACCAGCACGCCCACCTGCCGGCCGATTTCGTGCGAGATTTCGGTCAGTTGGCGCGCGAATTCCGGCGTGACGATCTGGACCGGCGGGATGCGACGTTGATAAATCTTCTCCAGCCGCCGCAATTGATTCGCTTTCAACCCCAATGTCTTGCCTTCGATTTGAGGAATAGCCTAGACTCCTTTTTAGAAAAATATCCGCGCCCGAATAACGGCGCTAGGTAAATGATGCCGCAAGGAATCGGACTTGTAAAATTAAGGATCTTCCACGAAGAAACACAAAGAGGCGCGAAGTCCGGTTCGACTCTCGTGGCGCTTCGTGTGACTTCGTGGACGGACCCCCAAGGAGCGACAATGCGTAAACGAAACCTGCCTTCGATCTTTTTCTTCGCGGTTGCGGCGGCCTCATTCGTCTGGATTAGCCAGATCTGCGCGCTGGCGCAAGCCGGCCCCGGCGGCAAACAAATGAAAAAGGACGAACTCTATTCCAGCGTCGCGCGGCGATTGAACGCGTTGAATGAATCGCCCACCTCCGCGATCGCCAACGAACTCGACACGGTGATCGAAGTCACCGACCTTACCATGCGCCCCGACGGCAAGGCCGAGGCCACGATCAAGGAACGCGCGCCTTCGGACGCCGCCCAGGCCGGCAAGGCGATCCGCCTCGTCTTCGCCCCGCCCGCCGCCGACGATAAGGAAGAGAAATGGACGTGGGAGCAGTTCGAAAACAATCGCAGGCTCTACCCTGTAGACAAACTCTTCCCCTACGCGAAAGACGAGCTGGGCAAACGCAAACAGGCGACCGTCGCGGGCTGGAACGCGTTCGTCGCCGCGATTAACAAGCAAGGCGAAGCCGCATTCCGAGCGCTGGAGACCGCGAAGGCGGTTTTGAAAATCGATCCGCCGCCGCTGGCCGTGGTGAGAGCAACCCGCAGCGCGCTGACCGAAGCGGTGAAAGAGAACAGGGCCGAGAACATTCTCAACGCCTACCGCGAGATGAATCAGCAGACCGAATTGGTTGCGACGCTCGGCGACACGTACACGGATTTGAAGGCTAATGACGCGTACCTGCGCCTGATCGATGAGTTTACAAAGTCGGTCGAAGCGACGAAAGCGGCGCGCAAAAATTACCTGCAGACGGTCGCCGCTTACAACGAGACGATTCTGCGCCTGCCGTTTTCGCTGGTGGCTTACGGACTTGAGTTCCACAAGATAGAAACGAATATTTCAGAAGATCAGTGAATTGGGCCTATAAGACTTATGGGTCTCATTATGAAAGGAGGCTCTTTATGAGCGAACATCAGAATGATCCGAATCAACCGAACGACGCCGGCGGCCCGTTGACGTCGCAGACTCGGCATCAGGGCGCCGGCGGCCGCGCCGGAGAAACCATTGACGAAATCACTTCAACGTTGCGCGACCTGTTCAGCCGCGTGCCCGACACCTTCAGCAAAGCGGTCGAGCGCGCCATGAACGTCCGCGACACGACGGTGCTGCTTCGTTTGAGCGACGAATCATCAGACAATGTGGACACGCTGGTGTCGGCCGGAGTTTTCAGGAGCCGCGGCGAGGCCGCGGCGTTCTTGATCGAAGAGGGAATTAAAGCGCAATCAGCGTTGTTCCAGCGCATTCAGGACAAATTGACCGAGATCGAAAAGTTGCGCTCCGAATTGCGCACCAGCATCTCGCCTGAAACGCCGAAATAAAAATCAAGCCCGCGGATCACCCGGATGGCGCGATGGTCTGGCGAACATAGCGTCATCCGGGTGATCCGCGGGCGGATTTTTCCGGAAGCTTGTTGGTCAATGATCAGGGATTGCGGTCCTGGGCGTCGTGCTTCTGGCGGTAGATTCTACGGCTCTCCCGATTCAATTGACGCTGGATTCGCGCCCGCTCCTGCGGCGTGAATTCACCGCCGGATTGCCGCGCGCGGGCTTCGTTCAGCCTGATCTGCGCCTCCTGCCTTCGGATCCTCGCCGCCTCGACCGGCGTCAACTCACCGCTGCGAACGCCCTGTTGAATCCGCTCTCGCTGGTTTTGCTGGCGTTCGTTGATGCCGTTGTTGGGGTTGCGGTCCTGGGCGTCGTGCTTTTGCTGATAGATGTTCTGGCTTTCCCGATCCAACTGGCGTTGGATTCGAGCCCGTTCCTGCGGGGTGAATTCGCCGCCGGACTGACGCGCGCGGGCTTCATTGAGCTTGATTTGCGCTTCCTGCCTTCGAAGCCTCGCCGCTTCAACTCCGGTCAACTCGCCGCTGCGAACGCCCTGTCGAATCCGCTGTTGTTGATTGTGTTGACGTTCGTTTACACCGTTCCGTCGCCCCTGCGCCAAGCCAGCCGCCGGGATTATGACGGCCACCATCGCCGCCGTCACGAACCATTTCATGAACCTCTTCATTAATTAATCCTCCTTGGCCCGCCACGTCGGGCGGGATCTTGAAAGTTAATGCCCTCTAGGGGTACCGCCGATTAAGACTGAGGGCGCCGGCGTAAAGTCGAGAAAAGTTTTGTTAAAAAGCGGAGGTTGTCCGGGCTCCTACAGAATTCCTATCAGCTTCTTTGACGAGACGTTGCGCCCGCAGAGGATGATCGCGACGTTTTGACCCGCATACATCTCGCGCCCTTTCAAGTAAGCCGCGACAGCGACGCCCGCTGAGCCTTCGATGACCCAACGCTCTTCATCGAAGATCAGCCGCATCGCCTCGCGGATCTCAGCTTCGGAGACCAGCGCGTAATCGTCGATCAATTGTTGGCAAAGCTGGAGAGTGACGGAGCCTTCCTCGACGCCCCCAGCAGTGCTTTCTGAGATTGTCGGCTCTTCCGGGACTTCGATGATCCTGCCCGCGCGCAAACATTCATAGAGCGGGCGCGAATTCTCGGGCCAGCAGCCGATGACGCGGGTGTGCGGGCTGACCGATTTCAAATAAGCCGCGATTCCGGCGATCAACCCGCCCCCTCCGACCGCTACGAAGACCGCGTCGATCCTGTCCAACTGTCGCGCAAGTTCCAATCCGATTGTGCCCTGGCCGGCGATGACCTGCAGGTCGTTATACGGCGAGATGAAAACTTGGCCCGATTTCCGCGCGGCTGCGCGCGCTGCGTATTCCGCTTCGAGGCAATCGCCGGCGGACAGGACGGGGATTCCGCCGAGATGTTTGATCACCGCCAGTTTCTGTTCCGAGACGTCGCGCGGCAAATAGATCGTCGCCGTCGTCCCCGCGTGGCGGGCCGCGTAACAGACGCCCATCCCATGATTGCCGGTCGAGGCCGCGATCACGCCTCTGCGCAATTGCTCTTCGTCGAGCGAGAGAATCTTGTTCGTCGCGCCGCGGAGTTTGAACGAGCCGGTGTGTTGCAGGTGTTCGAGTTTGAGGTAAACGCCGGCGTCTCCCAGCCGGCTCAGATGAAGAGAGCTATCGACCGGCGTCTCGCGCGCGAGCGGGCGGATGCGCGATTCGGCTTCGATTATGTCTTGAGCGGAAAGCATTAGTCGCGTGGTTTCACGCTCTCGCGGATGTATTTGATTATCTCTTCGGTCGAGGCCCCGGGCAGGAAGACCGCGCCGACGCCGGCCTCTTTAAGCTTCGGGACGTCGTCTTCGGGGATGATGCCGCCGCCGAAAAGCAACACGTCGTCCATCCCTTTTTCGCGCATCAATTCGACCACGCGAGGGAAGATCGTCATGTGCGCCCCCGACAGGATCGAAAGACCGACGATGTCGACGTCCTCCTGCATGGCGGCATTGACGATCTGTTCGGGGGTTTGGCGCAATCCGGTGTAGATCACTTCCATTCCCGCGTCGCGCAGCGCGCGCGCGATGACTTTGACGCCCCGGTCGTGCCCGTCGAGACCGGGCTTGGCTAACAGAACTCTGATTCTGGTTTCGGACATAAGTTAGCGGGTAGTGGGTAGTGGGTAGTGGGTAGTGAATAGTAATTGGCAAGGTCAAATTCTTTGCCATTCACTATCCACTATCCACTATCCACTACCCACTATTTTCAATTCGTCTTCGCTTCGGCGGAAGGCGATTGTAGCGGCTTGCCTTCCGCGTCGTAAAGCTCGACGCCGCCGAACTGCTTCATCACGTCGGCGATCTGTTTGGCGTCGCCGACGGCGACGATCTGCAGCTTCGCAAGGTCGAGATATTTTCGCGCGACGCGCTGAACGTCGTCCGCAGTCACCGCGGCGATCCTCTGCGGGTAGGCGTCCCAGTAATCGGCGGGGAGGTTGTAGATTTTCTGCGTGATGATGTTGGCGAGCAGCGATTGCGGCGATTCGAGCTGCAGCGCGAAGCCGCCGACGATCGTGCGTTTGGCGCGGTCGAATTCGTCGTCCGGCGTCTTCTCCTCGCGGATGCGTTTGAACTCGTAGATCAGCTCGTCCATCGAACCTTTGGTGACTTTGGTCTGCACTTCGGTGTTCGCGCGGAAGACGCCGCGGTATTTAGCCGCCGTGAATCCGCTGTACGCGCCGTAGGTGTAGCCCTTGTCTTCGCGCAGGTTCAGGAAGAGGCGCGCGCTGGCCCCGCCGCCCAGAATCTGGTTCATCACGTCCAGAGCGTAATAGTCGGGGTCGTTGCGTTCGATCGACAGATTGCCGAGGATCAGGTTGGTCTGTTCCGACCCGGGGCGGTCGACCAGATAGATCTTCGACGAACCGTGTTCACTGACTTTGGGCAGCTCGGGTCGCGGGACCTCGCCGCGCGTCCATGAACCGTTTTGGGAACCGTTTTGGGAACCGTTTTGGGAACCGTTTTGGGAACCGTTTTGGGAACCGTTTTGGGAACCGTTTTGGGAACCGTTTTGGGAACCGAAAGTCTTTTCCAGTTTCGCCACGACCTCGGCCGGGTTGACGTCGCCGACGATGGCGAAGATGGCGTTGTTCGGTTTGTAGTTCGCCGCGTGAAACTGTTTGAGCGTCTCCTGGGTGAGACTCTGGATTTGCGCGGGCGTCAGCGCGATGCGACCGGCGGGGTGCGCGCCGTACATCGTCTTCAAAAACATCTCGTTGGCCAGGAATCCCGGCTGCGAGCGTTGGGCGCGCAATTGGGCGGTGGCCCGGTTCTTTAGTTTATTCAGGTCGTCCGCCGGGAAGCTAGGATTCAAGATCACGTCGGCGAACAACTCCATGATCTGATCGAAGTTCTCGGTCAATCCTCCGGCCGTGATCGAGCTGATCGGCGATGAGAGGCCGGAGTTGGCATTCAGAGTCGCGCCCATCGATTCGACCGCTTCGGCGATCTGCCTGCTCGACCGCGTCTTCGTCCCTTCGCGCAGCATAGTCGCGGTGTATTGGGCCGCGCCCGGCAGGTTGGCCGGATCGCTCAGACCGCCGCTCAGGATGACCATCTGCATCGTGAAGGTCGGCAGCTTGTGGTTTTCGAGCGCGATCACTCGCAGCCCGTTGCCGAGCTCCGTTTCATAGGCTTTCGGCATTGCGACTTTCAGAACTTCCTTGTTAATGGGCGTTTTGCCCTTGATCACCACGCCTTTCAGCGTCTGCGGCTGTTGAGCCAATACTACGCTCGCGGCCAGGGCGAGTGTCAGCGCCGTCGTCATTGCGGATATTCGTTTCATTGCTTTCCTCTGATTAATAGGACCTATCAGACTTATAGGTCCTATAAGTCATATAAGTCCTATCAGGGCTGCTGCTTCGCCGGGGTTGTAACGGCGACCGTGCGGTTCGCAGGCTTCAGATATTTCTGCGCCACGCGCTGCACGTCGGCCTTGGTGATGGCGGCGAATTTCTGGAATTGCATGTTGATCAGGCCCGGATCGTTGTAAAAGACCGCGTATTCGCTCAACCGAATCGCCGTGCCGAGCGAGCTTTGGAGCGACTGGATTGAACCGCGCCGCGCCGAGTTCTTAGCCTTGTCCAACTCCCAATCGGCGATTGGTTCGCGCTGCAACCGCTCGATCTCTTCGTTGATCGCGGCCTCGACGTCTTCGACCTTCTTGCCGGGCGCGACCATCGCGGTGACCTGGTAATAGCCGCCGCCGCGGAACGGATTCGAGAAGGCGGAAAAGTTCGTGACCAGTTCCTTCTCCTTAACCAGCTTCTGGTAGAGTCGCGAACTTTGACCGCCGGACAGAGCCGAATTGAGAACCTGCAATGCGTAAGCGTCAGGCGTGTTGGAGACGACGCCTTTGTAGCCGATCAGCAACTGGGTCAGACGCGCGAACGGGTCTTCCATCGCGAAGCGGCGCTCGGCGGTCTGTTCAGGCTCGGTCGTTTCGACTTTCGGCGGCGCGGGCTGCGCGGGGATGCCTTCGAAATACTTTTTGATCTTGGCTAGCGCCTCGTCTGTCTTGAAATTGCCGACCAGGGCGAGCGCGGCGTTGTTCGGCGCGTAATAAATTCGGAAGAACTCCTTCACGTCCTGCAGGCTGGCCGCGTTCAAATCCTCCATCGAGCCGATGACCGAGTGTTTGTAGGCGAAATTGTCGAACATCACTTCCTGGAATTTCTCATCGGTCTTGCCGTAAGCCTCGTTGTCCACGCGCAGCCGGCGCTCTTCCTGAACGGCCTTGCGTTGGACGTCGAGGCTCTCCTGCGACACGTCGAGCGCGCGGACGCGGTCGGATTCGAGGAAGAGAATCATGTCGAGCTGGTTTGACGGCACCGTGGCGAAATAGAGCGTGCGGTCTTCGCTGGTCGTCGCGTTATTCTCGCCGCCGTTAGTGTCGATCCATAGTGAGTATTCATTCCTGCCGACGTTCTCGGAGCCTGTGAACATCATGTGCTCGAAGAGGTGGGCGAAACCAGTGCGGCCCGCGCGCTCGTTGCGCGAGCCGACGTCGAAAGTTATAGCCACGGAGACAACCGGCGCGCTGCGGTCTTCGACCAGCAACACGCGCAAGCCGTTCTTCAATTTCACGTCTTTAAAATTGACGTTGACCGTTTTGCCGGGCGCGGGCTTCGCCGCCGGGGCGCCGTCTTTCGGCCCGTTTTTCGGAGAGGGCGGTTTCTGTCCGCCCCGCCCGTAAGCCACGGCGCCCGACAGCGCGAGCGCAAACGTCAGCGCCACACGCAGGAAGCAGTGAGCTTTGTTCATAAAGATTTCCTTTCGATTAATGAATTCGGGAAATTTGTGGATGCGTTGAAAAATGACGCGAAAATAACTGTAACCGCATTTCATTTCCATCAAATCGTAGCGATTGTAGCGCAGCCCGCCGAGCATCACAAAACAGCGGTGGATTTGAACGCCTGATCGTAGGGTTTCGTCGCCGTCGTGTAATCCGCCGTAGATTTCCCCGATCCGCAATCCGCAATCCACAATCCGCAATCAAAAGTCCGGCTCCTGGTATTCGCCGAACACCGGCCGAAGCGCGTCGCACATTTCGCCGAGCGTGCAGTCTGCGCGCGCGCAATCGATCAGCAGCGGCATCGTGTTGGCGCTCGGGTCTTCGGCGCCGCGCCTCAATTCGTCGAGGGCGAGCCGCGCGGCGGCGTTGTCGCGTTTGGCGCGGAGTTTCGCCAGTCGTTCTTCCTGCAACTTCGCGACCGATTCGTCGATCTGCAGGATGTTCGGCTCGCCGAGTTCGTCGGTGTTCATCTGGTAAGCGTTGACGCCGACTATCACCTTCTCGCCGCGTTCGACCGCGCGCTGGTACTGGTAGGCCGACTCGTGAATCTCTTTCTGCGGGAAGCCGGCTTCGACGGCTTCGATCATTCCGCCCATCGCGTCGATCTTGCGGAAATAGTCCCAGGCCTCTTCTTCGAGTTCGCCGGTCAGCTTCTCGACGAAGTACGAGCCGCCGAGCGGGTCGACGGTGTTGGTGGCGCCGGTCTCGTGCGCGATGATCTGTTGAGTCCTGAGAGCGATCAGCGCCGCGCGTTCGGTCGGGAGGGCCAGCGCCTCGTCGTAGCCGTCGCAGTGCAGCGATTGCGCGCCGCCGAGCACGGCGGCCAGGGCCTGGATCGCCACGCGCGAGATGTTGTTGATCGGCTGCTGCACCGTGAGGCTGACGCCGGCGGTCTGCGCGTGGAAGCGCAGTTGATGTGAGCGCGGGTTCTTCGCCTTGAACCGCTCGGTCATCACCCGGCTCCAGATGCGGCGCGCGGCGCGGTATTTGGCGATCTCTTCGAAGAAGTCGTTATGCGCGTTGAAGAAGAACGACAGCCGCGGCGCGAACTCGTCGACGTCGAGGCCGGCGCGGACGCCGTATTCGACGTACTCGATCCCGTCGCGCAGCGTGAAGGCCAGCTCCTGCGCGGCGGTCGCCCCGGCTTCGCGGATGTGGTAGCCGGAGATCGAGATCGAATTCCATTTGGGCATCCGCTCGGCGCAGAACCTGAACGTGTCGGTGATCAGCCTCATCGACGGGCGCGGCGGATAGATCCACTCCTTCTGCGCGATGTACTCTTTCAAAATGTCGTTCTGCAGCGTGCCGCCGACGTCGCCCCAATCGGCGCCCTGCTTTTCGGCCACCGCCAGGAAGAAGGCGAAGATCATCGAGGCGGGCGCGTTGATCGTCATCGAGGTGGTCACCCGGTCGAGCGGTATTCCGTCGAAGAGGACTTCCATGTCTTCGCGCGACGAGATCGCCACGCCGCATTTGCCGACCTCGCCCTCGGAGAATGGGTGGTCGGAGTCGTAGCCCATCAGCGTCGGCAAATCGAAGGCGGTTGAAAGCCCCGTCTGCCCGTGTTCGAGCAGATATTTGAAGCGCCGGTTGGTGTCGAACGCCGAGCCGTAGCCTGCGAATTGCCGCATCGTCCAGGGCTTCGCCCGATAACCGGTCGGATGAATGCCGCGCGTGTACGGCGCCATCCCCGGAAAGTTGATGTCGCGCTCGAACGAGATCTCTTCGACGTCGCGCGGCGTGTATAGCCGCTCGATCGGCTTCAGAGAAACAGTCGTGAATTCGACCTGACTTTCGGGCATCTTCCGCAGCGATGGTTCGAGACTCTTCTCTTCCCATTCTTGCTGCAACTCGTCCAAACGGTCGGTAACGATTGCGGGATCTTTCATAGAATCCTCCGAAAATCTCTGAATAGGACCCATAGGACTCATAGGACTCCCATAAGTCCTATGAGTCCTATAAGTCCTATAAGTCCTATTTCAACTGTTAGTCAAGCGCGCCGTGCAACATCAGGTGGGCCAGGTAAAAGAGCGCGGCGCCGGCGAAGACCAGCAGCGACGCGCCCAGGTCGGCGCCCTTATGACCTTTGCGATTAACTTCGGGAATCAGGTCGGACGCGGCGACATAGAGCGTGACGCCGGCCGAGAAGGGAAGCGTGAGTTTGACGGCAGGTTGTACGGCGAATGTCAGAACTATTCCGGCGAAGGTCGCGGCGGCGATCAACGAGGTCGCGCGCATCGCCGCCTGATTGCCGCGCCCGGAAGCGAGCGCGATCGAAGCGACAGTGAAGCCTTCGGGGATTTTGTGCAAGAGTATCGCGATGAAGAGGAGCAATCCCAGTCGGAAACTCGTGAGCAGCCCGGAAGCGATTGCGACGCCGTCGAAGAAGGTGTGAACCGAAAGCGCGATGACCGCAGTAGTCGCCACTCCACGGCGCATCATTTCGTCGGAATGTGTCTCTTCGCCGAAATGGAAGTGGGGCGCGATGGTGTGTTCGACGAATTGGATCAGCAAGTAGCCCGCCAGCGCCAGGCCCATTGGTTTTATTAGACTCCCCTGCCATTGCAGAGCGACTTCCGGAATCACTTCCAAAAAGACTGCGGCAAGCATGAAACCGGCCCCGAGCGCAATCAGATATCTGAGCAAACGCTGACTGGTTGCGCGTGATCCGGTGATTAAAAAACCGCCGATAATATTTCCAGTGGCCGCCATCAATCCGAAGCCGATTAGTTGTATTAGTGGATTCATTTGCCGAAAAACTGCCCTTCTATCCGCCGCAAGCGCAAAATGCGCGTAACTATATCACCAACTGCCACCCATCCACAAAAGTTCACAAAGCGCGTAACGCGCCACAAGCCAAGCCGATGTGCGCCAATCTGACACCATTTTGAGCAAATCTGTACTAGCTATAAGTTTCAATCCTTTAGCATTTATGACTTCAAGTCGTGAATCAACGATTTTATGAAGATAAATGCCTTGACACCTTTTAATCGCTGGCATACTATACGCCGCATTCAAGTGGTCCAAAGTGGTAAAAGATAGAATAGAGTGGTTGCGGGGGGCGGTAAAAAGAGAGATTAGAAGAGGGATTGGAATGAAATGCTGCGAGGTAGCTACAGCGCGCATATGGATGACAAGGGGCGGATTAAAGTTCCGGCTTCATTCAAACGCTATCTCGATGAGAAATATGCTCAGGACGATTTTTATGTGACAAGTTTACTTGGGGATTGCGCGCGGATTTACCCGCTACGGGAGTGGGAGGAAATTGAAAAAAAGTTGTCCGATCAGCCCTCGATGATTCCGGCGGCGAGGAAGTTTCTGGATCGCGCCAACTATTATGGGCAGATGCAGCAGATGGACGGGCAGGGAAGGATCTTGATCTACCCGATGTTGCGCAACGAAGCGAACCTGGCGGGCGAAGTGGTGGTCTTCGGATATTTGAAATATTTGGAAGTATGGAACGCCGAAAATTTCCGCCGCTCGCGCCTGGAAGAGCAGCCGTATACGGATCAAGATGCGGAGGCGCTGGCGCGGCTCGGTATTTGAGGTTTCCGGTTCAGGGGACGCAAGATCGAGGATCGAGGATCGAGGATCGAGAATCGAGAATCGAGGATTGAGGATCGAAGATAGCGTCATTGCATAAGGCGATCCTCGATCTTCTATCTTCCATCCTCAATCTTCGTTCTTGGCGTTCCCTTGCTCCTGTTGAATTTATGGAACTCCATCGCCCTGTGATGACCCAGGAGACGCTTGAGAGTCTCGACGCCGCTCGCGGAGGGTTGTTCATTGACGCGACGCTTGGGCTGGGAGGGCATAGCGAGTTGATTCTGCGGGCTTCGCCCGACAACCGCGTGATGGGGCTTGACCGTGACGCTGAGTCGATAGAATTGGCGATCGGGCGTCTGGCGGAGTTCGGCGGAAGGTTTATGGCGGTGCATACGGATTACCGCCGGATCAAAGAGGTTCTTGCGGAAAAAGGAATCGAGACGGTTGCGGGCATATTGGCCGATCTCGGTATTTCATCATATCAATTGAGCGCGCCGGAGCGCGGCTTCAGCTTTCGTTCCGGTCAAGATTTTACCGAATCCCCATCGTCGTCAGTAACTTCACCAACCGATCAATCCGCATACCCGGTGGCCACATCCACATTGGATATGCGGATGGATCGTTCACAGAAATTGACAGCGGCCGATTTAGTTAATGATCTCAGCGAGCGTGAATTGGCCGACATCATCTTTGAATATGGTGAAGAGCGGGCCGCGCGACGCATAGCTCGTCGCATTGTCAGAGAGCGGGCCGTAGCGCCCATCACGACTACCAGGCAGCTTGCCGATCTGGTTGTCCGCAGCGTTCATCCGAAAGGTCACTGGCGCATTCATCCTGCGACAAAAACTTTCCAGGCGCTTCGCATAGCGGTAAACCGCGAACTGGAGGGGCTGGATCAATTCGTCGCCGGCGCGGTTGACGCGCTTGAACAGGGCGGGCGGTTGGTGATCATCTCGTTTCACTCGCTCGAAGACAGGATTGTCAAACAGGCCCTGAGGTTTCAGTCTGGCCGTTGCTTGTGCCCCCCCAACCAGCCTGAGTGCCGATGCGGAGCGGTGAGGCGTGTGGAGATACTCACGCGCAAAGCCATTCAGCCAGGCGCTGCTGAAATCGCTGATAACCCGCGCTCTCGCAGCGCGAAGTTGCGCGCCTGTCGGAAGATTTGATGGCGCCCAGAACGGCCACCGGCGCAGCGCAGCAACAGCTTAATCCCCACGGTCAATAAATGTAAGTCAGGCTCTATCTGAAGAGTCACTTTTCAATAGAAGGTAAAAAAATCGCGGCGCTATTCGCCGTTAATCCAGAGGAGTCGCTCATATCGTCGTGGACGGCTTCTAGAAACAAAAAAATAGACAGGATTTGCAGGATTTCTCAGGATTTGTGCATTGAGTTGAATCCTGAGAAATCCTGCAAATCCTGTCTATTTTCTGCGGTTGTGGAAAATGAGAACACCGCGATAGTTGCTGATTTTATGGACATATAGTCCATGAGTCAGTTTTGCGGTAAACGGGGACTATAAGCTCCCGCCAGTGATCGGGGAATTATCCCCAATCGCTTTGACCCTGGAAACTTGCGGCTTTTTTGCCGATTTGGTTTAGGCCGCCCCAACCAAAATTAGGTTGATAACCAGGGCATCCGGCTTGTCTTTAAAACAAGCGATTGACGGAACGTCCGTCGTGGCAAAGTTTACAATTGATGTTTATGTCTGTCCATAGAATGAAAGATCAGAAGCGATACCTACCCGGAGTCCGCAACGGCGCCGTAGCCAAACGCCAAGCCCGGTCGAAAAATCCGGCGAAGTCGTCAATGGCGTTGGGGGCGTTCAGCATAGGGGCGGGTACTCCCCGTTCGCGTCAGAATTCAAGGCGGATTTCAAGCCGCGCCCTCGACCGGCGTCGGAGCGAAGGCCGCGGGGCGAGAGTTATGTGGATGATGATCCTGATCGGCGTGGCGCTCGCCGCGGGCTTCGTCTTCGCGCTGCGCTCACAGATCAACGCCTACAGAATCGCGCAGGCCGAAGAACTGCTCAAGGTGAAGCTCGATGAATACGCCAGCCAGCAGGAATTTCTGACGCGCGATCAACAGCGCGCTCTCAGCGCCGGCGAAGTCGAGCAGGCGGGCAGGCGGAACGGACTCAATCATCTCAAACTGGACAAGGAAGCGGACCAGGATAACGCTTCAGTCCGGCAGGTCGTTTCCCGGGTTCCGTCGCCCCTCGGGACGCTTCGGGCCGATCAGAGCCCTCGCCCGGTTATCAACGCCACTCGGTGGGGCGCCTCTTCGATCAGGCCGGCCAGGCCCGGCTCACAGGCGAAGGTTGTGAGGGGCGTGAAGACTGGAAAAGCGGCGAAGGTCGTGAAGGTCGTGAAATTGAACGCCGCGAAGCGCGAGAGCGCGGCCAACAAGGCAAGGGCATAGAAGATCGAGGATAGAAGATCGAGGATAGAAGATCGAGGATAGAAGATCGAGGATAGAAGATCGAGGATAGAAGATCGAGGATAGAAGATCGAGGATAGAAGATCGAGGATAGAAGATCGAGGATAGAAGATCGCGTCGAATATCATTGTTCGATCCTCGATCCTCGATCCTCGATCCTCTTAATAGAGTGCTCCCGTGAAAATAGTACGAACCAGACAACGTAAGCCCCGACAACCGGCGCGGCGTCCGATCAGGCAGCCTGCCGACGCGGGCCGCCGCGCGCTCTGGATAGCCTCGGCTCTGTGCGTCTGGATGTTCGTGATCATGGGGCGTCTGGCGTGGTTGCAGGTGGCGCGGCATGAACATTACTCGGAGCGCGCCGCGCTCAACCAGCGGAAGGAGGTCAAGGTCGTCGCCGCGCGCGGGCCGATAGTCGACCGGGAAGAACGCGAGCTCGCCGTCAGCGCCATCGCCGACTCGGTCTATGTCGATCTGAAGCAACTCAAGGAGGAGGCCGACCGCGAGAGGGCCGCCAGCGCGCTCTCCCCGCTGCTCGGCTTTGATCAATCCGAACTGCTGAAGAGATTGACCGGGGATTCGAGTTTCCTCTGGCTCAAACGCAAACTCGACCCCGAGACCTCTCGGGCCCTCAGCGAAGTGGTCGCCAAAAACAGTCTGCGCGGAGTCGCGATTCAAAAAGAGAGTCAGCGGTTCTATCCCAACGACTCTTTGGCCGCGAGCGTGATCGGTTACGTCGACTCGTACGACAACGGGCTGGCCGGCGTCGAGCAGAAGTACGACGACCTGCTGAGCGGGAAGGCGGGCGAGATCGCGTTCGACAGGGACGCTTCGGGACGGCCCTACAACCGGAGCGAGATCCCGGCGGTCAACGGCGCGCAGGTCGTCCTGACGATTGACGCGGTCCTGCAGCACAGGGTCGAGGTCCTGCTCGACGAGGCCATGCGGATGACGCGCGCGAAAGGCGCCGGCGCGATCGTCATGGACCCGAGGACCGGCGAGATCCTGGCTCTCGCCAACGTCCCGACCTTCAACCCCAACATGCGCCCCGAGGGCGCGAACGACTCGTCGCGCGCCAACCGCGCGATCGGCTGGCCTTACGAACCCGGGTCGATATTCAAAATCGTGACCTACGCGGCTGCATTTGAAGAGGGTTTGTTCGAGCCGGACGACATGATCAACTGCGGCGGTGGACAGATCACCATCGGCAAGCGCGTCATACGCGACACGCACGCCTACGGAGCTCTGACGGTCGAAGACGCGTTCGCCAAGTCGTCGAACGGCGGCGCGATCCGCATCGCCATGAGGCTCGGCAGGGAGAAATTCTTCGAATACATCTCGCGGTTCGGCTTCGGGCGGAAGACCGGGGTCGAATTGCCGGGCGAATCGCGTGGGATAGTCAACCCGCTAGAAGACTGGCGCATCGATTCGATCGGCTCGGTGGCCATCGGCCAGGAGGTGTCGGTCACGCTGCTGCAGATCGTCGCGGCGGTCGCCGCGATCTCCAATCGCGGCGTGTGGGTCAAACCTCATGTCGTCAAGAAGGTCGTGGCGCAGGACGGGCGCGCGTTGTACGAGCCGAAGATCGAAACGCGACAGGTCGTCAGCGAGCGGACCGCGCAAATGATGGTCAGGATTATGGAGCGCGTGGTGACGCATGGCACCGCCCGCCACGCGATCAATCTGGCGGGCTACTCCGTGGCGGGCAAGACCGGCACCCCGCAGAAGGTCGAGAACGGAAGGATGTCGCGGACGAAATACATGCCGTCGTTCGCGGGATTCGTCCCGGCCGCCAACCCGCGCCTGGCCATAGTCGTGATGGTCGATGAGCCGGAAGGAAACCACCAGGGCGGGAGCGTCGCCGCGCCGATCTTCAACCTGATCGCCGAAGCCGCGCTGGGCGATTACGTCATTCCGCCCGACGACAAGGCGTTCCGCGACTCCCTGGCCGCGTTGTCGAAAGAGTACGAGTCGGAAAGCGGCGAGGACTCGGATTGCGGATCGCGGATTGCGGATTGCGGATTGATAGGCGGCGCCATATCTCGCGCAAAAGGCGACGGGGTAAAAGCAGAATTTTCGGAATCAATAAATCCGCAATCCGCGATCCGCAATCCGCAATACCTGATCCCCGACGGGGCGCAGGTCTTCGTGATGCCGGATTTCCGCGGCCGCGGGGTGCGCGCGGTGACGCAAGCCTGCGCGCAGATGAATCTGGTAATTAGCGTGCATGGGTCGGGCTTGGCCTTTCGCCAGTCCCCCGCCGCAGGGTCGAAGGTCAGGGCGGGCGAAACGTGCAAGGTAACGTTTCAGTGATTATGATTTATAAGGCCTGTAAGACCTATTCATTGTTCATCGTTCATCGTTCATTTGTCATTTCCGGAGCCGCGCCATTCCACAATGACAAATGACAAATGAACAATGGAAAATGAACAATGAATAGGTCTTATGGATAAGGAAATTAACGACTCCCTGGACGGGATTCATTATGCCAACACTTCGTGACATAGCGGGCTACATTGACGCGCTGCCCGAAGGCGCGAATCAGGACGCCGTGATTGACGCTGCGAGTTCAGTAGTCACGCACGACTCGCGCCGGGTGACGCCGGGGGGCATATTCGTCGCAACGCCCGGGGCGCGAGTCGATGGGAACCAATTTGTCGCGGAGGCGGCGAGGCGCGGCTGCGTAGCTGTCGTCTCCGAACAGCCGCGGCCGGCAGGTCTGCCGACCGCCGAATCGATCGTCTGGATGCGCGTGGTCGACGCGCGGCGGGCGCTGGCGAAAGCCGCCGCGCTGGTTCATGACCATCCGTCGCGCAAGCTCGCGCTCGCGGGAATCACAGGCACGAACGGGAAGACGACCACGGCGCACCTGGTCGAATCCATTTTCACCGCCGCCGGAAAGAAATCGGCGATGATGGGCACGATCTGCTACCGCATCGGGGACGAGCAGATAGGCGCCGATTTCACCACGCCGGAGGCCTCCGAGCTTCAGGACTTCCTGCGGCGCGCGGTCGAAGCGGGCGTGACTCATGCGGTGATGGAGGTCTCGTCAATCGCGCTCGACATGCGCCGCGCCGACGAACTCGAGTTCGCGGCGGCGGCCTTCACCAACTTGACGCAGGACCACCTGGATTTTCACAATTCGATGGAGGCTTATTTCGCCGCGAAGCGGAAGCTCTTTGACGGCTCCATCGGCAAGCGCCCGGCCCGCTCGATCATCAACCTCGACGACCCGCGCGGCGCCGAACTGAAAGCCTTGTGCGGGGGAACGGTCATGACCTACGCGCTCGACGCCAAGGCCGACATCACGACCGAGGCTCGCAACTTCGGACTCGACGGACTCCAATTCGTCGCGCGGACGCCCGCCGGTCCGGTCCGGGTCAATTCTTCGTTGGTCGGGCGCCCGCACGCCTACAACATACTTTGCGCGGTCGGCGTCGGACTCGCGCTGGGCTTCGATTGCGAGACGATCGCGCGCGGCGTCAAGGAGTGTCGCGGCGTGCCGGGCCGCTTCGAGCGCGTGACCGCGAACGGCCATAACGGCCAAAACGGCCATAACGGGGAGGACGTCACTGTCATCGTCGATTACGCGCACACGCCGGACGCCCTGGTCAATACGCTGCGGACGGTGCGCGACGCGCAGGCCAACCAGGGCGCCTGCCGGCCCAAGGGCCGCGTGATCACCGTCTTCGGCTGCGGCGGCGACCGCGACCGCGCCAAACGCCCACTGATGGGCGAGGAGGCCGCGCGGCTGAGCGACTTCGTGATCGCCACCTCCGACAACCCGCGCAGCGAAGACCCGCTGCTGATCTTGAACGACATCAGGGTCGGGCTTGCCCGCGTCGGCAAGAATTACGACCTGATGGTCGACCGTCGCGAAGCGATCTTCCGCGCGATCTTGCAAGCGAGGCCGGGTGATGTGATCCTCATAGCCGGCAAAGGTCATGAGACTTATCAGATTCTGCCGACGGGCAAGATTCATTTCGACGACCGCGAGGTCGCGCGCGAGGCGTTGGATGAAAGGAAAAGGTTGAGAAACGGCGGGGTTAAGAAGAATGGCGGCTAACAGTACCGCGCGCGTAAGCAAGCGGTTGTCCCATCGGTCAGCCGCTTGCTTACGCGCGCGGTACTGTACCGACATTTGGAGTTGTGAGTGAAGTTAAGCGAGATCGCGCGCTTATTGGGCGCGAGCCACATGTTGAACAAGGCGCTGGCGGAGACCGAACCCGCCGGCTTCGCGTTCGATTCGCGCGCCATCAAGGCGGGCGAACTGTTCGTCGCGATCCCGGGCGAACGCGTCGACGGGCATCAGTTCGTTCGAGAGGTCTTTGAAAAAGGGGCCTGCGCCGCGATGGTGGTTCATCACGGACTGCCGTTCGCGTCCGACCTGGGCGATTACGCCGGCAGGCTGCTCTTCGTCGAAAACACGGTCTGCGCGTTACAGCGGCTCGCCCGACGAGTGATCGCCGGCTGGCATCGCCCCGTCGTCGGCGTCACCGGCAGCGCGGGCAAGACGACCATGAAGGATCTGATCGCGCACTGTTTGGGTGGGGCGGGAAACGTCCTGAAGTCGTCGGGCAATTTGAACACCGGCTACGGGTTGCCGCTCGTTCTCACGCGGATGATCAGCGGCGGCGCGAAGCCGTCCGATTATGACTTCGCCGTTCTGGAAATGGGGATGAGTTCGTTCGGCGAGATCGCGCGCCTGGTTGACATCGCGCCCCCAGAAGTCGGCGTCGTCGGCAACGTCGGGACCGCGCACATCGAATTCTTCGGCTCGCAAGAGCGCATAGCGCGCGCCAAGGCCGAGATGGTCGACGGCGTGAAGCCGGGGGGCGTGGCGGTGTTGAACGCCGACGACCCGCTGGTGATCGGGATGCGGGAGCGCCGCGACGACGTCGCGGTCATCAGCTTCGGCGTCTCGGCGAGCGCCAGCGTGACGGCCCGCGAGATCGCCGTGGACTCTTCCTTCGGCGGATCGCGCTTCGTTTTGGAGACGCCGGACGGCGACGCCGAAGTCACAATGCCGCTGATCGGCCGCCACAATGTATACAACGCGCTAGCGGCGGCGGCGGTCGCGAGTTACTTCGGCGCCTCGCCCGAACAGATCGCCTCCAGGCTCGCCACGTCGGAGCCGTCGAAGATGCGGGGCGAGTTGATGCGCTTTGCGAACGGCGTCACAGTGATCGACGACTCGTACAACTCGAATCCGCAGGCGCTGCTGCAGTCGGTCCGGGCGATGATCGACGTCGCCGCCTCCCGCGCCTCCGGGCGCCGCGTTGTCGCCGCGGGCGAGATGCTCGAACTCGGGGGCCATGGGCCTGAGATGCACCGCAAGTGCGGGCGCGATATCGCCGCCCTGGGCGTAGATGTTTTGATCGGCGTACGCGGGTTGGCGAGCGAGTTGGTCGCCGGCGCGGTCGAATGTCCGGGAAATGCGCCGAGGCTGACGAGTTTTTGTGAGACCCCTGAAGAGGCCGCGGAGATGTTGGTCGCGGGCGCAGTCCCAGGCGATGTGATCCTGGTCAAAGGGTCGCGCGGGGTGCGGATGGAGATAGTGGTTGAAAGATTGAAAGCCGCATTCGGCTCGGCGAAAACATAAAAAAGGAAAGCGTCAGAGCGAATGTTCTATTACATTTTTTATGAAGCGCTCTTCCGAAATTACGCTTCGCAATTTCCCCTGCTGAAGGCGCTGAACGTTTTCAAGTACGTCACGTTCCGCACCGCTTATGCGGCTATCACCGCGCTGGCCCTGAGTTTGATCTTCGGGCCGGTGGTGATCCGCAAACTGACCGAATTCAAATTCGGCCAGGAGATTCGTGAAGAAGGCCCCGCCTCTCATCAGGCGAAACGCGGCACCCCGACGATGGGCGGCGTGATGATCATCGGTTCTGTCTTCATTTCGACTTTGCTCTGGGGGGACCTCAAGAGTTGGTCGCTGTGGATAGCTCTGCTGGGAATGATCGGCTGCGGAACGATAGGCTTCGCCGACGATTACATCAAGATCGTCAAGAAGCGCAGCCTCGGTTTGACCGGCATGCAAAAAATCGCAGGGCAATTGCTGGTCGGCGCCGCGGTAAGCGCAATGGTTTTCACCCTGACCAGGTTCGAGCCGGTGTTGTACGTGCCGTTCTTTAAAAACCTTCAGCCCAACCTGACAGTGTTGGGTTATTCGGCTTTCATCATTCTCGTTCTTACGTCAACGTCGAACACGGTCAATCTGACCGACGGGCTGGACGGTTTGGCGATCAGCGTCACTGTCGTAGCGGCATCTGCGCTGACGGGGCTTGTTTACGTGGCCGGCGACGCGAGGTTCTCCAGTTACCTGGACATCCCGCACACGCCGGGCGTGGACGAAGTGACGATCTTCACCGGCGCGTTGGTGGGCGCGAGTCTCGGATTCCTCTGGTTCAACGCCCCGCAGGCCGAGGTCTTCATGGGCGACGTGGGCAGTTTGGGCATCGGCGGCGCGCTCGGCACGATAGCCGTTCTGATCAAACAGGAGTTGGTCTTGCCGATTCTGGGCGGCGTCTTCGTGCTCGAAGGGCTTTCAGTGATGATCCAGGTGGCCTCTTTCAAACTGCGCGGCAAGCGCGTCTTCAAAATGGCCCCGCTCCATCACCACTTCGAGTTGCTGGGGTGGAAGGAGCCGAAGATAGTCTTTCGATTTTTGATCGTCGCGATTCTGTTCGCGCTGTTGAGTCTTTCGACTTTGAAGTTGAGATAGATTGACGCGGCGCCGGGAGCAGGGCGCGAAGGACGTTTGGATCGGTTTGCGAATCGGCGTATGGGAAAACACAGTCCACCGTGGGTTGATGGTCTTTGAAAATTAATTGCCCCCACGCAATTGGGTGTAGGGGCGGGTTTTCCCCGCCCATGTCTATGGTCCAGGCGATGGGGCGGGGAAAACCCGCCCCTACAATGCTGGGTGCATTATTTTTTCAAATGCCATAAACCCACGGCTAAATTCAAGGCGCCGCTAACGCGGCGGATGGTAGATGCAGATTGATGGCAAAAACATTCTGGTCGTCGGGTTGGCGCGCAGTGGCGCTGCGGCGGCCGAGTTTCTGCTCTCGCGCGGCGCGCGCGTCGTGGTCAACGACGCGAAGCCCGAAAGCGAATTGAAGGGCGTTGACAGTCTGCGCGCGAAAGGCGCCGAAGTCGTGGCCGGGTCACATCCGCCGGAGCTGTTTGAAAAATCGGAGATGATCGTCGTCAGCCCCGGCGTCCCGCTCGCGCTCGAACCGTTCCGGCGCGCCCGCGCCGCGGGCGCGCCAATCATCAGCGAGGTCGAGTTGGCCGCGCGGTTTCTGCGCGGGCGTTTGATAGGCGTCACGGGGTCGAACGGCAAGACGACCACGACGACGCTCGCCGGCGAGTTGCTCGCGGGCGCAGGCCTCCACACGCAGGTCGGCGGCAACATCGGCGCGCCGCTGATTTCGTTGGTCGAAACGTCGCGCGACGACGGCTTCACGGTGATCGAGCTGAGCAGTTTTCAGCTCGAAGCGGTCGAGCGGATGCGTCTGTTCGTCTCGGTGATCATCAACATCACGCCCGATCACCTGGACCGGTACGATTCGATGGACGATTACGCGGCGGCGAAGGCCAACGTCTTCCGCAATCAGACTGCGGACGATTTCGCCGTCTTGAACGCCGACGACGAGCGCGTGTCGAAGATGGGTTCGTTGACCGGCGCGCGGACGATCTTTTTCAGCCGCCGCCGCGAACTCGGCGAGGGAATCTTTCTGCGCGGCCCGGCGCTCACTTATCGCGACTCGGGCGTCGAACGCGTGTTGATCGCGCGGGACGAGATCACGCTTCGCGGCGATCACAACCTGGAGAACGTGATGTCGGCGCTGGCCGTCGGGATCGCCTGCGGCGCGTCGACGGATTCGATGCGCCAGACGATTCGCAATTTCAAAGGCGTCGAGCACCGGCTGGAGTTCGTGGCCGAGATCAACGGCGTGAAGTTCTACAACGACTCGAAGGCGACCAACGTGGACGCGGCGATCAAATGCATCGAGGCCTTCGACGGCGGCGTCAACGTGATCTTGGGCGGGAAGGACAAGGGCGGCGATTACTCGCCGCTAGCCCCCGTGGCGCGCGCCCGCTGCTCGAACGTGATCTTGATCGGGGCGGCGGCGGACAAGATCGCCGCGGCTTTGCGGGACGCGCGCCCGATGCGCCGAGCCTCGACGATGGAGGAGGCGGTCGAAATTGGATTGGAGGTCGGGAAACCCGGCGAGATAGTGCTGCTCGCCCCGGCCTGCGCCAGCTTCGACATGTTCGACAATTACGAACATCGGGGCAGAGTTTTTAAGGATGCGGTGAGAAGGCTAGGCAGTGGATAGTGGATAGTGGGCAGCAAATAACTTTGCTGATTAACCTTATTTTCTGCCAACTGCCCACTATCCACTACCCACTACCCACTACCCACTGCCCACTGACTATGGCGAAACCTGCGCGTAAAAATCTGTTGCGGACGGTTGAAGAGCTTCGCTGGGATTTGTGGCTCGCGGCGACGGCCATAGGTCTGACGTTGTTCGGGGTGATCATGGTCTACAGCGCTTCGATCGGGACCAGAAATCCGAACGCGTTTTTGTACGGGCAGATCCGGTGGGCGGCGCTAGGGTTGATCGTGATGCTCATAGTGCGGCGCATCGATTATCACAGGCTGGGACGGCCGGGGTTCGTCTACGGGTTTCTGGGCGTATGCGCCATTCTCTTATTGCTGGTCTTCCTGTTCCCGAAGGTCAACAACGCGCACCGCTGGATACTTTTCAAAGGCTTTTCGGCGCAGCCGTCGGAATTGGCGAAGATCGCGTTAGTCATTTTCCTGGCGTGGTTCTTGTCCGAACGCGAGCGCGACGGTGAGTTGAACAATTTCTGGGCGACGGTCGCCCCTGCCAGCGTGGTGATGGGATTGCTCTCGGTGCTGATTTTGAAAGAGCCTGATCTGGGGGCGACCTTGATGCTCGGCGTGATCTTTCTGACAATGCTCTTCGCCGCCGGGGCTTCGATGTGGCGTCTTTACCAGCTCTTGCCGGTATTGGGCGCCGCGCTCGCCTATCTCGTGGTCAAAGTCGTCTGGCGCTGGGATCGCGTGCTGGCTTTTATCGACCCCGAAAGCGATCCGCAGGGCAAGGGCTATCAGATTCTGCAATCGCTGATCGCGGTCGGTTCGGGCGGCGTAAACGGCCTCGGATTCGGGCAGGGCAGGCAGAAATTGTTGTTTCTGCCCGAGCCGCAATCCGATTTTATCTTCTCGGTGATCGCCGAAGAGCTTGGATTGACAGGGGCGATGACTTTGGCGCTCGTCTTCGGATTCTTCTTGTGGCGAGGGTTGCGCGCCGGATTCCGCGCGCCGGACAGACTTGGAATGCTGCTCGCCGTCGGGTTGACCACGAGTATCGTGATCCAGGCGTTCTTTAACATGAGTGTGGTCTTGAACCTGGTCCCGGCCAAAGGCATCACGCTGCCATTCGTCAGCGCGGGCGGGTCGTCGCTGGTCGCGGTATTGGCGGCGGTCGGAATTTTATTGAACGTGTCCGAACAGGGAGTCGAGGCGGAGGGACGTGGCGACGTGGCGACGGGGCGACAGGGCGACAGGGAGAGGGGGAGAAGATGAGTCCTCAAAATTCAAACGCAGAGGCGGGAGCGGAAAGGTCGCCCCGTAGCCCCGTAGCACCGTCGCCACGTCTTCCGCTATCCGTCATCATCGCCGGCGGCGGCACCGGAGGGCACATCTACCCCGGAGTCGCCATCGCGCAGGAGTTCAAGCGGCGCGACGCGGATGCGCAGATTCTCTTCGTGGGCACGGCGAGAGGCCTCGAGACGAAGATCATTCCGCGCGAGGGATTCAATCTGGAACTGATCGACGTGGCCGCGCTCAAACGCGTCGGCTTTGTCAACCGCGTCAAGTCGCTGCTGATGTTGCCGAAGAGTTTTCTCGACGTTCGCTCATTGATAAAGCGGGTCAGGCCGGATGTGGTGATCGGCGTCGGCGGATACGCTTCGGGACCGGTCGTCCTGACGGCCGCGCTGATGGACACGCCGACGCTGGTGGCCGAACAGAACGCGCTGCCGGGCTTTACGAATCGCACGCTCGCCCGGTTCGTCAAAGCCGCCGCCGTCTCGTTCGAAGAGGCGAAGGAGTTTTTCGGCGAGAAGGCCGAGATCACCGGCAACCCCGTCCGCGCGGAGTTTTTTGACGTTCCGATCAAGCAGGCCGGCGACGTGATTCACGTGCTGATCACCGGCGGCAGCCAGGGCGCGCGCGCGATCAACGAGGCCGTGATCGGCGCCCTGCCGCTGCTCGCGGAGGAGAAAGACCGCGTGTCTTTCTCCCATCAGACCGGTGAAAACGATTTCTACCGTGTGCGCGACGCTTACGAGAATTCGGGGCTGAGGGCCGACGTGAGGCCATTCATCGAGAAGATGGTTGAAGAATTCGCCGCCGCCGATCTGGTCATCAGTCGCGCCGGGGCGACCACAGTCGCGGAGCTTGCGGCCGCGGGCAAACCGGCGATTATGATTCCGTTCCCGTTCGCCGCCGACGATCATCAGCGCAAAAACGCCGAGGCCGTAGAACGCGCCGGAGCGGGGCGGATGATCCTGCAGGCCGAGCTGACGCCGGAACGGTTGGCTAAAGAATTGCTATGGCTCATTCACGACCCGCCCAAGCTCGGCCGAATGGCCGAAGCCGGCAAGCGCCTGGGACACCCGGACGCCGCGAAGAGGGTGGTCGATCTGGCGATGAGAATAGTGGGCAGTGGATAGTGGATAGTGGATAGTGGGCAGTGGGCAGTGGGCAGTGGGCAGCGGGTAGAAAATAAGGTTAATCAGCGAAGTTATTTGCTGCCCACTATCCACTGCCCACTACCCACTGAAAACTTATGTTCAAGAAGTATCAACACATTCATTTCGTGGGCGTCGGCGGCATCGGGATGAGCGGCATAGCCGAAGTGTTGCTTAACCTCGGCTATCACATCTCCGGCTCCGACGCGAAGCTGTCGCCGATCACCGAGCGATTGGGGGTGATGGGGGCGAAGATCTTCGAAGGCCACGACGCGGAAAATATCGGCGACGCGCAGGTCGTCGTCACTTCGACTGCTGTGCGGGCCGACAACCCGGAGGTCGTTGAGGCCGTCCGTCGCCAGGTTCCAGTGATCCCGCGCGCCGAAATGCTGGCCGAGTTGATGAGGTTGAAGTACGGCATCGCCATCGCCGGATCACACGGCAAGACGACAACGACTTCGATGGTGGCGACCGCGCTCGACCGCGCCGGGTTCGACCCGACCATAGTTGTAGGCGGGCGCGTCAATACCATCGGCGGGAACGCCAAGCTGGGCCGCGGCGATTTTATGGTCGTCGAGGCCGATGAAAGCGACAAGAGCTTCCTCAAACTCTCGCCGACAATCGCCGTCGTCACGAACATCGACCTCGAACACCTCGATTTTTATTCGGGGATCGAGGAGATTCGCTCCTGCTTCACGCAGTTCGTCAACAAGGTCCCGTTCTACGGCTCGGTGATCATCTGCCTGGACGACCCGAACATTCAGATGATAATTCCGCAGATCGAGCGGCGGGTGATCACTTACGGGATGCGGGCGCACGCCGAGATTTCGGCGTCCGACGTGAGGCTCTCGCGTGAAAGTTTCGGCTCGGAGTTCGTCGTGCGGCGCAAGGGCGAGGAGTTGGGGCGGATCAAACTCTACGTGCCAGGCGAACACAACGTGCTCAACGCGCTGGCGACGGTGGCGGTCGGACTCGATCTGGAGATCTCGTTCCCGATCATCGCCCAGGGGCTGGAGGCGTTTCGCGGCGCCGAGCGGCGCTTCCAGATCAAAGGGGTCGTCGAAAGCGAGAAGAACGGCATCCTGGTGGTCGACGATTACGGCCACCACCCGACCGAGATTCGCGCGACGTTGGCCGCGGCTAAAAATTGCGGGCGCCGGCTGGTCGTGCTCTTCCAGCCGCACCGCTACACGCGGACGGCGGCGCTGCGCGAAGATTTCGCGCGGTCTTTTTACGACGCCGACGTCGTGTTGTTGTGCGACATTTACGCCGCGAGCGAAGACCCGATTCCCGGCGTCAGCGCGCAGGCCCTGGCCGAGGAGATTGAGAAATTCGGGCACCGGAACGCGCGCTACATCGGCGGCGTCGAGCACGGCAAACAGGCCCTGCTGGACGTAGTCGAACCGGGCGATCTGGCGCTGACGCTTGGCGCGGGCAACGTCTGGCGAGCCGGGGAGGAATTCCTGGAAGGGATGAAGAAGTAATGGCAACCGGACGCAAACCCAAAAGACAAGTGGCGGAAGGGCCTGCTAAACCGGCGCCGGAACCAGAAGAGGTGGAGGAAGGCGAGCAGGAAGATGAGGCGGCCGAGGTCGAAGAAGAGGGCGAGCCTGAGGAGGAGCCGCGCCCTCGACGCACCGCCAAGACCCGCGCGCCCAAGCGAAGCGTTACCGCTCCCGTCCCGCGGCAGAAACCGGCGGGCAGAGAGTCGGCGAGGCGCCGCGACCCCAGACAGCCGTCGCTGTTTTCGCGCGTCGGACAGGACAGAGTTTCGCGGCCGGTGATCCGCATGGGCGGCTCGATTCTGCTCTCGCTGGTGGTCATCGTCGTCGTGGTCATTCTCTTCCAGCTCTTCGCCGGCTCGAAGTTCTTCGCGTTGAAGGGAGTCGACGTCGTATGGCCGGCGGCGAAACCGGGCGTCGCCCCTCTCCTGTCGGCGGGCGAGGTGGAGGGGGTTGTCAGAGGCCTGCCGGCCGTGTCGAGCGGCGTGCTGAAGGCCGACCTGGAGAAGATCCGCGAGGAGCTTAAGAAGAACACGATGATGCGCGAAGTGGAAGTCGCCCGATTGTTGCCCGACAGGTTGCGCGTGAGCATCATCGAACGCCAGCCGGTCGCGCTGGCGCTCAAGGGCGACATAAACGCGCGCGACCGGTCCGTCGTTTGCGTTGATGATGAAGGGGTGATGTTCGGCGACAGCTCGCACTGGCGCGTAAAGCCGTGGCCGCCCTTGATCAGCGGATTGGCGGAAGACGGCGGCGAGGACTCGAAACAGACAAACCGTCACTGGATAGCGATGTACAAAAGATTGATGGCGGAGCTCGACCAGACCGAGCCGCCGCTCTCGTCACGCATTGACGAAATTGTTTTTGACAAGGACGCCGGCGTGCGCCTGAGGCTCGCCGAGAAGCGCGAAGCGGTGCTGATCGGCAAGGAGGATTTTCGGACCAGGCTGAACGTGGCGCTCGACATACTGGCCGCGATCAGCCGCAAGGACCTGGAGGCGCTCAACGTGCTCAGGATCGGCGACGCCGAGCGGCTGCTCAACGGGAAAATCAACTACGTGAACGTAAACGACCCCAAGCGTCCGGTCGTGGGATTGGACGAATGATGCCAGACGCTAGATGTCAGATGTCAGATGTCAGATGTCAGTGGAAGACTGACGCCTAAGCTCTCTCACTGACATCTGACATCTGACATCTGACATCTAGCGTCTGAAGAGGTAAGACAATGGCAAGACAGAACTCGCCCATCGTAGGTTTGGACATCGGCACGAGCAGCGTGCGCGTGGTGATCGCGGAAGCGCTCGACGGCCAGCTCGAAATCGTCGGCATCGGCGACGCCGAATCGAAAGGGCTTCGCAGAGGCGTGATCAGCAAACCCGACCTGACCGTGGACGCGATCAAGCGCGCGGTCGAAGACGCGGAGCTGATGTCGGGGCTGACGGTCAATCAGGTTTACGTGGGGCTTGCAGGTTCGAGCGTCAAGGGGGAGAACAGCAACGGCATGATCGCGATACCAGGGCGGCATCGCGCCATCACCCACGAAGACATCATGCGGGTGATCGACACCGCGTGCGCGATTTCGATCCCTTCGGGCCGCGAAGTCGCCGACGTGCTGCCTCAGGAGTACACCGTGGACGATCAGGACGGCATCGACGACCCGCTGGGCATGCTCGGCTCGCGGCTCTCGGTCTCGGTTCACATCATCACCAGTCCGGTGGCCGCCAAACAGAACATCGTCTCCAGCGTCAACCGCGCCGGCTTGCACGTGGCCGGAATCTGTCTGACGCAACTCGCCGCCGCCGAGGCGGTGCTGACCGACGACGACCGCGAATACGGCGTGGCCCTGGTCAACATCGGCGGCGAGACGACGAGCCTGGCGATCTATCAGCGCGGCTCGGTCTGGCACACGGCGGTCTTTCCGCTCGGCGGCAATCATTTCACGAACGACATCGCGGTCGGGCTGCGCACGCCGATCCCCGAAGCCGAAAGGATCAAGCGCGACCACGGCTGCGCGTACCGCCCGCTGCTCGACCCCGAACAGGCTTCCGAGTTGATCGAGGTGCCGAGCGTCGGCGGGCGCGCGCCGCGCGCGGTCTCTCGCCAGATCCTGTGCGACATCCTCGAACCTCGCGCGGAAGAAATCCTCGCGCATGCGCAGGACGAGATCAGGCAGGCGGGCTTCGACCGGCAGTTGTCCAGCGGCGTCGTGCTCACCGGAGGCGGCGCGATGCTCGACGGGCTGATCGAAGTCGCCGAACATGTCTTCAACGCCCCGGTCCGCCTCGGCGTCCCTGGCGACTTCCAGGGGTTGGGCGACGAGATCGCTTCGCCGAATTTCGCCGCCGCCGTCGGATTGATCCTTTACGGATCGCGCCGCGAATTGGGGCTCGGCTCCGGCTCTCGCAATCAATGGCGCCGCGCGGCGTCCAAACCTCTCGGAGAGAGGGTCAAAGCGTTTTTCGGAATCAGGCGGTAATAAGCTATTGGCGTCACGACCTCTTGTGTTAAAATCCGCCGCCTGCTACAGGAGCGTGCGCCGAATTGAAATGCAGAATCACACGGGGTCTGCGGTTTCCTCGGCTAGATAAATCAGCAGACTACTGAAACACCAGTAGGAGGTAGGATGTCGTTAGATGATCGCACAGGGCTGAATTTCACTTTCGGTGACGAGCCGCCACAGGCGGGCGCGCGAATCAAAGTCATCGGCGTCGGCGGCGGCGGTAGCAACGCCGTAAATCACATGATCGACGCCCGCATCGAGGGCGTCGAGTTCCTGGTGGCAAACACCGACCTTCAGGCGCTCAACAGGTCTCAGGCGCCGGTCAGGGTGCAACTCGGCGCTAGGCTCACCAAAGGTCTGGGCGCGGGCGCCAACCCCGAAGTCGGACGCGACGCCGCGCTCGAAGACACCGAGAAGATACTTGAGGTGTTGGAAAACTCCGACATGGTTTTCGTCACCGTCGGATTGGGCGGCGGCACCGGCACCGGCGCCGCGCCGATCATCGCCTCGCTCGCTGCCGAACTCGACGCGCTGACAGTCGCCGTAGTCACAAAACCTTTCCCCTTCGAGGGCAGACATCGCATGCGCCAGGCCGAGGCGGGGTTGGAAGAACTGCGCTCGGTCGTCGACACTTTGATCACGATTCCGAACGAACGGCTGTTGCAGGCCGCCGACCGCAACATGTCGCTTTCGGACGCGTTCAAAATGGCCGACGACGTGCTTCGCCAGGCGGTCCAGGGCATCTCCGATCTGATCACCATCCCCGGCTTTATCAACGTCGATTTCGCCGACGTCCGCGCGATCATGAAGGGCATGGGCTTTGCGCTGATGGGCACCGGGCATGCGGTCGGCGAAAACCGGGCCATGGACGCGACGCAGCGCGCGATCTCCAGCCCGCTGCTTGAAGAGGCTTCGATCAACGGCGCCAAAGGCGTCCTGGTGAACATCACCGGAGGCGGCGACCTGACGCTCTTCGAATTCGACGAAGCGATGAGGGTCATTCACGACGCCGCCGACCCAGAAGCCAATATCATCACCGGCATGGTGACGGATGAACGCATGCAGAATGAAATGAAAATCACCGTCATCGCCACCGGCTTCGAAAGCCACAAGAAGAACGAGAAGGTTCACAACATGCCGGTCCGTCAAACTACGGCCGGCGGCCACAACAATTTGAACGCCGCGCAACCCAGGATCGCTCCTCCTTCCCCCGGCTCAATTCCCCTCAGGACGGAGGCTGATCTTGAAATTCCGACCTTTATGCGGAAAAAGGCCGACTAGTCGGATTTTACGATCTCCCCTGCCATCCCTCTTGCGTTGACAAATTTCATAAGGTAGCATTGTTTTATCAACGAGCAACAGTAATTGTGAGGCGTTTGAGCAAATTGCGCTGTCGCTGATTCCCGCAAAGTCCACCGTTGATCTCACGTGGGGAAGTTGTCATACCTGTGTTGGCCCTTGTCGGCTCCAGCTTAGTCTGACGACGGGCCTTTAAATCGGCTCTTATAGTTGGCGCGCTTGGCGGTTGATATCACGCGCCAACTTTAACATGCGAAATTGACTTGTTGGACAATCCGCTCAAATAAGGCGGGCTTACGGCTCGTTACTGTCGCTCTATTCAGGGGCAGAGGGTCAGACTGTCCCTTCACTTTTCAACAAAACTCACAGGAGAAGCGATCGTGAATCGGAAATTAATTCGCACCACACTGGCAGAGGTCAAAGAGAGAGAGATGCAAGCGCAGCAAGCGCGCCGCATCGTCCCTGAACCGCGCCCGGAACCTACCACTCCGTCGTCGCAACAACACCAGCCTGCGGGGCAGAAGAAGAAAATTCCGCCCGAGCAGACCAACGCGGAGAGCTTCTATTATAAGAAGCAGATGGACGCGCACACTCCGATGGTCCTCGTATTGCGGGACAATGAGGAACTGCGCGGCACAATCGAATGGTACGATAAAAACAGCATCAAACTGCACCGCAACGAAGGCCCGAACCTGCTCATTCTCAAACATAACATCAAGTATATGTACAAGGATGAGAGAAACCGCGACTGATCCGCGCCAGCGCGCGCACTGAGATGAATGGCGGCGCATGAACGCACAAGCTCCCGCAGCGGCAAGGACGAGGCTGCGCATCGGCCTTACCATCGGCGACCCGGCCGGCATCGGCCCCGAGGTGACACTCAAGGCCGCGTTGGAAGAAGAAGTCCTCGCCGCCTGCGAGCCGGTGATAATCGGCGACGCCCAATATCTGTCGCATTGGGCCAGGGTCTTCGGCTTGAGCCTGGGGTTCGATTGCGTAAACGCCGGCGCCCCAATCCCCCTCGAACAAAACACGCCAATCATTTACAACCTGAATAACATTCCCGGTTCGATCGAGATGGGCCGTGAACAGGCGGAGTGTGGTCGCGCCGCGGCGCAATTCATCGAGGCCGCGTCCCAACTCTGTCTCTCTGGTCAACTGGACGCGATGGTCACCGCGCCCATCAACAAAAAGTCGCTCTACCTGGCGGGATACTCTTTCCCGGGCCACACGGAGTTTTTGGCCCAGTTGACGGGGACGGATGAATTCGCCATGGCGTTCATCACGCCGATGTTGCGCGTGGCCCTGCTCACTACGCACGTGGCCCTCGCCGACGTTCCAGGACACGTCAAAAAAACCAAGCTCGAAAGCCTGATTCGCCTGGTCTGCCGCGAATTGACGGCTTATGGAGTCGAGCGCCCACGCATAGCAGTGGCCGCGCTGAACCCGCACGGCGGGGAAGGGACTCTGTTCGGATTTGAGGAGGCTTCGGAAATGATCCCGGCCATCGAGTCATGCCGCGAACATGACGGGATCGATGTCAGCGGCCCGCACTCCGGCGACACCATCTTCCTGCGCGCCGCGCGCGGAGAATTCGACATCGTCATCTCGTGTTACCACGATCAGGGCCTGATCCCAGTCAAATGTCTTTCATTCGGCGAAGCGGTCAACGTCACGCTGGGGCTTCCGTTCATTCGCACTTCCGTAGACCACGGCACGGCGTTCGACATCGCCGGGCAAGGCAGGGCCGATCATTCGAGTATGGTCGCGGCCATTAAACTCGCCGCCGAGCTTTTCAATCGTAAAAAGCAGGCTGATCCGGCATAGACAGGACGGATCGAGGATCGAGGATTGAGGATTGCCCTATGCTTAATGACGCGATCCTCGATCCTCGATCCTCGATCCTCGATCCTCGATCCTCGATCCTCGATCCTCGATCCTCGATCCTCGATCCTCGATCCTCGATCCCCGATCAGCGCTTCTTCGCAGCCTTCTTTGCGGGTTTCTTTGCGGCTTTCTTAGCAGCCTTTGCGGCCTTCTTGGCCGGCGCTTTTTTAGCAGCCTTCTTGGCCGGTCTGCTCGCAACCTTCTTAGCGGCTTTCTTAGCGGCCTTCTTGGCCGGTTTCTTAGCAGCTTTCTTGGCCGGTTTGGCGGCCTTCTTGGCCGGTTTGGCGGCCTTCTTGGCCGGTTTGGCGGCCTTCTTGGCCGGCTTCGCAGCCTTCTTGGCCCGTTTCTTCGCCGGTTTTGCGGCTGGCGGCGCCACGGGCGCCGCGGGCGGCGCGGGTTCAGGCGCGAAAGGCGCGGGCGCCGGAGCGACGCCAGAAACGACTGGCGCAATCACCTCTTCCTCTTCTTCTTCCTCTTCTTCGCTAATAGACCAAGCTGGTCGCTGCTCGCCGAATATTTCGTCTTCTTCTTCTTCGATGTCCATATCTTCTTCGTCCTTCAGGTAATCTTCCTCTTCTTCATCGAGGTCTTTTTTGCGGCGGTATTCATCATCGTAGTTCCATGAATCGCGTTCGTCATCATCGAACTGGAGTGAGAAGCCTCGCGGCTCGCCGCCCCGTTCTCCGCCAGCGACGTATTCGTCTGGCGGGGAAAATTCATCTGGTTCGTGTTTCTCCGGGGTGTTCATGTCGTCAGTCTCTACCATATATTGTTCTCCTTAAGAGGGGCCCCTTTGCAGGTCCTATTGTCAAGCTTTTGCCGTTGAGATTGAACCTCTTGGCGCCACTGGCAAAATGACGGCGCGATTATAGCACGCATGTCTTAATGGAAAAGTAACGTGGAATGGCGAAAAATGAAATGCGCCGAAAATTTGTTTGGCCTTCAGCTTTCCGAAATCGGGATGCTACAATGCGCCTCCTTAGGGGTTCTACGAGACAACGAGCTGACACTTAAGGTGAACTACTGAGATGAAAGACGAGAAGATCGGGGTCGGTTTGATTGGAACCGGCTTTGCGCGCAACACCCAAGCCCCCGCCTTCAGCATATGCGAGGGCGCGGAGCTACTTGCGGTCTGCAGCGGACGAGTGGAAAATGCGCAGCGCGTGGCCGCGGAATTCAACATTAAACACGTCTGCGAGAATTACGAGCAATTACTCACGCTCGAGGACGTTTCGCTGGTCGTGGTTTCGGCGCCGCCGTATTTGCACCATCCAATCACTATGGCCGCGCTCGAAGCGGGCAAGCACGTGATCTGCGAAAAGCCCATGGCGATGAACGCCGCCGAGGCCCGCGAGATGGTCGAGGCGGCCGAATCGCGCCCGGCCCAGCTTTCGATCATCGACCATGAATTGCGATTCAATCCGACCTGGAGACGATTGAAAGAGCTGGTTGACGACGGATTTTTGGGCGATCTTCACCATATTAATATCATCATCGCTTCCGGGTTTCGCCATTCCGCGCTGCGCCCGTGGAATTGGTGGTCGCAGAAGTCGGCGGGGGGAGGGCTGCTCGGGGCGCTGGGGTCGCACGCGATTGACGCCGTGCGGTGGCTATTCGGCGAGATCGAATCGGTCTGCGGCGCGGTCGAGACGATGGTCCCCGAACGCAAAGATCCGGTCGGCGGCGAGATGAGGCCGAATGAGACCGACGATTACTGCTCGTTCATGATGAAGCTCATTCCCCACGACAGGGGGCGGCGCGCGGGCGCGGCCCTTGGCGTGGTTACGCTCTCCGCGATGTTCACGAGCGGCGGCAAAAATCACGTCGGCGCGGCGGGGAGCAAAGGGACGCTGGTGCTGGACGGCGAGGAGACCCTGTCGGGCGCGCTCGGTTACAACCACTCATTCGAGGACCTGTCTCTGGGAGACCGCGCGCTTGAAATTTCAATCCTTCCGAACAACATCTGGGCGCGCTCTTTCTATCACCTGGCCCGTGAAACCGTTCAGGCTTTGCGCGAAGACCGCGCGGAGATCGCGCACGCCGCGACCTTCGCCGACGGCCTGCGCTGCCAGGAAGTCCTCGACGCCGTAAGGCGCTCCAATGAAGAGCGACGGTGGGTTGACGTGGGAGAGCATTAGGCCAAAAATTAGGCCCCAGTGTATACTCGAGCCCTGAATTTTCTACACAAGTTTTTGGCGCCGGAGTCGCTGGCGGAGAATATCCGGCGTCCCTCCGGAACAAAGAGATAAAAACGAGAACGAATTCATCAATATCAACATAGGGAGTTATTCGATTATGGCGACAGTCAAACGCTATAGTATATTTTGCCCGAAGTGCAATCACAAATTTCCGGTTTTTGCCATGGTGCCTCACACCGTTGATGTGAACACATGGATGAAAGACAAGGCCGATAACCACGACTGCAAGGCGTATGCGGATCAAATGGCCAAGGAACGCGCGCCCCGTCCAATCAACCCGCTCAAGGCTTCAAAGAAGGGCGCCTAAGCGCGCGATGAGGCAAGGCGCTTTTGTATTCAACATTAGAACAGGGGCATTAGAACAGGGGTATCGATAAGATTAAATCTATGGCGACGAAAATCACCGTAAGTAACAATGGCTCGCTGCGGATCGAGGGCGAGATCGAAATCTATGACGGCGCCGGTAACAAATACGACTTGGCAGGTCGCACGACCATCAGTCTCTGCCGTTGCGGCCAGAGCAACAACAAACCATTCTGCGACGGATCGCACGCTCGCTGTGGGTTCGAGTCGCAGGTAGTGGCGACCGTGCTCCCGCCGCCGAAACCGAAACCGTAACAGGAATTTATCGACTATGACGAATCCAGCATCCACTTCAGGCGGGGGCGCAGGCGCCGGGTTGCGCGACGTGGTCGCGGCGCCGAGCAGCATCTGCTTCATTGACGGGGAACAGGGCATCCTCTCTTACAGCGGGTACAACATCCACGATCTGGCTAAGCATTCGACCTTCGAGGAGGTGGTCTTCCTGCTCTGGAACGGGCGCCTGCCGAAGCGCGGTGAGCTTGACGAATTGAACGCCCGGCTCGTCGCCAACCGCGCCCTTCCCGCAGCGATCGTTTCGATGTTGAAGTCGTTTCCGAAGGGCGCCGTCCCCATGGACGCGCTGCGGACTGCCGTCTCTGCCCAGGCGTTTTATGACCCGGAGCGCAGCGACAATTCTCTCGACGCCAACCGGCGCAGGGCTCAGGCGCTGACAGCGCGGTTTGCGACGCTGGTGGCCGTGATCGACCGCATCCGCAACGGCAAGGAGCCGCTCGACCCGAAGCCGGAGCTGTCACACGCCGCGAACTTCCTTTACATGCTCAACGGCAAGGAGCCGACGGACGTCGAAGCCCACGCGTTCGACATCGCGTTGATCCTGCACGCCGACCACGAATTCAACGCCTCGACCTTCGCCGCGCGCGTGACCGCCGGGACGCTCGCCGACATGTACGCCGCGATCACTTCGGCCGTCGGCGCGTTGTCAGGCCCGCTGCACGGCGGCGCCAACGAGCAGGTCATGAAGATGCTGCTTGAGATCGGCTCGCTCGAAAAAGTCGATAAATACGTGCATGACAAGCTCGACGCCGGCGGAAAGATCATGGGCATCGGGCACGCCGTCTATCGCACCGAAGACCCGCGCGCCACACATCTGCGCCGGATGTCCAAAGAGATCGGCAAACGCCAGGGCGACACGAAATGGTTCGACATGTCGCATCGCATTGAAGAGATCGTCGTCGAGGAGATGACCATGAAGCAGAAACCGATCCGGGCCAACGTTGATTTCTACTCAGCCTCGACCTACTACATGCTCGGCATTCCTGTAGACCTCTACACGCCGATCTTCGCCGTCAGCCGCATCGCCGGATGGACGGCGCACGTGCTCGAACAACTCGGCAACAACAAGCTGATCCGCCCGCGCTCCGAATACACAGGCGAGATGGATTTGAAATACATACCGATTGATCAAAGATGATTCGATATAATAGGACTGTAGGACTTATAGGATCTATAGATCCTATTTGAAGGAGGGAATATGGCGAACGTAGTGATCTACACTAAACCCGACTGCCCCTACTGCGCGAAAGCGATGGCCTGGCACAGGGAAAATGGCATCCCGTTCGAGGAGCGCAACGCGCAGGACAACCTGAAATACCGCAAAGAAATGTTTGCGTACTCCGATAACGATCCGACGGTGCCCGTCATCGTCGTCGACGGAGTCTACAAACAAAGCGGCTGGGAAGGCCGTGGTTGAACGGTTCACGATTAGGTCAGCCGTGAGCTGACCAGCGACGAAACCAGAAGCGGAGGCGGTTTGGGCCGGCAGGCCCGGACCGCCTTTTCACTTGCCGGATGAAGATGCGTCAGTAGCCCGACCGTGAGGGAGGGCGTATGTCTCCGCCCTTATGCGAAAAACAACGCGACGCGACATTCTGCGAAGCGGTCTCGCCGCGACCCCTTTCGCCTTTATCAATGAATTGGAATTCGCCATGAGTTTGAATGAGGGCGCGGTCGGCGGAGTCGACGTTCGAGGCGCGGCCCCCGGCACGCGCGAGACCGACCTGCTCGACCCGGTCAACACCGTCCAGCAAGTCCATGCGGTCGTTCTGTCGGGCGGCAGCGCGTTCGGACTCGACACTGCGACCGGAGTGATGCGCTACCTGGAAGAGCGCGGGATAGGCTTTGACACGCGGGTCGCGCGCGTGCCGATCGCGCCGGCGGCGATCCTCTTCGACCTCGGAGTCGGCGACCCGAAAATTCGGCCCGACGCCGAAGCGGGCTACAGAGCCTGTAAGGCCGCGACGACTGACGCTCCCGCCGAAGGCAACGTCGGCGCCGGCGCGGGCGCGACCGTGGGCAAACTCTTCGGGATGGATCGCGCGATGAAGGGCGGCCTCGGCGTCGCTTCGATCAAGCTGAGTGACGGAAAGTCGAGTTTGACTGTGGGCGCGATCGTCGCCGTCAACGCCGTCGGCGACGTGATCGATCCGGGCACGGGCAAGGTCCTCGCGGGCGCGCGCGCGAAGGACGGCAAGGCGCTGCTCGGATCGATGAACGCTATCCTTCGCGGCGAACCTCTGCCGCCTTTGCTCGGAGGCTCGGCGACGACCATCGGCGCGGTCGCGACCGACGCGAAACTCGACAAGGCCCAGGCGACGAAGGTCGCGCAGATGGCCCATGACGGATTGGCCCGCACGATCAACCCCGTTCACACGGCCGCGGACGGCGACACGATCTTCGCCCTTGCGACGGGCAAGTCTTCGCGACAGCCGAACGTGACCTTGATCGGGGCGCTCGCGGCGGAGGCGATGGCGCAGGCAGTTGTGAGAGCCGTGAAGGCGGCGAAGGGAATTTCCGGATTGCCGAGCGCGGCGGAGATGAAGACGGCGTAATCCGACTACCGCCGGATAGGGGCTGGCGTTGGCGTCTCGGCGTTAAACCGTGCCCGCTATTCGAAGCTTGGGAGCGTGAACCTCCACTGGACAAGCCCGTGGCATCTGTCCAAACCTTTCCGCAACAGGGTACTCAGAATAGAGGGAGCTATGAGAAGCAAACACGTAGTTTTGCAAACAATTGCGCTGCTGCTGTTCATCCTACCTGTTCAGGCCGGCGTCACCCGCATAGAGATCATCTCCCGCGCCGACCTGCTCAACGGCAAGGAGTTCGGCCTGGCGGGCGCTTACGAGAAGATCGTCGCCAAAGTCCACTTCGCCGTCGACCCGAACAATCCGCATAACAAGGTCATCGTCGATCTCGGGCGAGCGCCGCGCAATGAGCAGGGCCTGGTCGAATTCTCGGCCGATCTTTACATTCTCAGGCCTAAGGATTTGAACCGGGGCAACGGCGCCGCGCTGTTCGAGATCCCGAACCGCGGCGGCAAGGCGATGGTTCGGTTCTTCAATCATGCGCGCGGCTCCGCCGACCCGACGACCGAGGCCGAGATGGGCGACGGATTTTTGATGCGGCGCGGCTTCACACTGGTCTGGCTGGGCTGGCAGTTCGACGCGGCGGACGGCGGGCGAGCGTTGCGGCTATATGCGCCTGTGGCGACCGACAACGGCAAGCCGATCGCCTGTTGGGTGAGATCGGATTTCGTCTTTGCGACAAAGGTCTTCGACGCCTCGCTCGGGCATCGCGGCCAGAAGGCGCAACCCGCGATCGAGCCTGACAGCGCCGAGTACAAGCTGACGGTGCGCGACACCGTGCTGGGCGAGCGGCGTGTGATTCCGCGCGGCGAATGGCGCTTCGCGCGTATCGTCAATGGACATCCCGTCGATGGTCAAACCGTCCCCGATCCGACATACATCTATCTCAAAGGCGGTTTCGAGCCGGGCAAGATTTACGAGGTCGTCTATCGCGCGCATAACCCGACGGTCGTGGGGTTGGGCCTTGCGGCGACGCGCGACCTGGCGTCGTATTTCAAATACGAGCGTAACGACGTGGCCTTGGTCAAACGCGCTCTGGCTTTCGGCATCTCGCAATCCGGCCGCTACCTTCGCCACTTCGTCTACCAAGGCTTCAACGCCGACGAAAAAGACCGGCAAGTCTTCGACGCCGTCAACCCGCACGTCGCGGGCGGCGGCCACGGCAGCTTCAATCATCGCTTCGCCGAACCGTCCCGCGACGCCAGTCCTTTCTCGACGTTCTTCTATCCGACCGACATTTTCCCGTTCGCCGATCTGGAGCAGACCGACCCTGAGACGGGCGAGAAAGACGGCATTCTGACGCTGGCGATCAAGCAAAAAGTCGCGCCGAAAATCTTCTACACATTTTCGTCCTATGAATATTGGGGGCGCGCGGCGTCGTTGATTCACACCAGCGTCGACGGCAAAGCGGACGCGCCGCTGCCGGAGAACACGCGCATCTATTATTTTGTCGGCGGCCAGCATGGGCCGGGCCAGCTCCCGCCGAACAAAAATCAGACTCAGAACCTGACCAGCCCGAACGACTATTCGTGGTCGATGCGAGCCTTGCTCGTCGCGCTGGACGCGTGGGCGAAAGAAGGAACGCCGCCGCCGCCGAGCCAATACGCCAAAATCGCCGACGGCTCGCTCGTCAGCCCGCAGGCCGTCAACTTCCCTAAAATCCCCGGAGTCAATTTCCCGCGCTCGATTCACGAAGCCTGGCGCGTCGATTACGGCCCGGAGTTCAAAACAAAAGGCCTCATCGCAAACGAACCGCCGCGCATAGGCAAGCCGTTTCCGGTGATGGCGCCGCAGGACGATCAGGACGGCATTGACCTCGGCGGAATCAGAATGCCCGAAGTCGCCGCGCCATTGGCGACATATAGCGGTTGGAACCCTCGCGACCCGCAGACCGGCGCGCCCGATCAGTTGGTCGACTTCGCCGGTTCATACATCCCCTTCGCAAAGACAAAGGCCGAGCGTGAACGCTCGGGCGATCCGCGACTATCTCTCGAAGAGCGATACACGAGCCGCTCCCACTATCTGGGCCTTGTGGCGGAAGCGGGATTGAAGCTGGTCAAAGGCGGCTACCTGTTGGATGAAGACTTGCCGGCGTTGATCGAACGCGCCGGGCAGCATTGGGATTACGCTGCGAAGTAAAGCCAAGATCGTCGAGTATAGATGATCGAGGATCGAGGATAGAAGATAGACTGTCCTCGATCTTCCATCTTCTATCCTCGATTCTCGATCTTCCTCCTGAGGCGATTCCATTTAGGCCCCTGTTTATACGATATGGTATGTATGCCGAACCGCTGGTCCTTTCAGTAAAATTCATCACAAAGTCATATGTCATTTGAGAAGAATGATTTCTGCTTGCCCTTGAGGGACGATTGCGGTGTGGTACGCCGGTCGCAATACCTGTCCGGCGAAAGGAGACCTGGAATCAGTTGCACTCACGCATTCTGATAGACACTCAGGGGATTAGCTAAATGTACATTCAAAATATAAAGAAGTACGCATTCTCGTTGGCTCTTGCAATAGGCTTTGTGATCGCTCCTGGTCTATCGAGTCTATCCACCGTCCAGGCGCAGGGTTGGGGATGGGGCCGTGACCGTTGGGATGACCGCCGGGATGACCGCCGGGAACGTAGAGAAGAGCAGCGGGGCTATCGTGAAGGATTTGACAAGGGACGGAGAGACGCTCGCAGTCGCAGGCGTCCTGACTTTGATGACTATGGCCAGTATCGCCACGGTAGCCGTGATTACCGTGAGGGATTCCGTAGGGGCTATTTTCAGGCCTATCGTGAATATGCCCGCTACGATAGAGGTAGATGGTAATCGGCTTAACGCATACATTGAGGCCGTAAAACAGAGAACTTAAAAGCCGCCGACTGAAAAGTCGGCGGCTTTTTAATTTGCCATCTACCGCGCGCTGGCAGTATTTGACGATGACCTACCTCGACCGCCTTATGTTTCAGGTTGACGACGGGGACGCGATGAAGAATTACGCGGATCTTTCCGAAGAAAATCGGAAAGACTATTTACATCACCTTCAATCTCTGTTTTTAGATGGCAATCGTTTGATCGATGTGCGCCGGCTGCTGAAAGGGTAGGCGGCAGAATTCTTAACAAAACAATCCTTCTGTAGCGAGGTGAAATGAAACGCTTATTCCTTTGCGCAATCCCATTGATATTCCTGATGGGGATCGGCGTCTATAGCGAAGAACCACGCCCAGGCAATGGAATCAAAATCTACGCGATAGTCACCGAAGCGCTTTGCTCGGACTGTTTAAGAGTCCGGCCGGCACACCCCGAGAATGATGGCTATTGTATGTGCAAAGGTTTGACCGCCGACAAAATTGCTGTAAAGATAGGCGCCGAAGCCAGAGGGTTCGCAAATTTAGGGCAAGCTTTGAAGATGAAGCCTGCAAGAGAATGGCAGGCAATTTCAGCATTACGGTTGAGCCTGCATATAGAAGCGCAGTATCATTTTTCCCATGTTGCGACGACTTTACATAAATAACTTTCGGTGCCTAGAAAATTTCCATTTGCCGGTCATGGATCATTCGTCTGTCCTTCTTATTGGAAAAAACGGCTCGGGCAAGTCAACAGTTGGAAGTGCGCTAGAAATTCTACAAAAGATCGCTCGAGGTACGAACCGAGTAAATGACCTTGTGAAACCGAAGGACTTCACTCGTGGACAATCAGACGTGCCTATGCGATTTGAAATTGAGATTGTATTGGATGCTGAGATCTACGAGTACGTCATTGCTTTCGAGCTTCCAAAAGAATTCAAAGAACTGCGCGTATTCGAAGAGAAACTGATGGCTGGCGGCAAACCTGTCTACAGCCGAAAAACTGCACAAGTGCAGCTTGCACAGACGGGCAAGAATGCTTCCTTCGGGATCGATTGGCATATGGTGGCTTTGCCTATAGTTCAGCAACGGTCAGAGAAAGATCCCCTATTTATTTTTAAGCAATGGCTCTCTCGTTTACTCATCCTTCAGCCGATACCCAGATTGATCATAGGTGACTCCGAGCAAGAGACTTTGCAGCCGCATCCTTCAGTTAGAGACTTTGGCGCATGGTTTACGGCGTTAACAACGCAGTACCCGGCCGCTTATGGCAAGATTGACGGCTATCTCAAACACTTGATGCCAGACCTGAAGGACATCCAGAATCCGCTGATCGGCAAAGACTCTCGAAACCTGATGGTTCAATTCTCCAACGAGAAGGGAAGCTTCAGGCTTCCCTTCATAGATCTGTCGGACGGCGAGAAATGTTTTATGATATGCGCTCTGGTTCTTGCCGCGAACGAGTTCTATGGCCCTCTGCTTTGCTTCTGGGATGAGCCAGATAACCATCTTTCCCTGGACGAAGTCGGGCACTTTGTTTTGGCTCTACGCAAAGCGTTCCAATCTAACCGTGGCCAGTTCATCGCGACCTCACACAATTCCGAGGCGATCCGCCGTTTTTCCAAAGAGAATACGCTTTTTCTATATAGAAAGAGCCATCTTGAGCCCACGATCATCCGTCCGCTAAGCCAAATCCAGTTCACCGGAGATATTATCAACGCGATGATTCGCGGCGACGTAGAACCATGAGCGTCAACAAGTTTCACCCACACATCTTGGTGCTTCCTGAAGATGAGGCCAACAGCGATATAGCAAACGGCTTCCATCTTGAGGTTAACGCGATTCGGCAGATGCAGGTGCTTGAGGAGGCGGGCGGTTGGGGCGAAGTTCTGAACCAGTTCCACTCAGTCCACGTTGTTGAAATGGACCGTAATCCGTACCGATTTATGGTTCTGTTGATCGACTGCGATGGACAGGTAGAGAGGCTGAACAATGCGAGGGAACGCATTCCAGAACATTTGAAGAATAGGGTCTTTATTCTTGGCGTATTGAGCGAACCCGAAGCCCTTCGACCGGATCTAGGATCTCTCGAAACCATCGGTAAGAAGATAGCGGAGGATTGCCGCGACGAAACCGATGCGATTTGGAACCATAATCTCCTTCGACACAATGTAATCGAGGTTGCTCGTCTACGCCAGCATGCTGGCGATATCTTGTTCTAGTCCATTTGAACGATTCTTCAAGTCTAGTGCATAGATTTGCGCCAAAATGCCAGCGCCAGCAACGCTGACTGCGCTGGGCCAAGCAAAGTTTCCAGGGACACTCCATTCGGTCAAAAGAATTCGGGTGAATTCTTAACGAAAAGCGCATTTTGTAGAGGCTCTCATCACCGTTCCTGGCGATGGCGCGCCATCTGCGCTCAGGCGTGAAGACTTGAAGAGTCTCCAGCATTCATTGAATGCGGTAGCCGCTTGCGTACGGATGCGCACATAAATTCTTAACAGAAGGCTTGAAACGAATTGATTCTAGTTGTCCTCTTCTCATAGAATGCGCAAAACAGGATACTTTTGCACACATTTATGCGCACACGATGAAAAAGAAACTGAAGAACAAAATAGAATCAAAGCTAAGCGGGACAATTCCGTCAAGGAAGAGCGCGCAAATGAAACGGCTCTATACTGTTCCCGAACTCGTTGGCCTTACTGGTATCACCCGTAAGCAAGTTGCTTACTGGGAACATATCAACCTCCTCAATCCTCGAATGCGAGAACCGAATGCCCGTGCTGGCTCCCCTTCTGCGTTTTACGCGCCAGAAGAGATCGTGAAGGCACTCGTTATCTGCGACCTGAAACGAGCGGGCTTCTCTCTCCGCCAGATTCAACAAGTGGTCCACAATTTAGAAGAGTACGGCATCAGACTGGACGGATCGGAAAACTACCTTCTAACAGATGGATATTCGGTCTACTACGCTAACAGTGACAACGAAGCTGTAGACATCCTGAAGCATCATCGTCAACGGCTACTTTTGGTGCCTGTCCATGAACAGGTCGAGAAACTCAGGAGAGCAGCATAAGTTTCAGGACGCCTTAGTGCGTTAACAAAGTAATCGCCCCCGATCACCGCACACGCGGTTGATTCACGAGTGCGAGGTTCTATGAACAGTAAAAATGGCCACTTGAATGCCGCTGACCTGCGGCCCCATCTTATGAATTGCGGCTATGAGAAGTCGCAACTGGTGGCAAATGTCTCATTAACAGAAGGACGTCAGGTTTCGCTTGCTGCATTTGCTCATTCCCCGCACGACTCGCGATCAGCATGTATAGCAGTCGTTGAAAGCATTTCCGACCCTGAAACTGATGTCGCTGCCTGTCGCGGTCTTGGAGCGCCGTTGGTCTTTACGTGCCGCTCAAATGAATTGTGGTTTTGGAAGCAGCGTGCCGACAAACCACAATTCGTGAGCCGTATACCAGAGTCAACCTTATCTCGCTTCTTCGATAAACATCGGACAGAGTTCTCACCAGAGTCTGTTTACAGGGCAAAAACTTGGGCGCGGTTCGATAAATACTATCAACTCGACTTCGTTGATATGGGACTGATGCCCGTAGTGGAAGCAGAAGCTGGGCGCAGACTATCTGAGTTCATTGAAAGAGTAGTAGTCGAAACAAAATCTCGGCTCGGCTGGAAAGAAGTTTCTGAGGAACAAGGGCATTGGTTACTGAAGGCGAACTTCTGGCTTCTCGCAGCAAAAATCCTAAAGGACAAACATGTTCCGGGATTTATCACCCTCGACTTTGAAAATTTGGACAATGTTTTTGCCCGCGTTGCCAAGCATTACGGATCCGACGTACCTGTGACTCCAGGATCGAAGCGACAAGCGTCCGCACTTCAAGAGTCCGCCCGTGAAATATCAAGATTCGGTTCTCTCGCGCTGGTGAGCACAGAAGCGCTTGCGTATTTATACGAAAGAGCGCTGATTACACAAGAGACCCGCACCGAGCTTGGGACGCACAGCACACCGGCTTATCTCGTTGATTACATCGTCGGAAAATTACGGCCATGGATTGAGGCAATGGACATTGAAGGTCGTCAAGTTTTCGAGCCTGCGTGCGGTCATGCCGCTTTTTTGCTGGCGGCTATGCGGCTCCTCCTCGAATCAACTGCAATTGACTCATATTCTCCTTCCGAGCGACATAATTATCTTCGAAATAGACTGCATGGCAGTGACACTGATAGTTTTGCCCTGGAAATAGCACGCCTTTCATTGACTCTTGCTGACGTTCCCAATCCTAACGGCTGGGATTTACAGGAAGCGAATATGTTTAGGGGCGATCACTTGGCTAGGCGCTCGCGCGAAGCTGATATTATTTTGGCAAACCCTCCTTTCGAGAATTTTTCGCAAGGTGAACAACTCTTATCTGCTACAGATTCGACCGCCAATCGATATGTGAACAAGGCCGCCGAGATGTTGTGGCGAATAATAACGAATATGAACCCTGGCGCGGTATTCGGAATGGTTTTGCCACAAGGCATTCTTCACAGTAAGAATGCCGCATCGTTGAGACAATTCCTAGCAACAAACTTTGAAATCAGTGAAATTTGTCTCTTTCCAGATAAGGTCTTTACTTTCTCTGATGTGGAATCTGCTGTAATTCTGGGGCGGCGTTTGCCGCAAGGGACAGGAAATAACAAACCAATCCTCTATAGACATATACGTGACTCTGACGCCGCGAAATTTAAGCTGACTTATCAATCAACACGGGAGTTTGAAATTCAACAATCGCGTTTTTCGGATCTGAACAAATGGAGTTTTTTCGTTCCATCCTTGTTGGGAGAAGTTTGGGAGTTCTGCCGGGAGATGTCAAAATTCGGCGATATTGCTGAAATAGGGAAAGGGCTAGAGTTCCTTTCAACGAGCAATCCTTTGTTTCCTAAAAACGCAATCACCGTATCCCTTACACAATTCAAAAACTCAGTACAAGGGTTCGCGCGACTTCGCCCTTCCTTGTTAACACATCAAAAGCCAGACACAGTCTGGCTAAACCTTTCCCCATCAGTTATCAGTTCCCCAGGTCTTGGAGCTACGACGGGAATGCGGCAAGTCCTACTTAACTACGTGCGTGTTAGTCGAGAGGAGTGGCGGCTGAAGGCATTTCTGGATGAAAAAGGGCATCCTGTCACAACTAGCTTTCTTGTTGTGAGGCCAAAAGATAGGAAGATACCGATAGAAGTATTGTGGGGGATATGTAATTCACCTTTCGCAAACGCATTTTCGTACTCTCATTCTACAAAGCGACAGGTGCTTGCAGGATTGATGCGACTAATGCCAGTGCCTGATGTCAGAAGTAAAAACCTGGCCCCTCTTCTAAATGCCGTTAAGGCTTACTTGAAGACCGCAAGTTCGGAAAATATCTTGATCTCCCCTGACTTTCAAGACGAACTTAAAACGCTTCACTGGCGTGTTGATGCCGAAGTCCTTCGGCTTTATGAGTTACCTCCTCGCCTTGAGCGACAGTTGCTTAATTCATTTTCCGGGGTGAAACGTCGAGGTGTTCCATTTGAGCAGTACGAATACTTCCCCAAAGAATTCAAAGAGTCTTTGACAGTAAGCGAATTGCTGATGATTACGGCGGATTGGGAGAAAACCAACGAGCGGCGCGCGGAACTTATTTTCAAAAAGGTCAAGAAGAGCATCTCTCCTGAAGAGAGCGCTGAACTCGACGAACTACAGCGGCTTACAGACGCCAGAATCAGATTGATAGCCCCACTTCCCATCATAGAAATGGAAGCGGCCTAAAAGGGAGGGTGATGTGCGAAGGAAATTAAAAGGGACGCCCAACCCGTTTGCTTACTCTGCGACACCTATTAAACGAAAGCACGGACCAGTTGGGTATCAAAATTATGAATCGTATAGAGATTGGTTGCGAGATGACTTCTCATTCAGATGTGTTTTCTGTCTGAGAAGAGAACAATGGGAGATAATGCGGGCGGTGTTTGTTATTGATCACTTTATTGCGCAGTGTAGAGACTCTCTAAGAATTCTCGATTACGAGAATCTCCTTTATCTCTGCAGTTCGTGCAACGCTTCCAAGAGCTATCACCTCGTGTGCGATCCCTGCGATGTGGCTTTGGGAAAATGTCTTAAGGTTCATAAGGATGGAACCATTACTGCCAAGAATGAAGACGGGCAACTTTTAATCGACCTCCTGCGATTAGACAATGAAGACTACACACAGTTCCGATATAGGACCATCCGAACAATTCAAGGTCTTGCACAGCTGAAAGATAGAGAAACTATCTTGCTGTGGCTCCGCTATCCGGAAAATCTCCCCGACCTCAACCAGCTCAGGCCACCCGGAGGCAATAGAAAACCAAAAGGCATCAGAAGGTCACACCATGCTCGACGACTTCGCGGCGAACTGCCCGAAATGTACTAGAGGGCTGTCTGAACAAAATGTTTATTCTGACCAGAATCGAATGAAGAAGCCCGCGAAACCGTCAATGTTTTCGCGGGCTTTGCTGCGCCTGTCGGCTTCTGTAAGGTAAAGAGTATGGAAACACTGACTGTAGATCGTCGCGTAAAAGACTTTCCGACCGACGCCGAGATCAAACAGTTCTTGGATTCAGCCGGGAAGGGAAACCACGGAGAGCGCAAATATTGTAAACTCCGTCGCGTTTATTACTGCAGCGAACGGAGGTTATGATGTCAAGAACACAAGACCAGAGCCTGCTCGATGCCCTGCTGGACTCCTGGGATCGGAACAACACAATCCTGCTCAACCTGCTTCGCGCCCTGCCGGAGGGCGGGCTGGAGGCCAGGGTGATGGAGGGCAGCCCGTCCGTCGCGGAGCTGTTCACGCACACCCACTTTGTACGACTTGTGTTCATCTCCGAAGATGCCCCAGAGTTCGCCAGAGATCTGCCCGAGGAGGAGTGGAGGGATGAGCGCGACCCCGGTCGCATTGCGCAAATGCTGGACGACAGCGCCAAGGCGGTGCGCGACGCGGTCAAGAGCCGGGTGGAAGCAGGCCAGGACATGAACCTCCACTACGACCACCCGATCCTCCTACTTCAGCACATGCTCTGGCACGAAGGCTATCACCACGGCCAGATCAAACTGGCCCTCAAAGCGACGGGCCGCCCCGTGACGGATGAAGAGGCTGGGCCGGTTACGTGGGATGTCTGGATGCGTAAGAAGTGAGCGGCCGGCTGACGGCCTACAGCCACGGATTCAGGGTGTCAGAGTTGATTGATGTGCGCCTCGAGGAGATCGACCTTCGAACAGCCCGGATGTAGGTTCGCCTGCTGAAAGGCAGTTTGAGCGCCAAACATCCGGTCGAGGGATACGATCTGCGCGTGCTCCAGCGTTTAGATGGAGAGGATGTCAATTGGTTCTCGCCCCAAACACTACCCGAAAACCGAGGTCCTCTCTTTTGACGCCTGGTGGACTCCCACTTCGACTGGCTGAGCGACAGTCATTTGCTGAACAGCGAAAGGAACCTCCCCGCATGACACGGTAAACTGAATTTCTTCTGCCTGACCTTGCGCTACCGTCGCCTGGAGCGCCAATGTAATTATCATCGAAGATGAAGAAATCATCTTCGCACCATTCCCACAGATTGCCGTGCATATCAGATAGCCCGAAGGCGTTGGCTATGTTGAGGCTGCCCACTTCAATCATCTCTCCTCGACCTTTGCTCATCGGCGCCGAACCATACGGAAAATAGCCGCTACAGTTGACATAGGTCGGTGTGATGGTCGGCCCAAATGCGAAGGGGGTCGAAGTCCCGGCTCGCGCCGCATACTCCCATTCAGCCTCGGTCGGCAGGCGATATGGCCTGCCGGTCCGCTTCTCCAGGCGCTTGCAGAACTCGACCGCTTCTTCCCAACTCACCCCCTCCATCGGATGTTTCATCGAGTGTTTGTAATATGTCGGATTCTTATTTAGATCGATCTTCACTTTAGGCATTCTTTCCACCTGGCGCCACTGCCCCAGCGTAACCTCGAAGCGGCCCATAAAAAATTCCTGCACTGTGACGGAATGTTGCGGTCCTTCGTTGCCCTCGCGCTTATCTTCACTCTCCGGCGAGCCCATGAGGAAGGCGTCACCCGGAATCTTCACCATCTCGAGGGGAATGCCATTGAGATTTTCAGTGAAACACTCTGCCCGTAGATTACGGGGGGAAATCTCATTTCCATCCAGGTCAAGCGTCACTGTCTTAAAGTCGAACTGGGGCAATGGCTCATTGATACACTGTAGCCCACGGCAGTTTTGGCGAATCGCTTCGATCAGCGTCTTGCTTGCCCCTGCCTGCTTCAACTCCTGTTCGATCTCCGGCGTCAAACGAAAGTCCACACCGTCTTCCTTTACGGTTTCGACCAGTTTCCGTTCCGGGATGGCCGCCTTTTTGAATCGACTCAGCACGTTCAGCACCACAGTTTTTGAAAGAGGTTTCTTCTGGTCCAATGCGATTGACTGACTTTGAGAAGCGCAGTTGAAAGGACTCGAAACGAGTAGCCAACAAGCCGTCAATGTTACGATGGTTACCATATTTCGAAGAATTCTATCCATAGCGATCACATCCTTATCTCTACATTCGATAATCTGGCGCATGAGCTATAAACTGGCATAGTGCGGAGTTACTATGGTTGTGACCTATTACGCTCTTCCTCAATAATCTTGTCGGCCTTCTTATTCTCGTCCCGCACGCTCTTCTGACTCTTTACAGCCGGTGTCTGACGTGGGGAGGACATGCTCCTTACTGTCGGAGCAGGTGTTGAAGTAGGGGATGGTTCAATTCTGGGCTTTTGATCAGTAGGAGAAACAGAAGGGCCGGCGCTCTGAGACGGCTGCGCCGGGTTAACACCTATCTGTCGCTTCCAAACCCAGGCCACGACAACCAAAAACAGCACAGCAGCGGCGACGGCTATCCATTTTACTAATTGCGGTCTCCGCTCAGTTAAGCTGGTTGGCTTCGCAGCGGTCAACGACGGGCGGCGAGGCGCTGTTAGTCTCGCTTGCGCTTGAGGCTTTAGAGATGGCTTTTGAAGCGGCGCCTCGCTTTCGACAGCATCGATCTTCGAAGTTCCCTCACGTTGCGCCTGCGCGGACGCCGGCGCCTGTCGCCGTTCACCGGATTCAATCCGGTTCCACTCTTCGAGGAATCTGCCGACCTGCCATTGCTTCCGGTAGAGCTTGAAGACGATCTCATAAAACGGCCCGTGACGATCCCCGATCGCCATGATGGCTTTGGTGAAGATCTCTATCGGAAGGAATGATCTGATTTCGATTATCTTTTCGGTTAATAGCCGCTGCTGTTCGCCGATCGACATCCCGCCGGCCCTGGCGATGATCAGATCCTCGCCCTTCACGTTGAGCGCCCAACGCATCGGTTCCTGATAACCTTCGCTCTTGACCTTGGTATAAACGTATTGGTACAGGTCATCCATGCTGACCAACCCGTCATCGTTCGCGTCGGCGGCGCCCTGCCTGATGCCAGAAATGATGTGCTTGGTCAACAGGCCATAATCATCGCCTTCGCGCTCTTGCGCCGTCTGCGAGGCGGTTGAAGCCGTCAGGATATAAACGCCGCTACCACGCGCTAGCTCTTTGAGATTTTCGTCTATGCTCCCCCTGATCGTAAAAGACTTGCCCGCCGCCCCGCCATAACAGCAATCAAGGATCAGCATGATCTTCCGGCACGATGACTGCGAGATCATCACCTGCAACTGATCTACCGGGATTGATGTTGCGATCAGATTGTTGATTTCAGTGTTGGCTGTGGCTAAGTAGAGGTGGCCCGGTAAATCTGTCTCCCCATGCCCTGAATAGTAGATCAGGACATGGTCATGGTTGCTGGCCTCAGCTAAAACCTTCCCGATTCGGCGCGCCACCACATGACTCTCGGCATTTTTGAAGACGAATGGCTCCTCGAATGCTCCCAACTCCGCCGCAGCCAGAATCTCGCGCATACCGTCAACGTCGTTCCCCGGGCATTTTAACGGAGTCAGTTTCGGTTCTTTGTCGAAGCTGCTGCTGCCGATCAGGACAGCGTACCGCCGCCCCTTGCTCATTACGCCTCCTCAAAGGCTTCTTTGATTGTCTGGACCAGCTTCGTCATATCATCGCCGCGCAGGTCATCGGCTTTGATCTTCACCTTGTCGCCGCCTTTTGTCTGAAACTCGAACTGCAAGGACGGCTTGCGCTGCACATAGACTTTGAGCACATTGACCAGGGCCACGATCGCGCCGCTGGCGCCGACCGCTTTGATCAAAACTTGGCCGATGATTTCGATATCACCCCTCGTTCCGGGTCCGGCAGATCGTTCGGCGAGCGAAGATTCGATCCCGGCTTCATCGTGCAAATCCAGGCACAACCGGCGCGTCAGTTCTTGCAGGGACTCGTCGTCCAGATCGGGAGCTGAGATTGACATCGGTATGAACATCGCTGATTCTCCGAGATTATGGCCTGGGGCTGGTACGCAGATCGGGTTGTGTGTGGGTCTTCGATTTGCCAATCGAATTGGCGCCGGCGCCCATTTCCATGAGACGGCTCCGGATCGTAAGTCCACGTCAAGATCACAGGTTCAATTATGGAGCTTGCAGGTCCAAAGGGGGCAGTATACCACAAGGGTTCACCACACGGTCAGATAAACGCGAACCGCTTCGAAGCGGTCCGAAGGTCTCTGGCGCATGTGACGTCTCGATGAAAGGCGACGTTGGCGTGATGAAGATTAGGCAGGGTAAAATTGTTCGACTGTTCATCGCGTCTGGATCGCGTTGAATGGCCAGGCTTGTTTGTCGTATGCGCGACACTCAAGCCGAAGCGCCCCGCGGAACGGAAACAGTCTCACTCCGCAAGATGCGGCCCCCCGAGACAAACGGCATTCAATCCGCTTCAGTCTCACACAATCACGCCGGCTCCGAAGCGGCTGCAAAGTGGAAGAAACATCGTCAGTTTCTACGTGATTCAGTTGGGCGCAAGAGAGCTTACGTGACTTACCTATTCATTCTCATCGGCTATGCGGTTTTGATGATCGCGTTCGGCGTAATCCTTTCCCGCCGCGTGCATAAGAGCGGCGATTTTTTTGTCGCCGGCAGGGAATTGAACGCCGGGCTGAGCGCGGCGCAAGGTCGGAGAAGAGACCTCCGAAAGGCCGAGAAGATTGATCGTGGCCAGCGACTCTGAATCATCGCGCTGGCCATAAGTCTGCGAAATGCCAATTACTGACCGCTTCGGGTGAAGACGAAAGTCAGCATGCTCTCTACCTTGACAGGCATACCATTGACGGTTGTCGGTTTGAAGACCCACTTTCGCGCCGCCTCTACTGCTGCGCTGCGCAGCGCAAGGTGGCCGCTGATAGCCTCAGCCTCAATGACGGTTCCCTCTGGCAAGATGATGATCCGCACTTCAACCGGCCCATAGGCATTCATCTTTTTCGCACTCTCCGGGTGGAGCGGCTTGACCTTAATAATGGCGTTGCCGCGCACCACACCTTCTAATACCTTCTGTGGCTTCTGCTGTAAAATTGG
>WNFU01003903.1_pt1 | contig 53971 bp, 56 predicted proteins | sample 5400121 | NCBI WGS metagenome assembly WNFU01 (sample SAMN13153360, study PRJNA577476) | soil metagenome | isolation source: 100 cm soil or saprolite under grassland replicate 1 | place: USA:California | collected 2016-06-15 | reverse complement strand
CGTGCTTGCGAAAGTGATGTAGCCTTACCGCAGAGCTGCCAGCGGGAAGTGCCGAGGTCCTATTTTTGTGGTGGCAGCGGCGATGCCGTCGGCAGGCATCTCACTCAGACGTTCAATTTCGCCGTCTGTTCGCATCGCGCGCCCGCGCTCGATTGCGCGCGCGACATTGCGAGACCAGAGAGGCAACGCCGTGAAACTTCCCCGCCGCGAATTTCTGCACCTGGCCGCGGGCGCTGCCGTGCTGCCGGCGGTCTCGCGTGTAGCGCAGGCGCAAGCCTATCCGACGCGGCCGATCACCATGATTGTGCCCGCCCCCGCGGGCGGGCCGACTGATTCCATCACGCGCATCCTGATCGAGCATATGCGATCATCGCTCGGCCAACCCATCGTCATAGAAAATGGGGGAGGCGCTGGTGGGACCATTGCTGTTGGTCGCGCAGCGCGCGCCAATCCCGACGGCTACACGCTCGTCGTTGGCAATTGGGGCAATTTCGTTGTGACCGGCGCAATTTACTCGCTCGCATACGATCTGCAGACGGCCTTCGAGCCGATTTCCCCGTGGACCACTGAGCCGTTTATCGTGGTCGCAAAGAAAACCATGGCCGCAAATAACTTGCGCGAGTTGGTTGCCTGGCTGAAGGCAAATTCCGACAAGGCATCGATGGGGACAAGCGGGATCGGCGGCCCTTCGCACATCTCCGGGGTTATCTTTCAGCAATTGACTGGCACGCGTGGTCAGTTTGTGCCTTATCGCGGAGCAGCCCCCGCGATGCAGGATTTGGTAGCGGGTCAGGTCGACGTAATGGTTGCCGGCGCCTCTGTCGTCTTGCCTCAGAAAAGGGCGGACACCATCAAGACTTACGCCGTTACAGCCAACAACCGCCTTAAATCGGCCCCTGATATCCCCACGGCGGACGAGGCAGGACTGCCAAATTTCCATCTGTCAGTTTGGCACGGGCTTTTTGCGCCGAAAGGTACGCCGAAAGGCATCATTGACAAACTTAACACTGCGACCGTGAGTGCGCTGTCTGATCCTACAGTCAGTCGACGCCTACGGGATAGCGGCCAGGACATCTATCCGCCTGATCAGCAGACCCCGCAGGCACTAGCGACATTGCAGAAAGTCGAGATCGAGAAATGGTGGCCGATCATCAAGGCGGCGGGCATCAAAGCGGATTGACCGCGGGCGGTCCCGGCGCCACGTACTACCGTGTTGGCGATGCGAGGATCCGCGTGGCGCTGATCTTCGCCATGCGCTCGCGCAGGCCGGCCGGCGTCATCGATGAGAGCCAGTGCTCGCCGGTCTCGCGCCTGCCGGCTCGGATGTTGTCGGATTCGTTCGACGCCGATCAGCTTGCAGCGGGATTGAAATGTAGGGATGCCGCGGTCGGGATCCTTCTGCGTCCCCGGCTGGGGCGCTGCAAGCTGCGCCACCAATGGCACGCCTTTCGCCCCCGATGTGAATAACCCTGACGCGCGCAATTAAGGCACATTGACGAAATGCCGCGCATCCGCAATTATGTCTGCGCCTTCTCGCTTATTTGCGAGTCGGCCCGCGCTGCAACGCGGCCTGCCTCATGGAGACTAAAAGCGAAGCGCCTGCAACGGGCGCGAAGCACTCCAATGGAGGCGGCTGCAACGCGGCCTGCCTTCATGGAGACTAAAAAGCGAAGCGCCTACAACGGGCGCGAAGCACCATGGAGGCGGCATCATGCCCGCACGCCGACCCCGCAGCGTCAACCGCTTTCACGAGCGCGAACTCGCGCGCGTGATCAGAGCAGCGCGCAAGGCCGGCGAGGCTGAGGCCCGCGTCGAGGTGGACCCCAAGACCGGCAAGATCTCAGTAGTCCTCACGCCTCCTGCAGAAAACAAGCCGAGCAGGGGCGTGCCATGACGCTGCCGCCGCTCAAGATCTGCCGCCATATTCGCCAACTCCATCGCCTGATCAGCGCGCCCAACGTCAACGAAGCGGCGAGTGCGCGCGAGAAGCTGGTCGCCTTACTGACTAAACACGCGTTGACCTGGAACGACATCCCCGCCTGCATTGCTGAAGCTGACGCTGCCCGGCTCCGCATAGTCTGACGCTTGAAGTCGCCGCATTGAGAACTTGAAAAAAGACTGCCCTCCGGCTCCCGCCAATGCCCAAGAGTACTCCCGAGCAGTTGTTCGCCAAGTTTTACATGATGGCCAAGGACAAGGCCGCATCGGAGCACGAGCGCGACGACGCTGAGCGCAAGATGGCGGCATGGTTAAAGCGACACGGAAAAACGGAGCGAGATTATCCAGCGATTTTCGCCAAGGCCGCGGCCGACGACGAAGCTCAGAAACCGCCGCCGCCACCGTCCGACCCGCGCGATGGCGAATCTGTTCAGTTCGATCCCTCGATGCATAACCCAGCTAGCTTGGTGGAGAACATCACCAAGGCGTACGTGACGATGACTGAACATGTTCGCGTTATCTACTCGCTCTACGTCTGTTTCACGCACGTGTACACCCGGTTTGCGATCGCAGCGCGGCTGGCATTGGCCAGCAAGAAGCCCAACTGCGGCAAGTCGACGGCCCTGGAAATCGCGAGACGGCTGGCCTTCAGGCCGAACGAGGAGGCGATTGGGACAGCCGCGGCGATTGAGGACCATTTCCGTTGGGGGCCGTGCACTTTATGTCTTGACGAGGTCGAGCATGCTGACGCGGAGGCTAGGAGAAGACTGCAGCGAATTTGGAACACTGGTCACATAAGCGGCCCCGGTTCGAAAATCTCGAAGATGGAGGCGGGGAAAAAACAACTCATCAGCCTTTGGGCCCCGGTGTTGCTTGCTGGTGTCGGCAAAGGTGTTGGTCGTTTGTTGGTGACACAGCAGCAGAGCCGAACGTTCAGACTTGAGATGCAGAAGTACACCGCGGCGACGAAGCCGCTCTATGATTACACTATCCCCGAGGAAGTCGACGTCGAAGCGTTCAATTCAATCTACCGACTTCTGTGTGCTTGGGCCGCAAAGGCGAAGCTCAATCCCAAGCCAGCAATGCCGCCAGGAGTGATAGCCCGGGATGCCGATAACATCCGCGGCTTGCTTGCGATCGCTGACGACTGTGGTGGCGAATGGCCGCAGCGCGCTCGCGCGGCGCTGATGGTTCTACTCGAGCAACAAAAAGCGGAGAGCCCGGAGGTCGTCATACGCCGGCACGGGCTGGTCATCTTCGAGATGCTCGAGCTCGAGCGGATCAAGAGCACCGAGTTCAACAAAGAACTGCGCAAGCTCGATTTGCCGGACGCGAACTGGAACCGGTACCGCGGTCCAGGTGGCGATGAAATCGCGCACCCAATCACAATAGGCGAGCAAGCTGAGCTGCTGAGAGGAGAAGAAGGTTTCCCCGGCATCGTGTCGAAGTTGATGCGGCCGGTGGGAGGGGGGAAGGCCTTCCGCGGATATGAGCGCAGTTGGTTCGTGGAGGCTTTGCGCGAGAACGAGCCCGCCCCCGCGGGGCCACGCCTGCGACTGATCACCCCCCAGACCGAATAGGGCATAACGGACGTAGCACATGCCCCCGAAATCTGTAGAGAAGATCGTCAGGTGCCTCAAAGTGGCATGCGAGGAGGACTGTGACCTCCAGCAGATCGATGAGGTGAGCCTTTATCGCCACGTGAGGGAGATGCTCGACCTGGAACGGGAGCCTCCGGAATTAGCTCCGGCGGAGATCGTTGAGGAACAGGTCCGGTTGATCTCCGGTATCGAATGGACGATTACTGACATCGCCACGGGTGAAACTGCGACGGGGCGCCACGGATCACCGACGCAGATCCGGGCCGCGGCGAAGTGGGCTTGGGTCCTCTTTCGAGACTTCTTTGGAGAGTATCCACCAACCGGCGACGAGGACAGCTACTGGGGTCTCGTCCACGGAGTGCTCGGGGTGCGACTCCCCCTCGTCATCGAGCGGTTGCCACCCCTGTCCTGATCTGTAGAGTAGGCGGCGCCGCCACGCCGGCGGCCGCCTGTGCGCTAAATCGGTCCGACCCTATCTGTCTACCCTAAGTGTCCACCCCACGCTCCTGCGCCTCCGGAAAAGCCGATGAAATTGGCACATCTGTGATCAGCCGCGCAGATCGGCATTCTCGTCGGCGTGCTCACGCTCTGGGAAATCGGCGCCCGCACCGGCTGGATCGACGCCTTCTTCTGGTCGCAGCCGAGCGCCATCGGCCAGACCATGACCATCTTTTTCACCACCGGGGACGCCTGGACCGACATCAGCTTTACGTTCCGCTCGACCATTTTCGGCTTTCTCCTCGGTACCACGGCAGGATCGCTGCTCGGCCTCTCGTTCTGGTGGTCGCGCAACTATGCGGCCATCGTTCAGCCTTACGTCATCTGCCTGGAGTCGATTCCAAAACTGGCGCTGGCGCCGCTCATCATCCTGGTGTTCGGCATCGGCCTCGTTTCCAAGGTCGCGGTTGCGACCGCGCTGACGCTGGTCGTCTCGACGCTCACCGCCTATGCCGGCGTGAAGGCACTCGACCCCGACGGCGAGAAGCTATTCTATTCGCTCGGCGCTTCGCGCCTGCAGGTGTTCCGCAAGCTCGTCGTTCCGTTCTGCCTGCCCTGGATCATCTCCGTGCTCCGGGTAAACATCGGACTGGCCTTGACCGGCGCTATCGTCGGCGAGTTCATCGCCTCCCAGCACGGCCTCGGCCGCGCGATCCTCTATGCAGGGCAGACCTACGACATCGCACTGGTCTGGGTCGCGGTGTTGGTTCTCTCGACCTTGGCGATCGTCATGTATGCGGCGGTGTCGTGGGTCGAAAGTTTGCTGCGCAAAGGCGTGCGGCAATGACGCGAATTCAAGATCGAACAGCGAGGACGTCATGAACAGGCGAAAGTTTCTGCAGTCGACCGCGAAGCTCGGCACGGGCCTTGGCTTGGCGCTTGCGGCTCCGCCCTTGATCGCGCGCGCCGCCAGCAAGGAGCTGCTGGTCGCGGAGCCGGTGCACTCGACCGGCTATCTGCCCATGTATATCGCGATGGCCAACGGCTACTTCGCCGAATCCGACATCGTCGTGAAGATCGTGACCATCGAGACCGGCGGCGGCCACACCAATGCGGTGCTTTCCGGCCAGGCTTTCGCCTTCATCGGCGGGCCCGAGCACAACGCCTTCGCCAAAGCCAAGGGGGCGGAGCTGCGCGCGGTCGTGCACTGCGTCAACCGCGGCAACGTCTATCTCTGCGCCGCCAAGGGCCACGAGCCTAAGGACAAGGATTGGCCGAACTATTTCAAGGGCAAGTCGATTGCGGTCGGCCCCTATAGCGGCACGCCGAACTCGATCATGCGCTATCTGCTGGCCAAATGGAAACTCGATGCCAAGCGCGACGTCACGCTCATCGAGGTGCCGAACTCGGCCGTGCCCGCCGCCGTGCGGGGCGGCCAGGCAGTGATCGGCAACACCACCGAGCCCATGGTCACGCAAGGAATTCGTCAGAACCTCTGGAGCGAGCCGTTCTTCAACGTGCCCAGGGAACTCGGCCCCTATGCCTATTCCACCATCAACGTGCGGCTCGATTCCATCCAGAAGGAGCCCGAGGTGGTTCGCGGGTTCGTCAAGGGAATGGTCAAGGGACTGAAATTCCTCTACGCCAATCCCAACGAGGCCGCCGAGATCGCCAAGAAGCAATTTCCTACCATGGCGCTCGAAGACCTCAAGGCCACGCTCGAGCGCTCGTTCAGCGATGAGATGTGGAGCAAGGACGGCATGATCAGCAAGGAGGCGTGGGCCACCGGCAGCGCGGTCGTGCGCGAGGCCGGCATCCTCAAGATCGACGTGAAATACGAGGAGATCATCGACATGAGTTTCGTCGAAAGCGTGCGCGCGAGCCTTTGAGCGATCAAACGGAGCCAAATCAAACAAACCGAGAAACCGGGAAACATGACCATGTCAGAGCCCATCTGGAACAAGTTCCTCACCGAGCGCGACAAAGCGGTGTTCGCGACCTCGGGCTATGGCGCGCGCGGCGGATTCGGCAAGCGCCCCGCGCTTTTGATCATCGACGTGAACTATGCGTTCTGCGACGAGCGGCCCACGCCGATCCTCGAATCGATCAAGCGCTGGCGCAATTCCTGCGGCGAGGACGCATGGATCGCCATGCCCTATCTCAAGGCGCTGATCGACAAGGCCCGCGCCAAGGGCATCCCGGTGATCTACACCACCGGAGTGCGGCGCGAGGACAATTGGGACAGCGGAAGCTGGACCTGGAAGAACGACCGCTCCGACGAGGACAGGGCCAGCAAGCCCGCGACCAACGTCGACGGCAACGAGATCGTCGCCGAGATCGCACCGGCGCCGCAGGATATCGTGGTGTTGAAGCAGAAGCCGTCCGGCTTTTTCGGCACCAACATGGCGAGCTATCTCACCTTGCTCGGCTGCGACAGCGTGATCGTCACCGGCACGACGACCTCGGGCTGCGTGCGCGCCACCGTGCTCGATGCGTTCAGCCTCAACTACCGCATCGCGCTGGCCGAAGAGGGCTGCTTCGACCGCTCGCAGGCAAGCCACGCCATCAATCTCTGCGACATGAACGCCAAATATGCCGACGTGGTGAAGACGTCGGAGGTGCTCGCCTTCTTCGACAGCCTTCCGAGCGGCATGTTCGACTTGCCCAAGGGCTCTCCCGCGCCGGCACCGAAGCCACGACTCGCCGCGAACATGTGAATCGCGCCGTAGCGCCCGCGAACGCGGGCACGAAACCGCTCGCGATGCCGCGAGCGCATCGGTAATCGCGGAGAGGCCCGCAATGTCGCGATCAGCGCAAGCCGTCGCCGATCACTACAAGCGGCGCGCCCTCGGCGACGTCATCTTGGCGGCGCTGAAAGCGGCGGGAAAAGACATCGAGCACCTGACGCCGGACGATCTCGCGCCTGTCGACGAGTTCCATTCGGGCGGCCGCAACGCCACCGTGCGGCTGGCGCAGCTCGCGCAAATCAACGGCTCCGAGCGAGTGCTCGACGTCGGCTGCGGCATCGGCGGACCCTCGCGCTACCTCGCCAGCAAGTTCGGCTGCCGGGTGACCGGACTCGATCTCACCGCGGACTTCGTCGCGCTTGCCGGGATGCTCGCGCAACGCACGCGGCTCGCCGACAAGGTGACTTACCGCCAGGGTGACGCGCTCGACTTGCCGTTCGCCGACGCGAGCTTCGATCTCGTGTGGTCGCAAAATGCGGCGATGAACATCGCCGACCGCGACCGCCTCTACGGCGAGATGCGTCGCGTGCTGGCGCCAGGCGGACGTCTCGCGCTGCAAGAGATCGCGGCCGGCCCGGGCGGCGAGCCGGTTTACCCGACGCCGTGGGCAAGCGATAAGAGCATCAGTTTCCTGGTCACGCCGGAGGCGACCCGGGCCGCGCTCGAGCGCATCGGTTTCCGCGTGGTCGCCTGGCAGGACACAACTGAAGAGGCCTTGGAACAACAAAGAGCTCGCGCCAAGGCCCTTGAGACGGGATCGCTGCCGCCACTCGGCCTTCATATCGTCATCGGGGAGGCTTTTCCGACGGTTACCAAAAACATGTTGCGGAATCTGCAGGAGGAAAGGCTGAAACTCTTTAACGCGGTGCTCGAGCGGGTGTAGCTGTTTTCGATTGATATCTCCGAGGCAACGAAATGGGTGAATTCGCGATTGGCCAAAGCGTATCCCGGTTCGAGGATCCGCGACTGCTCAGGGGCGGCGGCCGCTATGTCGGCGACATCGTGCTGCCGGGCATGGCATTCGGGTTCGTGCTGCGCTCCCCGCATGCTCATGCGCGCATTCGCGCGATCGACACGAGCAAGGCCAAGGCGGCGCCGGGTGTGCTCGCGGTGCTTACCGGCGCAGACTGGCAGGCCTCGGGATGGGGCGACCTCCCAGTCCCGGATGGATTGAAGCGCCGCGACGGCACGAGTTTCCGCCCGCCCTATCCCGCGCTTGTCAAAGACCGCGTGCGCTGGGCCGGCGACTATGTCGCCTTCGTGGTGGCTGAGACGTTGCTACAGGCCCAGGATGCCGCCGAACTGATTGCGGTCGACTACGAGCCCCTCCCCGCGGTCGTCTCCACCGCGGAGGCCAGCGCGCAGGGCGCGCCACGGGTTTGGGACGAATGCCCCGACAATATCGGCTTCGTGCAACTCTTCGGCGACAAGGCCGCAACCGATGCCGCCTTCGCAAGAGCCGATCACATCGTCAAGCATCGCTTCGTGATCAACCGCGTCACCGCCGCCAGCATGGAGCCGCGGGGCTCGATCGGCGACTATAATGCCGCCGAGGACCGCTATACGGTCTATACCACGCTGCAGCGTGCACATCCCTTCCGCGCCGAGCTGGCGCCGATCCTGAAAGTGCCAGAGAGCAAGATCCGGGTGGTCGCCGGCGATATTGGCGGCAGCTTCGGAATGAAGAATCCTTTCTGTGCGACGCGCAGGCGCGCGACAATGTCACCGAGGCCGAGCTGGCGCTCGACCGCAACGGCATCTTCCTCGGCCTGCGCGTGCATACCGTCGCCAGCATCGGCGCCTATCTGCAAACCGGCATGCCGGCGTTTACCGGCAATATCGGTACGCTGGCCGGGGTCTATCGCACGCCTGCCATTCACGCCGACGTGAGCGCCGTATTCACGCACACCAATCCGGTGCGGCCCTATCGCGGCAACGGCCGCCCGGAAGCCGCGTATGTGATCGAGCGGCTGGTCGATCGCGCGGCTGATGAGCTCGGCATCGATTCCGCCGAGCTGCGGCGCAGGAACTACATTTCGCCCGACGCCATGCCGTTCAAGACCGGGCTCACCTTCACCTACGACAGCGGCGAGTTCGAGAAGAGCATGGACATGGCGCTCGCGCTCGCCGATTTCGCCGGATTCGAGCGGCGGCGCGCCGAAGCGCGCAAGCGCGGCAAGCTGCGCGGCATCGGGCTGTCCAACACCATCGAGCGCGCAGCCGCGCAAGGCTTCGAAGGCGCCGAGATCAGATTCGACAAATCGGGCGCCACGACTCTGCTCGCCGGCAGCGTCACCCACGGCCAGGGCCACGAGACGATTTTCAAGCAGATCATGTGCGACCGCCTCGGGCTCGACCCGGAGGAGGTGCATTACGTGCAAGGGGACACCGACCAGGTCTTCGTCGGCGAAGGCACCGGCGGCTCGCGCTCCGCCACCATCGGCGGATCCGCAGTCGCCACGGCTGTCGACAGGATCATCACCAAGGGCAAGGCGATCGCCGCCCACCTCCTCCAAGTCGACGTCGCCGACGTCAACTTTGCCGAGGGCGTGTTCTCCAGCCCGAAAACCAATCGCACGCTGACGATCAAGGACGTGGCGAAGGAAGCGATGGAGCCGAACAAGCTGCCCAAGGGCATGGATGTCGGGCTCATCGCGACCGCGACCTACTTTGCTCCCGTGCAGAATTTCCCCAACGGCTGCCACATCTGCGAACTCGAGATTGACCAGGAGACCGGCGAGGTCGAGATCGTGCGCTACAGCGTCGTGGACGACGTGGGAACCGTCATCAATCCGCTGCTGCTGAAAGGGCAGATCGTGGGCGGGGTCGCACAAGGCATCGGGCAGATTTTGATGGAAGACATCAAGTTCGACGGCGCCGGCCAAAATCTGACCGGATCGTTCATGGACTACGCCATGCCGCGGGCGACCGACATCAGCGCGGTCGAGGTCAAGAGCAATCCGGTGCCGACCAGGACCAATCCGCTCGGGGTCAAAGGCGCAGGCGAAGCCGGCTGCGTCGGCGCCATGCCCGCGGTCGCCAACGCGCTGGTGGATGCGCTCTCCCACCTCGGCGTGCGCCACGTCGAAATGCCGGCAACTCCGGAGCGGCTTTGGCGCGCGATGCGCGACGGCCACGCGAGGTGATACGCAATCCGGTTGATTAGTTTCGTCCGTCGTCCCCGCGCATAGCGCGTCGAAGACGCGCGTAAACGCGCTTATGCTGGGGACCCATATTCCAGAGGCGGTACCATGGGTCCCCGCTTTCGCGGGGACGACAAGTTACTCGGGAGGAGCCCATGAAGAAATCGTTCGTTCGCGGGACTTGGCAAGTGAAACGTGCATTCTCGCCTTGCGTGATCACTGAAGGCGGAGGCCGGACCATCTATATCGCCGGGCATACCGGCCAAGTTGACGATGCCGGCAAATCGCTCGCCGGCGATTTCGACGCCCAATTCAAGCAGACGTTCCGCAACATCGAGAAGACGCTCGCCGAGGCGGGCGCAAAGCTCGCCGACATGGTGACGATGACGGTGTTCCTGATCGATGCGCGCTACACTACGCGCATGACCGAGCTGCGCACGGAGCTGTTCGGGAAGGACTTCCCGGCAAGCGCCGCGATCACTGTGCAGGGCTTCGCGCAACCGGAGATGATGATCGAGGTGCAGGGGATTGCGGTGGCGGCATAGAAGCCGAGCGCGCTTGGTCGTCACGCGGACGCGCTTGCCTCGCCTTGGGCCGGCTTATGAGGAAATACTTCAGGATATCTTCGCCATCGGTAGCGGCGAGCAGCTGTTTGCAATCTTTGCAATGCAACGGCCCATCGCTGGTGCGGGCTTCCGACTTCACGCGCACGATCTTATAGCGTGCCTGGCACCCGGGACAGATGAAATTGGTGGGATCGTCTTTGACCATACGAAAGCAGCGTACATTCACTCTTCGGCTGGGATCTCCTTTAGAACAAAAGCAAGCTGTAGGCAAGCCGCAAATTTTTGTACGCGAATTTAATGCGTGTCTCGAAAACCCGGATGCCTAAAAGATTGTCATTCGGCGTGTCGAGATCCGCACCTCCTTACCGATCATGAGATTGAGAGTCCTGATATGCCGATCAAAGTGATCTGCTGTGATATTTTTGCAAAGGCTAAAGTGCTTGCGAAGAAAGCGTCGACAAGTTTTGAGCGCACCACATTTATCGCTCGCGGCGGTCGCCATGCGAATGTAGCAATTTCGACTGCGCGCATTTCTACTTAACCTCCACTGCTCCAATACATAATTGAAGATTCGGCGCGCGCTCAGCCTCGACTGATGTGGTCGAGCCACACTCGTCCGGAATCCCGGCAATCATACGACAGCTTGTCATCCGTCGGTTGCCGAACCCGGCAACCGTTGCCGACGAAATGCCGGAACGCGGAGTGGGAAGGGCTCGACGTCTATGCCTATGCCGGCATGGAGGAGGTCAACGCGAACTTCTTCAACGTCGGCACCACGCTGTTCGGCCTTGGCAATCCGGGATTCAGCAACGCCTCTTGCTTGATCACGACGCCGTCCTCATTTGCCGGCGCCACGCCCCTCGACTGCATCGCGAACAACCAGCGCTTGTCGGAGCTGACGGCGGGCTTCTGGCAGAACGTCTATAAGGGAGACTATGGCCGCGTGACGTTCGGTGCCCAGTACGAGTACATCAAGCGTAAAGCCTTCGCAGGAATCGGGGGGTCTCCGTCGACCGACAACAACATCGTCATGACCTCGGTCCGCTACTATCCGTTCTGAGGTCAGGGAAGCTCGATCGAACTTGAGTAGGACGCCGAGCCGGCTTTAATTCCGCGGTCAGAACGGCCGGCGTGCCCTTAGTCCATGCTGTCCAATAACCGTCAATGTGCGGTTGCCGCAAACCTCACGCTCCCGCCCTGCCGCTTGCCTTTATTGTGAGTCCATGGCTTGCTCGATTTGTCGCGCACGGACTGCTTCGCTGCCCTGAGCGCGACCGGCCCCACATTCGCAAGGAATACTTTTTCGTGAGCGCGCGTGAGGACCTCTATTGCTTGTTTCAACGACACCCATTTCACAGCCTTGATATCGTCCATAGGCTCGCGCTTACGCCCGCCGATGGCTCGCATATGCCAAAACTGTACGATCTTCATCCGGCCATCCACCGCATACAACATCGAACCGAGGAAACCGTGGACCGAAACCTCGTGTCCGGTTTCTTCGAACACCTCTCGCCTGGCTGCAGCAAGCGCGTGCTCACCTGGATAGAGCTTACCCTTTGGCAGGACCCAGGATTTGTCCCTTCGCAATCGCACGATTGCGATACGCGGTCTGGAGCCTTGCCTAAGGACAATTCCACCCGCAGCCAGAATCGGCGGGCGGACCTGCACCGAATCACTCATGTCAATGCTTCCCCGACGAACGCGCGCCGAGCGAGCGACCGCTCGCACTCAGTCTCCCGATGCATGGCTTTTCCCTTGATCCTGTGCGCCGCACATACTCGCGTGCTCATGCTTAATGCGAGGTTAACGCGAGTAGTCGCCCGGTGTCCGCCACGGGCGCGTTCGCGCCCATGGCCGAGCGGGTGCGCCTCGATACCGGCTTCAACTCATCGCATGCGCGCTGTAGTCTCAGAGGCAGATTGCGAGGCGGCATGAGCGACACGTTCGAAACCGCGTTGTCCGCACGCGTCGCGGCGATGGCCGATGCTTGCACGCGCTGCGGCAAATGCGTCGAGGTCTGCCCGGTGACGGGTCCTGGCGGGGTTGACGCCGAGCCGCGCGCGGTGATCGGCGGGATCATCGACATTCTGCGAACCGGCGACGGCCCGGAGGCGTCGCGCAAATGGGCGAACGCCTGCGTGCTCAGCGGGGAATGCATCAAGGCCTGCGACTACGGCGTCAATCCACGATTCCTGCTTGGCATGGCGAGGGTGGCGATGGCGCGGCGCCGGGACGAGCCGGGCGAGCAGCGCCGCCACGGAGTGGAGGGCTTCCGCAAGGTCGCGCGCGAGGTTACCCACATCTCGCAGATGCAGCTCAGCGACGGGCTCTTGGCGCGACTGGGCCAGAAAGGTGATGCGGAGCCGGACACACCGCCGGATTTCGTCTTCTACACCGGCTGCAACGTGCTCAAGACTCCGCACATCGCGCTGCTTGCGCTCGATATCATGGACACGCTCGGCCTCACCTATCAGGTGCTGGGCGGGCCGACCCATTGCTGCGGCATCGTGCAGATGCGAACCGGCGACGTCGCAACCTCCGGCCGCTTGGCCGAGAGCACCATGGACAAGCTCTCGCGCAGCAAATCCGGACAGGTGGTGTCGTGGTGCCCGAGTTGCCACGTTCAATTCACCGAGACCACGTTGCCGACCATCGAGAAGACCCGCGGCGCGCGACCCTTCGAGATGACACCGTTCATGCTATTCCTGCGAGGCAATGTCGATCGGCTGCGGCCGCTGCTGCGCCAGCGCGTCGACATGCGGATCGCTTTGCACCGCCATCCCGGCATCAAAGGCGTGGTCGAGGCCGCGGAAGACGTTCTGCGGGCGGTGCCCGGCGTGGAACTGATCGACCTCAAGCAGCCTGCGGTCGGACTGATGAGCAATTATTTCCGCGCGCTTCCGGCCTATCGCCGCGAACTGCAGAGAAACGAGCTCGACGCCGCCGAACGCGCCGGCGTCGACGCGCTGGTCGCGGTCTACCATGCCGATCACCGCGAGCTGTGCGCGCACGAGCGCGACTATCCGTTCCGCATCATGAATGTGCTGGAGATCGTTGGCGCCAGCATGGGAATTAATCACGAGGATCAGTTCAAGCGGCTCAAGCGGATGCAGGACGTCGACGCGATCGCGGCCGACTGCCAGGACCTCATCGCGCAGCACGGGCTCGACCCTGCGACCACGCGGGCGGCGATCCAAGCCATGCTCGACGAGCAGCCGCTGCCGCTGCGGGGGTATCGCTCAGCACAGACGAGTTAAAGCATCTTCGTTTGTGGTTGATGCACCATCACGCCGCGCACTCGGTGCGCTCCCCTCCCCCTTGTGGGGAGGGGTTGGGGGTGGGGGTCCTACCATTGAGGCAGCGGCGCTGCCATAAGCACCACCCCCACCCCGCGCGCTTCGCGCGCGACCCTCCCCACAAGGGGGAGGGTAAGGACCGAGTTCGCCGCTCGCTCTGATGCCCACCCGCGATCTACGAGCAACATCGTCCCGTCATCGCTAGCGCCACGCGTTCCTCCTCGCTGAGTTTCTCGTGGCCATGCTCATGCGCGTGCGCGTGAGATGGAGCAGGCGGCGGCACGCCGGTGTCGGCGATCGGCTCGTCCTGCGGTAGACCCTGCCGGCGCATCTCGGCGCGGCGCGCCGCGGTCGCCGCCGGGTCGATGGTATTCGTGCCGGGCGCGAACACCGCGCCGTAATAGGTCTCGGCCGCGTGCTTGCTGACATAGCCGCAGCGCACGTCGCGCGCGAGGCTCTCGAGGTCACGCTCGAGCGGCGAGCCGAATCCGCCGCCGCCGCCGGAGCGCAGGATATAGGCGTCGCCCGCGTGCAGGACCTGGTTGAGCGCCTTGCCGTTGTGGAAGCGCTGCTCCTCTGCCGCGCCGAAGCGGTCAATGGCGACCGAATTGCCGAAGCCGGAGAGCCCGCCTTCGAGGCCCCACGGCTTGCACTTCACCCGGTCCATCTGTGAGTTGAAGCGAATGTCGTGGCGCGCCTGCACCACCTGCTCGCAGCCAAGCCCGCCGCGGAAGCGGCCGGGCCCGCCCGAGTCCGGACGTAGCGCATAACGCTCGACCAGCAGCGGATATTTCGCCTCGACCTGCTCGGAAGGTCCGTTATGGGTGTCGCCGTCGTTCATGGCGATGGTCGCGTTGCAGCCGTCGCTGTTGTGTTTGGCGCCCCAACATCGCGGGCGCGAGCGCCTTGAAGATCGTGTCGATGATGGTCATGGGGTAGGTCATCCACATGCGCATCGCGGCAGGCTTGAGCGCACTCACCACGCGGCCCGGCGGCAGCACGATCTCGAGCGCGCGGAACTGGCCGTCGTTGATCGGCAGATCGAGCGGCGAGGTCAGGCATTTGAATGCCACCTGGCAGCAGGAGCGCCCCGCCGTCTCGCCGGAGTTGTAAAAGCCTGCGACCTGCTTCGCCACGTCGGTGAGATCGACCTTCATCCGCTCGCCGGCGATTTCGACGCGCACGCGAATCGGTACCCGCTCGCCGAGCCTGACGCCGTCGTCGTCCATGAAGGACTCGGCCTCGTAGACGCCGTCGGGGATCTCCCGCACCCGCGCGCGCGCCGCGGCCTCGCTGTGGTCCATGATCGCTTCGATGCCGCCGAGCACGGCGTCGCGGCCGTATTTCTGGATCATTTCGAGAAAACGCCGCTCGCCGGTTTTGACCGCGGCAACCTGGGCGCGGAAGTCGCCCATGGCGCGATCGGGCAGGCGCACGTTAGTGCGGATGATCGAGATGAGCTCCTCGTTCGGCACGCCCCTGCGATAGATCTTCACGATCGGCATCTGCAGGCCTTCGGAAAAGATGTCGGTCGTGGCGCCGTCGAGCGTGCCGCCGACGTCGGGCCAGTGCGCCATGCAGCAGGAGAACGCCACCACCTCGCCCTCGTGGAAGATCGGCACGGTGAAGGTCATGTGGTTGAGGTGGCTACCGGTGATGTAAGCATCATTGGTCAGAAGGATGTCGCCGGGATCGAGGTTTTCTACGCCGTAGTGTTGGAGCTTGGTTTTGACGGTATCGCTCATGCCGCGGATGAACATCGGCAATCCGAGTCCGATCGAAAGGGTGTCGCCCTCCGCATCGAAGAGGCCGACGGTAAAATCGAGCGCCTCGTAGATGATCATGTTGTAGGCGGTGCGCATCAGATTCGTCTTCATCTCCTCGGTTGCGGCGATGAGACCATTGCGCACGATTTCGGTCGTCACCGGGTCGGGCCGATAGCCGGCGGACGCGAGCTTGGCTTTCAGCGGGACATCCATGCTCAGCTCCGCAGGATCTCGATGACCAGATCGCCGAAAGCATCGACGATGACCACATCGCCCGGATGAACGACGGTGGTCGACGCGTATTCCTCGATCAATGCCGGGCCGGCAATGCGGTTTCCCGCGACAAGCAAGGCGCGATCATAGCTCGGCGTGTCGACGGAGTGACCGACCTCGGCGAAATAGACGGCGCGGGTGCCGCGAAAAGCGGCCTCCGGCGGCGCGGCAGCGCCTGCGGCGATCGGCTCGAATGTCGGCTTGCGCAGCGAGCCGGTGACAGCGCTGCGTAGGCTCACGATCTCCGCCTTCTCGCCGGGGGCCGAATAGCCGTAGCGGGTGGCATGCACGGCATCGAAGCGTGCTTTGACTCCGTCGCGATCCCCAGCCTCAAACAGCCCGAGCGGGAGTTCGACGGTGACCGCGTGCTCCTGCCCGACATAGCGCATGTCCGCCGAACGCTGGACCTCGATGCCCGCGAGAGCAACCTCGCTGCGCTGCACGGCTTCCCGGCCGCGCCGCTCCATCTCGGCGTAAATGGTCTCCATGGCCGCAAACGACGCGTCGATGAGCGGCGTGAACCAGGTCTTCACGAAATCACGCCGCAGCTCGGCGACCAGCATGCCGTAGGCGGAAAAGTGGCCAGGAGCGCGCGGGACGACCACTTTCGCAATGCGCAGTTCCCGCGCGACCATTGCAGCGTGCAAGGGGCCGGCGCCGCCATAGGCAACGAGGGTGAAATCGGCGGCATCGAGGCCGCGCTCGGTCGTGACCCAGCGCACCATGTGGGACATTTTGGTGGTGGCGATGCGGAGAATGCCGTCGGCCGCCGCGACGAGATCGAGACCGAGCGGTTTAGCCACCCGGGCTTCGAGCGCGCGCCTTGCCTCGTCGATGTCGAGCTTGATCTCGCCGCCGAGGAAACGGTCGGCGCTCAGCCGTCCGAGAATGAGATTGGCATCGGTGATGGTGGGCTCGGTGCCGCCGAGTCCGTAGCACACCGGGCCGGGCTGGGCGCCCGCGCTTTCCGGCCCAACGTGCAGCGCGCCCATGTCCGCGCGCGCGATCGAGCCGCCGCCGGTGCCGACCTCCTGGATATCGATCATCGGGATCTGCACCGGCAGCCCGGTGGCATAGCCGCCGATGAGCGCGCTCCCGGTCATCAGCACGTTGCCGTCATGAATGACGCCGGCCTTGGCCGTGGTGCCGCCCATGTCGAAGGCGATCGCGTTCTTGAGCCCAATACCGTCGCACAACGCCTTAGTGCCGATGACCCCGGCAGCGGGTCCGGACTCCAGCATCCGAATGCACGCGCTTTGCGCCTGCTCCACCCCGAACAGGCCGCCGGTCGATTGCACGATCAGAAAATCGCCGTCGAAGCCGGCGGCCTCGAGATGCTCACCCATTTCGCCGAGATAGCCGCGCACGCGCGGACCGAGATAAGCATTCGCTGCCGCCGTCGAGGTGCGCTCGAACTCGCGGTATTCCTGCGAAAGCTCGTGCGACGCGGTGACGAAGAGATGCGGGTGGCTCTCCTCGATGATCTCTTTCGCGCGCTGCTCGTGCGCGGGATTGCGGTAGGAGTGCAGGAACAGGATGGCGATCGCCTGTACCCCCTGCCGGACCGCATCGGCCACGGCTGCCCGCACTTGCTCCTCGTCGAGCGCGATGAGCACTTTGCCCTGTGCATCCATGCGCTCGCGGAGCTCGTAGCGCAGGTCGCGCTCGATCAACGGCTGGTGGCGGCGGAAGAAGAGGTTGTAGGATTCCGGCCGATTGACGCGGCCGATCTCGTAGATATCGCGGAAACCTTGGGTGGTGAGGAGCGCACAGCGTGCTCCCGTCCGCTCCAAAATGGTGTTGATGGCCACGGTCGTACCATGAAGAAAAAGCCGCGCGGAGGAAAACTGCGCGCCGGCCTTCGTCACTCCAGTCTCGACGCCGGTGACGAGCCGCGCCGGGGTCGTGAGCGTCTTTCCGAGGCGAAGCTCTCCGGTGGTCTCGTCGAAGGCAGCGACGTCGGTGAACGTTCCGCCCACGTCGGCCGCCAGCCGAATTCCACCCAATTCCATCGTGCTCAAACCGAAGCTCCGGCTGACTTGTCGGCGAGGCTTGCGCTTCTTTCTGTCTCGGCGGAGCCTTTCACGCGCAAGAGAGGAAGCACCTCGCTGGTAAACAGACCGATCGATTGGAGGGTTTCATCGAGCGTCAAGTCGCCGAACGCGAATTGCCCCACCACGTAATTGCACCCGGTGGCGCTGAGCTGCGAGGAGAGGAATTCGGCGACGGTCACCGGCGAGCCGGCGATGCCCTGTCCGCGCTCCATGACGAGATCGAACGTCGGCGGCCGTGGATGCGATTGCGCGCGTCCATGCCGGCGGAAGAGGTGGGTAAAGCTCGCGTGCCACACGAGATAGGCCCGGCGCGCCGATGCGAGTGCCGCGCCGTCACTTGGCGCGACGACGATGAAGCGGCCGAGCCCGAGCTTGGGCAATACGGCGCCGCGTCCATGAACTTGCCCCCAGACCGTGCGATAGCGCTCGATAGCAAGCCGCGTTTCCCTCGTCGGATCGAGACTGACCACGTTGAGACCGCGGCGCGCCGCGCGCTCGGCGCTCTCGGGCGCGTGAAGCCCATACCAGATCGGGGGATGCGGTTTCTGCAGCGGCTCGAGCTCCATCGGCACCCCGCTGAAGGAAAATCGCCGGCCTTCGAAGTCCAGCACCTTGTGGGTCAATCCCTTGATCACGAGCTCGACCGCCTCGGCATAGATCTCCTGCGCGTCCTGCGGATCGACGCCGTAATATTCGAGTTCGATAGGCGCGGCGCCGCGCCCGAAGCCGAGGTCGAGCCGGCCGCCGCTCAACTGATCGAGCATGCAGATTTCTTCGATCAGCCGCAGGGGATGGTGGAGCGGCATCGGCCAGACCAGGGGTCCGAAGCGCAGGCGCGTCGTGCGCTCTGCCACGGCGGCAAGGAAAACGCTCGGCGAGGGCGCCATGCCGAGCGGCGTCGAGTGGTGTTCGGCGAGATGATACGCGTAGAACCCGGCGCGATCGTAGGCCTCTGCGATCTTGAGGCGATCCTCGTAGTAGTCGGCGAGCAGGCCGTCGTAGCGGTCGAGGTGATCGAATACGCCGAATTCCATTTGCTCTCCGCGCCGTTAGTGGTGCCTCCACTGAGGCGGCACCCATCTTGATCATTTGCGCAGGCGAGGCAACCGCGACAATTGCCGCCACCTGGAGCCTTTGCAAAGCCGCCCCTCGATTTGTCACGAATCGTCGTCCATCCTTCGCTATGCTCCGGCGCAATGCCGACAGGAGCTGGAGGAGCCATGACGATGGCCTGGACCTATCTCATTGCCGCCGGATGCTTCGAGATCGGTTGGCCGATCGGGCTCAAATGGGCACAAGCGCCGGGGAAGCTCATCATCGGCGTGGTCGTGGCCGTAGTGTCCATGGCGCTGAGCGGCGTCTTGCTGTTTCTGGCGCAGCGCGAAATTGAGCTCGGCACCTCGTACGCGGTCTGGACGGGCATTGGCGCCGCGGGAACGTTCGTGGTGGGGGTCTGGTTCTTCGGCGATCCCACGAGCATCGGCCGCTGGCTCGGCGCTGCCCTCATCATCGCCGGCGTCGCCACGCTCAAGCTCGCGCACTGAGCGCGAGGGGCTGCCGTTTTCAAGGACGCGACGAGTTGTTTGCGGATTACGGATGACTTAGCCTTCGCAACGCTTTTCTATGGCGGAGTTTTCCGATGCAGCTCGCCAAAATCCATAGCTTCCCCGGGCCGATCGCCCTCGCCGCTCTCGCAATGTTGGGGCTGCCGTCCGCCTCCGCCAGCGATTATTACGCCGGCAAGAGCATCGATCTCCTGATCGGGGCGCCTCCTGGCGGTGGCTACGACATCTATGCACGCGCGCTCGCGCGCCACTACGGCCGCCACATTCCCGGCCAACCGACGATCGTGGCGAAGAACATGCCGGGCGCGGGCAGCGCGCGGGCGGCGGGCTTCATCAGCACGGTCGCGCCCAAGGACGGCACCGCGATCGCCGCCATCATGCCGGGCGCGGTGATGGGGCCGCTGCTCGACGAGAAGGCGGAGGCGCTGTTCGACCCGACCAAGGTGCTTTATCTCGGCACCGCTAACAACGGCACGCGGGTGTGCGTGTCGCGCAAGGACTCCAAGATCAAGACGTTCGACGATGCGCGCACGCAGAAGGCCGCCTTTGGCGGCGTCTCGACCAACGATTCCACCCGCGAATACGGCTACATGCACAAGAAAACCGCGGGCGCCCAATATGACGTGGTGTCCGGCTACAGCGGCACCGCCGAGATTGCGCTCGCGATGGAGCGCGGCGAGATCGACGGTGCCTGCGGCTGGGACTGGGCGAGCTTCAAGTCACAGCGCCCCGATTGGATCCGCGACAATAAAGTCAATCTGTTGCTGCAGGTCGGGCTTGAGCCGAACGCCGAGCTCACGCGCATGGGCGTTCCGTCCGTCTTCAAATACGTGACGAATGAAGCGGACCGCAAAGTGGTCGAGCTCATCATCAGTCAGCAGGTGTTCCAGCGCTCCTATATCGCACCGCCCGGCCTGCCGGCGGAGCAGCTCGACGCGCTGCGCTCCGCCTTCGACGCTACCGTGCGCGACCGGGAATTTCTCAGCGATGCGGAGACCATCCGCATCGACATCTCACCGCTCCCCGGTACCCAAGTGCAGGAGCTGGTGGCGAAACTCTACGCCGCGCCGAAGGACATCGTCACGCGGGCGCGGCAGGCGATCAACCCGTAGGCCATCATGCAAACAAAGCCGACATGGAAAGAATTGCTGGCGCGGGACGAGCCGCTGCTGTTGCCCTGCGCCTATGACGCGCTCTCGGCGCGCTTGATCGAGCGCGCGGGGTTTGCCGCCTATTCGGTCGGAGGCTACGCCCTAGTCGGCGCGCGCCATGCGCTGCCCGATATCGGGCTCGTCGGCTTCGGCGAGATGAGCGCCGGCATTCGCGACATCATGGCCGCCAGCAGCCTTCCGGTGCTGGTCGACTGCGATGACGGCTATGGCGACGTGAAGAACGTCGCTCGCACCATCTCCGGTTACGCGGCGATGGGCGTTTCGGCGATCTTCATGGAGGACCAGCGGGCGCCGAAACGCTGCGGCCACATGGCGGGCAAGGACGTGATCGAGGCCGATGCGATGGCGGCGAAGTTGCGCGCGGCGGCACAAGCGCGCCGCAGCCCCGATTTCTTCATCATCGCGCGCACCGACGCGCGCGCGGTGCACGGGCTCGACGATGCGTTGCGGCGCGCCGAACTTTATCTCAAAGCCGGCGCCGACGGCTTGTTCATCGAGGCGCCGCAATCGCTCGAGGAACTGGCGCAGATCGGGCGGGCCTTTCAGGGCGTGCCGCAGCTCGCGAATATGGTCGAGGGTGGCGGACGCACGCCAATCCTGCCGCCGGCCGAGCTCTACCGCCTCGGGTTCGCCATGGTCGCTTACCCGACCACCCTGATCTTTCGCGTCGCCCGAACCCTCGAGGCCGCGCTCGCCGATCTCAAGACCGGTCGGCCCGCGGGCAAAAACGAATGCGTCGACTTCGAGGCCTTCAAGGACATCGTCTCCTTGGCGCGTTGGGCCGATGTCGAACAACGAACCGCGCCTTCGCGGAAATGACGATAGCAATGATGAAGCGTACTCTGGCGGCCGCGGGGGCCGCGGCTTTGCTGCTCGGTGCGACACTTGCTGCGAGTGGGCAGGATGCGAAGCCGGAAGTATCGCGGGTGCGGCTCGCCGTCGGCGGCAAGCCGGCGCTGTTCTATCTGCCGCTGACGGTGACGGAGCGGCTCGGCTACTTCCGCGACGCCGGACTCGAGGTGGAGATTTCCGATTTCCCCGGCGGCGCCCGCGCGCTCCAGGCCTTGATCGGCGGCAGCGCCGACGTGGTGACCGGCGCATTCGATCACACCATCCAGATGCAGGCGAAGGGCCAGCCGATCGTCGCCGTGGTGCAGCTTGGCCAATTCCCCGGCTACGTGCTCGGCGTACTGACGGCGAAAGCGCAGAGCTACCGCTCGCCGGCCGATCTCAAGGGCATGAAGATCGGCGTCACCGCGCCCGGCTCGAGCACGCACTTCATGGTGCAGCATCTCTTGGTCAAGCACGGCCTCAAGCGCGACGATGCGTCGTTCGTTGGCATCGGCGCGAGCGCGAGCGCCGTCGCGGCGGTCCAGCGCGGCGAGATCGACGCCATCGTCAACGTTGATCCCGTGATCAACCTCTTAGAGAGCCAAAGCCTCATCAAGGTTGTGGCGGACACGCGCACGCTTGCAGGCACGCGCGAGGTCTTCGGCGGCGCCTATCCGGCCGCCGTGCTCTATGCGCCGCGGTCTTTCATCCACGAGAAACCGCGCACCACGCAAGCACTGGTGAACGCCTTCGTGCGTGGGCTGAGGTGGATCGCCGGGCGATCCGCAGAGGAGGTCGCAGCCATGATGCCGGGGGACTATGCACTCGGCAATAAGGCGATCTACGAGCAATCGATCAAGACGAGCCTGCCGATGTATTCCCGCGACGGCCGTTTCAGCGGCGACGCCGCCGAGACCGCCTACGCCGTGCTCAAGGCCTTCGATCCCGATGTCGGCGCCGCCAAGATCGACCTCTCCACCACCTTTACCAACGCCTTTGTGGAGAAGGTGCCGGCGCAACCGTGACTGGCGGCGCGCCAACGTCCGGATCCCATCGTCTTTCTCGTCGCGGATGTCGAGGTCGGGTTTGCCGATCAAACGCGGCATCGATCTGAAACTGCTACGGATTTAACTATAAGATATATCTTGCGCTATATCTGATCCCGGTGTATCTAAAGATATATCTAACGCAAGGAGGCCGACATGTTCGGTATGAGACATTCCTGTGGAGCCCCGTTTGGCGGAAAATGGGCCGGCGGGCGCGGCTGGCGTGGACGTCACGGCTGGGGCGGACGTCACGGCTCGGGCGGACGTCACGGCTGGGACGGCGACATGGTGCGTGCCGGGCGCATGCTGGCGCAGGGCGACCTGCGCTTGATCGCGCTCGCGCTCATCGCCGAGCAGCCGCGCCACGGCTACGAGATCATCAAGGTGCTCGAGGAAAAGACCGCCGGCTGGTACTCGCCGAGTCCGGGCATCGTTTACCCGACGCTGACTTATCTCGAGGAGGCCGGCTACGTCACGGCGCAGACGGAAGGCGCCAAGAAGCTTTACACCATCACCGACGAAGGCCGGGCGTATCTCGACGACAATCGCGACTTCGTCGACGCTGTGCTCGAGCGCCTTGCCGCCATCGGCGAGAAGGTTGCGCGCATGCGCCGTCGCTTCGGCGGCGAGGATGAGGACCGCCGCGGGATGCCGCCGCTCGTGCGGGCGGCGCTCGAGAACCTGCGCGAGGTCGCGGCCAAGCGCCTCGGCGATGACGCCGAGGCTGAAGCGAAAGTGGTCGAGGTGCTGGCCCGCGCAGCGGCGGAATTGAAGAAGGCCTAGAAGGCGTACGCGGCCGTGTCCCGGACGCGGTGCAGCGCGAAGCGATGCACCGCTGATCCGGGACCGCCACAGACTGGGACGGTCCACGCAAGTCGGGTTTACCCGACTTGCGCATTTAAGAGCCGATCTCGGGTAAACCGAGATCGGTGTCTGCAGCGCACCACAACGCAATCAAGTGTACGCAGATTGCGTAAACTTATCTGCGTTGCTGCGCTGCGCCCGGGACACACAGCTTAATATGTAGAGCTAAGCTACGGCGCATCACTCCACCTTCAGATTGAGCTTGCGCACCAGCGTTCCCCACTTCGTCTCTTCGCTGTCGATGTCTTTGGCGTATTCCTCGGGCGTCGAGGTCAGCGGATCGCCGCCTTCGGCCAGGATCCGCTGTTTGACCTCGTCGCTGTTGACCAGCGCGCGCAGCGCGCCGTTGAGACGTTCGATAATCGGCCGCGGCGTACCCGGCGGCGCAAGCAGCCCGTAATGCAGGACCGACTCGAATCCGGGCAGTCCCGACTCGTTTGCGGTCGGCACGTCGGGCAAGAGGCTGAACCGCGTGGGGCCCAGCACCGCGATCGCGCGTAGCGTGCCGGCTTGTAGATTGCCGAGCGCGGGCGGCAACACGCCGAACGCGATCGGCACGTGATTGCCGAGCAGATCGTTCATGACCTGCGCCGTGCCCTTGTAGGGAATGATCGCAGCATCGATGCCGGTGACCGATTTGAACAATTCGGCGGTGAGATAGCCGCCGGTGCCCACCGCCGACGTCCCGATATTGAACTTGGCTCCCGCATGCTTCGCGACAGCGACCACTTCGCCGATCGTTTTCGCAGGGAACGAGGGATGCGCCAGCAAGACCACGGGCATGGACGCGATCAGCCCGATCGGCGCGAAGTCCTTGCGCGGATCGAAGCCGGCATTGGCGTAGAGACTCGGATTGATCGCGATGGATCCGGTATGGCCGAGGAACAGCGTGTAGCCGTCGGGCGGACTCTTGATGAAGGCGCGGGTGCCGACCAGGCCGGAACCGCCGGCGCGGTTATCGACAACGACCTGCTGACCGAGTGCGGCTGAAAGCTTTTCCGCGACGACGCGCGCCATCGCATCGACGCCGCCGCCGGGCGGATAAGGCACGATTACGGTGATGGTGCGGGTCGGGTAGTCCTGCGCCAGGGCCTGGACGCAAACAACCATTGCGACCGCAGCGGCGGCCGCGGCCCGCAACAGCCTGCGCATCGTTCCCTCCCCTTTTTCTTGGCCGGACCGGCCGCCGCCCTCGATGCGCTTGGAGCGGCGGCCTGATCGCAACTCAGCTACGCACGCAACCTCAGTGAACGACAGTGTCCATCTGCAGGCGCAGCAACTTGCGACGCTTTAACTCAACGATCTCAAGATCGTCGACCGACGGATGCGCGCGGGCCTCGGCAATTTCGGCTTCCAGCGCCTGATGCCGTCGTTCCAGTTCCGCAAGATGGGCTTCTATGGACATTTTGGGGGGTTCTCCTCAGCCAGATCGTTTGCCTGACCTGGGAAGTCTACACCGTTTTGGTCGGTTTTCGAAGCGGGTTTGGTTGTGCAGCGCAGCAACCCCGGCTCACCTGATGCGTCGATCGGCCGGCTTGAAGGCTCGCAGGCAAAAAAGAATACTTTTTCAACGCGGTAATGGAGCGCCGGCACGGCGCGTGCACTGGCCGCGGGCTCAACCTGAGGGCGGTACGCCGACCCGCGATGGACGGCCGGTGTACTTGCGGGCTGGCATATCGATGCTCGCTGCCTCGAGTGGTAGTCAGGATCCACAAACCGCGCTACTTGAAGGCCCGAGCGCGTTTGGATGCAATGCCGGGACGCGTGCCGCGCGCTTTGCGGCGGCCAAGCATCAGCGGTGGTGATGACCAAAGACGAAGAACGCGAGTTGCGGGAGCAACTGGCGCGCTTGCAGCAGGAGCATCGCGATCTCGATGTCGCGATCTCCGCCCTGCAGCACTCGCCGGGCTCCGATCTGTTGCAGGTTCAGCGACTGAAAAAGCGCAAGCTCGTCCTGCGCGACCGCATTTCCTATATCGAGGACCAGCTCACCCCCGACATTATTGCGTAGCCGTTGTTCATTACTGCTCAGACATTAGCTTGTTCGCGCTGGCCACCCCGGAAGTCGCGCACTCGGTGCGCTCTTCCCTCTCCCCGCACAGCGCGAGAGGGACGAGCTTGCCGCTCGTGTTGATCACTCCGGCTGGATACCGGCCTCGCGGATCACCTTGGTCCAGCGCTCGGTCTCTTCCCGCTTGAGTTTCGCCATGTCCTGCGGGCTGCCGCCGACCGCGGTGAGGTTGAGCTCGCGGAAGCGCGCCTTGTTTGCGGCGTCGTTGGCGACGGCGTTAATCGCGCGATTGAGCTTGATGATGATCGCAGCCGGCGTCTTGGGCGGCGCGCTGATGGCGTTCCAGGTGTCCGAAATGAAGCCCGGCACGCCGACCTCGATCAATGTTGGAATGTCGGGCAAGACATCCAGCCTATGATCGGTTGCGACCGCAAGAATTCTTGATTTGCCGCCCTCGTGCAGCTTGTAGGCCGAGGCGAGCTCCATGAAGATGAAATCGACGTGGCCCGCGACAAGGTCGTTGAGCGCCGGACCCGTCCCGCGGTAGGGGACGTGCAACATCTTCGTTCCCGTCAGCTTCATGTACAATTCTGCCGTCAGATGCGAAGTGGTGCCCGGCCCCTGCGAGGCGAAAGTGACTTTGCCCGGATTGGCTTTCACGTAGGCCATGAACTCCTGGACCGTCTTTGCCGGAAAATCCTGCCGCACCAGCAGCACGTTCGGAAACTTCGACATGACGGCGACCGATTCGAGCGCGGTCGGATCGAAATTGAGCTTCTTGTAAAGCGCGATGTTGCTGGTGATGGGCGCGGGCTGCGTGGCGAGCAGCGTGTAGCCGTCGGGATCGGCGGTATAGACCGCCTCGGCACCGATATTGCCCCCGCCGCCGCCGCGGTTCTCGATCACGAAGGGTTGGCCCAGCCGCTGCTGCAGCCCGGCCGCGAAAATTCTCGTCACCGTGTCCACGCCGCCGCCGGCCGGCACGCTGACGACGATCTTCACCGGACGACTGGGATAATCCGCCGCCTCATCCGGCTGCGCGAGCGCCGGCGACATCGCAAGGGCCGCGGCCGCGGCGGCAATTAGTATGGGATATTTCGACATTCACGTATCCTTACTCGCTGCCCCGACAACTAGTGCTCGAGATGATTTTCTCATCGCAATGTCGCATATCCCGCAGGGTGGGGTAAATGCGGCGCGAAGTATCAACACCGCTACAATCCGCTCGCCTTTGGCGAGACAGCCGCGGTAGCATCCGCGGGCTGCGTCGTGTTTGAAAACCCGGCATGTGCCGGACAGGGTTCCATTGCCAGGGGCAACGGCATGAAACGAGCTGTCGTGCTCGCTCTTGCTTTCGGATTCGGCCTCGCCACGATTCCCGCGGCAGCGCAGACGCCGGCTGATGAGTATCCGCAGCGCCCGGTGACCTTTCTATGTCCGTTTCCCGCCGGCGGCGGCACCGACATGCTCACGCGCCTGCTGGCGCAGGAGCTGCAAGACAAGCTCAAGCGGCCGGTCGTCGTCGACAATCGTCCCGGCGCGGGCACGATCGTCGCGGCGCAGGCGGCCGCGCGCGCCGCGCCCGACGGCCACACGATCTTGCTCGCGCCCGTGACGACCCTGGCCATGGGCCCGAGCGTGCACAAATCCCTGCCCTACGACACCGTGAAAGATTTCGCGCCCATCGGCCTCGTCGGATCGGCGCAGTTCGCCCTCGTCGCCAATCCTCAGGTGCCGGCCACAACGCTTACGGAGCTGATCGCCTTCATCAAGAGCAAGGACGGCGCGCTGAGCTACGCCTCTTCGGGCGCCGCCACACCGCACCATCTCTTCATGGGAATGTTCCTCAAGATGATCGGCGCGAGGGCGCAGCACGTGCCCTACCGCGGCAGCGTCGCCGCGCTCACCGACGTGATCTCCGGCCAGGTGCAGATGATGATCGTCGATCTGGCGGTCGCCATGCCCGCGATCAACGAGGGCAAGGTGAAGGCGTTCGGCGTGACGTCAACGATGCGGAGCAAGGCGCTGCCCGATCTTCCGACCATCGCGGAAGCCGGCCTGCCGGGCTACGCCGCGCGGCCCTGGTTCTCGGTGGTGGCGCCGGCCGGCACCCCGCGCCCGATCATCGACAAGCTCAACGCGCTGCTCATGGCCTTCATCGAGCGGCCCGAGACCCAGGACAAGATGAATGCGCTCGCGATCACGCCCTGGACCAGCACGCCGGATGAGTTCGCGCGCTTCATTCCCGCCGAAATCGAAAAATGGGCGCAGGTGGTGAAAGACGCCGGGATTACGCCGGAGTGATCTTGATCTACATCAAGACGCGCGCTTTGCCACCCTCCATGATAATCGCTTGAAGGGGGAAGCGATGGCGTACACACACGAGAAGCCCACTGGAATATCCGGGAGTGGCAAAGTCACGCTGCCTGCGTATTGCATGCTCGCGCTTACGCTCGTCGGCATAGGCGCTGCGGTCTATGTAGCGCGCGGCAATTACACAGGCCAGACGCTGTGGTGTCCGATCATCGACGGCTGCAACGCTGTCGTTAACAGCCCGTATTCGCGCGTCTTCGGCGTGCCGATGTCGTATTTCGGCTTTATCTATTATCTGTTCATGTTCGCATTGGCAGCGCGCCTCGCTTTTGATCCGTTCTCGACCAGCTTGCGGTTCCGGGCGATTCTTTACGCCGGAGTGGGCGCCGCTTCTTCGATCTATTTTATGTATCTTCAGGTGGGCTTCATTCGCGAGGTGTGTAGTTTCTGCATCATTGCCGCCGTCACGTCGGTCCTTCTTCTTCTCACCGCGCTCTGGCACTTTCAAGCTACCCGCAATCCGGCAACAAACGGCTAACCCTTTACCCGACATGAGTCTGCCGCAGGATTTGCTTACAGTCCGCCCAGGCGAAATTATCCTCGGCGCTGGAGCCGTCCTTTCATTGGATGAGTTAGACGATGTCGACCTATCGTCTCGACAAGCTGTTTTCGCCGCGATCGGTCGTGGTCGTGGGGGCGAGCCCGCGCGAAACCTCGCCCGGATGTGCCGTGTTGAGAAACCTTCGCAGCGCCGGTTTCAAAGGATCGATCGGTCTAGTCAACCCGCACTATGCCGAGATCGAGGGGATCAAAGCCTTCAAAACCATCCAGGAGCTGCCACAGGCACCTGATCTGCTGGTGATTGCGACGCCTCCGAAATCCGTACCGGGCATCGTCGCTGCCGCCGGTGAAAAAGGCGTTGCAACTGCAATCATCATCACCGCCGCGCTTGGCCACGGAGAAGGCTCGCTCGCCGATGCCTGCGAAAAAGCAGCGCGTGCCACCGGCCTCAGGCTGGTCGGCCCAAACTGCCTTGGCGTGTTGTCGCCGCGAGCCAAGCTCAACGCCAGTTTCGCGGCCCGCATGCCACCGACCGGCGAGCTCGCCCTCATCTCGCAATCGGGCGCCATAACGGCCGGACTTGTTGAGTGGTCGGCGACCCATGACATCGGTTTTTCGGCAGCCGTCTCACTGGGAGATAAGATCGACGTCGATTTCGGCGACCTGCTCGATTTCTTCGCGCTCGACGGCAGCACCCGAGCGATTCTCCTTTACATCGAGTCGGTCAACAACGCGCGCAAATTCATGTCGGCGGCGCGCGCCGCCGCTCGTATCAAACCGGTGGTGGTCGTCAAATCCGGTCGCCATGCGCAAGGCGCCAGGGCGGCGCAGACGCATACCGGCGCCCTCGCCGGTGCTGACACGGTCTACGACGCTGCCTTCCACCGCGCCGGTCTCTTGCGCGTTTTCGATCTCGACGAATTGTTTGCTGCGGCCGAGACACTCGGACGCGTGCGGCCGTTTCCAGGCAAGCGGCTGGCGATACTCACCAACGGCGGCGGGGTCGGCGTGCTCGCCGTGGATCGGCTGGCGGATCTCGGCGGGACGCTCGCCAGGATTTCCCCGGAAACGATGAAGCGGCTCGACGCGGCGCTGCCACCGATCTGGTCGCGCGCGAACCCCGTCGACATCGCCGGGGACGCCGACGCCACGCGCTACGTCGCCGCGTTCGAGACGCTGCTCGAGGATTCGCAGAACGACGCGGTCCTCGTCATGAACGTTCCGACCGCGCTCGCTTCCGCAGAGGCTGCCGCCACATCGATCGCCGCTTGCGCGCAGGCGCATCGCAACAGCTTCATCCGACCGAAGCCCGTCTTCGCCGTGTGGGTCGGAAGCAGCGATGCGGCCACCCCGATCTTCGAAGCCGCCGGCATTCCGAGCTACGCCACCGAATCCGATGCGGTCCGCGGCTTCATGCACCTCGTGCATTATCGCGAGGCATTGGACGCGCTGATGGCCACGCCGCCGAGCTTGCCGGAGCATTTCAAGCCGGACGTCGCCGCGGCCCGCGGCGTGGTCAAGAATGCGGTGCAACGCGGGCGCACGTGGCTTGATCCGATCGAGGTGACGCGGCTGCTTGCCGCCTATTCGATTCCGATCACACCCGCGCAGCTTGCACGCAACGCCGACGAAGCCGCGGCGGCGGCGCGACCATTTTTGCAAGAGGGATTGGGCGTGGTGGCGAAAATCCTTTCGCCGGACATCGTTCACAAATCGGAAGTCGGCGGCGTGAGGCTCAATCTCACCAGCGAGCGCGCGGTGCGCGACGCGGTCGCCGATATCATTGCGCGAGCGCGCGCCGTGCGATCGGATGCTTGCATCACCGGCGTGACCATCCATCCGATGATCGTGCGCTCGAAAGCGCGTGAATTGATCGCGGGGATTGCGGACGATCCGACCTTCGGCCCGGTCATCGTGTTCGGCCGCGGCGGGACTGCGGTCGAGGTCATCGGCGACAAGGCTCTCGCGCTCCCGCCGCTCGATCTCGAGCTCGCGCGCGAGCTGATCGGGCGCACGCGGGTGTCGCGCGTGCTCAAGGCTTACCGCGATGTCCCTGCTGCGGACATCGACGCTATCGGGCTCCTGCTGGTCAAGCTGGCGCAACTCGCCGCCGATCTGCCGGAAATACGCGAGCTCGATCTCAACCCCGTGCTGGCCGATGAGAACGGGCTCATCGCCGTCGATGCGCGTATAGCGGTGGCTCCGCTCGATTTGGCGCACCGCCGCCCGTCGGGCCATCCTCGCTTTGCCATTAGGCCCTATCCCAAGGAATGGGAACGACACACGGAGCTGCGGGACGGAACAAAGATCTTCGTCCGGCCCGTACGCCCGGAAGACGAACCGTTATACGGCCCGATGCTCGGCGTCGTTCGCATGCACGCCGACGCGAATTATGAACGCGGCGAATACGCCATCCTGGTGCGCTCCGACCTGAAAGGACGCGGTCTCGGCTACCTGCTCATGCAGATGATCATCGACTACGCGCGGGCCGAAGGCCTCAAGATCATCGAAGGCCAGGTGCTAGGCGAAAACGCAGGAATGCTCAACATGTGCAGAGAGCTCGGGTTCTCCATTTCACTTGATCCGGACGACCCCGACACTTGCGTCGTGAAACTTGTCATCGGCAACCGCAGCAGAAATTGAAAAGCATCGGCGTCGCGTAGCTTATTGTCTGTAGCGCGCTCGGAGTAACGGCAGATCGGAGCCGATGTCATTGGTGCGACAGAGACATCGTCCCGATAGTTGAATTGGGTTCCAGCCTACCGTTCCGCGCGGCTCACGACCTCCATCAGCTCTTCAATTTTCCTGCGCTGATCCGCCTTGCTGCCTGAGGCAATCGCACGTTCGACGCAATGTGCGACGTGGTCGCGCAGGATCTCCTCTTCCACCCGTCTGAGCGCAGCGCGTACCGCTGCAACCTGCGTGACGATGTCGATGCAATAACGATCCTCATCGACCATCCGCGCGATGCCGCGCACCTGGCCCTCGATCCGGCTCAATCGCTTGGCGCACGATGCCTTGATGTCTTTGCGCATGCGGTCTATATACCCCTGGAGGGTATAAGCTGCAAGCCCGAAGGAACCGATCATGGCCCATGCCGGCCGCGCGGAGAAGCAGACCGGCTGCTGTTCGGCAGGGTCCCATCCGGATGTGGTCGGAGCGAACGCCTCGCCGCCGGTTCCCGAGAACACGATCTATACGTGTCCGATGCACCCGCAGATCCGGCAGGTCGGTCCCGGCTTCTGCCCGATCTGCGGCATGGCGCTCGAGCCGGAATTGGTCTCGGCCGAAGCGGCGCCGAACCCCGAACTCGCGGACATGACGCGCCGGTTCTGGGTCGCGCTCGTGCTCACGCTTCCGGTCCTCGCGCTCGAAATGGGCGGCCATCTCACGGACCTCCATATGCTGCTCGGCCAGAAGTGGTCGAACTGGCTGCAGTTCGTATTCGCCACGCCCGTGGTGCTGTGGGCGGGCTGGCCGTTCTTCGTGCGCGGATGGCAATCCTTGGTCACCCGCAACCTGAACATGTTCACGCTCATCGCCATGGGCATTGGCGTGGCGTGGCTCTACAGCGTGGTCGCGATCTTGCTGCCCGGCCTGTTCCCGCCGGCATTTCGCAGTCCGGACGGCGCGGTCGCCGTCTATTTCGAAGCCGCGGCCGTCATCACCATCCTTGTGTTGCTCGGTCAAGTCCTCGAGCTGCGTGCGCGCGAACAGACCTCGGGCGCGATTCGAGCTCTGCTCGATCTCGCTCCCAAGACGGCGCGGCGCTTGAACGCGGACGGAAGCGAGGAGGAGGTTTCGCTCGACCTAATCGCGGTGGGTGATCGGCTGCGGGTTCGCCCGGGCGAGAAAATTCCGGTCGATGGTGAATTGATCGAGGGACGCTCGGCGGTCGACGAATCGATGGTGACGGGAGAATCCATGCCGGTGACCAAGGAGGCGGGCTCGAAGGTCATCGCCGGCGCGCTCAACACCACCGGCAGCTTCATCATGCAAGCCGAAAAGGTCGGCCGCGACACCATGCTTTCCCGCATCGTGCAAATGGTTGCAGCGGCGCAGCGCTCGCGGGCACCGATCCAGCGGCTGGCAGACCAGGTGTCGGGTTGGTTCGTGCCGACTGTGATCGCGATCGCTCTCGTGGCATTCGCCGCCTGGAGCATCTACGGGCCAGAGCCGCGTTTTACGTTCGGACTGGTGGCGGCCGTCACGGTTCTGATCATCGCCTGTCCCTGCGCACTCGGCTTGGCGACGCCGATGTCGATCATGGTCGGTGTGGGTCGCGGCGCGGAGGTCGGCGTGTTGATCAAGAACGCCGAGGCTCTGGAGCGGATGGAAAAGATCGACACTCTCGTCGTAGACAAAACTGGGACGCTCACCGAAGGCAAGCCGAAAGTGGTGGCCGTCGTTCCGGCCAAGGGGTTCGACGAAAACGAAGTCTTGCGCTTGGCCGCGAGCGTGGAACAGGCCAGTGAGCACCCGCTCGCGCTCGCGATCGTCGCTGCCGCACAGGAGCGCGGCCTGAACATGTCGGCCGTCACCGGGTTCGATTCGCCCACGGGCAAAGGCGTCGTGGGTACGCTCGATGGACGGCGGCTCGCGCTCGGGAATGCAAAGCTCCTGCGCGAACTTGGCATCCCAACAAACGCGTTGGAGCAAGACGCCGAACGGCTTCGGCACGAGGGCGCGACGGCGATCTTCCTGGGCGTCGATAGCAAGGTTGCCGCAGTGATCGCCATCGCCGATCCGGTGAAACGCACAACCCCCGATGCGCTCAACGCGCTTGCCAAAGAAGGCGTCCGGGTGGTGATGCTCACCGGCGATAACAAGACTACGGCGCAGGCCGTCGCCCGGCGTCTCGGCATCACGGAGGTGGAAGCCGATGTGTTGCCGGACCAGAAGAGTGCTGTCGTCCAGAAGCTTCAAAGAGAAGGACGCGCGGTGGCGATGGCCGGCGACGGTGTCAACGATGCGCCGGCGCTGGCGGCTGCCGAGGTCGGCATTGCCATGGGCACGGGGACCGATGTGGCGATCGAAAGTGCGGGCGTCACCTTGCTTAAGGGCGATCTGACCGGAATCGTGCGCGCGCGCCGGCTGTCGCAGGCGACGATGCGCAACATCCGTGAGAACCTGTTCTTCGCTTTTGTCTACAACGCCGCGGGCGTGCCCATCGCCGCCGGAGTGCTCTATCCGTTCTTTGGCATTTTGCTCTCGCCAATCATTGCCGCGGCAGCGATGGCACTATCGTCGGTGAGCGTCGTGGGAAATTCTCTGCGGCTGCGGCGAATTTCCTTGTGAGCTCCGCAATGTTCAGGGCTCGAGCGTCTTCAGGTAAGCAATCACATCGCGAATCTGATCGGGCTCCAGTCGGAACTGTGGCATCGTGGGATGGCTGGCAATAATTCCCTCGGCCAACGGCCGCTCCAGGCTCTCAATCGGATATTTGAGGTGCAACGTGCGGAACGCCGGCGCGATCGCGAGCGGGCTTTCGCTGATTTTGTCGATGGAATGGCATTGCGAGCAATGAGTGCGCACGAATGTCAGACCTCTTTGTGCCGCCGGCGATTGCGCGAAGGCTGATGCGGAAGCGAGCGCTAGCGCCAGGCTCAATGCCAGTGATGGCCAGCCCGGCGAGAGGCAATGCTTTCGTGGCATTCAGGTCCGCCCCGGCCTGTGCGATTCGAAACGTTCCGCGACCAAGGCGTTGAGCGTCGTCACGTTAGGGCAGTATTCTAGCCAATGGGACTCGCACGGATCCCCCGCAAGGTCGTGCCGACACCTTCGCTTGCTCCCGCACAGCGTGCATACCCTTTCCAGGTCGCGCAGAACCTGAGGCTCGACATGCGCACGGTCCAGATCAAGTTGCTCCAGCCGCCGGGACAGCAAATCATCCGGCCATTTCCCGGCAAGGACGCGGAGATCCGCGGGGCTAACGGCCAAGTCGTGCGCGATGCGCCAATCGAGCTCCGCTATATTTCTCCGTCTGCGATTCCAATTTCGCCACCATTGCGCGAGCCGAGCAAAAGGACTGGGCCGTTCACCGGTCTGGATCGGGCGGTACATGGCAGCCTCCACTTTTCAATGCCCTTGTGTTTAGTGCTCGCTGCGCCACGAAGCTTGCGCCGGCAACGTATCGTTGCCCTGCTATGCGTTGAGCCGACGCAACGCGGAGCGGTTCCGCAGCAGGATCCGGCGCCGCCTTGCCACTTCGATCGCTGCCGCATCCTCCAAGAGCTTGAGCGTACGCGATATGGTTTCGATCGTGAGGCCGAGGTAGTCGGCGATGTCCTGACGCGACATGGAGAGCTCGACTGTCCCGCCGTTGGCTACGCGGTCAGCCATTTCCAGGAGAAAACCCGCGACTCGCTCCTCCGCAGTCCTGATCAATGCCAACGAATGTTTCTGCACGCGCTGCAGCTCGCGTGCGGTTAGTTCCCACATTTGGCGGGCGACATCGTTGTCCCTCGCAGCCAGTGCCATCACTGCGCTGCGTTTGATGACGGTAATCTTGCAGTCGGTGATCGCTTCGGCCGAAAGTGTATGCTCGTTCCCGGTCTCGAACCCGAAAATATCGCCGGGCAGATGGAAGGCTCCGATTTGGCGGCGGCCGTCCAAGAGCACCTTATACGTCCGCACCGTGCCGCTGACGATCTTGTAGAGGTAATCGGCAGGCTCGTTCTCGCCGTAGATCTCGCTATTGCGGGCAAACGACATGCACGCGCCCATGAGCTCGATTGCACCGCCTCGCATGGTTGCACCCACTGGCGGCGGCGCGCGACGGGGTTGCGTTGCCGGCTGGGAAACATTCCGGATTGCGGTCTGCGTCAGCATGGCTCATGCCCTCCAATTGACGGGGCCATTGGTAACCGCTGGGCGAGGGCGCGGAAATTCCGATAAAATGCCTCCGGGCTAGCCCGGAGGGCAGGACCAGCCGGAAGACCTCGCGATGAAGACGCTTGTTACGGATTGGGCCGCCAAATCGAGCCCGGAAGACAATCTAAGCGCCTTCAAGCGTTGGCTATTTGCCCGGCAAGACGCGTTTCGCTACGCGCTCGCGCCGCTCGCCGTGGGGATTGCGTTTTTGGTCAGAGTCGGGCTCACCCCGATCCTGGCAGATACCTCCCCCTACCTGCTGTTCGTGCCTGCGGTTTTGGTCGCTGGCGGCTTGGGCGGGCTCGGGCCGGGACTGTTAGCAACCGGCCTGAGCGCCGTGCTCGGATTCTTCGTTGTCACGATTTCTCCCAACGTATCCGTGCCGGACATCATCAATGCTGCTTTGTTCACGCTGATCGGCGTGGGAATCGCTTGGAGCGGAGAGCAGCTGCAACGCAACCGTATTAAGGCCGCCACGAGCACGCGCGAGGCTCTTTCGCGCGAGGCTCATCTCACGTCGATCCTCGATACCGTGCCGGAGGCAATGATCGTGATCGACGAGCACGGGATCGTGCAATCGTTTAGCTCGGCCGCCGAGCGGCTGTTCGGCTATGCCGCGCCGGAAGTCGTTGGAAAAAACATCAAGCTGTTGATGCCCTCACCCTACCGGGAAAACCACGATGATTATCTGCGGCGGTACCTGCGGACCGGAGAACGGCGAATCATCGGCATCGGTCGGCTCGTAGTCGGCGAGCGCAAGGACGGCTCAACCTTTCCGATGGAGCTGGCCGTTGGCGAAATGAGATCCGGCGATCGGCACTTTTTCACCGGCTTTATCCGCGACATCACGCAGCGTCAGCAGTCGGAGGCGAGGCTACAGGAGCTGCAATCGGAACTCGTTCATGTCTCCCGATTGACGGCGATGGGCCAGATGGCGTCTGCGCTGGCCCACGAACTCAATCAGCCCTTGTTGGCCATTGCAGGATACATGAAGGGCTCGCGACGGCTGCTCGAGAGCGGCGCCGAAGATCGCTCCGATTTGCTTCGCGATGCTCTGGATAAGGCCGGCGATCAGGCCTTGCGCGCGGGACAGATCATCCGTCGTTTGCGCGAATTCGTGGGGCGGGGCGACAGCGAGCGCCGGATCGAAAGCGTCAAGAAGCTCATTGAAGAGGCCAGTGCCTTGGCGCTGGTCGGAACCAAAGATCAAGGTGTCCGCGTCCGGTTTCAATTCGACCCGGCCATCGATCTCGTCCTTGTGGATAAGGTGCAGATTCAACAGGTCTTGATCAATCTGTTGCGAAATGCCGTCGAGGCCATGGAGGCATCGCAAAGACGAGAGCTCGTCGTTTCCACGGCCACGCACGATGATGATATGATTGCCATCAGCGTGGCCGATACCGGGTCGGGAATCGCGCCGGAAATGGCGTCACAGCTCTTCCAACCGTTCATTACCAGCAAGGCGCATGGCATGGGTGTCGGCCTGTCCATCTGTCGCACCATTGTCGAGGCCCACGGTGGACGGATCACGGTGGAGCCTAATCCCGCCGGTGGAACGATCTTTCGCTTTACCGTGCAAGCTCCGACGCAGGAGGAACCCAGCGATGCCGGCTGAGAAGTCCATCGTCCACGTCATCGACGACGACCAGGCGGTCCGCGACGTGCTCGCGTTCCAGCTGGGATCGGCCGGGATCGACGTGCGGACATACGAGTCCGCTGCTGGGTTCCTCAAGGTTGCGCCCACGGTCCAGGCGGGCTGCATCATTACCGATGTGAGAATGCCCGAGCTCAGCGGCATCGACTTGCTGCGGCGGCTGCGAGAGCTCAAGGTGGCCGCGCCGGTCATCGTTATCACGGCTCATGGGGACATCCCGCTCGCCGTGGAAGCGATGCGAATGGGCGCGATTAATTTTCTCGAAAAGCCTTTTGATGACGACGTTCTGCTCGCCTCCGTGCGCTCCGCGCTCGAAAAGGGCGATCAAGATCGAGCGCGCCAGGCCGAGCGCAGCAGCATCCAGAGCCGGATCGCGGCGCTGTCGAACCGCGAGCGCGATGTGCTGGAGGGCCTAGTGGCCGGGCGCGCCAACAAGCAAATTGCGTATGACCTGGGGATCAGCGCTCGAACCATCGAGAACTACCGAGCGAACCTCATGATCAAGATGCAGGCTGCGAGCCTGTCCGATCTCGTGCGCATGGCCCTGATCGCTGGAATGCTCGATCCGAGCGCCGATGAGGCAGGAGGGACGGCATAGCTCGCCCGCGCGGATTGAGGCCGGCGCGGGCATGACCCTCGTCAAATCGATCAAGGCGGAATAGGCATTTAAGCAGCTACGAACCTCCGGAATTTCCCGGAGGGACAACACCGGAATTTTCGCGCCGCCCCAGCCGGCGGTTTTGCAAATTTGAGGCATATCAAAACAGCGCCCTCCACTTGGTGCTTGTTAGCATCCAACGCGGTCCGGAGCCGCGTAGCAATGACGCATCAGAACGAATTGTCGAGCACGGGCCTTTTCGTCGTCGTCATCGGCGATGACCTCGCCGTTCGAAATTCCCTCAAATTCTGGCTCGAGCTTGAAGGCCTGACCGTCCGCAGCTATGCCAGCGGAGCGGAATTGCTTGCCGCGGGCGAATTGACCCGTTGCGATTGTCTGGTTATCGACGAAAAGGTTCCAGCGAGCAGCGGGCTGCACCTCATCGCGCAATTGCGCGACCGGAACTTTTCGGCGCCCGCGATCCTGGTTACGAGCCAGCCCAGTCTGTCGCTGCGCGACCAAGCCGAAAAAGCGGGTGTGCCGATCGTGGAAAAGCCCCTGCTGGGGGATGGGCTGCTCGAAACGATCCGCCATGCGACTGGCGGCAGACTCGGTTAGGGTCGGCCATGCGCGGTGCAATGCTCGGCTCCTTGCTCCTCGGCTTGCTCACGATCGGCATCGCGCCACGCGGGTTGGCCGAAGAAGCCAACACGCCGGTACGACGCGGCGAATCGTTGCTGACCGCCAACTGTGCCCGCTGCCATGCGGTCGGCCGCAACGGCGCCAGTCCGCACCCGAATGCGCCGCCGTTTCGTACACTCTCTCGCAACTTCAAAATCGAAGGGCTTGCCGAGGCGCTGGCCGAAGGCCTTTCTACCGGCCACCCGGACATGCCGGAATTCGTCTTCGAGGCCGACGAAGTGGGCGCGATCATCGACTATCTCCAATCCATCCAGCAGCAATAACGGCTGTTTAGCGCAGGAATTCAGCTCGGTTCTCGGACCCCGATCCCATTCTTGATCCATCTCAAAATTCGGCTTCTTCCAGCGTGGCATCGTTTCGCGAGGCACCGCAGCAGGTGAGGCGGAGCAACGCTCATGACCATGGTTCAATCGGAACGGCCCATTTTCGATCGCGGCACTCTGGAGCAAATGTCCTCGTTCGCAACCATCATGGTGCACGTCGACGTAGTGCGCGACTGCGAACCGAGAGTCCAACTTGCTCTTGCTCTGGCGGATCGATTTCAGACCACCCTCATTGGCGTTGCCGGCTTGACGCTGCGGCCAGCGTTCGCCGCGGGAGGCCTCGTCGTCTATCACGAGCCCACGCAAGACGATTGCCGCGCGGTGAGCGCACGCCTGGACGACCTCGGCAGGAGATTCCGCACCAAGGGCCAGCACCTCAAGCAGGTTGAATGGCGTACCGCCCTCGAGCTGCCGTACGAACTCGTATCGCGAGAAGCAAGAGCGGCGGATCTCATCATTGTCGGGGCACGGCACACTGGGGGCAACGTGCATGATCTCGTCGATCCCGGCGTGATCTTGTTACGCGTCGGCCGGCCGCTCCTGGTCGTACCCGACGTCGTTGCCCCGCCCCAGCTCCGCCGGGCAGTAGTGGCGTGGAAGGAGACGCGCGAGTGCCGCCGCGCTGTGCGCGATGCCCTTCCGTTTCTGCAGCGGGCGGAAGAGGTTCTGATCCTCGGAATCGACGAAGGCCGACCGGAAACCGCCAAAAGACATCTTTCCGATGTGGCGCGCTACCTTCGCCGCCATGGAGTTGTCGTGGCGCGCGAAGTATGGCGGCAAGCGCGGGGGCCGATCGCCGCCGAGCTCCTTCACCTTGTTCGTGATGAGGGCGCCGATTTGATCGTGGCCGGCGGCTACGGACATAGTCGATTGGGTGAATGGATCTTCGGCGGCGTCACGCACGAGCTTCTGGCATCCAGTCCGGTCTGTTGCTTGTTGTCGCACTGAGCATCTCGATTGCATGCGGAGAGAAACACCGATGCTGAACACGGAAGTGAGAAGAGCAATCGGCGCGAATCAGAGCAAACAGGAACACCTCATGCCGCTTGCGGCACTGATGGTGCACGTCGACATGGATCATGATTCGGAAAAAACAGTAGAGCTCGCCATCGCCCTGGCCGAACGGTTTCAGGCGACACTTATCGGCGTTGCCGGTTGCGCGCTGTGGCCAGCGTTCATGGCCGGAGATGTCCGGGTGACCAACACCAACCAGTACGACTTTCAAAAGGTGATGGCGCGTTTCGAGCAGAGGGGCAAAGAGTTTTGCGCCCGCGGCCGCCATCTCAAGCAGACCGAATGGCGCAGCATGCTCGAATCTCCTGGTGAGCTGCTTTTGCGGGAAGCAAGAGCGGCGGATCTCCTCATCATCGGCCGCAGGCCCAGCGCGGGCGACTATGACCCCGGCGCAATCTTACTGGGGGCGGGGCGGCCTGTTCTGCTGGTACCAGACACCGGCCATCCGCTCGCGCTTCGCCGCGCGGTCGTAGCGTGGAAGGATACGCGTGAATGCCGCCGCGCGGTGCGCGACGCGCTTCCCTTGTTGCAGGAAGCCAAAGAGGTTCTGCTCGTCGCAATCGGCGAGCACGAATCGCATTCGCAGGGCAAGAAGACGCTGGCCGACGTCGGAGCCTATCTCGTGCGTCACCGGGTAATCGTGGCAGCCGAGATGTGGCGGCAACCACGCGGCCCGGTCGCCGCCGAGCTCTTTCAGATAGTGGAAGAGGAGAAGGCGGACTTAATCGTGGCCGGCGGGTATGGCCACAGGCGATTAGCTGAATGGATTTTCGGCGGCGTCACACGCGAACTTCTAGCAGCAACCCCTGTTTGTTGCATGTTGTCGCACTGACAATAAGGGCTGCTTTCTGTGGTTTGCTGGCCGAGCCGGAACGCGGAGGGTCAGATGCTCGCAAAGCAAGTTGTATTGGGGCTGGCTATCGCACTTTCGATCGTCACAGGGACAGGCGAGGCGCAGGAGATCGGACAAGCGAGCCACGGCCTGGCCCTGGCGCAACGGCTGTGCGCGGAATGTCATGCTATCGAAAAACGATACGCGCGATCTCCCAATGCGAATGCGCCTCGATTCCAGGCTATTGCGTCCACGCCGGGCATGACTGCCATCGCGTTAGCTGCCGCGCTCAATACGTCACATCAATCAATGCCAAATATCGTGTTCGCAGCCGACGAGCAGGCAGACATCATCGCCTATATTCTGAGCCTCAAATGACCTCGGGCCGCATTCCCTTCGTCAGTGGCAGACAAGAATCGGAATTTTGGTGTGCGTAAGCACCTTGGTGGTCACGCTGCCAAGCACGATTGCCGCAATCCCGCTCCTACCATGCGAGGCCATGACGATGAGATCGCAGCCTCTCTGCTCGGCGGTGTCGATGATCCCTTGATAAGGATGATCTTGTTCGACTTGCACGGTTTCGCAGACGACACCAGCTGCGTCAGCTTGTTCGGCGATCTCATCCAATATGCCCTGCGCATGCGCTTTGGCTTGCTCGGCGTGCTCGGCAAAAGCGCCCGACATTTCATAGACTCTCGACTCAGGAACTGTGTAGACGTCGAACGACCGCTCCACCGTCAATGCGGTGACTTTTGCTCCCACTGATTTGGCAAGCGCCAATCCATGGCGCACCGCCCTGCCGGCAAGCTCCGAACCGTCGGTTGGGATCAAGATATGCCGATACATGGTACTCCCTCCCAGTCGGGCTTCATGCCGCGACCTCTGGTCCCCTCCCGCGCGAGTCCCCTTCCCATGCTTCAATGGTTCGGCCTGTGCTGGATCCCGGAATCGCCGTCGAGGTAGCCGCGCAATTGAGAATAGCGCTGCATCTGCGCAGCTGTGAGTAGTCCAGAGGTCAGCAGATGGTATTTCAGGTGAGCATTGCGCAGCTCGGCCTGGGTGGCCCCGATCGCGGCCGTTGCCGCGCGAAGGCTGCTTGGCGTCACCACACGACCCGCGAACAGTCGCTCGAGTTCGGCCTCCTGAGCAATGAGCATTTCCCCCAGGGGAACCACTTCGGCGGTCATGTCATCGAACAACCGCTGAACATCGGCGCGCTGCTGATCGGTCAGCCCGAGTTGCTCAACAAGCTCCAATACGTGGCGCGGCCCGGGATAGCCATTCAGTTCGGCGGCCAGCGCTAAACTCAGACCTCGGCCGGCTTTCAAATCGGCAATTTGCTCGGCGGACAACGCCTTGATCGCACGCGCCTGCATCCCGGCATAGGGGCGTGACGACTGCGCCGCGGTCTGGCCGATGATCAAGGGAATGCCCGCCGTAGCAACGAGCGCGAGGACGCCGAGCCCTACCATCAAAGATTTCATTGCCAGCTCCCTATCCAACTGCGCGGTGGGACCGGCTCGGTGCATCGGACCATACCGCGTCGCTTGGTGTCACTCCATGACGTGCAGGAGCAGGACTTCCTCCTCGGGCGTCATCCGGACGATGTCTTCTTTGTCGTTGCGACGAGGATCGAGCGCCCGGTAGAGGGCGTTTGCCCCCTCCCGCAGCTCATCCCGGTGGGCCGCATCGGCCGGCGGCACGGAAGACGCAGTTTTTGCCAGATCGTGCAGGATCTCGGCAAACAGCGCGTAGTGGAAGTGCATGTGCACGGTCTTGCGCACGTCGGCTGCGCCGGTGCGGTGCAGACTGAGGGAAATCCCGGTTTCATCCAGATGAGCATCGAAGCGCGCCGTGCGCTCGAACGTTCCAATATAGAGCTTGTCCGGATATTCGAGCGTGACTTCGGCTTTGTCGGGGATGGGTTTGGTCATGGTGGGTCGCCTCCTGCGAGAGCAATATTGGATTGATAGAGCACCCGCCCGGGCGGATTATGATCTAGATCAATTCCACACGCGGGATGCGCACTCCGCAGAACCGCGCCGCAAGGCCGGCAACAGGATCGCGATGCCACGATGAAACGGTCGGAGCAAGAAAGCCTGCGAGCTGGCAAGGGCCTCATCACCGGTGGTGCCTCGGATCGATGCAGCGTCGGTGCGCCGGCAACATCCGTGAAGACGCGCATGTTGCAAGCACACAACCGGCTGAGCGATTTCGACCTGCGGCGCTTTGCGCTAAGTCAAAGCGATGCCGAAAGAGGTAGATACATTTGGGCCTCGCACCTCGAGGCAATTGGCATGGGAGAAGGCAATGTCGTTCAAAGACGTGTTGGTTGCGTTGACTACGTACCCAGAGCCGACACCTGTGTCGGCTGTGGATGACGCAGTTGACCTTGCCGCGGCATTGGGAGCCAAGGTCTCTGCCATTGCATGTGAGGTGAAGATAAACGTGCCGGGCAGCTTGCTCGATCGTCGTTTTCTGAACGTTCCGGCGATGGTCGCTGCCGAGCTCAAAAAGAGTGCGACAAATGCACAGCAACTTCTGGCGACCTTCCAAGATGCGGCCGAAAAAAGGGGCAACTTCCAGGAGCAAGTATTGGAGCACTGCCTGACCTCCGAAGTCCCTGAAGTCTTAGTTGAGTATTCTCGCCTGCGGGACCTGACCATCGTGCCTGTGCCGGAAGGGGACTACTTGGATCAATGGTACGCAGAATCCATCATCTTCGGCTCCGGGCGTCCAATCGTGATTTTGCCATACGAGCGAAAGCGGAGCGGGTCATTCGCGCTCGACACCGTGATCGTGGCTTGGGATTTCAGCCGGCCTGCCACTCGGGCCATGGCGGATGCGATACCCATTTTGGAGAAAGCGAAGCGCGTTTGTGTTCTCACCGTGACCAAAGAAAAGGCTATCGATACCCGGCGGTCTGGTGCGGAGCTCGCGAAGCACTTGGCCCGGCATGGGGCCGACGTGGTCCTCGACGAAGTCGATGCCAAAGGACGCAGCATCGGTGATGTGTTTGAAGCCCACGTGACGTACCGGAATGCCGATCTTCTGGTCATGGGGGCGTACGGACACTCTCGGCTCCGAGAATTTGTTCTTGGAGGAGCCACCAAGAGCATGCTTACGCGTCCGCCCTTGCCGATTTTCATGTCGCACTGATGAAGCAGCCACAGCTGTCAAATGGATGAGCCGCGCAGCGCCCGAAGCGCATTCAGGATGACCGCGACATCAATCACCTCTTGGAAGATGGCGCCTTGCACAGGCGTGATCAGGCCAACTGCCGCCGCAATCATCCCGGCGACCGAAAGGCCCAAACCGGCATAGACGCTTTCAAGCGCAATAAGGCGGGACCGGCGGGCGATCCGAATTGCGGGCAAAACGCGATCGAGTTGATCCACCAGCAGGACGACATCGGCGGCTTCCGCGGATGCCGCTGCGCCCTTGGCTCCCATGGCCACCCCCAAATCGGCCGCAGCCAGGGCAGGTGCATCATTGACCCCGTCGCCAACCATCATGACCGGGCCGTTTTTTCGTTCGGACAATACGACCAGGGTTTTTTGGTCCGGAGTCAGCTCCGATCTGACCGCATCGACCGGCAGGCCCTTGGCCACCATCTCGGCCACATCGCGCCGGTCACCGGTGGCGAGGATGATCCGCGCGACCCCAAGCGACTTGAGATCGCGGAGCAAGGCCTGCGTTCCCGCACGCAGCGGATCGGCGAGAATGAAGAGCCCGACGAGTCTTCGATCCACCCCCACTGCCACCGCGACACTACCGGGAGGCCGTCGTGCGCGCAGTTGAGAAAAGCTCGTTTCGGCGAGCTTCCCGGTCGCAAATCGAAGCCCTCCGACGATCACATGACGACCATCGACGCAGCCTTCGACGCCTTCACCCGGTGTTTCAACGATGTTGCGGGGGATCGCGAGTTCGAGCCCCTTGTCTCGGGCGGCGTCTACGATGGTCTGCGCCACAATGTGCTTCGAGGCCTGATCGAGCGAGGCTGCTAGTCTCAGCAGCTCGTCGGCAGGCAGGTCGGAAATGATGGAGACGATGTGCGCTTGGCCGTGGGTCAAAGTTCCGGTCTTATCGATGACAAGCGAGCGCACGCGCGCCAAAGTCTCGAGCGCAAGGCCGCCCTTGATCAGAATGCCGTGCTTGGCTGCCTGCGAGACCCCCGACATGATCGCGACCGGCACCGCGAGAATGAGGGGACACGGCGTAGCCACGACCAGCACGGCCACGGCCCGGATGGGATCCGCGCTTGCCATCCAGGACGCCGCCGCGAGCGCGACGGTCGCCGCCAGGAATACCATGGCGTACCGGTCTGCTAGGCGCGACATCGGTGCGCGTGACCTTTGGGCAGCCTCGACCAGACGGACGATCCCCGCATAGGTACTCTCGGCTGCGCGTCGCGTCGTCAGGAGGTGGAAGGCCTCACCGACATTGGTCGATCCGCTCATGACGCTATCGCCGACCTTCCGTTGGATCGGCATCGATTCACCAGTCAGAGCCGACTGATCGAGAACAGCCACGCCTTCTATGACTGCTCCGTCGACGGGCACCACATCGCCCTTGCGCATCACGAGGCGATCGCCCGGGTCGATTGCGTCCAAGCTCACGTCTTCGAGCCGCCCATTTCGATATCGCACGGCGCTGCGCGGTACGCGGGCGAGAAGGGCCGTCATTTCACGGCTTGCACGACGCTCGGCAAAGCTCTCGAGGTACTGCCCGCCCGCGTACATCAAGGCAACCACGACGCCGGCGAGATATTCGGCAAAAACGAGAGCCGCGAGCATCGACAGCGCGGCCACGATGTCCAAGCCGACGTCGCCACGGCGCAAGCTGATGATGATCTCGACCAGGAGAGCGATGAGGACCGGGATCGTAGCCGCGGCCCATATCGGACCAGCCCAATGAATCCATCCGAAAAATTGCGCCAAGAGGCCGATTACAAGGCCAGTCGCAGGCAGTGCGATAATAACCGGTCGAAGGTGTTTTCGAAGACTTGCTAGCGACCGAGCTCTCTCCATCCGTCCTGACACGTCGGATCGGTTCAGCATCGTTATGGCGCCTGAATAGACCTTAGATACAGGAGAAGCGCACGAGCGTCTTCGCGCGTCCCCAGGAGTCATGATCGATGCATTACGGATAGACCCGATATGTGCTCGGGGAAAATACAGATGATCTACCTCAGGGATTGCCCGGAGAGGACATTACGGTAGGGCCGGACATCACCGTAGGGCGAGCGCGGATTCGCAATTGCGACTTTGGATTTCCGGTTCGATCGGGCGCGCTGGTTCAATCTTGATCTGAATCAAGAAAGCTTCGATTCCTGCGAGGTGAAATGGTGTAGTTTGGATGTGCCGTGCCTAGGGCGTCGTCGACGAGCTTGGGAGCGGCATTGAAATTGCGCGTCGCCAGCAGTGGCGCAAGGGCTGTTGCAGAGGGTTGATGCAGGTGCTTCGCTTTTGTTCGATCCTTGTGGCTACTCTCGCGGCATCAGCGGCCCTTGCCGCGGACGTCGATAACGGCAAACGTCTCGCAGAAATGCGGTGCGTCACGTGCCATGTCGTCGCGCCGACCCCGCGCAGAGACGTAACCGACGCCCCGCCGTTTGAAGTGATCGCGCGAAAATTTGCTCCTAGTCCGGAAACGCTTGCATTTTCGCTGCTCGATCCGCACCCGCGGATGAACGTGATGCTGACACGCCGGGAGGCGCAAGACATCGCGGCCTATATCAATACGCTCGCAAAGTAGTTGACCTTGCTCATTCCGGTTGTGAGTCGAGCCCCAAGCCGCGCTCACCGGTTCGGCTTGGGGCTCTCCAGCGGGGGGGTAAGAGTAATGACAGTCTTGCAATTGAGACACGAAAACGTGTCGAACTCCGCACTCTGTTCGTCCGACTTGCTGCTGATCATTGCCAGCCCGCAGAGCGGACAATGCCGAATAGGCGGCCGCAGCGAGGCAGGCATTAGGGCAGCCTCTTTAGGGATTATCTGCTGGGCTCGCGCGTTTGCAGGTCAGCCCAGTACAATGTGGCGGCAAAAATGGCGAAAGCGGCTGCGATCAGTGCAGCCACGATAATCTCTGTCGGCATCGATGTGCTCCCTTCGTTCCGGGAGCATCATGCTTGAAAATCAGACGACGATTTTGATCCTGATCAAATTTGCGGCGGATAACTCTATCAGGACCACTAGGGGATGCCTGATCACAAACCCGCATGCGATCACAACGCATGAGAAGGCCACATCTCGACAACAGAAGCTGCGGCACTTCTCGAGGACGCTTAAGCCCGCCCAAACGCCGGCAGCCGCCACGTGCGCAGCGCCACCGACCAGCGCAAGCGCCGCTCGCGCAGATTGGCGATGGCCATCAGCGCCGCCGGCGTGACGATCAGCGTGAGCATGGTGGCAAAGCCCAGCCCGAACACGATCGCGGTGGAGAGATTGATCCACCACTGCGTCGCCGGCGCGCCGACCGTGATTTCGCGCGAGAGGAACTCGATGTTCATCCCGAACGCGATCGGCAGCACGCCCAGGATCGCGGTCACCGCGGTGAGCACGACCGGGCGGGCGCGCTCGCGGCAGGTTTCGATGATCGCGTCATAGGCGGCGACGCCTTCGCGCCGCAACCGATCATAGGTATCGATCAGCACGATGTTGTTGTTCACGATCACGCCCGCATTGGCGATGACGCCGATTCCGGTCATGACCACGCCGAACGGCTGGCCCATCACGAGGAGCCCGAGCAGGACGCCGAAGGTCGAGAGGATGACGGCGGTGAGCACCAAGCCGACCGAAGTCAGCTTGTTGAATTGCGCGAGCAGGATCGCAAAGATGAGAAAGATCGCAGTACCGAATGCCTTGAGCAGGAACGCACCAGCCTTGGCGCGCTCCTCGTCCTCGCCCTTGAGCTTGAAAGTGACACCGGAGCCGAGGTCCGCCTTGGCAAGCTCGGCCGCGATCTCCTGCTGAATCTTGGCGGTCTGCACGCCTTCGGCGACGTTGGCGGATACCGTCATTACCCGGTTGCTGTTGACGCGATTGATGTAGCCCACCCGCGGCGCCGGCACGCGCTGCACGAAGTTGCCGATCGGCACGTGTCCCGCCTGCGTCTGCACCCGCAGCTCGTCGATCTGGTCGAGGCTGCGGCGGTCGGATGGAAAGCGCACCAGGATATCCACCGACTTGTCGCTGTCGACCGGCCGGTATTCGGTCGCCTTGAGACCGTTGGTGACGAGCTGGACGGCGCTGCCGACGGTATTGACGCTGGCGCCGTATTTCGCCGCTTCCGACTTGTCGACCTCGATCTTCCAGTCGATGCCGGGGAGCGGCCGGCCATCATCGAGGTCGCGGATGTCGCTGCGCGCGGCAAGGATGGCGGCAACCTTGGTCGCGGCCGCTGGCAGCTCCGCGGGGTCGAGCGCCCCCAGCTGCACCTGGATCGGCTTGCCGGTCGGCGGGCCTGCGCGCGGCGCCGTCACCTCGATGAGAATGCCCGCGATATCGGCAGTCTTGGCGCGGATCGCGTCCATGATCTCGTGCGCCGGGGCGCGGCTGCGCCAGTCCGCGAACTCGAACTGGATGACGCCGATCGTGTCCTCGGTGAGCTCACTCATGCCGCGCGGCTGCTCGCCGATGCGGGTGTAGACTGTCTTGAGGCCCTCGAAGGCAAACACGCGTTTCTCGACCTCTCCGACCAGACGATTCTTTTCGTCGAGCGAGAGGTTGCCGCGGGCGTGCACCACGACCTGCCCATAGTCGGGTTCGACCTTCGGGAAGAATTCGACTCCGTGGCCGAACTTGCCGTAGGCAACTTGCACCGCGAAAAGAAGCAATGCTGCCAACGCGAGCGTCGTGCCGGGATAGCGCAGCGCGAGCCGGACCGTACGCATATAGGGTCCGCGGTCGCCAGCCCGATCGTCGTGCGGCACCGGGGAGGCTCTGCCAAGCAGAGCGCCCAGCGTGGGCGTGAAGAACAGCGCTACCGCCAGCGAGGCCGAAAGCGTCGCGATCAGCGTGATCGGCAGATATTTCATGAACTGGCCGACCACGCCCGGCCAGAACAGGAGCGGCGAGAAGGCGGCAATGCGGGTCGCGGTGGCGGCGATCACCGGCCCGGACATGCGCTTGGCAGCGAGCGAATAGGCTTCCCGCGGCGGCATGCCTTCGGCCATGCGGCGCTCGGCGAATTCCGACACGATGATCGCGTCGTCGACCAGCATGCCGACGGCGAGGATCAGCGAGAACAGCACGACGATGTTGACGGTCAATCCCGCGAGCTGCAGTCCGAGCACGCCGGCCAGGAACGAGGCGGGTATCGCAATCCCGATGAACAGCGACGCGCGGAAGCCGAGCGCGAACAGGATCACGACCGCCACCAGCAACACGCCAGTCGCGACCGAGTTCTGCAGATCGCCGAGCATCTGCCGGATGATCTTCGATTTGTCCTGCGTGAAGGTGACGTGCACGGCTTCGGGCCAGGTCTGTTGCAGCGCCGCCACCGTCGCTTTCACCGCGTCGACGGTCTCGATCAGGTTGGCGCCGGTGCGCTTCGACACCTCGATGGTCATGGCGGGACGCCCGTTCACTCGCGTGACCGAGGTCGCGTCCTTGAAGGTGGGCTTGACCTGGGCAATGTCGAGCAGCCTCACCGAGGCCTTCGGCGAGGCCACGATGGGAATGTTGAGGATGTCCTGCGGCTTCTCGAACAGCGAAGGCACCTTGACCGCGAAGCGGCCGGTCTCGCCTTCGAGCGCGCCGGCGGCAATCAGCGTATTGAAGGATTGCGTGATCGAGCCGAGCTGATCGAGCGAGAGCCCGTAGCTCGACAACAGCATCGGATTGAGGATGATCTCGACCGCTTCGTCGCGGGCGCCGCGCAGCTCGGCCGAGAGCACGCCCGGGGCCTGCTCGATCGCATTCTTGGCGGCGCGGGCGATGCGCAGCAGCGTGCGCTCGGGCACGTCGCCGGACAGCCCCACCACCAACACCGGATAGAGCGAGAGATTGACCTCCTGCACCTGCGGCGCGTCGGCGTCGCGCGGCAGGTCGCGTTTGGCCTGATCGACCTTGGCGCGCACGTCGGCGAGCGCCGACTTGGAATCGAAGCCTGCCTCGAACTCCAGCAGAACGAAGCCACCGCCCTCGAAGGCGGTCGAGCGCATCTCCTTCACGTTGCCGACCGATTTGAGCTGGGTCTCGACCGGCCGCAGCAACAGCCTCTCAGCGTCCTCCGGGCTGATGCCGCGCTGCGAGAGCTGCACGTAGATGATCGGAATCCGGACGTCCGGCTCCGCTTCCTTCGGGATGGTGACATAGGCCACAAGACCCGCGCTCAGCAGGAAGATGAGCGTAGCGACAGTGAGTCGCGCGTGACCGATGGCGTAGTCGATGAACCTGGACATCAGATGGCTACTTCGCGACCGCTGTCAGCTCAGGGATCCCAACTGCGTCGACGATTTGGCCTTCGCGCACGAAATCCTGTCCTTGCACGATCACGCGGCTGCGGTCGGGAAGGCCGATGACCCACATGGAGCTCTGCTCGTCCTCGATCACGCCGACAGGAACGAATTCCACCGTGTCATTGGCGTCGACAACGCGCAGGCCGAGATTGTTGGCGTCGACAACGCGCAGGCCGAGATTGCCGGCGGAGGAAAAGGTAATCGCGGAGCGCGGGACCCGCGTCGCCACAACCGGCGCCAGCGGCAGGAGGACCTCCGCCGTAATGCCGTCCGGAATGTTGCCGTCGGCGTTGGGCACTTCGATCTCGACCCGATAGGTGCGCGTCGTCGGACTCGCGGTTTTGGCGACGAAGCGGACTTTCCCGCTCGTGCGCTCGCCGGTGACCAGCCGAACCTCGGCGACGGCGCCGACTTTGATGCCGGCGAGCTGCCGCTCGGCCACTTCCACAACCGCCAGCATCGGATCGAGCGCGACCATGGAGGCGATCTCGCGGCCGGCGAAGGAGAACGCGGCCTGCCCGACCTCGACCGCAACGTCATGGACCACGCCCGACCACGGCGCGCGGACGGTCCCGCGCTCATGCTCGGCCTCGGCGGCGGCAAGCGAGGCCTCAGCCGCCTTGAGTTGCGCCTCGAGGTCGACGAGCTGCAGCCGCGGCAGCGTGCCGCTCAGAATCAGCGCGCGCTTGGCCTCGAGCTCCGTGCGCTTCTGCGTCACCACGGCCTGCGCCTGAGCCACCTGCGCCTCGCGCGCCTCGTCCGACAGGACGGCGATGATTTCGCCCTTCTTGACCGACATGCCGCGTTTCACCTTCAGCTCGGTGAGGACCCCACCCGTGCGCGCGAAGACGGTGACCCGTTTGTCGGCCTCGGTCCGCCCTGCGATGGTCAGCTTGCGGCTGTGCGGCACAACGCTGGTCGTCGCCACCGCCACGCGGAATAGCTTCTTCGCCTCGCCCTCGCCGGCCCGGACGGCGGTTTCCGCGGCTCCATGCGGAAGAAAGTGGCCGGATGCGATCCAAAGCCCGGCAGCCGCAACCAAACCAATGGCGGTGAGGCGGCTCGCGTTCATCGTGAGCTCTCCTTGGCTGCTTGAGCCACGCTCGTCTTGTTTCGAGGGGGGTTCGTGAATGCGCGGTTGCGGCCGGCGCGCAGGCAGCCGACGTGCGTCGCGGCCACGCGACGATCGCATTCGAGCTGGGCGTTGGCCCGGCGCATGACAGGAAGTCCCCCGACCCCGATTTGCACTGCACAATCGCTCAGATCATTGGCAAAACTGAGGCTGGCCACGTCGCCGCTTGGCCCCCCGCAGGGGAGCCATGCGCAATCGGCTCATTTTGTGGCGGAATTTCCGCAACATCCGTTTCCCACATGCTTGTGCCGCTGCCTTGCCACCCCAACGGCCCTCCCTATAATCGCCCGCTTTCCTTTCGGGCCGTTTCGAGGGATCGATGGTGGGGAAGGCGGTTGCGATCATCATGGGAAGCCAGTCCGACTGGCCGACCATGAAGCACGCGGCCGAGACCCTCGATGCGCTGGGCATCGGTTACGAAGCAAAAATCATTTCCGCCCACCGTACGCCCGACCGACACCGTGCCTTCACCAAGGCGGCCAAGGCGCAGGGCTTCAAAATCATCATCGCCGGCGCAGGCGGCGCCGCGCACCTGCCCGGCGTGACGGCAGCGCTGACCCCGCTTCCGGTCTTCGGCGTGCCGATCGAATCGAAGGCGCTATCGGGCGTCGACTCGCTCTATTCCATCGTACAGATGCCGCCCGGTGTCCCGGTCGGGACGCTTGCCATCGGGCGCGCGGGCGCAATCAACGCCGCGCTGCTCGCCGCGAGCGTGCTTGCGCTCAGCGATGCCGAACTGGCCAAGCGGCTTGACGCTTGGCGTCAGCGCCAGGCCGAGTCGGTGCCCGAGACGCCCGAGGAGGTTTGAGACGCGACATAAATGTCTCGGGCAAGTGCACAGACGACGCCGCAAGCGTCCGCACGGCGATGGACTTTTTACGCTGATTCTGCTACACGCCCGGCCCATGGGGAGCCCGTGCGGTCGCGCTTCGGTGGCGGATCGGCGGGCTCCGGTACATTGAGGATATCGGAAGGAAGAGGAACGACGCGTGCAGGTTCTCGTCCGCGACAACAATGTCGACCAGGCCCTCAAGGCGCTGAAGAAGAAGATGCAGCGCGAGGGGATTTTCCGCGAAATGAAACTTCGCGGCCACTACGAAAAACCCTCTGAACGGAAGGCGCGGGAGAAGGCGGAAGCGATCCGCCGCGCGCGCAAGCTCGCCCGCAAGCGCATGCAGCGCGAGGGCCTGTTGCCGATGAAGCAGAGGCCTGCTGCCGCTGCGGCCGGCGCGCCGCGTCCGCCACGCCGACCGAGCTTCTGATTGGCGCTCCGCCGGCCAGCGCCGGCACGAACAGCGCGGGCCTTCGCGGCCCGCGCTGTCGTTTTCGGCACTCAAGCGCTACCCTCGTGCGCGGCAGTGGGAAGGCCGGGAGGCCACGATGAAACGCAGCACCGATCGGATCCTCACGACCCATGTCGGCAGCCTCATCCGGCCGCCGGCGCTGCGCGAGTTTCTCGCCGCCAAGGAGGCCGGGGAGCCCTTCGACCAAGCTGCTTATGCGAAGCGTTTGAAGGAATCCGTCGCCCAGGTCGTCCGCAAACAAGCCGATGTCGGCATCGACGTGATCAGCGACGGCGAGTTCGGCAAGGCGATCAGCTGGGCGCAATACGCGCTGTTTCGCCTCGGCGGCTTCGAACGCCGGCCGTTCTCCGGCGCCAATCCCTTCACCCGCGGCGTCGACCGCACGCGCTTTGCGGAGTTCTACGCCGAGCTCGACGCTCGCGACAAGGTCGAAACCGTAATGGACTCGGTCGTGGTGGCACCGATCACTTATACCGGCGCGGCCGAGCTTCAGCAGGACATCGACAACTTCAAGGACGCGCTGCGCGGCGTTGACGTGGTCGAAGCGTTCCTGCCGGTGGCGGCACCGACAAGCGTCATTCCCGATCGCAAGAACGAATACTACAAGAGCGACGACGATCTCCAGCAAGCGATCGCCGATGCCATGCACACCGAATACAAGACGATCATCGATGCCGGCTTGCTGGTGCAGCTCGACGATGCGCGCGCCGCCGTGAGCTACGATCGGATGGTGCCCCCCAAGACGCTCGAGGAGTACCGCGCCTGGCTCGCCCGCCAGGTCGAGATCATCAATCACGCCATCCAAGGGCTTCCGCGCGGGAAGATCCGATATCACGTCTGCTGGGGAAGCTGGCCGGGACCGCACACCTCCGACGTTGCCTTCAAGGACATCGCCGATCTCGTCTTGCAGGTGCGTGCCGGCGGCTATTCCATCGAGCTTGCCAATCCGCGGCACGAGCACGAATGGCGGTTGTGGGAGCATCTCAAGGTGCCCAACGAGACGATGCTGATACCCGGCGTGATCAGCCACGCGACCAACATCGTGGAGCACCCGGAGCTGGTCGCCGAACGCATCGTCCGTCTCGCGCGACTTGTTGGGCGCGAGAACGTGATTGCGAGCACGGACTGCGGCTTTGCACAGGTGACGTATTTCGCACGCGTGCATTCGCAGATCATGTGGGCGAAGCTCGAGGCGCTGGTCGATGGCGCACGACTCGCGAGCAAGGAGCTGTGGGGTGGCGGCGCCAAAGGCGGGCGCGGCAAGAGCGCGCCGCGCACTGCGGCATGACGGGGCGCTGACGCTCGAGACGGCACTTGAGCCATTGAGCTGCATCGAAATCGGGCCTAATCTTTCCTCACACCGCGCGGCCGCGCATTGTGATTATCCGCCGGGCCCCTCACGCGTGCGGGCTCGCCCATCGCATGCCCATCGATGGAGGGTAGCCATGGCTCTCGCTCCAACACTCCAAAAGCATCTCGATCAGAACGTTACCTATGAGGTGATCACGCACGATCCGACGATGTCGTCGACACGCACCGCCCAAGCCTGCCACGTCTCCGGCGATTGCCTCGCCAAGGCGATCGTGCTGCGCCGCGACGGCGGCTACATCCTGGCCGTGCTGCCGGCCTCGCACCACCTCCGCCTGGCGGACCTGCGGCAGCAAATCGGAGCGGATGTCGCCTTGGCCGACGAAACGGAAATCGGGCGGCTGTTCCCGGACTGCGCGCTCGGCGCGGTTCCTGCCGTCGGCGAATGCTACGACCTCGACGTGATCGTCGACGACAGCATACAGGAGCAGCCCGACATCTACCTCGAAGGCGGCGATCACGCCACGCTCATTCACATCAGCCAAGCGCAATTCGCGCGACTAATGTCGGGAGCGCGGCACGG
>WNFU01000486.1_pt1 | contig 54011 bp, 49 predicted proteins | sample 5400121 | NCBI WGS metagenome assembly WNFU01 (sample SAMN13153360, study PRJNA577476) | soil metagenome | isolation source: 100 cm soil or saprolite under grassland replicate 1 | place: USA:California | collected 2016-06-15 | reverse complement strand
ACGAGGTGCTTCGCTCCACCTCGAGCGGAGGACCGTACGAGCTGATCGGCTCGGCGAGCGATCCGACGTTCACCGATCCGAGCGTCAGCGAGGGGATGACGTACTTCTACGTCGTCCGCGCGGTGGACCTGTCGTTCAATCGCTCGGCGAGCTCGCCCGAGATGAGCGCAACTGCCAGCCCTCGGCCCGTGACCGTCGTTTTCACGGCCGAGGTCCCGGCGACGACCGACGGCACCGGCCGGTCGGTCAACATCGCCGGGACGCTCAGCCGCCTTGAGGGCGGCCTGCCGGACTGGAACCCGGGCGCCGCGCATCTGACGAGGCTGGACGCCACGCACTGGCGGATCCAGCTGACCGGGCTGGAGGGCACGCAGATCGAGTACAAGTACGTGCTCGACGATGGCAACTCCGACTGGACGTATGTCGAGAAGGACTCCGGCTGCGGCGAGATCGCGAACCGCCAGCTGACGCTCAGCTATGGCACGACCGGCACGCAGGCGGTCGGCGACCTCGTCGCCAACTGGCGCAAAGTGCCGCCCTGCGCGGATTAGCCCTTCAGACCGGTCAGGCGCGCCTCCACCTCGGCCTCGTCCTCGTCGGTCTCCAGAGAGGCGAACTCCTCCTCGATCGAGGATGCCGAGACCTCGGCCATGCCGCGGGCCATCGCCTCCTCGCGCCGGATTCGCTCCTCGAAACGGTTCAGCTCTGAGGTCGGGTCCATCACGGACACCTCACGCACGGCCGCCTGGACCTGACGCTGGGCGCTGGCCATCTTGGCTCGCGAGACGAGCTCGTCACGCTTCTGGACCAGCTCCTCACGTTTGACGCGCAGCTTGTTGAGGCCGTCCTTGAGCTGTTCGGTCAGCGCCGTCTGCTGGGCGATCTGCGTGTCGAACGTCTTGACCTGGCCCTCGAAGCTGATCTGTCGGCGGATGGCGATTCGGGCCAGCTCGTTGAAGCGCGTGGCCTCCTCGCCGGTGCTCTCCCTGGCCTTGCGAGCGGCGGCGGCCGCCTTGTCGCCCCATTCAACCGCCGCCTGCTGTGCCTCGCGCTGATCTTCCTCGGTCAAGCGCAGGTTGCCGACCGTCTGGGCGACTGCCTCCTCCGCCTCCGCAATGTTGTTCGTGAAGTCGCGGACGAGCTGATCCAGCATCCGCTCCGGGTCCTCCGCGCCGTCGAGCATCGCGTTGACGTTGGCTCGTACGAGCTGACCGATCCGGCCCAGGATCGTGGTCTGTGCCATCTCTGTGTACCTCCAGTGCTCTAACGGAATGCTCGTGCTGTGCCGATTGGGTGCCTGACCGAATCCCGCAGGCGGCCGTCACCAGCCGCCGCCGCGTGCCCTTCCTCCGCCTCCTCCTCCACCAACACCGCCGAAGCCACCGCCCACGCTGCGTCCGCCGCCGCCGCCCCCGAAGCCGCCAAACCCTCCGCCTCGCGGGACGCCAAAGCCACCCCCACCTCCACGTCCCCCACCGCTCAGGATGCCACCGATGATGCCACCCAGGATGGCGGTCCCGATGTCACTACCCCAGCGTGGATCGCGCGATCGACCCTGCCACGGTCGACCACGCCCGACGGGGTACTGCCTGCCGTTGATGATCACCGTTCCACCGTAGCCGGCGGCATCAGTCTCCCCGAACTCGTCGCTCGCCAGGCGATACGCCTCATCCGCCTGAGCCAGCGCCTTCTGGGCGTGGGCCAGGGAGGCGACGGCGTCGCTGTCGCGCAGGCTGCGTGCCTGCTCGAGCGCGGCCTGCGCGTCCGCCAGCCGCGTCCGCGGGATACGGCCCACGCCATGACGACGCGCGGTGATGTAGTCACTGGCTCGATCCACCGCCTGGGCGGCGGCCATCGCCGCGGCATCGGCCGCGGCGAGCGCCTTGGCGCGGCGTTCCTCGCCCTTCCTGATGCGGAGCAACGCCGCGTCGGCCGCCGCCGCTGCTTCCTTCGCCAGGCGGTAGGCCAGGACGAGGTCGTGCCGATCGCCGGACGCCGCCTCCTGGGCAGCTGCCAGCTTCGCCTCCGCCTGTCCGACGTCGGCTTCGCCGGCTCCGTCCGTCGTGGTCGCCAGCGTCGAACGAGCTGCCGCCACGTCGGTGCGGGCCGTGGCCAGCGCGTCGGGGAGCTGCCGCCGCGCCTCGTCCAGCGCGTGGGCAGCCTTGTCGACAGCGTCGAGCAGCGCCGCCGCCTGGGCTGCCGCGTCCTGCGCGGCCTTGGCGGCGCGCGCAGCGCCCGCCTTGTCGCCGCCCTGCACGGCCGCCGACCCAGCGCTGGACGCCTCGCGGGCGAGGCCGATTCGCTTGCGCGCCTCCACCACGTTGCCGCGCACCGTGGCCGCGCTCGAGGCAGCCTCCGCCTGCAGGGATGCAAACACTGCATCGCTCGGAGGGAGGCGCCCCTCCACCCTCACCAGCTCGTCCGGCAGGCCGGCAAGGATCTCCGGCGCTCGACGCTCCAGGTCACGGAGCTCTCTGAACCGCTCGGTCTCCTTGCCGACGAGCTCCTGTGCGCTGGCGCAGCGAGTGACGATTTCGTTGAACATCCGTTCCCGCGTCGGCGGATCCTCGGGTACCTCGTCGTCGAGCTGCTGGCGCACCTTGAAGGCAGCCTGGAGCTCGGCCCGGGCCTGGCCAAGCGCCGCCCGGAAACCCTCCACAGCATCGGCTCCGAACTCCGCCTCGGCGAACCCGAGCTCCTGGTCGTCCTGCCGCAAGAGCTCGTCGGTCTGGACGAGAAGCACGTTCGCCTTGCGTGCCAGCTCGCCGGTTCGGCGGTCCCGCTCCTCGGCTTCCCGGTGCGTGGCCCGCCAGCGGCCGAACCACCAGACCAGAAGCACTCCACCGGCGACGATGAGAAGGATCGGCACGAACCAGGCCAGCCAGCGGAAATCGGGGGCGGCCGCTGGCTCGGTGACGCCGCCCCCACCGCCTGCGCCGCCACTTCCACCGCCTCCAATCGGAGCACCGACCGACGCCTGGCCCAGCGCCGCGGCCCCGTCCGCCACCGCCTGGCCCCAGGCGCTCTCGCGCAGGCGCGGCTCGACCGAGTCGGCCAGGATGGCGTCCAGCTCGCCGTTTGTGACCGAGTCGAGCAGGGGCCCGACCCAGATGGCATCCCGCCGGTCGTTGACGGCGACCACGAGCAGGGCATCGTTGCCACCCAGCCCATTGGCCTTCGCGACCTCGTTGGCATAGTCGGGGGCGGCGACACCTTCGGTGGTGTCCACGAGGAGCGCCCAGAGCTGGATGTTGCGGTCGGCGTCCAGCCTCCGGATGCCGTCCTCCGCAGTCGAGCGGTCCGCGTCGCTCAGCACCCCGGCCAGGTCCGTGACACGGCCCTGGAGCCTGGGGGTGTCCTGCGCGGCGACATCCACGGCCGTCATCGCCGTGATCGCCGTGATCGCCGTGAGCCCCACCACGACGGCGAGACAGCACAGCGCGTGGTGCAGGTGGTGACGAAGGGAGGGAACGGGCATGTTCACAGGATATCGGTCTGGCCCAGGCAGGCCGACCTCGCGTACCCACGGCCGCAGGCTCGCGGTCCCGAACGTCTCGCCACACGTACCATCCGACAGCCCGAGTCTGCCCAATTGGCACCCACGAAGTGAACGGGCGTCGCACCTGGCCGATAATGCTCCCGAGATGCCCGACCCCAGAAACGCCAAACGTCCAACGATCCGCGACGTCGCGAGACGGGCGGGAGTCTCCCATCAGACCGTCTCGCGGGTGATCAAGGGCGAGGACACGGTCATGGAGGCCACCCGCGACCGCGTGATGGCCGCGATCAGCGAGCTCGACTTCGTTCCCAGCGCCATTGCCCGGAGCCTGACCTCGGACCGAACGCATACGCTGGGCATCGTCACGTCCGACATCGCCGACCATTTCTTCGGACAGGCCGTGTCCGGCGCCGAGGCCGAAGCGCGGCGACAGGGCTATTTCGTGATCATCGGCAGCGTGGAGGAAACACCCGGTGACGACGAGCAGGCGTACCTGCAGCTCCTCCTCCAGCGGCGCGTCGAGGGGATCATCCTGGCCCGGCCGATGCTGGGCGAGGAAGGGAGCCGTCGCCTCGCCGCGGCCGCCTCCCTCATTCCGCTGGCGGCCATCGGGCCGCATGCGGACATCCAGGGCATCGACGTGGTCGACATTGACAATCGGCAGGGTGCCTTCGATGCCACGAGCGCGCTCGTCGAGCACGGCCACCGCCTGATCGCGACGATCACTGGCCCCCTCGACTGGGCCTCGGCGGAGGCCCGGCTGGAGGGCTATCGCAACGCCCTGCAGGCCGCGGGCCTGAGCCCATCCGGGAGCCTCGAGGTGCCAACAGCGGGCTGGGGCCTCGACGAAGGCCGGGAAGGAGTCTCGCGGCTTCTCGGCGCGGGCGTGGAGTTCACCGCGATCTTCGCCCAGAGCGACCTGCTTGCCATCGGGGCCATGACCGCACTGCGAGCTCACGGCTTCCGCGTCCCCGACGACATATCGATCGTCGGCTACGACGACATCCCGGTTGCGGCGTTCCTGGATCCGCCGCTGACCACCGTTCACCAGCCGATGCGCGACGTGGGGGCGACGGCGGTCCGGCTCGTGCTGGACGAGATCGCGATCGAACGAAACGGCGGGCGAGACGGCGACCGTCCGCCGCGCCGGGTCTCGCTGCCGGCGTCACTCGTGTCCCGCGCGAGCGTCGCCCCGCCGCGTCCGCCCATCAGGAGCTAGTCGCAGCGGCCCCCCCAGCGCCGGTCGGCTCGAATTGGGGCAGCGCAAGGCCCTCGGCCCCGGGGCGGGAGGCGATCAGGGAGGGGTCGCTGGCAAGGAGATCCAGGCCGATCCGTGCGCGGCGAACGCGCTCCCTGCTGCAGGCCACCGCCACGGCCTCCAGGTGTCCGCCGGCGGGATACAGGTTGGGCGCGTTTCGCAGCCCGAACTTCACATACACGGGCGCGGTGACCCGGACGATCTCGGCGATCTCCGCCAGCCGGACGAAGCCGCCGAGGTCGTCCGGAGCCTCGACGTACACATCCAGCGGTACGTCCGTGGCCGTCCGGAGGGCGGCGAGCTGGGCCAGGCTCAGATCGGTTGGCACGTTGATCGTGCTGGCACCCAGCGTGACCAGCACCCGAACGGCGGCGGGGTTTGCGGCCGGCAGCATGACCGACACCTTCGCCTGCATGTCCGGCGGCAGCACGCCCGCGGCGAGCATTTCGCCGAAGAGGTAGAGCGCCCCGATATCGGCGAGCAGGACGCTGCGAATGCCGTGGTCGGCTGCCCGCAGGACGTCCTCCATCATCGCCACCAGGCCCTCGGCACCATGGGCCGTCGGGGCCATGACCGCCCCGGCGGACGAGCGAGCCATCGCCGAGTTGACCCAGGAGGCGTTCGGGCGGGCGAAGAGGCTCACCTCGATCCCGGCCTGGCGGCCCAGCTCGCTCATCGCATCGAGCTCCGCGTCGGTCAGCATCAGGACGCCGCTGCCTTGTGAGACGCGATGGACATCTACCTTGAACCGCTCGGCCTCGCGGATGATCGCCTCCAGGCAGGCGGGGCCCTCCGTGCTCGGAATCTCGATCCGGTAGTGGGCGCCGTCGGGGAACCGCTTCGTGGAGGTGGGCAGCGCGCCCAGGTCGCCATCCGGCAGGCCGACTCGGCCGAGGAACGCCCGCGTCCTCGTCATGTCGGTCGCGAGCCGGTGCTCGCCAGGGCCCGGGCGCGAGCTCGCGATGTGGCGGCCATGGCGTGTCTCGTGACGAGGACCTTGATGGCACTCGCGGCGGGATCGCGAGCCGTCGCCACGGCACGCTCGAAGTCCGCCAGGCCGAAGCGGTGGGTGGCGAGATGCCGCGCCTCGAGCATGCCCGCGGCGAAGAGCTGGATCGCCCACTGCCAGCCGTCGGCCGTCGCTCCGAACACGCCCTGCAGCCGCAACTGACGCAGCGCGATGGCGTCCGGGTCGATCGTCGCCAGACCGGCGCCCGAGATGCCGGCGAGCACGACGGTGCCTCCTCGGCGCGCGAGCCGGACCGCGCTGGCGGCGCCCTCCGGGCGGTTCGCGGCCTCGAACACGAGATCGAACTCCGCCTCCAGCCGCTGGATGGTACCGCCGTCACGAGCGTCCCAGGTCTCGGTGGCTCCCGATCGGCGACCGGCCTCCAGCCGCTCGGCGCGGGTGCCCAACAACGCCAGGCGTCGGGGGGAGGTCGATCGGAGGATCGACGTGGCAAGCAGCCCGAGCGTGCCGGCCCCCACGACCGCAACGGCCTGGCCCACCCGGAGGTCGACCCGAGCGAGACCGCTGCAGGCACATGCCGCTGGCTCGAGCAACGCGGCATGCTCGGGGTCAGCGGTCTCCGGCAGGCGGTGGAGGAGTCGCTCGGGCACGCAGACGAACTCGGCGAAGGCGCCCGGATGGGTGAACCCGGTCTCGGCGTACCCCGTCGTGCAGAGATTCGATTCGCCGGCTCGGCATCGATCGCACCGCCCGCAACCGCGGATGCCTTCCGCCACGACGAGGTCGCCCAGAGCCACGGCCGAGACACGTGGACCGACCGCAGCCACGCGGCCCGACCATTCGTGTCCGGGAACGACGGGGTAGCGCACGAATTGGGCCGGCCGCCGGCCGTCCAGGAGCTCGAGGTCCGAGCCACACAGGCCTGCGGCTTCGACCGACACGAGCGCCTCGCCCGGCCCCGGCTCGGGCTTGGGAACCTCGGTGAGACGGACCACGCCCGGCCCGTCGACCACGACCGCGTGCATCGAGTGGCGGACCGTCATCGGTCCCGCCTGCTTGCGGTGCGGGCGGCGAGCCCTGCTCGCTTCGGGGTTGCTGCATCGGGCCTGGCCCGCTCCTCGCGACGCAGATGCCAGCCCTTCCGGAACAGGTCGAAGTGAACCGCCTGCCGGGGATGGTCGCGGATGACCTCCTCCTCGAGGGTCACACCGAGCCCCGGCCCGACGGGCAGGTCGAAGTGGCCGTCGACGACCTCGGGATTGCCGGGAGCGACCGCTTTGACGTGCGGATCATCGAAGTCGTTGAAGTGCTCGAGCATGAGGAAGTTCGGCGTCGCCGCCGCGAGATGCAATGCCGCCGCCGTGGCAACCGGGCCGCCGACGTTGTGCGGCGCGACTGTCACATAGTAGGCCTCGGCCCAGGCCGCGATCTTGCGCGTCTCCGCGATCCCGCCGCACATCGTGATGTCCGGTTGGACGATGTCGGCGGCCTGCAGCTCGAAGAGCTCGCGGAAGTCATGCCGGGTATGGATCCGCTCACCGGTGGCCACCGGGATCGCGCATCTCGATGACACCTTGTGGAGCGCCCTGAGGTTCTCGGGCGGAACCGGCTCCTCGATCCAGCGCGGCTTGAGCGGCTCGAGGTCGCGGCTGACCGCAATCGCCGTCGCCGGCGTGAAGCGCCCGTGCATCTCGACCATCACGTCCGCGTCGGGCCCGACAGCATCCCGGACGGCCTCGACGAGCGCGATCGCCCGCCGCCGCTCGACCGGCTCGAGGTCGCCCGACGCGTCGCCGAATGGATCGAGCTTGAGCCCGCGATAGCCGCGCTCGACGACCCGGCGGGCGGCGGCGTGGAATTCCTCCGGCGTTCGTTCCACCGTGTACCAGCCGTTGGCGTACGTCCTGATCCGGTCGCGAACGGCTCCGCCGAGCAACCGGTAGACGGGCACCCCGAGGGATTTCCCGAGGATGTCCCAGCAGGCAATCTCGATGACGCTGATGCCGGACATGGCGATCTGCCCGGCGCGCGCATAGTCGTGGCGCCACATCCGCTGGACGAGCGCCTCGATCTCGGTCGGATCGGCTCCCAGGACGTAGTTGGGCACCGCCTCGGCGAGGTAGCCGAGCAGGGCATCCGTGTGATTGATCATCCGGACCTCGCCGACGCCTTCGAGGCCGTCGTCGGTTCTGACGACGACATGGGTGAGGTTGCGCCACTTCGCACCAAGGACGAGCGGCCTCACCTCCGTGATCCTCACGGCACCGTCCTCACCGGGTCCCCCGGTCCCTGTCGGCCGACCGATCACGGGGCGTGAGGAGAGCCACGCCGTATGGCGCCAGCTCGATCGAGCCATCCACGGCCCGGCCCGCGAGATGATCCCAGGATGGGACGGGGAGCCTGACGAGTGCCCGCTCCCGATCGTGATTGATGAGCACGATCGCCTCCCCCTCGGGACCGCCGCTTCGCCGGGCCGCCTCCACGCCCGGGGGCGTCTCGAGGACCGGCCGCAGTCCGGCCTCTGCAGCCACCCGCGCCAGGACGAGATCCTGGAGGCCCTCGTCGAGGCAGGCGCCCACGAAGTACACGCGCCCATCGCCCCAGCGCCTGAGGGTGACCGCCGGATGGCCGTCGAGCCAGCCGTTCGACGGACCGTAGCAGGCCATGATCTCGGTCGCCGGATCGATCACCTGGAGGCGCTCGGCCCACAGGCGTGCGAAGCCGGACGTGCCCGGCGGAAAGACCCCACCGTCCGCGAGCACCGGAACGGGATCGAGGAGCGGGAAGAACTCGTCGACCTCCACGCCGGCGATGGTCGCGAGGGGCCCCGGCTGGCGGGCCGGAAGGAGCGCGTTGTGGTCGTCCTTCATGGCGGTCCGTACGGTGAGCACAAGGTGGCCGCCGGACTCGACGTAGCGCCGAAGGGCGGCCGCACGACGCTCGGTCATGACGATCAGCGCGGGCGCGATGACGAGGTCATACCCGTCGAGTGGCGCGTCCGCGGAGATCACGTCGACGGACACGTTCCGCGCCGCCAGCGGTCGGTAGTATTGGCGCAGCAGGCCGACATAGTCGAAGTCGCGGTGGTGCGGCTGCCAGCCGATCGACCAGCGGCTGTCGTACGAATTGAGGATGGCGGCGTTCGCGCGGGGTTCGCTGCCGGCAAGGATGCCGGAGGCGGACGCGAGCTCCGCACCCAGCCGCCGGATCTCCTCGAAGATCGGCCGCGGTCGCCCGGACGGATCCACGATCGTGCCGTGGTACTGCTCCTGGCCGCCGGGGGCACTCCGCCACTGCCAGTAGAGGACGGCGTCCGCGCCATGGCCGATCGCGTGCCAGGCCATGGCCCGCGCCTCTCCCCGGTCGGTGACCGTATTGATCGGTCGCCAGTTGACGCTGCCCGGCTGCGTCTCCATCAACCAGAAATTCCGCCGCTTCAGGCCTCTGATCAGGTCGTGGGCCGCCCCGGACGTCAGGTGATCGTGACGACCCATGCCCACGTACCAGTCCCAGGCGGCGATGTCCAGATCGGCGGTCATCTCGTAGTGGTCGTAGCCGTCGTACCAGTCCATGAAGTTATGGGTCACCCAGGCCGTCGCCGGCACGAGCGGCCGAAGCGCATCGAGCTGCAATCGCTGGAAGCGTCGGTAGCTGGCCGTGACGAAGCGGCGGAAGTCGAGCAGGAGGCCCGGGTTGTGGAAGGCAGGGAGCGGCTGGGAGCCATCCGCGCGGGCCTCGCGCGGGATCGGGATCTGGTCCCAGCTGCCGTAGGTCTGGCTCCAATAGCGAGTCGACCACGCGTCGTTGAGCGCATCCAGCGAGCCGTAGGCGTCGGCCAGGTAGGCCTGGAACCCGGCGCGGCACCGGTCGCAGTAGCAGGTCCGGTTGTACTCGTTGTCGAGCTGCCAGCCGATGACACCGGCATTGGCGCCGAATCGGCGACCCATCGCCTGAACCAGCCGGGTGCTCGCGGCGTGGAACTCGGGCGAGTTGACGCAGTAGTGACATCGATTGCCGAACTGGACGCGATGCCCGGAGGCATCGACGGCAAGGACGTCGGGCTGGGCCGCGACGAGCCACGCCGGTGGGGCGGCGGTCGGCGTCCCGACCACGGTCGCGATGCCGTTCTCTGCGAGCAAGGCGATGGCCCGCTCGAGCCAGTCGAGATCCCAGCGTTCGGGCTCGGGCTGCAGGCTCGACCAGGCGAACTCCCCGACACGTACGACCGTCATGCCGGCCTCGGCCATGAGCCGCACGTCGATGGGCCAGCGATCCTCGGGCCAGTGCTCCGGATACCAGGCGGTCCCCAGGTGGATGGCTCGCCGGCCGTCGCCGCGGATCGCCGTCATCGCGACGGCGCCGCTTGCCGGCAGGAACGCCCCGGGCTCATCGCGCCGTATTCCTTCACGAGCCCTCCTGCCGAGCATGTGCTGGCCTGCTGATGCCGCCGCGACCCGGCCTGTCATCAACCGGCAGTGATCCTCATCCGTGCGAGGTGACCGGTAACATATGCATACTCGGCCTGTCAAGAGTGGCCGCGCCGCACGACAGGCTGAGGGCTTGACAATGCCCTCCAGTCCTCCTATGTTACCGGTCACTTTCGCAGGCGGTCGGGGCCCGAGCGACCACCGCGACGAGTCGGCAGGCGAGGCGGAGGGATGCGGCAATGAAGTCTTCTGACACGGTCGGGGCGCCAGCACGGCAGGGCCCGCCGGCCACCAACGACTGGCTGGATCGACCGGACCCCATCACCCGCCGGGCGATCCTCAAGGCGATGGCGGGCGCCGCGGGGGCCGTGGCGCTCGGCTCGATCGCGGCGGCATGCGGTGGCGCCGCGACGCCATCCGCGCCGGCTGCGTCTGGCGTGGCCTCGGCCGCCGCCGCCTCGCCGTCGCCAACCAAGAGCGGCCCCGTCAAGCTCGTGCTGATGACCGACCCCAACGAGTTCAAGGCGGAGGAGCTCAAGCCATTCCTGGACGCCCATCCGAACGTCAAGGTGGAATTCATCAAGAACGACCTCGCCCGCTTCCAGGCCATGGTCGCGGCGGGCAATCCCCCCGACGTCTTCCGCGTCCAGGCGGCCGGGATCCCGCAGTTGATCGCCCGCAAGCTGCTCCTGGATCTCCAGACGTACTTCGACGCGAGCAAGCTCCTGAAGCCGGCCGATCTGGCACCGGCCAACGATTCCTACAAGTGGGATGGGACGAAGATCGGGCAGGGGCACCTCTACGGGATGGTCAAGGACTGGTCGCCGGACTACACGATCTTCGCGTATACGAAGGCCTTCAGCGATGCGGGGGTTGCCGTCCCGAGCGATGCCGAGCCGCTGACGTATCAAGCCGTGTACGAGCTCGGCAAGCAGGTCAACAAGAAGACGGGCAACAAGCGCGTGTACTGGGGTTTTGCCCATTCGAACGCGTACGACTGGATCGACCGGACGGCGATGAACATGCTCGCCGAGAAGGACCAGAGCCTGTACGCGGCGGACTTCACCAGCATCAACCTGAGTGCGAATCCCGACGCAAAGAGCGTGTTCGAGTTCCTGTTCAAGCTGGCCAAGGAAGGGCTGGACCAGAACCCGGCCGATCCGAGCCCGTCATGGGTGGGCGCCGACTTCACCAACGGTCTCGTCGCCATGGTCCAGTACGGCTACTGGTTCAGCGCAATGGCCGAGAGCAACAAGACGAAGGGCAAGGTCGTCATGCTTCCGGCGCCGACCTGGGCCGGCGTCCGTCGCGACCCGACCATGACGGCCACCGGCTGGGTCGTCTCATCGCATACGAAGGAACCGGACGCCGCCTGGGAGCTGTTCGAGTGGTACATGGGCGGTCCGCCGGCCGAGGCGAGGGCCGGTAGCGGCTGGGGAGTCCCCGGGCTCGTGTCCCTCTACGGACGGATGCCGCGGCAGGCACCGTTCCAGCAGCAGGTCCAGAAGGTCCTCGAGGGCGAGCTGGAGAACAGCAGCTTCGTCCTCCAGTACAACCCGTACCTTTCGGAGCAGGCGGCAGCGGCGGCCTACAAGAAGCACATCGAGACCGCGCTCAAGGGGCAGATCGGATTCGACGAGATGCTGAGCCGGATCGAGAACGACGTGAACCAGGCAATCCAGGAAGGCAAGGACCGGATCGGATAGGCTCGCCCGGTGGTGAGTCGCGACCGGCCGGCTCGCCGCACGCACGCGGATCTCGAGGTCTCGAGCCGGCCGTCGGGAACCTGGCCCGACCTCGAGGTTCGGGCGAGCCACGGGAGCACTGCCGGCGTGAGGATCGCACCGACCAGGGTTTCGCCCGTCGGGCTGCGCCGTCCCCGGCTGTCGACTCGTCGAGCCCGGCACGCGCTCGCGTTCTACGCCTTCGTGACGCCGTGGCTGCTGGGCTTCGTCGCCCTCAGCGCCGTGCCCCTGGGGATGGGCCTGTTCCTGTCGTTGACGAACTTCGACGGGCTCAATCTCGACTCGTTCAGATTCGTTGGCCTTGGCAACTACGCGCGAGTCCTACGCGACCCCGACGCGATCTATGCCCTGGGCCGGACCGCGATCTTCATGACCGTCGTCGTTCCGCTGGGCCTGCTCATCCAGCTCGGGCTGGCCTTCGTCCTCAACGAGCCGATCCGCGGGCGCGGCCTCTTTCGGACCCTCTTCTTCCTTCCCTACGTCATCCCGCCGGTCGCCGCCGCGTGGGTCTGGAAGGCGATGACCGCATCGGACGGCGGGATCGTCAATTCCTTGGTCGGGCTGGTGAGCCCAGATACGAGCGTGAACTGGCTCGTCGACCAGCCGACCGGAGTCCTGGTGTCGTTCAGCGTATGGGCGGGAGCCGGGGCCGGGATGGTCATCTTCCTGGCCGGCCTCCAGGGCATCCCCACGGAGCTACGGGAAGCCGCCCTGATCGATGGAGCGACTCGCTGGCAGGCGTTCCGCAAGGTCACGCTGCCGCTCCTCACGCCAGTGATCTTCTTCCAGGTCGTCCTGAGCCTCATCACCGCCCTCCAGGTCCTGGTTCAGCCGATCCTGCTGGCACCGGGCCTGACGGACCTCAGCGCGGTCCCGCCCCGGGACAATTACTTCTTCGCCGTTCACGCTTACAACCAGATCTTCCTGCAGCAGCGCTTTGGCTACGGCGTGGCGCTGCTGTGGATCCTGTTCGCAATCGTCCTCGTGATGACGGTCGTGCTCTTCCGCACCAGCCGGCGCTGGGTCGTCTACTACGAAGTCGAGCAGTAGGGAGATCGGGTGAGCTTCGCGGAGCGTCGACTGCGGGCGAGCTTCGTCTACGTCGTTGTGCTCGCGGCCGCGGCCATCTTCCTCCTGCCGGTCTTCTGGACGATCTCCAGCTCGTTCAAGACCCTGCCCGAATTCGCCTCGGGCGTGCTCTTCCCGGCCAAGCCGGACGGTAGCAACTATCAGCAGGCGCTGACGCTGATCGACTTCTTCAAATTCGCTGGCAACTCTCTGGTCCTGGGGGTCCTGTTCACGGGACTGGTCGTGTTCTCGAGCGCCCTGGCCGGTTACGGCTTCGCTCGGCATCAGGCCCCGGGCCGCAACACGCTCTTCCTGCTGGTGCTGGCCACGATGATGGTGCCGCCCTTCGTGACGTTCGTCCCGCAGTTCGTGCTCTTCTCACGGTTGGAGCTGACCAACACCTATTGGCCTTGGATCCTGTGGGGCCTGGCCGGCAGCCCATTCCACATCTTCCTGTTCCGGCAGTTCTTCGCCAACTTCCCGCGGGAGCTGGAGGACGCGGCGGAAGTCGACGGCTGCGGATCGCTGCGCATCTTCTATGCGATCTTCCTGCCCAACGCCGGGCCGGCGATCGCCGCCTCGGCGATCTTCGCCTTCACCTGGGTCTGGGGCGATTACCTGTTCCCGATCCTGCTGCTGAGCCAGGACAACACGACGCTGGCGGTAGCGATGGCCAACGGCTATCGGGACCCGTTCGGCAACCCGTACATGACGGTCACGATGGCCGGTGTCGTCCTCTACAGCCTGCCATTGATCCTCGTCTTCTTCCTCGCCCAGCGACTCATCATCCAGGGCATCGTGACGACGGGCCTGCGCCGCTGACGGCGTGGCGCCTTACTCCAGAGGCAGGAGGTCCGGGTTGGGCTCGTTCTCGGGGCCCGGCGGCGGTTCGGGCCTGACGAATCCGGCGGCCGCCTCCTCGGTCTCGGCGAGCTTGATGTCGAAACCTGCCTGGTGGGCCAGCTCGTCGGTCCGTTCGCGTAGTGCCGTCACCTCGGCGGCGGCCCGCGCCGCTTCGATCTTGGCCTCGGTGATCTGGTCGTCGGACATCGGCGTGTCGTTGATGCGCGCCTGGAGATCGAACGCCGTCTCGAATGCGGCGTCGGCGCGGGTTCGTATGTCGGTCGAGCGAGCTCGTCGTCGCCGGCCTCGCGCCACATCCCGGCCGCATCCACAAGGAGGTCCGCCCGACGATCGATGTCGTCCGCCTTGGCTTCGAGTCTCTCGCCCTCGGCTCGCAGTCGCGTGGCATCAGCCACGCCGCCCAGCTTCTCCACGCTGTCGGCAAGATCCTCGACGTTCTCTGCCTCCTCATGGACCAGGGCTGCCTCGTCGCGGAGCTCGCCTGCCTTCTCCATGTCCAGCTCAGCGTTGCTCGCGTACTTGTCGGTCGACTCGTCGTCTGCCATCACCCGTCCTCTCGTTCCGGGCGAGTCTACTCTCGGGTCCGGTCCGCTCCGTCTCGGCGCAGAGGACGACATGGTGCCGCCGAGTGCATCAGGCGCAGCCGGGGAGGACGATCGTCGGCGGCGTTGGCGGCTTGAGCTCCTCGGCGGCGGTTTCGGCCCGTTGAGCGGCCACCGCGGCCTCGCCGCGACGACCTGCAGCGGCCGCCTCGACCGCGCCGCCGCGTCCCACGAGCGCCGTCACCGCCCGACCGACTGATGGTGCGAACGCTCCCAGGTAGACCCCGCCGAGAACGAGCGCCCCGCCGATGACGTACGCGGGCGTGACCGCCTCGTTCGCAAGCGCGGCCGCTACGGCCACCGTCACGAGCGGCATGAGCAGCATCACGTAGCTCGTCGCCGACGCCGACCAGCGCGCGATGACGTAGAGGAACAGCGAGAAGACGCCGACCGAGCCGACGAGCGACAGGTAGCCGATCGCGGCGACTGTCTGTCCCTCCACCGGGAGGGCGTGCCGCTCGCCGGCGATCAGGGAGAGCAGGAGCAGGATTCCGCCGCCGACCCCCATGGCGATCGCGTTGTTCGCGATCGGATGGCACTTGGGGTAGCGCTTGACGACCACGTTCGACTGCGCCATGCAGGCAGCCGCCGCGACGATGGCCAGCATGGAGACCAGCGGAACGGCCACCCCGACCCGGTCGCCGAAGACGACGGCGATCCCTGCGATGGCGACGAGCGCTCCGATCAGGCTCTGCCAGCGGAAGCCCTCCAATCGCTCGGCGACCGCCAACAGGAACGTCAGGAGGGGCACGAGGGCGAGGATGATCTGGCCCAGGCCGGCCGGTGTCCTGACGAGCCCCCAGTAGATGAAGCCGAACGCGCCGGCGAACCCGAGCAGGCCATACAGGACACTGCCGGTCAACGCCGCTCCGCGCGGTATCGGCACGCGCCGGATCGCCACGACCCCGAACAGCAGCGCGGAGGCAAGTGCAAACCGGATGGCCGCGCCCCAGAATGGCGCCAGCTCGTGGTTGCTGAATCGCACGGCCACGCCATTCACGCCACCAAGGACGACGATCGCGATGAAGGCCAGAAGGGTCGATCGGTCCGGCGTCCAGGAGATCGCCTGCGAGATCGCCTGGGAGCCTGGCGGGCGGCGCACCTGCGCAGTCTAGTTCCGTAGGGCAGCCCGCACCGAACGTCCTGGGCGTGGCGCGTGCACTGGCCGCGCGCGAGGCGACGCTCCGACTCCTGGCCTGAGGGCCGCCGATCGATCGGTGTCCGGTCAGGATGCCGTGGCGTCCTCCGCTCGAAGCTCGGCCGCCGCCTGGCGAACCGCCGCGAAGATCGGCTGATAGCCGGTGCAGCGACAGAGGTTCCCGGCGAGGGCGTCTCGGATGGCCTCATCCGATGGGTGCGGATCGGCCGCCAGCAGGGCCGCAGCCGAGATGAGCATGCCCGGCGTACAGAACCCGCACTGGATGCCGCCGGTCTCCAGAAAGGCCCGCTGGAGGGGGTGAAGATCGCCCGATGTGCCGAGGCCCTCAACGGTCGTGATCGTGCGGCCGGCCGCCTGGAGCGCGAGATACGAGCATGCGTTCACGGGACGCCCATCGATGAGGACCATGCAGGCGCCGCACTCTGAATCGTCACAGCCTTCTTTCGGGCCAACCAGGCCCAGGTCGTCGCGGAGCAGGCGGAGCAGGGTCCGATGCGGCTCGACTCCTTCTCTGTAGGCCACCCCGTTCACGGTCAACTCGAGCGGCACGACGATCGGCTCAGGCATGGCCTCAGACCTGCTGGCCGTGCGCCCAGCGAGACGCCGGGATGGGAATCGGTTCGCCCGCGGCCCGCCTGGCTGCGGCGGCAAGTGCCCGGGCCACCACGACGCGGATCATCGCCTCTCGATAGCCGGCCGACGCTCGCACGTCGTCAATCGGGCTGGCGGACTGCGCCGCGGCCTCGCCGGCGGCCCTGAAACCGGCGCCGTCCGGTGGGCGGCCAACCAGCAGGGCCTCGGCGACGGGGGCCCGGACGATCGTGGGCGCGACCGCCGTGAGCGCGATCCGCGCCTCGCGAATCGAGCCCGCGCCATTCCCGGCGACGGTCCCCGCGCCCTGGGTCGACCCATCGAGCACGACGACCGCGGTGGCTCCGACCACCGCGATCTCCATGGCGCCCCGGTATTCGAGGCGCACATACGCACTGCCGGATGCGGCAGGAAGCGCCGGGACCCGGACCGCGGTCAGGAGTTCGCCCGCCCGCGCGGACGTGTGGCCCGGGCCGGTCGCGAGCTCCGCCACCGCGATCTCCCGGAAGCCGGCCCGCGAGCGCAGCGTCGCCACCGCGCCGGCGACGATCAGCAGGCCCACGGTCTCGGCGGCCGGCGACGCGTTCATGAGGTTGCCGCCGAGCGTGCCCGTTCCCCGGGTGGCCGGGGACCCGACGATCGCGGCCGCGTCGGCCAGGGCGGTCCAGCCGCGCCGCACCTGATCGGCCGACGCAAGCCATGCATGCGACGTCAACGCGCCCAGGACGAGGGCACCGTCGTCGTCCAGGCCCTGGCCGGCGAGCTCGGCGATGCGGTCGATCGCGACCAGAGAATCCGGCAGCGACCGCCGTCCCTGGCGGGCGGCCACCACGAGATCCGTCCCGCCCGCAACGGGCCGCGCCTCGGCGTCGGCCGCGAGGGCCGCAAGGGCGTCTTCGAGGGCGACCGGCGCCGTCCAGCGGTGGGTCACGCCCGCTCCTCTGCCCGCGTCGCCCCCGGCTCTCCGGCGGGTGCCAGCGGTCCACCCGGGTCCGACGCGCCATCGACGCCGTCGTGCATCGCCCGCCAGACACGCTCGGGGGTCATCGGCAGGCGACGCACCCGGTGGCCCGTCGCGGCGGCGATCGCGTTGGCGATGGCACCCGCGGTCGGGATGATCGGCGGCTCGCCGACGCCCTTCGCACCGTACGGGCCGCCGTTGACCGCCGGCGCTTCGACGAATGCCACGTCGATTGACGGCGCGTCGGCGGCCGTGGGCAGCTTGTAGTCAAGGAGCGTCGCGTTGCGCTGCCGGCCGTCGCTGCCATAGACCGTCCCCTCGGTCAACGCGGTCCCCATCGCCTGAACGACGCCGCCGGTGATCTGGCCGATGGCGCCACGCGGGTTGAGGACACGGCCGACGTCGTTGACGGCGACGACCCGGAGGACCCGCGAGATGCCGGTCTCTCGATCGACGCTGACCCGGGCAGCCTGGCAGAAGAACGTCGGCGAGGCGAACGCCTCGAACCCGAGGCGCCCGACGCACGCCGTCGCGTCGTGGTCCGGCATGGGCGGCGCCGTGCCGGAGCCCGCGCCGAGGAGCAGCTGGCCGTCGTCCTGGACCTTGGTGGCGACTGCGGAGATCGTCACCCGCCGCTCGGGGCTGCCGGCGACCGACAGGCCCCCGTCGTGCAGCTCGAGATCGGCCGGGGCGGCCTCGAGCATCTCGGCCGCCGCGGCGACGAGCCTGGCTCGCACCTCGCCGGCTGCCTCGACGACCGCCCGACCCGCGTTGAACGTCGTCTGGCTGCCCGAGCTCCCGCCGTCGTACGGTCCCGCGTCGGTGTCCTGGTAGGTGATCGCGAAGTCCTCCGGCGCCATGCCCAGCACGTCGCCGGCGAGCATCGCCAGGGCCATCACCGCGCCCGTCCCGTTCTCCTGGGCGCCGGTCACGATCCGGCCATGCCCATCGGCGTCGATCCGGACGAATGCGCCCGACGGGCTGGGCATGGAGAACCACCAGCCCGAGGCAAGGCCGATCGACTCGCCCGGCTCGAGAGGCCCGCCCCAGCCGATCCTGCGAGCGGCCTCATCCAGCGCCTCGAGCGCACCGTTGGGCTCGAAGACCTGGCGGGTGGGGCCCTCGTCGCCGGCCTTCACCAGGTTGCGCCGGCGGAACTCGAGCGGATCGAGTCCCGCCCGGGCGGCGAGGACATCCGTGTGCTGCTCGATGGCCCAACAGGTCTGCGGGCCGGTGGGTGCCCGGACCGAGCCCGAGGGCGTCCGGTTGGTGTAGACGAGTCGCGCGTCGAGATCGAGATTCGGGATCCGGTACGGCCCCACGGCCTCCATGCAGGCGATCTGGCCGAGAACCGGGGAGTCGGACGCGTAGGCTCCGCAGTCGAGCAGCAGCCGGCCACGGCGGGCGACGATCGTTCCGTCCGCGGACAGGCCGCTCTCGACGTCGACGACCATGCCATGGCCGACCTTGTCCGGCATCGTGAACTCCTCGCGCCGGGTCAGGACGATCCGGACCGGGCGACGGGCGGCGCGGGCGAGCGCGGCGGCGTGGGCCTCGTAATGGAAGTCGCACTTGCCGCCGAAGCCACCACCCAGGTGGCTCACGACCACCCGTACCCGGTGCTCCGGGATCTCGAGCGTCTCGGCCACCATCGCGCGGGCGGCGAACGGGACCTGGCTGGACGAATGGATCGTCACCCGGTCGCCGTGCCACTCCGCCAGCAGGGCATGCGGCTCGATGGGCACCGGGTGGATCATGTCGGCCACGTAGCGCTCACGGACCACGACGTCGGCGCCGGCCAGGGCGGCCGCGGCGTCGCCCTTCACGATCGTCGAGCGGGCGGCCATGTTCCCCTCGGCGACGATCTCCGCATGCTTCTCGTAGCTGACCCAGTCCGCGTGAACCAGCGGGGACCCGGGTTCGAGGGCGCGTTCCACGTCCAGGACCAGCGGCAGGTCCTCGTACTCGACCTCGATCGCGCCGAGGGCGGCCTCGGCGACTTCTGGCGTGGCGGCGGCTACGGCGGCAATCACGTCGCCCTCGTAGCGGACGACATCGCGGGCAAACAGCGTCCGGTCGGAGACGAAGCCGAACGAGCCATAGCGGCGATCCGGCACGTCCGCGGCCGTGATGACGGCAAACACCCCCGGCAGCGCCCGCGCCCCGGTCACGTCAAGGCGCCGGAGCCTGGCGTGCGCCCGGCCGGCAATGAGCAGCCGGCCGTGCGCGAGGCCAGCCGCGGCAAGGTCGGCCGTGTAGAGCGCCTGCCCAGTGGCCTTGGCCGGGCCGTCGGCCCGCGGGAACGGGCGCTCGATCGAGACGACCACTCCATCACTCCTGCGTCACGTCCGGCTGACGCCGGTGAGCCTCAACGATAGACCGACACAGGCGGTGGGGCATGGCAGGTCCGCACCGTGATCCGAGGAGCACGAACCATCGGCAGACCCCGTCACCGAACCGTCACGGGAACGCCATCGGGAGTTCATGTCGCCGGCCCAGGATGACCGCCGACCCGGACCGCAGCGGTCCAACCGCACTGCAACAGGAGGTACAACGTGCGCACGATCCCGTTCAAGAGGCTCGGCTCCATGATCGCCGCGCTGGCCGTCGCCCTGTCGATCACCGCCGGCGGCGCGTCGGCGGGTGGCCCGCCGTCGATCGGTTTCTACGTCGACGGCGATCTGTACCGGACCGTCGGGACGCCGACCGACTTCACGAACACCGGCGCGCCTGCCAGCTCCTTCGAGACGATCTACGCCCTGGGTGCCGGGCTGGTCAACGTCGCCGAGGCAGGACCCGGCCAGCCCGGCTTCAGGGGCGGACGCTGGATGGTCCTGCCGATCACCTGGAACACGACGCCGACACAGCTGACCAGCAATGAGCAAGTCGCCGAGTACGCGGCGAACGACTGGATCACGATCGGGACGACTCCGGTCAAGGAGTTCGAGTGCCCGGTCATCCCCGTTGCGGCGAGCGCCTGATCCAGCATCGAGAGCGGTGGCCATCCGCCGCTCCCCATCCCCAACCGGCCCGGCATCAGGCCGCCCTGTCTGCCGCCCTGTCTAACGTACCGGGCCGAAACCGTGCAATCGACGTATTCCGGCCAAGCCCGTTCACGACCTAGTCTGTAGACCCGCCGGTTGCCTGCTGGCCCGAACCGCGGTTACGACGCCCGCCCGATGGTCCCTCGGACGGGCGTCCTGCATTCTCTCGATGTGCTTGCCCGGTCTCGGGCCGCTCGGAAGACGGCCCGAGCAGCCGCAAACCAACCCCCAGGCAGATGGCGGCCCCGACCGCCAGCCAGCCAGCCACGCCCAGGAGGAGGATCCCGAGAACGACGGCCGGAGCTACCGATGGGGCGGCTGCACGCACCTCGGCCAGCTCGACCGCCAACGCGTCGAGATCGGTGGACAGGGTAGCCATGGATCGACGGGTCAGGTCGACCCGGGGACCGGTCGCCCCGATCGACTGCGCGGCCAGGTCGGCTCGTTCAGCGGTTCGGGCGAAGGAATCGGCGAGCGGCAGAAATGGCTGCTGGCCGAACAGGCTGACCCTGAGCGAGGCGGAGCCATCTCGCATGGTCCCCGCCAGCTCGGACAGCATCGCGCTCGTCTCCTGGGTGGATGTTGCCGTGGATTCCAGCGCTTCGTTCGCCGCTCGGGTCGCCCGCGCCCCATCGGCGACGCTCATCTGGGCCCGCTGAAGCGCCTCGTCCAGGCTGCCTCCGAGGCCGCCTCCGCCAAACAGGCCCATGACAAGGGAGATGACGAAGGCCACCGTGGGCAGGAGCAGCGCCAACCCCACGGCGCCCTGGGCCACGAGGACGCGGCCGAGCCATCGCGTCCGACCCGACCGCCCGACAGGCGACCTGGACGTGGCAGGCGAGGTGGACGTGGCAGACAAACCGGAGGGAGCCATCAGCGGATGCTCCTGCCTCTCCCGTTGCGGCCGCACCGGTAGCTCGGTTCCGCCAGGGTACGGCAACGTGACGGACGCCTTGCAAGGTGCCCGGAATGTGAGAGGGGGTGGGGAGGTCGTCCGCGAGTCGTGCGTGACGGTACGTTTCCGTCTGCACGGGCCGTGTCCTGGCTCAACGCGGCGTCAATCACGATGGGAGGCATTCCATGAGCGTCAACACCAACGACCAGCCCGGCCGGACCCGGTCTGCCGAAGCCGCGGCGGATTCCACGTCCCGGACTCGTGACGCGATGATGGACGACGTTCGCTCGGCGGTCGAGACTGCTCGAGAGACCGCCGCCACCGCCGCGGCCCGAGCTCCCGAGATGGCCAACGCCACGCGAGGCGCGATGACCGAGGCGATGCGTCAGATGGAGGCCGGATCGGACCAGGCGTTGACGACCGGCGCCGCCTTTGCCCTGGGGGCCGCCATGGGCCTGCTCGTGGGCGGGGCGCCACGACTCCTGGTCGTCGCCAGCCTCGTCCCCGTCGCGGCAGCCGGCATGATCCTCCTGGACCGCCGAGGGGCCACCGCTCGGTCGCCCCGCTAGATCTCGGGGCCGCACTCCGTCAGCCGCGCCTCGCAGCGCAGTGACGGGTGCGCGGCCCGGCATCGCACCGGCCGTACAGCTGGGCCCGTGCAACCGGACTGCAAGTCGACGGGCAGTCGTTGACGTTTCCTCAGCGGCAGGTCGGGCCTAGGTTGGGCTCAGTCGTCGAAGAATCGACGGGCACTGGAGCTACGACTCATGGTCAACGACATGCTGCCGGGGAACGGGTGGGCCACCACCGAGGAGCCGGCGCGGTCGCGCCCTAGCCCGGACGTCATCTATCGACGGCTGACGGTCGAGGGCTGGGGGCCGCGTGAAGCGGGCAACCTCATCGCGCATCTCGAAGGGCTGGGGCCCGCCAGATTCGGCTGGACCGTCCGGGAGATCGACCACCTGATCTTCCTGCGCCGAATGGTCGACAGCGGCCGCGTCGGCCGCTAGGCGGCCAGATCGTCTCCGCCGACCAGGAGCCGCCGACGACCCTGACTCGATGATCGTCTGACGAAGCGCCCGCGGCGAATGCGTCGCGGGGCCGCCGTCGGCGCTGGGGTCGGCGTTGGGCTCGGTGATGGACTGGGCTCGGGCGGGCACTTGTGCCCGTGACACGTGACCTCCTCCTCCGGAGGCGGCTTCGGCTCGCACGGGCCCGCGATCGGCCCGCCCCAGCCGTGTCGCCCGAACAGATAGGCGGTTCTCGTTCCTTCGGGGCCCGTCCGACCGGAACCGCCACGGGCCCGTCGCATCCAGTTCGCCACGTCCTCGTCCCAGCTGGCGGGCCCCAGCTCGGCCTGGACCAGATCCACCGCCCATTGACCGCAGGCGCGGCGGTACATGAGACCCGGGCGATCGATCGCGTGGGCGCTGCCCGGCTGCGTGCCGGTGATGAACCATTCCTGGGTCCTCTGGCGGGTCCACGGGCCCGGCTTCCCACCGGTCCAGGCATCGATGGTTGTCTGTACGACGCCCCTGGGCGGGCGGAAGGCGGCGATGGGCGTGCGACGACTGTAGTCGCGCATGAACGCCTGCCAGACTCGCGACGGACCGTCGAGCGAGGTGACCTCCCGGCCGCGTGGCTCGGAATGATCGCTGTTGCCCATCCACACGCCGACGACGACGCCCGGTTGCTTCGGTGACTTGGGTGGAGCGAGGAAGCCGAACGTCGTGAAGTCCCGTGTTTCGTTCGTCGTGCCCGTCTTGGCCCCGGCCGGCCTGCGCGCACCGTGGGGACCGTTCCTGACCGCCAGGGCCTCTGCCCAGATCGGGTTCTGGGATGGATCCGTGTTGCCGGCCAGGACATTCGTGATCAGGAAGGCCGCCTGCGGGCTCAGGGCCTGGACGACGTGCGGCTCGAAGCGATGCACCAGCGTGCCGTCGAGGCGATCGATCTCCAGGATCAGCCGCCGGGTGGCCAGCTGGCCGCCGTTGGCGAAGGCGCCGTAGGCTGCCGTGAGGTCGATCGGGTGGAGCTCGACGGTCCCGATCGCCGCCGAGAGACCGGCCTGGGTGAAGGCCTTCGTGCCGCCCATGAACGCGATGCCGAGTGCCTTGGCCTGCGCCGCGACCGCCTTGTTGGATACGCGCTGCATGGCCCGGATGGCCGGGATGTTGAGGGAGAACTGGAGGGCCTGGCGCTGGAGGACGGGTCCCCGCTCGAGCTGGTCGGCATCGTGCGGCGCCCAGCCGCGCCCGAATTCGGTCGTGACATCGAGGAGGAGGCTGCCGGGCGTGAGGACGCGTCGCTCGAACGCGGTTGCGTAGACAACCGGCTTGAACGCCGAGCCGGGCTGACGGAAGCCGTCGCCGGCCACGTCGTACTTCGGCTCGAAAAGCCGGCTCTTGAGGTCGTCGCGGTCGTACCCGGCGCTGCCGACGTAGGCCAGGACGTCGCCGGTTCGGTAGTCGATCGCGATGAGGCAGCCATTGTGCGTGCCCCGCCCGATCAGGCGATTGGCCCACTGGCGATCGGTCGACGAGAGCTTGAGGCTCCGGGCCAGCTTTGCCCTCGCCGTCGGCTTGAGGTGGGGCAGGATCGCGGCGGCGGTGATGTACTTCTCCGCCAGCTGCTGCGCGCGCCAGTCGAGGGTCGTGATCACGCGGTAGCCGCCGGTCTCCACCTCTTCCAGGCTGCCGAGCTGCCTGACGAGGGCGTCCCGCACCTTCCACACGAAATGCGGAGCCCGGAAGTGAATGGGCGGCTTGACGGCCAGGACGACGGGCTCCTTGCTGGCCGCGGCGATCTCGGACGGGCTGAGATGGGTCCAGCGCGCCTGGGCTAGCCCGGCCAGGACCCAGTTGCGCCGGATGACGGGCGGCGCGTCCTGTGGCACCACCAGGTGACCCTTCGCATCGCGCTTGGCGAACCGGAAGGGATCGAGCGTGCTCGGGGACTTGGGAAGCCCCGCCAGCAGGGCCGCCTGCGCCGGTGTCAGCTTCGCCAGGTCCGTCACGCCGAAGAAGACCTTCGCGGCCGCCGCGATGCCGTAGGCGTCGTGGCCGTAGAAGATCTGGTTGAGATAGCTGGTCATGATGGTCTGCTTGCCCGCTTCTCCCGGGAATGCCTGGGTCAACCGGGCCGCCTGGATGATCTCCTCGGCCTTCCGCACGTAGCGGTTCGCCGTCTGCGACGTCGCCTGATCCGGCAGGAGCCGGGCGCGGACTAGCTGCTGGGTGATCGTGGAGGCGCCTCGCTCGTTGGCTCCACTCGCGTTGTGGGCGATGGCCGCGACGATCGCCGCCGGGTCGTACCCGTCGTTGTCCCAGAAGGTCCGATCCTCCGCGGTGGTCGTCGCATCCAGGATGAGGTGAGGGACCTCATCGAAGGTCACGACGCGTCGCTCCTCCTGGGCAAAGCGGCCCAGCTCGATCTTGCCCGTACGGTCGTAGATGATCGTTGGCTGCGGATACCGAATGGTCAGCAGGGACGCCGGATCGGGCAGGTCGGTGGACAGGGCTCCGACGACGGCCATGGCAGCCGACCCGGCCACGACCATGGCGGACCCGGCAACGACGAGCAGCGCGAGCGCCAGCGCACCCAGGGTTCGGCCGACGTTGCCGCCGTGGTGGCGCTCACGCCGCGCGGCGGCCAGCCGGCGTAGATGACGACCGTGGGCGATTCGTACGTATCCCTGGGCGGCGCGCGGACGAGGCCGCGACAGGCGGCCGCGTAGAGGCGGATTGGCGTCCATCCGGTCGGAGAATCGCAGGTCGTCCATCTCGGGGGCCATCGTCGGATGCCCGAGCGAGTTGCAGTCGCGTCTCGGCCCAGCGCATCCGTGAGAGCCGCGTCACGGCGAATTCGATGCCTTGTAAGAGGGGTGATAGGCCGCGCCGGCGCGGCGAGGCGCGCAATGCCCGGAAGGCTCGATACCGTGCGGCTCACCCGCGGCACCCCGGGGCGGCTCGCGTGCGGCACCGCACGGGCACTCCAGAGGCCGGGCGACAGAGGCAGAGCGCAGAAAGGGCGGCGGGGACGAGGCCAATGAGCGAACTTGTCGATCGAGCCGCAGACGCCATCGGCGACGTGCTGGGCCATCCGATCGTGCAGACGGCCTTCCAGCTGATCGCCGCCTACGTCGTGGTCATCTGGCTGGCCAGTGCCTTCTGGGCTTCTCAGGACATCCGGCGGCGAACCCCGCATGCCATCGCACCGTATTTGGTCGCGGCCGCGATCATCCTCGCTTCACCGATCTTCTTCGTGCTGGCCCTGGCGATGTACCGCATCGTGCGGCCGGCTGAAACGATGACCGAGGGGGCTGAGCGCCGCCTGTCCGAGCTGGCGATCGCCCAGGAGCTGGATCGGCCGACGTGCCGTAAGTGCGGCGTTCGCGTCGACGACGAGTGGATCGCCTGCCCGCGCTGCGGGACGGCGCTGCGCACCGGCTGCGAGCGGTGCGGCCGGCTGGTCGAGCTCGACTGGACGATCTGCCCGTGGTGCGCCGGCGAGCGCGGCCCGGCCGAGCTGTCACCGGCGGCCATCGCCGCTGAGGACCTCATCGCGATCCCTCTCAGCGCCGCGAGCGCCAGTCGTTCTGCTGGCGCCCGCGCCTGACCGACGCATAACGCGTCAATACGGCCGGCGACGCCGGACGACGAGAGACGCCAGCCCTATGCAGGCGACGAACAGCAACAAGTGGACGCCGACGATCCGGCCGACCACGAGCCGGCTCTGCGAACCAGGGATGCCGAATGTCACGAACTCGAACCGGGCGTCGAACGTTTCCTGGCCCGCTGGCTCCATCAAGTAGGCCTCCTCATACGTGACGTAGGCGCCGTTCACGCGATCGCGGAACCGACCATCCACGTAGAGATCGCGGGTCGTGGGTGCAAGGAGCATCTGCAATGGAACCGCCTCCGTCCGGTGGAGCAGCTCGAAGCCGTTGACGATGACGTAGAAGCCGATGCTGGATATGAGGATGGTCACGAGAAGGGCCGGCAACGTCCGCCCCACGGCGGCGCCTATCAGAACCGCGACCCCAAAGATGGCGACGGCCCGGGCCAGCAGCAGCCAGCCGCGTGCCTGGTACTCGCCGAGGGAGTTCGCGAGGTCGACGCCTGGATCGCGGCTCGCCGAGACCGCGTCGACCGCCAGGCCCAGGGCGCCGCTGATCAAAGCGATGGCTCCGGCCACGACGGCCACGCGAACGAGCAGCCACCGCATCCGAGACGTCCCCACGGTCCACGGCAGGGGGGCCGTGCCGCGCTCGATTTCAGCGCCGACCAGCTTCACCCCCAGGATGAGCGCGATGAGCGGCGGCACGAAGCTCGCGAGGGCGCCGGCCGTGCTTGACGCGTCAGTGAGCCGCTGATGTGGCCAAATGACACCGAGGCATTCGGCCGGCTTCGGATCGGAGAGGCAGCGATGATCCACGAACCAACCCTCGACGGCCGCAGTCGCGACCTCGATCGCGACGATGATGGCGGCCAGGATCACCAGCAGCGCCAGCTCGAATCGGTGCTGTCGCCAGGTCAGCCGCGCCGTAGTCGCGAGCGCGGCTCGTGTCACGCAGCCTCCATCGTTGGTCGGCCCGCCGCAAGGTAGCCGAGGACGACTTCCTCGAGCGTGGCGGCTCGCAGGCCGATTCCGGCATCGTCGCTGGCCGTCATTTCGCCGTCGAAGAGCGTCAGCTCGTCGCCATCGACATCGGGAAACGATCCCACGGCCCGCCCGCCGAACACGGTCCCAGCCGAACCAATCCGGTGTCGCGCGACAGCTGCCGTGATCCAGTCGTCAAGCAGCTTCTGCCCAGCGTTCAGCACGACGACCCGGTCGCAGGCTTGCGCGATATCGGTTACGACATGCGAGCTCATGACGACCGTCTGGTGCATGTCACGGACGGTCGTCGCCAAGACGTGGAGGAACTCACGACGGGCGAGTGGGTCCAGGCTCGCGAGCGGCTCGTCGAGAAGGAGGACTGGAGCCCCTGTCGCAAGAGCGATGGCCAGCGCAACCTGGGTCTGCTGGCCGCTCGACAGCGTGCCGGCCCGGGCCGAGAGCGGGATCCGCAACCGCGAGAGGCGCTCCGACGCGATTGGCCTGCCGAACGAGGACCTGAGCGAGGCCGCGAGGTCCAGGTGTTCCGCGACCGTGAGCTCCCGGTAGAGGTACGACGCCTGCGGGATGTAACCGAGGTGGCCGAGGGCCCTGCCGAGATCTGCCCACGGGTCCGTGCCGAAGACGCGAACCGAACCCGAAGACGGCCGTTCGAAGCCAATCCAGGCCTTGATCAGGGTTGACTTGCCGGCCCCGTTCGGCCCAACCAGGGCCGTGATCGAGCCAGTCGGGATCTCCAGATCGATGCCGCCAAGGGCCAGCGTTCGACCTCCGCGGTATTGCTTCGTGAGCCCGCTGGCCTCGAGTGCAGGCTCAACGCTCGGTGGCGACGGACGCATGCGCTTCCCCCAGCTGGCAGATCCAGTCGAAGCTGGCGCGCCACAGAGTACCGGGTCCCCGTCGCGACAGCTCCGATGCCACAAAGCGACGCCCGCTGCACCGTGCAGCGGGCGTCGCCTGTTACGCCATCGGTGATTTCGGTTACATCGTGCCCGATCCGTACCGGCGCCCGCTGAAGGCGTTCACGACGACGACCACGATCACGGCTCCGATCGTGGCGGTCACGATCGAGCCGAGGTCGAGTGGGCCATCCACCGGGTTCGTGCCGAGCACGACGCTGGCCAGGAACCCGCCGACGAACGCGCCCACGATGCCGAGCACGATGTGGCCGATGATCCCGAGGCCCTCATCGCCCCGAACGAGCAGGCCGGCCAGCCAGCCGGCAATCGCTCCGAGAACGATCCATCCAAGAATGGTCATGGTGCCTCCCTATTTGCGAAATGGTGAACGGAACCGTCTCCGGCGCGCTACGCTGAGACCTCGTGGCCGGAGAGCCGACAACGACCGGATGAAGTCGCGTTGCAGGTTCATGCCAGGCCTCAGGTCCCGATCCAGGCTGATGACCGGCCGCTCAGCCGGCGGTCACCTCCGCAAGGCGGCGGCTGAGGAATGCCTGCTCGGCCCTGTTGGCAGTCAGCGCGGCGGCCCGTCGATAGGCCTCGGCCGCTTCCGTTCGCCTGCCGAGCCGCCGCAGCAGGTCGGCCTGGGCTGCATGGAGGAGGTGGTAGTCGGCCAGGGTCCCGTCCGCGGCGAGCCCGTCCATGATCGCGAGCCCGGCCGCCGGTCCGCGGGTCATGGCAACGGCGACAGCCCGGTTGAGCTCGACGACGGGAGAGGGCGCCAGCCGGGCCAGCGCGTCGTAGAGACCCTCGATCTGCCGCCAGTCGGTCGCCTCCGGCGTCGACGCTTCGTCGTGGACGGCGGCGATGGCGGCCTGCAGCTGATACGAGCCTGGCCGTCGCATCCGCATGGCCCGCTCCACAAACGCCGATCCCTCCAGGATTCGCGCCTGGTCCCAGCTCGACCGATCCTGTTCTTCGAGCAGGACCAGGTCCCCGGTCGGTCCGACACGGGCGGGCCGACGGGCGTCGTGGAGCAGCATGAGCGAGAGGAGGCCCAGCGCCTCCGGCTCGTCCGGCATCAACCGGACGAGGACGCGGGCCAGGCGGATAGCCTCAGAGCACAGGTCCAGGCGGATGAGCGACTCGCCCGATGACGCGCCGTAGCCCTCGTTGAACACGAGGTAGAGGACCCGCAGCACGGCGTCCAGCCGAGCCGGCAGCAGATGGTCCGGCGGGACACGGTATGGAATGGCCGCATCGCGGATCTTGCGCTTCGCGCGCACCAGTCGCTGGGCGAGAGTGGCCTCCGGGACCAGGAACGCGTGGGCGATCTCCAGCGTCGTGAGGCCGCCCAGCGTGCGCAGCGTCAGCGCGACCTGGGCCTCCAGCGCCAGCGCCGGATGGCAGCAGGTGAAGATCAGCCGAAGCCGATCGTCCGCGATCGGACTCATCTGGCCCTCCGCATCGATCGCCTCGTCCGGATCGATCGCCCTGAGCTCGTCCTCGATGGCCGCCTGGCGACCGAGCAGCTCTTCCTTCTCGGTCTGCCGCCGGCGTCGTCGGAGGCGGTCGATCGCCCGGTTCCTCGCCGACGTCGTGATCCAGGCTCCCGGGTTGTCGGGCACACCGCGGGACGGCCACGTCTCGAGCGCGGCGACGAACGCTTCCTGGACCGCCTCCTCGGCGAGGTCGAAGTCGCCCAGGACCCGGATGAGCGTCGCGACCGCCCGTCCCGATTCCTCGCGGAACAGGCGGTCGACGACCTGGTGGGGATCCCGGGCCTGGACCACCGCCTCAGCTGGTGGCGCCCACGGCCTGCCCGGGGCTCGCGGCGTAGTCGGCCGGCAGCTCCCAGATGGGCCGGACCTCGATCGAACCGCGCGCCGCGGCGGGGATCCTGGCCGCCACCTCGATCGCCTCGTCGAGATCCTTCGCCTCGATCAGATAGAAGCCACCCAGCGCTTCCTTCGTCTCGGCGAACGGGCCGTCCGTCGTGATCGTCCGACCGTCGCTGACGCGGACGGTCGTCGCCGTCGTCGTGGGCTGGAGGGCCTCGCCGACCTGGAAGAGGCCGCGCGCCTTGATGTCGGCGGTGAACGCGCCGTAGGCGGCCTGCTCCTTCTGCATGGCTTCGTCGGGGACGGCTTCCGTGGCCTCGGGGGTGTAGATCAGCAACAGGTACCGCATGGCGTGCCTCCTGGTGGCTCGGCGACCGCACTTCGGCTGGCCTCATAAGGACGACGAACGGCGAGCTCCGGAATCGACCACCGGAATCGACAGGATGATTCGACCGCCTGTCCGGGTCCCGATCCCGCGCTGGCCATGATAGGTCCGATCGCCGGCGGTGGCGGAGGCGCTATCGTGGTGCCATGCCGACGCGGCAGGAAGTCCTCCAGATCGCCGGGCGCGACGTGACGATCACGAACCCGGACAAGACCTATTTCCCGGTCGCCGGGCACACCAAGCTGGACCTGGTCACCTACTACCTGGCGGTCGCCGACGGGGCCATCCGGGGCGTCTCCGGCCGGCCCATGGCGCTCAAGCGGTTCGTCAACGGCGCGGACGGCGACTTCTTCTTCCAGAAGCGAGCCCCCGACAACCGGCCGGACTGGGTCGAGACGGTCGAGCTGTCCTTTCCGTCAGGCCGCACCGCCGACGAGATCGTCGTCAGCGACGCCGCCCAGCTCGCCTGGGTGATCAACCTGGGCTGCATCGATCTCAACCCGCATCCCGTCCGAGCCGACGACCTGGACCATCCGGACGAGCTGCGGGTCGACCTGGACCCGGTCCCGGGCGTGCCCTGGTCGCAGATCCGGGACGTCGCGCTGGTCGCCCGGGAAGCGCTGGCCGACATCGGGCTCGTCGGCTGGCCCAAGACGTCGGGCTCGCGCGGCATCCACATCAACGTCCGCATCGAGCGGCGCTGGACGTACCCGGAGGTCCGCCGCGCGGCGCTCGCGCTGGCTCGCGACGTCGAGCGGCGGGCGCCGTCGATCGCGACCTCCAAGTGGTGGAAGGAGGAGCGCCACGGCGTGTTCCTGGACTACAACCAGAACGCCAAGGACCGGACCGTCGCGTCCGCCTATTCCGTGCGCCCGACCGCCGACGCCCGGGTCTCCATGCCGCTGCGCTGGGAGGAGGTGGGCGGCGTCGAGCCCGAGGACTTCACGCTTGCCAGTGTTCCCGGCATCGTGGCCGAGCGAGGCGACGCCGGGGCTGGCATCGACGAGGCGGTGGGTTCGCTGGACGCCCTGCTCGAGCTGTCGGCGCGTCACGAGGCCGAGGGGATGGGCGACGCGCCCTGGCCACCGACCTACCGCAAGCAGGCGGGCGAGCCGCCGCGTGTCCAGCCGTCGCGGCAGCGTCGCCCGGACGCCGACTACGACACGCCGGAGGCGGAGGCACAGCGCGAGAAGGCGCGCGAGGCGCTGGAGCGGCGCATGGCCCGCGCGGCCGAGGAGCGGGCGCCGTTCGCCGGCACGCGGCCGACCCCCACCGGGCGGCGGCGGAGCGCGATCCCGGTCATCGAGATCGCCCGGGCGGCCAAGCAGGCCGACGCGATGGCGGGGCTGGAACGCTGGAAGGCGCGCCATCCAGCCGCGGCGGCGGCCCTCGAGCCCGCCGACGTGCTCGTCGATTCGATGCGCGGCCGGTCCACGACGTGGACCCGGATCCGGGTCAACCTGAGCCACGTGCCGGAGGCCGAGCGACCACCGCAGGAGCCGCTCGATCCGGACTACGATCCGTGGGCCGAGTACGAGTGGCCCGATCGGGCCGGCCAGCTGGAGCGGGCACCGCGAAAGCGGTCCGGCGGCCGGTAGGGGTCATCATGATCGGACGATGTTCGGGCGGTGCCGGCCGCTCCTTTCCGCGCGGAGGCGGCCAGCCCCAGCCGATATCGCCGGCAGCGCTACAGCGGTGGCCGGCACCGCCTCACGGATCGATCTGGGCCGCCCCGTCGGACAATCACGGGGGAGCCCCGCACGATGGCCAGGCTCGCGGCCAAGCCACGTCGGCTTGGCGCCGTCCTATGGCGCGGCCAGCGCCGGGTATAGCTCTGGCAGCGATACGGGGTGAATGGAGAATCGGGCGGCCGCGTCAAGCCCGCTCGTGGAGTGCAGCAGCCGCTCCGACGAGCCGGACACCAACGAGACTCTCGCCGGGCGCGAGGCGGCGATCCGGCGACGGGCAGGCATGGAAAGATGGACTTCTGGTGAACGATGGCGCGCCTTGACACGACGTCGGCCGTTGAGGCCCTGCGCGCCGCCGACCCGGTGCTTGCACGCTTGATCGACCGCCTCGAGCCGGTCGACATGGCGAGCTGGCGCGCGCGCTGGTCGCTCGACAATTTCGGATCGCTCGCCCGCGCGATCGTCGGCCAGCAGATCGCGACCCGCGCGGCCGCCGCGATCTTCGGGCGCCTGCAGGCCTTCATCGGCGACCGCGACGCCGCGACGGCGATCGCCGGCGCATCGGACGCCGAGCTGCGCGCGATTGGCCTGTCGGCGGCCAAGGCGGCGTCGTTGCGCGACCTCGCCGCCCGGACCCTGGACGGTCGGCTCCAGCTCGACGGCCTGGACGACCTGACCGACGACGAGGCCCGCGCCCAGCTCACGGCCGTCCGCGGGATCGGGTCATGGACAGCGGACATGTTCCTGCTCGGACAGCTCGGCCGACCCGACGTGCTTCCGGCCGGCGATCTTGGAATCCGGCGCGCCGTGCAGGACGCCTATGGCCTGGAGCGGATCCCGAGCGAGGGCGAGGTTCGTCGCATCAGTGAAACCTGGCGGCCGAATCGCTCGCTGGCGACCGCGTACCTGTACGGCTCCCTGTGGGCGGCCAGAACCGCCCCCGACGCTGGCTGATCGTTCGCGGACCTCCTGGCACCTGGCGCCTCGATCGGATCGAGGGCTGAGACAGGTCCGCGATCAGGGGGCGGCCCGTCCTCGCCAGCGGGCGGCGAACACGATCAGGGTGTAGACGTAACCGGCGGCGAAGACGAGGAGAATCAGCGCACCCCCGGCGGTGTTCGTCCCGTCATTTCCTGCCCCCAGCGCCGACAGGCCGCTGAGGAGGAGCACCGCGCCGAAGAGGAGCGAGTACACGATCCCGCCGATTCGACCCCACTCCTTGCCCATCCAGGCACCGACCCCAACGAGGAGCTCGAGCACCGCGATGACCAGGAAAAAGATGCCGACGGCAGCGAGCGCGCCACCGACGGTGTCGCCGAAGGAGGTTCCGCCGAACTGATCGAGCGACCCCTTGGCGGCCGCCCCGAGAGCCACGATCGCGCCCCAGATCAGCGTCCACAGGATGCCGTTGAGGATGAGGACGACGGCACCGAGCTTCGCGAGGCCGGTGACCGGGCCGCGGGTGGCAGCCGCGCCGGGCTGGACCCACTGGGAAGCCGGGCCTGCGGGCGGTTGACCCCACGCCGGCTGGGCCGGCGGGGAAGTTGGCTGGGGCGGCTGTTGCGGCTGCTGGTCCATGTCTCCCTCATCTCCCGTGACGGACTGAACGGGGCTGAGTCTACGCCTCGCCGTCTCGCCTTCGTCGGGCTCTGGTGCCGCCCGGCGGACGCGCGGCCGCGGTCGCCTCGCGATCAGGCTCCGCGCCGAAGATCCGCATGAGCTCATATGCCGGCGTCTCGGCTAGTTGGTCATAGCGACAGGCGCTGGGCGGCTTGTCCGGCCGCCAGCGGACGAAGGTCGTCGCATGGCGGAAGCGATCTCCCTGAAGATGATCGAAGGCCACCTCCACGACCCGTTCCGGCCGGAGTGGCTCCCAGGACAGGTCCTTGCCCCTGTTCCATCGGCTCGTCGCGCCCGGCAGCCGCTGGCCGCTGGCGTCGGCGGAGCCTGCCGCAGCCCACTCGGCCCACTCTCCCCACGGGTGGTCCTGGCTCGCGTTCACACGGAGCGGCGCCAGCTCCTGGACCAACTCGGCCCGGCGGTCCCAGCTGAAGGAGGACGTGATCCCCACGTGGTGGAGGTGGCCACCGTCGTCATACAAGCCGAGCAGGAGCGACCCGACATGGGTGCCCGGCCCGTTCTTGTGCCACCGGAAGCCGGCCACGACACAGTCCGCGGTCCGCCGGTGCTTGAGCTTGAGCATCGCCCGCTTGCCCGGCTGATACGGGGCGTCGAGTCGCTTTGCGATCACGCCGTCCAGGCCGGCCCCTTCGAACCGATCGAACCAGTCGACGGCCGTCGCGCGGTCGCGGGTGGCCGGGGTCAGGTGGATTGGCGGGACGGGCTCGCCCAGTGCCGTCTCGAGCCGGCTCCGACGGACGGCCTGGGGCGTCTCCCGAAGGTCGTCGTCATCGAGGGCGAGCAGGTCCCAGGCCACGAAGCTCGCCGGCGTCTCCGCCGCCAGGAGCGCGACTCGGGACGCGGCCGGGTGGATGCGCAACAGGAGCGCCTCGAAGTCGAGGCCGGCCGGACCCACGATCACGACCTCGCCATCCACGATGCAACGCTCGGGCAGGGCGCTCCGCAGCGGCGCCTCCAGCTCGGGGAAGTAGCGACCGAGCGGCTTGAGGTCCCGGCTCTGGATGAGGACCTCGTCGCCGTCCCGAAAGACGATCGCCCGGAAGCCGTCCCACTTGGGCTCGAACAGCCAGCCGTCGTCCGACGGAAAGGTCTCGGCCGCCTTGGCGAGCATCGGCTCGATCGGTGGCTGGAACGGCAGGCGCACAGGCAGAGGATAGAGCCGTCCGCAGCACGTGGGGCCTTCTCGGCGGCGCGGTCGGCAATTCGCCCGCCGCGGGCCTCGATCAGCGACCGAACAGCCCGTCCAGCGCCGAGCGCGCACGTTCCCGCCCCAGATTCCAGGCGGCCGGCGCCGTCAGGGCAGGGTTGGTCCGCAGGTCCGTCCAGCGGCGCCGCAGGTCCGGGCCCAGGATCGCTCGCTCATCCGCTGTCAGGCCCGGCAGGGCGACCGCGAGCGCCGGGATGGCGTCGTCACCGAGGACCGCGCCGTACGACGCGTCGAAGCCCGTCCTGCCGCCGGCGGGCACGAGCGACGGATCGAGCGCCCGCTCCACATTGCGCGCTGCGACATACGCCGTGGGCCCGATGACGTTGGCCGCGACGGCGACGATCATGGCGCTCGCGGCAAGCGCGTGGCCCAGCCGGCCCATCCGGTCCCGAAGCAGGAGGGCGGCAGCCCAGGCCAGGCCAAGGCCGAGCCACGCAATGGCCGCGTACACGTAGAACCGCAGCTCGGTCCACCCGTACGCCTCCTGGTAGAGACGCAGCCGCAGGGCGGCCGAGGCGAGGACGATCGCCGTCAGGCCGACCAGCCCAAGGGCGAGGCCGACGAACCAGCCAGCTCGCGGGGCGATCGCCCGATCGAGGGCGGCGATGAGGCCGCCGGCCAGGGCGGCCGCCGCAACCAGCTCGAAGAACCCGCGCCGGGCGTAGTCGCTGTACGTCAGGCCGGCCGCATTCAGCGTGTCGCGGGCCCCGAACAGGTACGCGACCTGCAGGCCCACGAACAACGCGAACAACAGGTCCACGACCGAAACGACGACGATCGCCTCCACCGCACCGATGCGCGGCCAGGGAAAGGCCATCGCCGGCGGCATCGACTCGGCCGGGGAGGCGCCCGGCGCCGGCTCGGTCCGGGCGACGACGAGGAGTCCTCCCGCCAGCCAGGCCAGGACGATGACGACGATCAGCCTCGTGGGTGCGTCGCCGAGGTCGATCCGAAGACCGATGAGGTCGCCGAGCAACCGCTCGAAGACGGCGTCGGCGGATGCGAAGAGCAGGGCGAAGATGACGGCCACGGGCAGCGCGAGGGTCAGCCCGCGGAGGACCGGCGACAGCCGCCGCAGCGATGCCCGCGGCCGGGGAACGACCGGTCGGGTCGCGTGAACGAGCGCCGCCGCGCCGATGAGGACCAGGACGGCCGCCCGGAGGCCGATCTCGGTCACCGCGGCGGCCGTCCGCCGGGTGACCGCCTCCCCGCTCAGAGCCACCGCCGCCATGACGGTCAGGCCAAGCGCGGCGATCGTATCGAGCGCGACGAGGGCGTCGTCGGCGCGCAGCGCAACGGCCAACGCGAAGCCGATCGCAGTCGGGCCGAGCCAGTGGTCCAGGGGGTCCAGACGGGCGCCGGTTGGTCGGACCAGCCACATGGCCAGGATCGTGAGGGTCACGGAGATCGGCACGTTGACACCGAGCGCAACGCCGTAGAAGAGGACCTCGCCGACGACGGCGATGAACAGGGCAAGGGCGAGGAGTCGCCGGGCAACACTCGAATCCATTGGGCCTCTCCGTGCGGTCGCGGGTGCCCCTCGGACGCACGCGGGAAGGCGGATGTGGCGCGCCCAGCCCACGAGGCCAGGGCATTGAACGTCGACCGCAGCCCCGGCCGGGAGGCCGGAGCGGCCTACCTCGAGGTGCCGGCCTCCCCGGTCTGTCCGGCCGGAGCGCCCTCAGCGGCGGGTGCCTGCCCACCGGGCCGCGCCTCGCCGGCGCCACCCTCGGCGGCCGCACCTTCGGCGGCCTCCTCGCCCTCCTCGGCCTCCTCGGCCGGGGGCGCCTCCTCGATCTCGATTCGCGGCGGCAGGACCTTGGCCGCGACCTCGTCGAGGTCGGTCAGCAGCGTGACGTCGGAGGGGACCGCCAGGTCGCGCACGCGAACGGCCGCATCGAAATCGGTCAATGCGTCGACCGGCAGCTCGATCCGCTGGGGCAGGTGGTCGGGCAGTCCCCGGACCCTCAGGTGATCGAGATGGCTGAGCGTGCCACCGAGCTTCTCGACCGCCTCGGACGTGCCGGTCACGACGATCGGGACCTCGACCGTCAGCTCCTCGGTCATCCGGACCAGGAACAGGTCCACGTGGAGTGGCCGGCGCTTCACCGGATCGAGCTGGACGTTGCGGACCAGGGCCGGCTTGGATGCCTTGCCGTCGACCGAGATGTCGATCAACGTCGTTGCGCCGACATGCCGGCGCAAGAGGTCGAATGCGTGGGCGTCGACGGTGACCGCGGTGGACGGCTCGCCGTGCCCGAACACGACGGCCGGCAGCTGGCCGGCACGGCGGAGATGGGCGACCTTCTTGCCGAGGATCTCGCGCCGGGCGGCGTCAAGGGAGGGGCGGGCGGTGGGCATCTGGCGCTGGACCTCGTTCCTCTGGATCCCGGGGGCGCGTGGCGCCCGGATCGTCGGTCGCGACCGTGGGCGACCGCTCGATGGCGGCACTCGGGCCGTCGGGCGCCCGGAGCACGCGGGAGCGTATCACACCGCGCGTCGGCTGCCCCTTCCTGCGTCCGGCTGGCTCAGACGCGCTTCGGTGTAGCATCGCCCGGATGGCCGCCACAATCCTGATCGTCGAGGACGAGTTCGCGGTCGCACGCGGGATCCAGTACGCGCTCCAGCAAGAGGGCTACCAGGTCGGCGTGGCGCGATCCGGCGAAGAGGGTCTGGATCTGGCCGTCAACCAGGCGCCAGACCTGATCGTGCTCGACGTTCGCCTGCCCGGCATCGACGGCTTCGAGATGCTGCGCCGGCTCCGCGCCGCCGGGTCCAAGGCGCCGGTTCTCGTTCTCACCGCACGGGACGATGAGGTCGACAAGGTCATCGGGCTCGAGCTGGGAGCCGACGACTACCTGACGAAGCCCTTCGGCCTGCGCGAGCTGATGAGCCGGATCAAGGCCCTCCTGCGACGGGCGTACGGCGACCTGTCCGATGCGGCCGGCGGCCGGGTCATCCGCCATCGCGACCTGCTCATCGATCTCGAGCGCCGGCGCGTGCAACGGGGCAGCCGGCGAATCGGCCTCACGCCCACCGAGTTCGAGATCCTCCGCCATCTGGCGAGCCGGCCGGGTCGGGTCTATACGCGGCCCGAGCTGCTGGAGCTCCTCCGGGATTACGAGGCACTGGACCAGGACGAGAAGACGATCAACGTCCACGTCAGCCACCTGCGCGAGAAGATCGAAGACGATCCGACGTCGCCGGCCTTCGTCCTGACCGTCCGAGGCGTCGGCTACGCATTCGCCGAGCGTTGAGCCGACGAGGCACCTGGGGTGAGTGACGCGGGCGGAATGCCGCAGACCGCCAGGAGCGGCGGCCGCCCGGGCCGGGCGGTCCGCCGGCGCCGCATCGCCTGGCTCGCGCGGATCGTCCCGCGGACGCTCCAGGCCAGGCTGACGCTTGCCTTCGTCGGCGTGGTCGTCCTGACCCTGGGGATCGTCTCGGTCGTCGTGATCAACCGCGTCGACGATTACTTCGCCTCGCAGACCCAGGCCGATCTCGCTGCCCGAACCGCGACGGTCTTCGACGTCGTCAAGCAGAACGTCGCACGGGGCCTGGGCCCCACCTCGACCGTCGTCGATCCCGAGGCGAGGGTGAACCCGCTCCTGCGTCGGCTGTTCCAGAGCGAGGAAGCGCAGCGACTGCTGGCCGACCAGCTCGCCCAGGCCAACGTGAGGATCACGATCGGTCTGGCAACGCGCGTCCCGTCGGGAGCCCTGTCGATCGTCGCGCGACCAGAGGGCACGTTCACCGCGACTCGGGTGGCTCCGCCCCGGCCTGGCCAGTCGCTCGACCCGATCACCAGGACCACGGACCTGGTCGCCAACGAGGGGAAGCCGTCCGAGTACGGCATCCGGATCGAGCTGTCGGACCCCTATACCTTCCGGTCCAGTGCGGTCGCGAACGTGGCCGGCCTGCTGGCCGTCGTCGGTCTGCTGGCGCTGGCCCTGGCGGTGGTCGTCGCGGCCATCGCGGCACGACGATTCGCCGCGCCCATCCGTCGCCTGACTGAGGCCTCCCGCGCCATCGCCGAGGGAGAGTACTCGCGGCGGGTGCCGGAAAACCCGGCCCGGACCGGGGCGGCGGAGCTCGCGGACCTGTCGCGGCAGTTCAACGCGATGGCCGCCCGGCTCGGTGAGAGCGTGGAGATCATCCGACGCGATCGGGACCGCAGCCGCGACTTCCTGGCCGACGTCTCGCACGAGCTGCGCACCCCGATCGCGGCCCTCCGGACGTTCAACGAGCTCCTCAAGGAGGGCGCCTCGGCCGATCCCGAGGCAATGGCCGAGTTCCTCGAATCGAGCGCCCAGCAGATCGACCGCCTCGACTGGCTGGCCACCAACCTGCTCGAGCTCTCGAAGCTCGAATCTGGCCTCGTCCTGCTCGACCTGCGACCGGACGACCTTCGCGCCTGCGTCGAGTCGGCCGTGGAGCAGGCCCAACCGGCCGCCCGCCGACGCGGCATCCAGCTGGAGCTCGAGCTCCCTGGCCACCCGTTGCGGATCCGGCACGACCCGCAGCGCATTGGCCAGGTGGTGAGCAACCTCGTCGGCAACGCCCTGAAGTTCACGCCGCGCGGGGGCCGTGTGTCGGTGGCGGTTCGGGCGGCCGACGGCGGGGCGGGCGACGGGGCAGCGGGCGACGGGGCAGCGGGCGACGGGGCCCGGATCGTCGTCACGGACACCGGAGTCGGCATCGACACCGCGGAGCTGCCGCGGATCTTCGACCGCTTCTACCGCGGCTCCAGGGCGAACGAGGCGCGCGGCAGCGGCAGCGGCCTGGGCCTGGCCATCGTCAAGTCGATCGTCGACATGCACGCCGGCCGAGTCAGCGTGGAGAGCCTGGTCGGCCGCGGCTCGACCTTCACGGTGACCCTGCCGCGCGACCCGCGGGCCAACCTGCCGGAGCCCGGCCGCGACGCGGCCCCGACCGGCGAGGCAACGGTCAGTGAATCTTCGCCCGGCGAGGTCGTCGTTCCGCTGACGCCGGTCGCGCGTGGGACCGCAGGCCCGACCGCCGGTGACGCGGCGCCTGCACATCCCGCAAAGATGGTGGATTCTTCACCGAGCCCGCCTCCCCGCCTGAATCACGGCTCGTCAGGCTGATGGCCAGCGGCCGAGCACGGCTCACCGAGCACGGCGCACGAAGGCTCGCATCGAACCAGGCATCAGATCGAGGCACGACCCCACCCATGAGTGACAGCGACCATCCGTCAGCCGATCGGCCGGACGACGACACCCAACCTCTCGACGTCGGGTGGCCGTCCGATCGGAAGGCGACAGCGCCGCAACCACCCGCACCAGCGCCGCAACCACCCGCACCCGCAGGGGCGACCGCACCGGCAGAGGCGGACGCACTCACCGAGACGACCGCACCGGCAAAGGCGAACGCACCCGCCGAGACGACCACACCCGCAGATGCGACCGCACCACCGGCCGCGGTGCAACCGGCCGAGCCATCAACCCCCGCCGGTGCTGCCGCGCCGCGACCCGTCGAAACCGCAAGCTTCTCGCCGGCGCCCGAGCCGACGTCCATGTGGGCACGCCCGGCGGGCAGGGTAGCGGCCGGCGCCACACCCGAATCGTGGTTCGAGCCAGCTCCTGCCCCCGTCGCGACGACTCGAGCACGGGCAAGCGCGCGGGCCGCCACCCCGATCGGCGTGGTCGTCGTGGCGTCGCTCCTGTCAGCCATCCTGGGCTCGGGCGGCACCTATCTTGCCCTGAATGCGAGCGGCGTCCTGAACCGGTCCGTGGCCACCCCTCCCGCCGGCCAGTCGACCAGCACGCAGGAGTCGGCCCGGTTCGACGAATCGTCGGCGGTCGTCGACGCGGCCGCCAAGGTCAGCCCGGCCGTCGTTCAGATCACGTCGAGCGCCGGCATCGACCCGAACAACGTGACCGATATCCCGGCCACCGGGGTCGGCTCCGGCGTCATCTTCGACCCGAATGGCTGGATCCTGACCAACCGGCACGTGGTGGCTGGCTCGGACCAGCTCGTCGTGGCGCTCAAGGACGGTCGAACGTTCAACGGCCGCATCTATGGCATCGACACGCTGACCGATCTCGCGATCGTGAAGATCGACGCGAAGAACCTGCCCACCGCGCCGATGGGCGATTCCAGCGCACTCAAGGTCGGCCAGCTGGCGATCGCGATCGGCAGCCCCCTCGGGACGTACACCAACACCGTGACCAGCGGGATCGTCTCGGCGATCGGCCGGTCCATCCAGGTGGAGGGCGGTAGCCTCAACAACCTCATCCAGACGGACACCGCGATCAACCCCGGCAACAGCGGCGGCCCGCTGCTCGACGGCGGCGGGAACGTCATCGGCATCGACACGGCGGTCGCCACCAACGCCCAGGGCATCGGCTTCGCCATCCCGATCAACATCGCGAAGCCCCTCCTCCAGCAGGCGCTCGCCAGCCAGCCGCTGGCTCGGCCCTGGATCGGCATCCGCTACGAGGCGATCACGCCGGCCCTGGTCAAGGATCGATCGCTGTCGGTCGACCACGGCGCCCTCGTGGGCGTCGGCCAGAACGACTCGTCGGACGCGGTCGTTCCCGACAGCCCGGCCGACAAGGCGGGCCTCCGGGCCGGTGACATCGTCACCAGCCTCGAGGGCATCGCCATCGACACGGAGCACCCGCTCGACGCCGTCCTCACCCAGTTCGCACCCGGGCGAACGGTGACCGTCGAGGTCTATCGCAACGGATCGACGATCAAGCTCCAGGTCACGCTCGGGACTCGCCCCGCCAATCTCTGACCTCCGCCATGGCCGGGCAGAGCTCGTTCAGCGGCCGCCGTCGGATCGGCGCCGCCAGATCTCGACGCCGGCGAAAGCCAGCGTCCCATTGATCGGGGGCTTGAGCTTGCGCACCCGGATACCGACCTCCTGAATGGCGAATCCAGCGAGGATCTCGTGGGCGAGCGCCTCGGCGAGAGCCTCGATGAGGCGGAAGCTCGTCGATTCGACGATCTGCCGGCAGGCCTCGAAGACGGCACCGTAGTCCGCGGTCTTGGCGAGGTCGTCGTCCACGCCGGCCGGCTGGAGGTTGAGCAGCAGCTCGACGTCGACCGCAAAGGGCTGCGCCTCGATCTGCTCGTGCTCGTGGACGCCATGGCGGCCCATGAATCGCATGTCGCTGAGAACGACTCGATCGCTCACCTGGGCCCGCCTTCGAATCGGGCTTCGGCCGGCCAGCGCCCGCGAACGATCGCGTCGGCCATCCGGGCGACCCGGACGTTCGGCTGGACGTCGTGGACGCGAACGATGTCCACGCCTGCCTGGGCCGCCAGCGCCGTCGTGGCGAGGGTCGCCTCCAGCCGCTCCTCGGCGGGCAGGTCGAGGACCTTGCCCAGCGTCGACTTGCGCGACGTGCCCAGCACGATCGGCCGGCCCAGCAGCCGGAGGTGGCCGAGCCCGGCCAGGAGCTCGAGGTTGTGGCGCGGAGCCTTGCCGAACCCGAATCCAGGATCCACGAGGATCGCCTCGACCCGCAGGCCCGCGGCGAGCGCCCGCTCGACGGCGCTCTCGAGATCGGCCAGGACCTCGACGACGACGTTGCGGTAGTTGGCCTCGGACCGGTTGTGCATGATCACGATCGGCACGCCGCGCTCGGCGGCCAGCCGGATGAGCCCGTCGTCGGCGGCCACTCCCCAGACGTCGTTGAGCATGGCCGCACCGGCGGCCAGGGCCGCCTCCGCCACGCTGGGCTTGGTCGTGTCCACGCTGATCGGGAGTTCCGGCAGTGCCTCGTGGATGGCCGCCACGACGGGCACCACCCGACGGCCTTCTTCGGCCGCGTCGACCGTAGAGTGGCCGGGCCGGGTCGACTCGCCTCCCACATCCACCAGATCCGCTCCTTCGTCGGCCATCCGGCGCGCCAGCGCCACGGCCCGATTGACAACCCCGTTCGGGCCCATCGCCGACCGCTCGGCCAGGAGGCCGTCACCCGAGAACGAGTCGGGAGTGACGTTGACGATGCCCATCACGTGGGTCCGCTCGCCCCACGAGAAGAGGCGCCCGCCGATGACCGTCGGCGCGGGCTCTGCCGGCGAGGCGGTACGACCGCCGGTCCGGTCGGCGACGGCCGAGGGATCGAGCGATCCCCGCCCCAAGTCGGCAAAGGAGGGAGTCGCGCCGCCGCCTCCCGTCTCCGGCCGCGCCCGCACGACACCGCGCTCGACGGGCAGCCGTCGTTCGCCCTGGTCGGCGGCTGGCGCCGGGTCGGATGGAGTCATCGGGCCGAGGCGGAGACGAGCGATGACATCGAGCCGGCAGCCTCCTGCGAGTCGCGCAACAGCGGATCGTCGACGAGACGAGCCCGAACCTCGCCGACCAGGTAGAGCGAACCGGCGACGACCACCGGGCCATCCGCCCAGCGTCCTTCGCCCTCCAGTGCGCGCTCGAGGGCCGACGGCGGGTCCGGCTCCACGATGATCGTCCACCGGCCGCCCACCGCAGCCCAGGCTCCGGCCAGCTGCTCCGCGGGCATCGCGCGCGGATAGGCCAACCGAGTGCAGATGATACGCGCGTCGATGAGCGCCTCCGAGCGGCCGAGGGCCGCCACCATGCCGGCCACGTCCTTGTCATGCATGACCGCGATGAGCAGCGTGATCGGCGGCCGCTGGTCGGGCGCTGCCGTCCCGCCGGCCAGGTACGGTCGGAGGTCGTCCAGCGCCCGGGCGAGCGCGGCCGCGCCGGCGGGGTTATGGGCACCGTCCAGGAGGACCTCGCGACCGTCTGCCCGGATCAGCTCCAGACGTCCCGGCCAGCTGACCGTCCGATATCCGGCCACGCGGGCCTCGCCCGGCACCCGGGCAATGCCGGCCGCCTGGAGGGCGTCGAGCGTCGCGTGAGCGACCGCCGCGTTGGCCGCCTGGTGGCGGCCCCGCAGCCCGATGAACGACGGCCCGAGGCCCGCCAGGTCCACGACGAGGCCGTCCCGGCCGATTTCGACGATCCGAGCGGGCTCGACTTCGGTCAGCGGCGCCCCCATCCGCCGGGCCCGCCGCCGGATGATGCGCAGCGCCTCGCCGGTCGCACCGGTCACCGCGACGTCGCCCCTCTCGATGATGGCCGCCTTCTCGCGCGCGATGTGAGCGATCGTGGGACCGAGCCTGTCCATGTGGTCCAGGTCGACGTTGGTGATCACCGCGACCCCGCCGTCCCAGGCGTGCGTCGCATCGAGCCGGCCGCCGAGTCCGACCTCGATGACGGCCACGTCCACCCCGACTTCGGCCAGCCAGCGAAAGACGATCGCGGTAAGCAGCTCGAACTCGGTTGGCTCGCCCAGGCGACGAGCCACCTTGTTCGCCACGGGCAGGATGTCGGCGACGAGCCGGGCGAAGGTCGCCGGGTCCACCGGGCGGCCGTCCACCTGCAGCCGTTCCCGGTACGTGACGAGGTGCGGCTTGGGCGTCTCGCCGACCCGGTAGCCCGCTGCACGGAGTGCCGAGGAGACGAGCGCCAGGACGCTGCCCTTGCCGTTCGTTCCTGTGACCAGGGCACCGCGAAACGAGCGCTGCGGATCACCGCTCTCGCGCAGCATCGCCCGAATCCGCCGCAGGCCCAGCCGTACGCCGAATCGCCCGCGCGATTCGAGCGCCGCGACAGCCGCGGCGTAGTCCAGCTCGCTCACCGCGGATGCCGAAGCGCGACTGTCATGCTCGGGCGGGACGGCGCCGGACATGATGGCGGCGGTCGCTCAGTCCCTGCCGAGCTCGTCCTCGTAGAAGACGCACTGGTTGAAGCGGGGTGTCAGGCACACGTCGTTCACGTAGCCCTGCTCCATGTGAACCCCGCCGCGGAGCTGGCAGCGTGAGACGTTTGCCTCCTGGCGAATCAGCGCCTTCAGGAGGTGCGGCGCCTGAATCGGGATCGCCCCGCGACTGCCGGTCATGTAGAAATGAGGGCAGACGTTCCGTCGCAGGTTGGGCAGACCGAATCCGCCGCGGGGCATGGCCGGCAGGGGCGGGTAGCCCGCGGGCCCTGTCGGCGCGGATCTGGTGGCGGACGGCGAGACCCTGGCGATCGGCCCCAGACCGAATGATGGCCGACCGACCGGACCTGCCGGGCGCTCGGGCTTTGGATCGCGTGCCTGCACTCCAATCCTCAGCGGGACGCGCGCGATGCCCCACGGCACGCGCGACCCCAGCAGAGTACATCGCACGGCAGCGCCGGGTGGGTGCGGCGGCTTCGGGCGGTGCGCCGCGTCACCGGCATGCGCCTGACCAGAGGCCCACGACGGGCCGCCGCGCAACGATCGGTCGTAGGCACGCGTCTCATGACTGCCATGCCCGCCGTGCGCGGAGGGCCTTCCCGGGCAATTGCGGGAGCGGCTCGGCGACATGCGACAATGAGGACCGATGACCCAGCGCCGCGGCACTCGCTCCTCGCAGGTGCGGCCCAGGCCTCCTTCGACGGGCCGGCCGGCACCGCCGACGCGACCCCGGCCGGCGAGCCCGCGTCGGGCCATACCGCACAAGCGGATCGACCGGGGCCCGGGCATGCCGATTCCGATCCGGGCCGTCATGGTCCTGGCGGTAGTCGCGCTGGGGGCGGTCATCCTGTACTCGGCCACCGGTCAGATCGGCAAGACGGTGGCGGGTTTCGGCACCGCGATCTCCCAGGCGATCGACGGCTTCGGCAACGGTCCGTCGGCCATCCCGAGTGCCGGCCCGATCGCGCCCGCACCCAGCCTCGACGCACCGGCGACCGCCTATACGAACCAGGTGACGGTGGACATCACGGGCACCGTGCCGCTGATCGTGCTGGGATCGGACCAGTACACGATCTCTCTCTTCCAACAGCTGCAGGGCCAGCAACCGGCGCTCATCCGGGAGCAGGTCGCCATCCCACAGACGGCCACCTTCACGATTCCCGGCGTCAAGCTGATCAAGGGCGCCAACGTCTTCAGCGCGGCGATCGTGGGCCCGGGCGGCGAAAGCCCCCGCTCGAGGCCGGTCACGTACGTCCTGGATACGACCAAACCCAGGCTCGCGATCCTGTCCCCCAAGAGCGGCGCCAGGGTCAACGGGAGCTCGGTCAACGTCACCGGACGGACGCAGGCCCGGAGCGAGATCCTCGCTCTCAACGCGACGAACCACGCGTCGACCACGGCCACCGCCGACAGCAACGGCGCGTTCACGATCCCGGTCCCGATCGGCCTCGGCGCGAACCTGATCACGATCACGGCCACCGATCCGGCCTCGAACGCCAGCAGCGTGTCTCTCACGCTCACCCGCGGCACCGGCAAGCTGACGATGAGCCTCGTGGCCAGTCGCTACTCGTTCAGCGCCAAGAGCGGGGCGACCCTGCGCTTCACGGCCACGCTCCTGAATCCGGATGGCAAGCCGATCGCCAACCAGCTCGTGGTGTTCACGATCTCCATCGCCGGCATCCCTGCGGACGTCAAGATGGCGAAGACCGATTCAAGCGGTCGCGCGATCGTGACGGAGTCGATCGGTCCGGGCGCCGCGAACAGCGGCCGGAATCACACGGGCCCGGTGATCGCCACCGCCGATACGCCGCTCGGGCACGTCCAGAAGTCGATCGTCATCACGACCGCCAAATAGTCCGGCGACCATGGCCCGGGGCGCGACCCGACCGGCGTGCCTCGACACGCGCCCGCCGCGCAGCTACCATCCGTCCATGCCGATGTGGCGCTGCCCCCATTGCGGGACACCCCAGGCAGAGACGGCGCGCTGCTGGGTCTGCCGTCGATCCAGCACCAGCTGCGCCACCTGCCGCCACTTCCGGCACGCCGTCGCCGTGAACCTTGGCTACTGCGGCCTGGACCGTGCTCGAAGCCCGCTCCGCGGCGATGAGATCCGACCCTGCTGGGACGCGAGGCTCGAGGCGTTCGCGGCAGAACAGGCCGGTCGCACGGAGCTTGTGATGGTGCCACTCGACCCGACGGGGGTCGGCTTCGGGCTCTTCGCCGAAACCGAGGGCTCGAACCGGTAGACGCCCTAGGAGACCCGGCCGATCGCTCGCCTGGGAGGCGCCCGAGCTACGTCGGAGTCGGCCCGGGGATCTTGATGAGAACCGCGCCGCTCTTCTCGGTTGCCACGTTCCCCGCCCGGTCCATGAGCGTCTGCACCCAGCGATAGCAATTGCCGTCCTGGAGGTTGTTCTGGTTGGACGGCGAGGCGGTCGTGTCCGGGCTCGCGTCGGCTGTCCAGGTATCGCCGTCGCACGTGTCGGCGACCTCGCGCTGCAGCGAGCGGCGCACGATGATCGTGCCCGTTCCGCTTTCGTTCCAGGTGACCGAGACGGTCCCGTCATGACTCTCGGACGTCCCCGTATCCGGAGAGCTGAACGACGCGCTCGGGGCCGCAGTATCGATCATGATCGGCAGGGCACCGCTGGCGGCGCTCGTGTTGAATGAGGTGTCCGTCGCCGTCGCGGTGATCGAGTGCGGGCCGTTGGGGAGGGCGGACACCGTGATCGTCCATGATCCGCCGATGGCGAGACCGCTGCCGACTTCGCCACCATCCGCGAGGATCCTGACCCTGGAGCCGGCCTCGGCAGTTCCGAAGAACGTCGGCGTGGGGTTGCTCGTGATGTTGTCGTTTGGCGAGATGCCAGTATCGGATTCGTCGGTCATGTTCGGGGTCGAGGGAGGTGCCGGCGGGGTCGTGTCGGCCGGAACCGGGGTGGCCGTCGGCGCTGAGGTCGGCGGTGTCGTCGGCCCGGTCGTCGGCGAGAACGTGGGCGACGGCTGAGGGCCCTTGGACACGACGTAGTTGATCGGCGTCTGGGGTGGCACGGCCAGCAGCGGGCGCGGATCCTGGCTGACGATTGAGCCCGCGGGCACAACCGGGTCGAACTCATCGGTCCGCTCGCCGATGGCCAGGCCTGCCTGGACGATGAGCGTGTCCGCGGTCTGCCAGGGCTGGTTCCTGAGGTCGGGCACGAGCACGGCCGCAGCGGGGGCGGCCAGCGTGAGCTTGACCTCGCTGCCCCGATCGACGACCGCGCCGGATGCGGGGTCCTGGCCGATGATGGTGTTTGCTGGCTGCGTGCTGGTCTGGTCGAACCTGTCGCGGATCAGGACGAGCCCCGCCTGGTCGGCCGCGCTCGACGCTTCCTCGAAGGACATGCCGACGAAATTGGGGACGCTGACCGTGGCGGCAGACGTGGGCGCCGAGCTGCCGCTGAGGACCCGGAAGACGACGAAGGCGACCAGGGCCAGGATGGCCAGGCCCAGCAGGCCGGAGATCCAGATCCACGAGCTCCCGCCCCGGCCTGCGTCCTCGTCGGGTCCGTCCGCCGGCAGCGCCCGCCCACCCGCCGGTCCATAGCGGCCGGCCGGACGGCTCGGCGATCGAGCGCCGGCGTAGGCGTCGTCGCCATACGGGATGCCGCCCGGATTGGGCCTCGCGGTTGCGGCCAGCACCGGAGCCCCGGCCGCCGCTGCGCCTGCCATGGCTGCCCCGGCCGCGGCGCCACTGCCGGCCACGGCGCCGCTGGCGGCGGCGGCGCTGGTGGCGGCGGCTGCAGGCCGGTCTCCCAGGTAGGCCTCGAGGGCGTGGGCCATCGCCGCGGCCGATGGGAAGCGATCGGCCGGCTCGGGAGCCATCGCGCGGCTGACGATCGCCACGAGCTCCGGCGGAATCCCGGCGCGCACGTCGGACGGATCGGGCGGTGGGCCGGACAGGCGAGCGATCGCGATCGAAGCCGCGCTGTCGCCCTCGAACGGGCGGCGGCCTGTCAGGACTTCGAAGAGAACGATCCCGAGCGAATAGACGTCGGATGCCGAGGTCGCCTGCTCACCGCGCGCCTGTTCCGGGCTGAAGTAATGGACCGAGCCAAGGGTGGTTCCGGGCAGCGTCATCTGCGCCTCGGCGACGGCCCTGGCAATGCCGAAGTCGCCGACCTTCACCCGGCCCTCGCTCGAGAGCAGGATGTTGCCCGGCTTCACGTCACGATGGACGAAGCCGCGTGCGTGAGCCGCGGACAGGGCGCGTGCCACCTCGGCCGTGAGGCGCGCGGCCTGGCGCGGCGCCAGCGGCCCTCCACGCCGAAGGATGGTCGCGATGTCCTCGCCGTCGATGAGCTCCATGACGATGAACGGCCCGTTCTCGTCCTGGCCGTAGTCGAAAACGGAGACGACGTTGGGGTGATTGAGGGAGGCTGCGGCCTGGGCCTCGTGGCGGAACCGGCTGCCGAAGTCGGGGTCCCGGCCGTACTCCGGGCGCAGGATCTTGACGGCGACATCCCGGTTCAGCTGGCCGTCATGAGCGCGGTAGATGGTGGCCATGCCGCCCTGCCCAAGCAGCTCCATGAGCCGGTACCGGCCGCCCAGCACGCTTCCGATTTCCGCCAAGACGTTGGTCTCCCCTGTTAGCCCCTGCGCGCCATCCTACCGCACCGACTGTCGACTTCCGTCGCGGTACCCGGTAACGACTCCTGGAGCACGCGCCGCGTGACGCCGAACGCTCAGGGCCGGCCGCCGGTGAGCCACCGGCGAAGGATGTCGATCGCCTCCAGCGAGCTGATCCCGTCGAACAGCCGGGCGCCGTGGAGCGCCCATTCCTGCAGCTCCTTGAGGCCGAGGAGCACGACCAGGGCCGGCGCGATCGTGGCCGCCCGCCAGGCCATGTCCGGCCGGACGCGGTGAATGGCAGCCACCAGCAGGAACCAGAACTCGAAGACGTTCGGGAAGAGCAGGAGAAGGTTCCGCTCGCCGGTGACCTCGAAGGCCAGGAAGCCCGCCATCCGGAAGGCGTACAGCGCGACCGCGACGGCTCGCTCCGGACCCTGCCAGCGGAGGGCGACGACCAGGAACGTGGCCAGATAGACCTGGTCGATCCATTTGTCGAACGACTGGTAGTCGGGGATGCCGCCGAGGTCGAGCGTGTCTCGCAGGAGGAGGTCGGCCAGGTCGACCAGGACGGCCAGCACGCCACCGGCCAGCGGCCAGCGCAGGACCGGCAGGGAGCCCAGCACCCGGATCGCGCCGATGACGAGGACTTCCGGCGTCATCGGCAAACGGGCCGTCGATCGAGCCGGAGGCCGCTACAGCTCGAGGTTCCGCAGGTACTCCCGGAACTCGTGACCGGTGTCGGGCCGGGCAATCGCCAGCTCCACCGATGCCTTGAGCCAGCCCATCGTGGTGCCGGCGTCATAGCGGGTCCCCTCGAACTCGTAGGCGAACACCTGCTGCTCCTGCATGAGCATCTCGATCGCGTCCGTGAGCTGGATCTCGCCACCGGCGCCGCGCGGTGTCTGTTCCAGCTTGTCGAAGATCTTGGGAGTCAGGACATAGCGCCCGATGATCGCCAGGTTGGACGGTGCATCGGCCGGCGCCGGCTTCTCCACGAGGCCGACCACTCGGTGCAGCCGTCCGTGGTCGAGCGGGTCGTCCGTCGGCTCCGCCTTGATGACCCCGTATCGTCCGGTGTCCTCCGGCGGCACCTCCATGACCGCGACCACGGACGCGTGCGTCCGGTTGTAGGCGTGGATGAGCTGGCCGATGCATGGACGATCGCCCACCACGACGTCGTCAGACAGGATGACCGCAAACGGCTCGTGGCCAACCAGCTCCTTGGCGACGAGCACGGCGTGCCCCAGGCCGAGCTGCTCCTTCTGGCGGACATAGGCCACCTGGGCGAGGTCGCTGATGTGGCGGATCCGCCTGAGCATCTCGACGTCGCCCTTTTCCTCCAGCAGGTGCTCCAGCTCGAAGGACAGGTCGAAGTGATCCTCGATGGCTCGCTTCTGGCTGGAGGTGACGATGATCACCTGTTCGATGCCGGCGGCCACCGCCTCCTCGACCGCGTACTGGATGACCGGCTTGTCGACGAGCGGCAGCATCTCCTTGGGCTGGGCCTTCGTCGCCGGGAGGAACCGTGTCCCCCAACCGGCGGCCGGAAAGACGGCTTTGCGGATGCGCATCGAACCTCGGAAGCCTGTGCCGGACCGGCCGGCATCGCGCCGGACGGGGTATTGGGGACGCGGTTCCGGTCAGGGACGGCCGGGCCCGGCCAGTATACCCGCGAGGCCTGGGGTCCTACCCCGGCCCGAGCGAGACCGCCCTCAGGCCCGGCCGAAACCGCCCTCAGGCGCCACCGTTCTGCCCATCGTCGGCGGCCGCCACCGGCAGGTCGCCCGCGCGGCCATGCTCACGGCGTGTCGCCAGCAACCGGATGGTCGTGAACGGGATGCGCACCTCCCGAAAGACCTCGATGGAGACCAGGAAGCCGGCGAAGAGGAGCACCACGGCGGCCAGTTTGCCTGTCTGGAACAGGGCCGTCGAGCCAAACCGGTTGAGTGAATCGGTGCTGCTCGCGACGAGGGCGCCGACTGCGATGAGGATCGTCGCCGGGACACGGCTGTGGAGGCGTCCGCCGACGAGCGCCCGCACGGTCCCCGGCAGCGATGCCACGAAGTTCACGACGATCGCCACCGGTGCGATGAGCAGGTTGAACAGGAACACGTCCCCACTCTGACCAGGGTCCAGGGAATAACCGAGGACGCGCCGCTTGGGCATGAACACGTAGGCGGAGAAGAGTGCCCCCAGCGTGAGGGCCAGGCCCCCGGTGATGTTGAGGAATGGCGTCAGCAGGCGGATCGTGCCGGGGAACAGGTCGCCGGTCGGGATGCTGGTCCGAGGGTCGAGCGCGTAGCCCGGGGCGGGCAGCGCCGTCGTCGCCATGAGCGCGACGCTCACTACGGTGGCGCCAATGACGCCGAGCGCGGCGATCCGCGGCCAGTGCTCGTTCTGGAAGTAGGTTTCCACGCTGATCGCCACGGCGAGAACAAGGGCGGCCAGCAGGTACAGCGCGGGAGCCGCGCCGGCGGCCGGGTAGTTGTGCGTTCGCTGAGTCAGCAGGGTGAAGATCCCGGCGAGCCCAAGACAGACGGCGAAGGTGTATCCGAACCGGGTCCGGGCCAGGAGAAAGGCCGTCCCCAGCCCGAGCCAGCCGGCCGTCCATACGGCGCCGGTCAGATACCAGGTCCGGTACAGCGGCTCGTTCCAGCCGCCGGCGCCTGCAAGCGCCTCGCAGGCCGATCCGATGGCGAAGAAGAGCATGCCGATGGCCCAGATCAGCTGGTATGCGCGGTGTCGCTCGCGCCACTGGTCCAACAGGGCCACGCTGAACAGCGCGGCCAGGAGGGACGTGACGGCCGGCAGGATGACGGTCGCGCTCATGGCACTCGGCAGTGCCTCAGGCTGGTGGATTCGAGGTCATGAGACGGGCTCGTCTCAGGCCGGAATGAACTCGTGGTCGTCGCGATGGATGCCATCGCACAACCCCCAGCGCGGGTCGTCGCCCGGGATGGGGACCGGTCGCATGATCTCGCGGACGCGGCCGCGGCGGCAGAACAGGTAGCCCCGCCGCGCCATCCAGGTGCGGACGCACGCCTCGTCCGAGTGGAACTGGAACGGACCCGGATTGATGGCCGCGGCCTCGGACCAGTCGGCCGGCCGCTCGGTGGCGACGATGTCCAGGAGATTCACTCGCCACGGGGTGCCCTCGATGAGATTCCGGCAGCCGTCGCAGCGGATGGCGACGTTGTCCTTGACGATCGTTCGGATCGAGATCCCCATCAGCTCCATGGCCTCAGCGTATCAGAGGGCAAGGTCGGGCTACTGCGGGCCGCGCCGTGGACGGGCGCGAGTGTGGATGGTGGTAGCCCCAAGGGGATTCGAACCCCTGATCTCCACCTTGAAAGGGTGGCGTCCTAGGCCTCTAGACGATGGGGCCACCGAACGGCCGGCTCGAGGCGCGCCAGGGTTCAGCCGAGTCTAGCAGGTGACCGGTCTGCCGCCCGCGCCGACCTCCCGTCAGCGTGCGCCGGACGTCCACAGCTGGGCGAGCAGGACAGCGCCGGCCAGACAGCCGAGAGTCACGATCGAGGCGACGCCGGCGCCGATCGCGAGGACCATCGCCCGGACGGCCTGCTCGTCGGATCCGGCCCGGTATGTGGCGATGACGCCGGCAATCGTCAGCAAGCCGAAGACGAGCCCCAGCAGCGTCAGGCCCGCGGCAAGCAGGGGGATCTGATTGGCATCGCGGACGGTCAGCGTGTACAGCCCGAAGCCGACCGAGCCGGCCAAGGCCATCGCCAGGATGACCTTGGTGGGGGTGATCTGGATGGGACCGAGGTGGAGGCCGCGTTCCTCTTCGTCGCTGGCTCCTTCGTCCCAGTCCGGGCGTCGAGCCTGGCTGCGGTCCTGGCCGTGGGCGGCCTGGTCCTCCCGATCCAGGTTTCGGGTCGAGATCGACCGCCGATCGTCGAACGAGGGCCCACTCACGAGGACAGGCCGGCAATGGCGTCGACCGACCCGGGACGCACCGAATCGGCGGCGGCCGGGGCGGCCGCGAGCCCGTCGATCTGGATCGAGTCGATGGCGACGGGGCCGGTGCCGCCAGCACGATCGTCGGCCCGATCGGGACGTGATCGGTGGTAGATGGCCACGTTGTAGCTGAGTCGCGGCCGCTTGAGCGTGTCGGCGACGCGCGAGCCGGCCTCGCCGAAGGCATCGGTCAGCAGGCTGCGCGCCTCGGCCAGTGACGCGAACGTCCAGAACGCATGGATCACGCGCATGCGAAACCCGTTCTGCAGGTACCAGCCGTCGCGCCTGCCCCAGGTCGAATACTCGGGCAGGTCGCCGCGGATCCGCGAGACGTCGTCACGCCCGTAGTCGTGAACCACGAGGAGGCGGCCGCCGGGCCTCAGGACGCGGTCTGCCTCAGCGACCTCGGCCGGGCTGGGCGCGCGAAACGCAGTCCAGTAGGCCACGATCGCGTCGGCACTGCTGTCCGGCAGGCCGAGAGCCGCGGGCCTGCCCGCCGACACCTGGACACCTGCCGTTCCCGCCAGCGCGGCCTTGAGCCTGGCCAGCCGGCCCGGCCGCTCCAGGACGGTCAACCGTGCGCCGAGCGCGGCAAGCTGACGGGCACGCACTCCCTGAGCGCCGTCAACAAGCACGACATCTCGCCCCCCGAGCGGGCCCAGTGCTTCGAGCGCCCTGTGGATCTTGCCCTCGAGATCGAACGACCGGAGAAGACGGGCAGTCACTTCTTCGGCGAGATCGACCGGGAGATCTGCCACGAGAGGGCGAAGTATAGATGCGTCCTGTGACCGGTGGGCGCGGCGCGGGCGCCGAGGCCGGGTCGCAGGGCGGCACGGCAGGGTGGCAGAATCGCCAGATGCGTCGCCAGATGAGTGGCCAGTCGCCGTCCGGCCCAGCCGCATCGCGCGGCATGCCGGCGGCCGTCCGGCTGTTCCTGGGGTATGCGCTCGCCATCGTCGCGGTCATCGGATTGTCTCTGCGATTTATCGTCGACCAGGCGATCTCGGCGCCCGTCAGCGGACTCGGGGTCGTGGTCATGGCGCTCCTGGCTTACACGATCTTCACGACGACCCTGGTCATCCAGCGCAAGGAGGTCGGCCGAGGACTCGCCCTGGGCCTGGCCAGCCTCACGATCCCGGGCGTGCCGCTGGCCTGGTTCACGTTCTCCGGCAGCCCCCTCGGTCTCGTGCTGGCGGTGCTGATGACAATCCTCGCGGTCGCCTTGTTCCGCGGTCTCACCGGCCAACGGGTCCGAGCCTGGCTGAGCGAGCCCTGACGGCGGCGGCCCTCGGGCCGCGACACGGCACGATTCCGCTCCGGGAGGGTACCCTCAGCCG
>WNFU01003934.1_pt1 | contig 54100 bp, 40 predicted proteins | sample 5400121 | NCBI WGS metagenome assembly WNFU01 (sample SAMN13153360, study PRJNA577476) | soil metagenome | isolation source: 100 cm soil or saprolite under grassland replicate 1 | place: USA:California | collected 2016-06-15 | reverse complement strand
ACTGCAATAACGTTGTCCTCGATCACAATGGGGACAGATGAAAAACATCGCGCCGCAACCTGAAGCCAGGCAAAACCTCTGACGAAACGGTTTTTCATGAGAGATTGTCGTCATTGTTCCGTCGGACACTATCAAAAAAAAGAGCCCACCGAAAGCGCCTACGGCGATGATGATGATGTTCTATGAGGTCGGCATCTGTTCAAATTTATACAGATTCAGATGATCGCTGACATTGTGGTCTGGACTCTGCCGAACGCGGTAATTCTCTACTCTCAGCGGGCGAAGTTCGTCGGCCAGGAAAAGAAAACGCCGGGCGCGTGAACCCGGCGTGAGTGTTCGCGGTGAGCATGTGTCGTACTACCGTCGGCGACCGCCGGGCATATTCACACACCACGCTTTGTAATACTCGACCAGGCGGTTAAGAACTTCCTCCGGCGTCAGGCTTTCGTGTCTGTAGAACGTGATGAACACGTCGCCGACGCTCAATGAGTCGCGGATGTCAAGAGAATTTTGGCAGCACCTACGAGAATTTTTCTTGACTACGGGCGCGGGTTGACTGTAGGCTTGTAGGGACTACAATTCACGCTCTTATGATCAGAAAGGGAAAACTTGTGACACCTAGACAATATGCGGAAATGAACGGCGTGGCGTACACGACCGTCATGCATTGGCTACAGGCTGGAAAAGTCGAGGGGGCCGTTAAACACACCACGCCATTCGGCCACTACTGGGAACTGCCCGACGACACGCCGCGACCACAGAAACTATCAGGCAGGCCGAAGAAAGCCGCTAAGAAGTCCACGAAGAAGGGGGCCGCGAAGTGACTGAGTTGAAAAGTTTGAGATTTACTATGCGAAGCAGGCTGATTATTTCGCCGCTACTGATTTTCAGTCTGGCCATTGCTGGCCTGGCTCAAACCAAACCGCGACTGACGCCGGCCGACTATGGCAAATGGGAAACGCTCGGCGCCACAAACTTGTCGCCCGACGGGAAGTGGCTGGCCTATGGCGTCAATCGCTCGAATCGCAATAACGAACTGCGCGTCGTCAGCGTGGCGGGCGGCGAGCCGAAAGTCGCGGCGTTCGGCGCGCAGCCGGTCTTCTCGTCCGATTCGCGCTGGGTGGCATACGGGATCGGCTATTCCGAAACGCAGGAGGAAAAACTCAAGAAAGAGAAAAAGCCTATTCACCGCAAGCTCGGTCTGCTCAACCTGACGACCGGCGAGCAGGCCACTGTGGATGGCGTTGAATCTTTCGCCTTCAGCGCGAATGGCGCGTATCTGGCGATGCGCCGCTACGCGCCCGAACCTAAAGACAAGCCGCCCGTCGAAGCCGCCGGCGAAATGGACGCGCCGTCCGGGGCGACGTTGATCGTTCGCCATCTGGCCAGCGGGCGTGACACGACATTCGGCAATGTCGCCGAATACGCCTGGCAGGACTTGCCGAAACGCGGCCATCTGCTGGCGATGACGATCAGCGCCGAAGACAAGGCCGGCAACGGCGTGCAGCTCTTCGACCCTGAAACGAACGCGCTGCGCGCGCTGGACTCGGCTCCGACAACTTACAGCGGCCTGGCCTGGCGCAAAGAAAGCGCCGACCTGGCGGTGTTGCAGGCGAAGACGGATGAACGCCGCGAAGGCCCTACGCAAATCGCGCTGGCGTGGAAGCGGCTCGGCGAAGACGCCGAAGCCAAACGGGAGTACGACCCGACGGCGGACACGAAGTTTCCGGCGGGGATGCGCACGGTCGCGTTTCGCCGCCCCTCCTGGTCGCAGGACGGCGGCGTCGTGTTTCTCGGCGTCGCCAAATGGCAGGAAAAACCGGCGGGAGAAAAGAAAGGCGCCGGCGATGACGCGAAAGAAGCGGCTAAAGAAGAGGACGAACCGGCCGGTGTAGACGTGTGGCATGCGCGCGACGTGATCGTGATGCCGAAACAGAAGATCGACGCGCGTCTGGAACGTCAAAGAAACATGCTGGCCGCGTGGCATGTCGACGCGGGACGGCTGACGCAATTGGGGCAGGAGCGCGATGAACAGGTGACGCCGCTCAAATATCAAAGGCTCGGGTACGTGACGAATTGGGCCGCGTATGCGATGGAGCGTACCATCGGGCGGCCCGCGGCGGATTTATACCTGGTCGACCTCGAGAGCGGCGAGCGCGCGAAAATCAAAGAACGGCTCGGCAATGATTTCTATGTGCAGGCGAGTCCCGGCGGGCGGTATCTGATCTACTTGCAGGACGACCATTATTGGACGGTGAATACCGCGACGCGCGCCGTCGTCAACATCACCAGGAACGTGCAAACTTCGTTCATAGACCGCGAGTCGGACGCGACGGTCAAACAGAAGCCCGCCTTCGGCGTGGCCGGATGGACGAAGAATGACGAGTCTGTGATTCTCTACGACAACTTCGATCTCTGGCAGATCGCGCCGGACGGCTCGCGCGCCCAACGGCTGACGGACGGCGCCGCGGAGCAGACGCGCCATCGCTATCTGCGCCTCGACCCCGACGAAGAATGGATAGACACGGACAAGCCCGCGTATCTGAGCCTGTTCGGGCTCCGAAGCAAGAAATCAGGCTTTGCGCGCTTGCGCTTCGTAGCGGGCGTGGAGCGCCTGGTCTGGATCGATAAAAGCGTCCAGCGTTTGGCCAAGGCCAAATACGCGGAGGCTTTTTCGTATTCGGTCGAAGACTTCGATGATTCGCCGGACGTGTTCGTCGGCGACGCCGCGTTGAAAGAAGCGAAGCAGGTCACGAAGACCAATCCGTTCCAGAGTGACTATGCCTGGGGGCGTTCGGAATTGGTCGAGTACAGGACCGAGCGCGGCGAACGCTTGCAAGGCGCGCTGTGCTACCCGGCGGGGTACGAGGCGGGCAAGAAATATCCGATGGTCGTTTATTTGTACGAGCGGCTTTCGGACGGGCTGCGCCAGTATAGCGCGCCGTCGGAGCGCGATTACTACAACACCGCCGCCTTCACGCAACAAGGCTACTTTGTATTCAGGCCCGACATCAAATTCCAGCCGCGCGAACCGGGGCGCTCCGTCGTCGAGTGCGTGAACGCCGCCGTGAACAAGGTCGTGGAAATGGGCATGGTGGACGCGCGAAAGATCGGCGTCATCGGGCATTCGTGGGGCGGCTTCGACGCGAGCTACCTGGCGACGCATAGCGACCTGTTCGCGGCGGCGGTCGCGGGCGCGCCGATCACGAACCTGGTGAGCAATTACGGCAGCCATCACTGGAGCAGCGGCATCGCCGAAACCGATCACATCGAAACCGGACAACAGCGCATGGAAGCGCCCCTGTGGGAAGACCTGCTAGCCTACATCCGCAACTCGGCGGTTTACAACGCGCAAAACATGAAGACGCCGTTGCTGTTGGAATGTGGCGATAACGACGGCACGGTGGACTGGCGCCAGAGCGTCGAGTTGTACAACATCGCCCGGCGAGCGAAGAAAGACGTGGTGATGCTGGTTTATGGCGGGGAAGACCATGGCTTGCGCAAAAAGTCGAACCAGATCGATTACCACCGCCGCATCCAGGAATGGTTCGGACATTATCTGAAAGGCGAACCCGCGGCGCCGTGGATTACGAAAGGCGTGAGCTTCCTGGAACGCGAGCAAGAGTTGAAACGACTCAAACTGCAAAAGGGAAAGGATGTCAGCCCCTAACCAGACGTTGGATGTCAATCTTCCGCGATTAGTAGAGCGTTAACTAAGTTTTTTTGGCATTTGTTTAAATCAGAACACGTGAGATTGGTACAGTACCGCGCGCGTAAGCAAGCGGCTGACTTATCAGACGGCCGCTTGCTTACGCGCGCGGTACTGTACCAGCGTCCCAATGTAGCGTGTTTCGATTTATGGGAAACATTCAAAAACTTAGTTAACGTTGTAATTAGTGATAAACACATGGACGGACCATGTCAGACCAGGTCGTGACTTTTACGCGTTATTGATGGTCCTTCGTTATGGGCTTGACCTCCGCGGGATGGTTGACAGGAATGGCCTTGGCCGGCGGCGACGCTTTATCATCCGCCGCATTCCGGATGTCGACTGACGCTTCGGCAGCGGGGGCGGCTAACGGCGTTGAAGGCTGTCGCGAAATCAAGCGGCGCTCCTGATCCTCTTCGACTTCGGCGCGGTAGATGACGTCTTCAATGCTCTGCGTGAAACCTGATTGCTGTGTGCCGGCGAATCGCGCGTAATGATCTTCCGGCTTGATCTCGGCCGGGCGGATGATGTGCGGCGTGACGGTGATGACGATGTCGCTCTGATTGTTTGTCTGTCTGGGCGTTGTAAACAGACGTCCGAGAATCGGAATCATGCCGACCCCTGGGATCGTGACGCGGCTGTCGCCCTTGTTGTCCTGCTTGACCGAAGCGACCACCGCCGTGACGCCGGCCTGCACTCGCGAAATCGTGGTCAACTGACGTTTGGTGAATGACGGCGTGAGCGTGGCGTCGTCGCCGCCGGGTTCAACATTGCTCGATTCGAGCTTCATCTTCACCTGCACATAACCTTCGTTGGTGACCGTGGGAGTGACATCAATGACCAGGCCGACGTCGCGATATTGGATGTTATCAACCGTCCCTGTCGCGCTCGTGGCCCCGGCGGGTGTGGGAAAGGTCGGGTAAATGGTTCCGACGCGGATGGGGACGTTGCGTCCCACGACGACCTGGTTGTTTTCGCCGTCCAGCGCGTGAATCTGCGTGTTCGCCAGCAGCTTCGATTTGCCCTTCGATTGCAGCAGGCTGAGGCTCGACGTCGGCATGCCGATGAGCGCGCCGGCGCTGCCGCCGAGACCGAGGACGCTGCCGGCGATCGCGGAGACGCCGTTGCGGCCCAATCGATTGCCGTTGCGCGGATTGTAGCGGGCCGACGCGCTCATCCCGTCGCGCGATTTCTGCTGTTCGATCATTCTGGACATCTTGATGCGCGTCGTTTCGTTGGCCCTGTCGTAGATGAAGGCGCGGGCGTAGGCGTTGTAAGCGCCTGCGTAATCGCCCTTGGCTTCGAGCAGATCCCCGCGCGCGGCGAACATCAGCGAGGCCATCTGCATGGCGCGCAGCAGTCGTAGCCGGTACTCCGCGTTGTCAGACTCATTGGCCACAGCCAGCGCATATTGCTCCGCAGCCAAGTCCCACTGCTCGGCGCTTTCATATTTTGCGCCTTCCTTGAAATTCTTCTTGCCGGATTTACCTCCGCCGAAAACCGTCGCCGGAAGGCTCAAACAAATCGCGAGGAGGAATACGAGCGACGTTCGGCGCCTGGAATATTTTTTCATAACTACCTCTGATTGAAATTTGGACAAACTGCGACCGTGAGTGATTTCAATCACCTCCAAAAAAATCGGCGATGCGTGTGTGTGATTCCTTGAGCGCACGCCAATCGGCTCCGAGCGCTCGAGTTGCGATGCTTGGCTCAGTGATTTTGTAAAGTCCTGATCATCAGCGCAAATGACATGACGCTCATCCCTGAGTTTGGTTCCGCTATTTGATAAGCCGTGGCTGCCAGCCCGACCGTCTGGAGCGCGCCCCCCTGCCGGGTTTCTCATGGTCTATGTGGCCGCATCAATTGTGGGCAGGACCATTCGTAGAATCCGAGGCGACGCCTTCGCAGAACAGTTGCTCCACAGAAGCATTGCTTGAGTGGGATTCTCAGGAGCGGGTAAGATGTCTCCAGCAGACAGACCCTTATCGTGTATATGACTATCCGCGTTAAGGCGAACGCACAGTGGAGAATTGTTATGAACACAACCTCGACATCACATTGGCGCGATCACGGAGTGAAAGTGATTCCGGGCAGCCAGCTTGATCTGAATACTGCGCAAACACCCGGCATGACGCGCGCGGCTGCGATTACACATGCGAGAACCGGCGCCAGCAAATTGTGGGCGGGCACGGTCATCATCGAACCCAACGCGAAAACGGGCGCGCACCATCACGGCGAGTTGGAAAGTGTGATTTATGTGGTGAGCGGCCGAGCGCGTATGCGTTGGGGGGAACGGCTCGAATTCCTTGCGGAGGCCGGGCCGGGCGACTTTATCTACGTCCCGCCGTTCGTACCGCATCAGGAGATCAATGCCGGCAAGGACGAGGTTCTTAGCTGTGTTCTCGTGCGGAGCGGTCAGGAACCAGTGGTCGTGAATTTGGATATCGAGCCTGTAGAGGCCCCGGAAGATGTGTACTGGGTCGACCCTATTCATCCACATCCGCATGCGGACCAGTAGGCTGGCGTTCCTCCTCATTTTTTGTGCTGTAGAGAGAACTGAGATATTATCTGTACCGGCGGTGAAGGCAGATGCTTACGCTCTACAGGACGCAAGACTGACTCCTGTGAGCATCAGCATGGCTGACAGCCTCGCAGTATGCCGTATCGCGGTATCACCTCAGGGATCGGCGCGAATTAGACATGGATGGGCAAGCATCAACTCATAAAATAGATCCTCTGCTGCTGCCATTTCTCCAGACAACCGATGAAGCAGAGGCCCAATTTCTGTTAGACCGTCTCATCGAGTTGGCCGCTCCGATGATCAAAAAGGTCACCAGTTGGAGCCAGGATCCTGAAGATGCCTTTCAGGAGGCGGCTCAACGCCTGATCGAGCAGTTATGGGGGGTCAAGGCGAATCCTGATAGCAAGGCAATCAGCAATTATTTCCATTACGTCAAAGTGATCGCCTCGCATGTGGCCAAGGGGCAATTGCGCGATCGGCATCGGCAACGTCGCAGCCTGATGGATGCGTTGCGCCATGTTCTGAAGGGGAGCCCGCATTTCGAGCTGTGGGAGGATGAGAATCGGGGGCGGCTTTGTGGACTGGCGGCGTGGCGTCATCAGCCTGTAAGCTTCACGCGCAGCGCGAGGCTTTCGCAATTGCTCGACCATCCCGACGTCTTTGGCGAGGTGGTATCGATGGGCCGCGATGCCCAGAGCCTGGATCACGCGGAGTTGGTGAACGGGATTTTCCAATGGGTCGATCACCCGATCAGATACGATGATCTGGTCCGGATCGTCTGCGAACTGAAGCGGGTCGGAGAAGGCGCCACTTTCATCAGGGCCGATGAAGAAGATGAGCGCTCGATTGGCGAGCTGCTGCCGGATACGGGCCCGCGTCCGGACGAGGTGGCGGAATGGAGTGAGTTTCTGAGACGGTTGTGGGCGGAGATCGAACAACTGCCGGTCCTCCAACGCATCGCCTACCTGTTGAACTTCACGGCGGGAGAATGTCAACTGGAACTGTTTTGGACCTACGGCGTCGTCAGTCTCCGCGGGATCGGCGCGGCCTTGCAGCTAACCGCGGACCAGTTCAGTCGGGTGTGGCCCGAGCTGCAGCTCACTGACGAAGAACGACATAAGTCAGAAGCCCTTAGCAGCTATGATGAAAAGTTTGCTCTACTCCTCGGGACGGAGCGGCAAAAAGTAATTAACCTGCGTAAAGCGGCCGGCGCCCGGCTGTCGCGACGCCTGGCTCATCGTAGCCGGGCCGACTAAACTTAAGGTAATATCCGGCGCTCGTTCGCGTCATTCTATTTAGGAAGTACGGATGGATGGCCGTCACTGAAGAGGTCAGGTGAATTACGCTGCTTTACTGGCCTTGGTTTCTGTCTCATCGCGATAGGAAGGCGATCACACAGAAAGTTTTGATTTAATTCGCGGCTGGTTTTTTCATGAGAGCCTGTTTGGAAAGTCGAATGAATCCCGCTGGCGGGAAGCGTGCAGACCTTGCGCCGCCTTTCACGGCGCCCACGGTTCTTTTTGTACGGAGGAAAAGAGATGACCAGAGTTGCATTGATCGCGCTGTTCGTGATGACTTTTGCCGCCGCCTTGCCCGCTGGGACCAATTCGCAACCGGGCGCAAAGCTGCAAGCGGTTAAACGGCAGGGGCAATCGGGCGCGCAGCGGAACAGGCCGAATATCGTCTTCATTCTGGCCGACGATCTGGGTCGCGCCGACGTTGGCTTCAACGGCGGCAAAGAGATCAAAACTCCCCACATCGACAAGCTGGCGGCCAGCGGCGCGCGGCTGGAGCAGTTTTACGCGCAGCCGGTCTGTTCGCCGACGCGCGCGGCGTTGATGACGGGGCGTTACCCGATGCGGCATGGGTTGCAGGTCGGCGTAATCAGGCCGTGGGCGCAATACGGGCTGCCGCTGGATGAACGCACGCTGCCGCAGGCGTTGAGAGATGCCGGTTACGCGACCGCCATCGTCGGCAAGTGGCATCTGGGCCATTTCGAGCGGGCTTACTTACCGACCGCTCGAGGCTTCGATCATCAGTACGGCTATTACAACGGAGCGATAGATTATTTCCGCCACGACCGCGAAGGCGGGCACGATTGGCATCGCGATGACCGGACGAGTTACGACGAAGGCTACAGCACACACCTGCTGGCCGAAGACGCCGTGAAGTTCATCAATGAGAACGCGGGCCGCAAACCGTTCTTTCTTTATGTGCCGTTCAATGCCGTCCACGCGCCGCATCAGACGCCGGAAAAGTATAAAGAAGCCTATGCCTCTCTGCCGGAGCCACGCCGGACTTACGCCGGGATGCTGGCGGCGATGGACGAAGCGGTCGGCCGGATCATCGCGGCGCTCGATGAGAAGGGGCTGCGGCGAGACACGATCATCATCTTCTCCAGCGACAATGGCGGCCCGGAGCCGGGGCGCGTGACTGACAACGGCCCCTTCCGCGCGGGCAAGGCCACGCTTTACGAGGGCGGCGTGCGCGTGGCGGCATGCGTCGCGTGGGAAAGCCGCATCAAACCCGGCGCGCGGGTCGATCAACCGCTGCACATGGTGGACTGGTATCCGACGCTGCTCAGACTCGCTGGCGCTTCGCTCAAACAGAAACTGCCACTCGACGGGCGCGATGCCTGGGGCGCCATCGCCGAAGGCAAAGCCTCGCCGCACGCGGAGATTCTGCTCAACGCCACCCCCAACACCGGCGCGGTTCGCGTTGGCGATTGGAAGCTGGTGTTGAACGGCAAGGTTCACGCCGATGAAAACGAAGGCGAGCGCAGTCCGAGCGAAGCCAGTCTGGCCTCAGTTGAGTTATTTAACCTAGCCGACGATCCTTATGAGAAGAAGAACCTGGCCGAGAGCGATCACGAAAAGGTGAAGGAACTGCGCGCGCGGTACGACCGTCTGGCGGCGCAAGCTGTTCCGCCGAAGATCAAACCGAAAGCGGCGGATTTCAAATCGCCGAAAATCTGGGGCGAGTAAATTAGTTTGAACACCGGAGTCTCGGGCTCACCCGATCGGAATGAGGGGCATTGTCAGATCATATTTCAACACAACTGCTTGAGGGCTATGGCCGGCGTCGGCTGGGGCCGGCAGAACTGCTCGCCCTGGACGACCACCTCTCAACCTGCCCCGCGTGCCGTGAGAGGTGGCGCAAGACGAATCCCCGGGTAGCCGCGTTACTCGCGTTGAAGGCGAGCCTAGAGGTTTCAGATGAGGCTGCGCCCACTCATCTATCCGGCGAGGAATTGGCGATCTATGCCACAGGCGGGCTCGACGAAATCGACCGCGAACTGGCGGAAAGCCACTTCGAAGTCTGCCCGCAGTGCGCCGCGCAGGCGCAAAGGCTGAGAGCTCAGACGGCGCGAGATGTCGGGGCATTGGAGAGATCCTCCACCTTGACCGGCGCCCAGCCGCCGCCAGGCGTCTTAAGCGCGCGGCTGACGGCCACATCGAGCCCGTCATCTTTGCGGAGCCGCTTTCTGCTGGCGCCATTGGCGCTCCGGGTGGCCGGCGCAGTCGCGATGCTGGCGTTGCTGATTCTGGCATTCACCCTATGGTTGCGCGGCCAGAAAGAGGGATCTGCGATTGTCGGACGCCCTTCTGCGCCGTCGCCGACTATTTCCCACTCCCCGACTCATCCGGCGCCGGAGGCGCCGCCAGTGAAGATCCTGCTGGCGCTCAACGATGGCGCCGGGACGATCACGCTCGACTCGCAGGGGAATTTCGTCGGTCTAGACTCGCTCTCACCACCCGATCAACAGCGCGTCAAAGCGGCATTAGAGACAGGGGAAGTCCAGATCTCAAAGACGATCAAGGAACTCCGCGACTCATCCGCCCCGAATATGGGCGGTTCAAACGGCGACGCCCTGGCTCTGATCGGTCCTGCAGGCGCCGTTGTCGCCGGCAGGCGGCCGACGTTCTGGTGGCTGCCGCTCAACGGAGCGACCAGTTACCAGGTCACGATTACCGACCCGGCCGCCGGCTACAAAGAAGTCGTCTCCAGTCCGCAACTTCAAGGCAGAAAGTGGACTGTGGACCGCCCGCTTGAGCGCGGGCGTGTTTATACCTGGCAGGTCACCGCGCGCGCCGGTGATGGAGAAGTGAAATCGCCGGAGGCAAAATTCAAAGTACTGGACCCCGCGGCATCCGACGCCTTGGCGAGGGTGAACAAGATCTATGCCGGGAGGCGCCTGGCGCTGGGACTGCTATACGCCGAGGCCGGTTTGCTGGACGATGCCGAGCGCGAGTTGAAAGCGCTGGTTGAAGCCAACCCACAGTCGCCGATCGCGAAAAGTCTCTGGCTCGACCTTCGATCTAAACAGCGGCGGCCGTAACCATCCCGATCCATGCTCCCTCTGCCACTTCAGCCCGAATCCACGGCTAAGGATGTACAGCGGACTGTCCAGTCTGCTGAAGTCTCCGCAAGAGGCCGATAGAGAGGGACTTCAGCAGACTGGACAGTCCGCTGTACATCGCCGCGGCTTCACCCAATAAGTGAAAACCCAATCTCGCGGAAAGCCGATGGGAAGCCGATGAATATTGGTTGAATTCGTTATCACCCATTTCTTATCCGTGGATTTGGGCTTCAGTCTCAATACCCGGCGCCTACCACGATGAAGCCCGCCCAGTCGAACGGATGCCGATACCGGCTGTCTCTCTTCAACTTCAAGGCCGCCGAGCGCAGCGCCCAAGCTGCCGAGTTCTCCGTCGCCGATCCAATTGGTCTGGATTTGAGTTGTCGGTGAAACTCAATCATCAATCGCGCCGTGCTGTCGGACTTCACTTTCCATTGGCTGACCACGGTCGTTGGCGCCCCCGCCACGAACAACGCCCACGTCAATCCGATCATACCCTCGCCTTTGCTGACCCGGCCGCGGGCCGTCTCACAAGCCGAAAGCACCACCAGGTTGGCCCGCAGCTCCATCTCCATCAACTCTCGAGCCTCCAGCAGCCCATCTTCTTCTGTGTCGCCGGAAGTCTGCGCCAGCAGCAGATGTGAGTACATGGGACTGCGATCGTTGAGAATACCGTGCGTGGCCAGATGCAAGATGTCATAGTCTTTGGCCGAAGCCTTGAACTGCTCCTCGCTGGCATTCGGTCCGACATAGATCTTGCTGTGATCGCGGCCATAGAGCCTGGCCAGCGTTTGGACCTGGCGTTTAGCTTCGGGAAGCGGATCCAATCCCTCGCCCGCCAAGGCGGCGCTGACTCGGGCGTCGGGCTGGCTCCCGAGCGCCGGATCGCCCATGGCCAACAGGGTTGGGGCAGCGAGAGAATGGGTCTCCCTCACGCGGCGGACGTTGATCATCTCGCGCAGCACGTTCAGTGAGGGGGCGTAACAGATGATGTGATCGTCGATCAGATAGCGATCCCGCGGCGTTTGCAAAGCCTGGAAGGGCAGTTCCCAAAGCGCCCCGTCAGGCACGATCAGCAACCGGGTCTTGCCCCGGAGCTGCGCCGCCGCCGGCTTGACCAGCAAATCATAGAGCTCGTGAGCCGGTTTGGAAAAACGGTTGTCGGAGGTCGAAAGCATCTGACGGAAGCGCGATACCCGTTCGGCCAGGTCCTTCTGTTTGATCTCCAACGGATAGACTTTGACTCCGACTGTGGCGGATTTAGTGAGCACGAAGAGGTACGTCTTCTCATCAGCCACGACGAACTCAAGGAGGGCGGTGTTGACGTCGGGCAGCAAGGCGCCGGCCTGTGCGAGCTGTAGCGGCGGGGCGGCGCCACGCCGTGTCTTGAGTTCGGAGTGAGCGGCGTAGAGATTGAACTGAAAAGCCTCGAAGTCGAGACGGGAGCTCTGCAATTGATCCTCCAGTTTGGCTAGGCGCGCCGGATCGGGGTTTGGACTGAGCTTTTCGCGGTAAAGCTGAGAGTTGAGCGACGCCAGTTGACTGTTGAGCTGGCGCTCCTGCTGCTGTTCCTGGACGGTCATGGCCTTGGTGACGCTGACCCTCCCGTTTGAGAGGACGTCGAGGAGAACACGAGCCTTGGCGCGTTCGGCGTACGATAAGGCTTCGTCAGGCTTGCGCTGGGCAACGAGTAATTCGACCATCGCGTAGTAAGGAGAGATTTTGGATTCAAAGTGGCGTTGTTGCTCCTCCTCGCCGCCCGCGACTTGCGCGCGAAGAGTCTCGATCGAGGCGATAGCCTCATCAAAAGATAGACGGGCCTGGTCGAGCTGATTGAGGGCGAAATAAGCTTTGCCGGCGGCGGTCTGCGCTTGCGAGGCGCCATCAGGGGCGCCAATTCGCGTCGCGAGGTCGGCGGCGCGCCGGGCGAACTGTAAGGCCAGTGTGTAGGCGCCTTGCGACTGATGAACGCTCGCCATGTTACTCAGCGCCTGGACCATAATGGGCTTATCGCCGGCCTCCTCCGAGATTTTGAAGCTCTGCCGGAAAAGTTCCAGCCCCTGCGCATAGTTGCCTTGGGCCATGTGGACGTTCCCGAGACTGCTCAGCGTAAGGGCCACCCTCGACCGATCACCCATGTCCTCGAAGACTTTGAGGCTCTGCTGAAACCGCTCCACGGCCTGCGTGTAATCACCTTGCTCGAAGTGAACGTTCCCGATGTTGGTCAGCAGGTGCGCAATGCCCTCCATATTGCCGAGTTCCTCCGAGATTTTGAGGCTCTGACGGTATAGTACCAGCGCCTGCGCATAGTTGCCTTGGGCCGCGTGGACGTTCCCGAGGTTGGACAGTGCCATGGAAATGCCCTCCTTACTGTCGAGTTCCTCCGAGATTTTGAGGCTCTGCTGGAGGGATTCCAGAGCCCGCGCATAGTTACTTTGGTTCACGTGAAGGTTCCCGATATTATTCAGCGTCGTGGCAATCCCCGCCCGATCGCCGGTCTCGGCTTTGAGCTTGAGACTCTTCTGATACTGTTCCAGCGCCAGCGTGTAATCGCCCCACTGCTCGTAAATATTTCCTAGGTTATTCAAGGCGCGGGCCATGACGGTCCGATCGCCGAGATCCTCCGCGATTTTAAGGCTCTGCTGGTACTGCCGCGCCGCCTCCGTGTAATCCCCTTGGGCGTCGTGAACGTTCCCGATACCGTTCAGCACGCGAGCCATGCCGAGGCGATCGTCGATCTCCTCCGCGATTTTAAGACTCTGCTGATATCGCTCCAGAGCCTGAGGATAGTTACCCCGCAACTCATCAACCCTCCCGAGGGCCCGCAAGGCGTTGACCTTGAGACTCTCCTCGCCCAATTGCTCGGCGAGCCGAAGCGCCAGCTCACACATCTCTACCGCACGCGCAATGAGGCCTTGACTGGACAGCCCTTCACCTTGGGTCAGTAACGCTCGCCCCAACTCGACCGTCGCCAGTTCCTTCTCCTGAGCCAGCAGCTTCAATCGCTCCGTTTGGTCGTCCATCTTCGCCAACGCCCCAGCCAGGTCTTCCGCCGCGGACGCGCATCTCCATACCTTCCATGCCCCGGCCTCTTTTACCAACTCAAAGTTGATGATCAGCCGACGGTCGCTCTGTTGCTGGCTCTTCAGATTGATGGAAGTCTGCGCAACCCTCGCCTGCAGGAAGGCTCTCTCCTTTTCCACTGTGACCCGTGTGATGGCGGGGCTGCCATTGTTCAGTTCCTCATTTTTGAACTGTTGCTGCAGGCTCTGCTTGAAAGGCGCCAGGTTAGGCGATTTCTCGCTCCACAGCGCCACTACGCCTGCCAGGTCCTTTTTGCTACAGGCGACAAAACACTTCTCAACCACGGAACGCAGGCCGTCCACTTCGGACGACGCCGAGGCTGCGCTTTGCGCGCGGGAATTGACCTGAACGAAAGCGAAGGCGGACATGCCGAGCGCGAGCATCAGGCCCAGTGGGAGCAGACCTCTCCTAGTCCAACGAAGCTTCACATATTGCATAAAATCATCTCCCGTGTGGCGAGTAACATCATCAGGTTATGACCGAATTGAAAAAGGTTGCGCTGATCAGGCCGAAAACAAGTTAAGACTGAGAACCTTGATACTAAAGGTAGGCGAAGGGGAATTTCAAGTCGCGTGACCAGCGCCATGCTCCGGATGGGCGAAAAAAATATCAGTCGTCGAGCCCTCGGTAATATCACCTTCGGTTTCGCATCTCTCCATTATGTAAAGGCGATAGTCCTGTTGAAGATTAACATAAGAGGGCCAGGGGTGAGCCGGACATGACTCGCCTTAAATGGCCTGTAGCGAGAACCGCGACGGCGCTCGGCGGTATAGGAATTCGATGCGGCTTTATGTGCGCAAATCAAAAAAGTCTCCTGACCGGCGATTTCGCATTTCTTTTTCGCCTTTATACGTTGGCGGCGATGCTCGCCGCAATCAACCTCAATTTTTCAATGAAAGGATAAACAACTGTGGAAATCAAAACGAAATTTTTGATCGCAATGCAACTATGTTCAATTGTGTTATTGACATCATTCGTCGCAGCGTCGGCTAGCGCCCAGACGTCAGCCGCCGCCAGTATCACGCCGCCGCCCGTACCCGCCGATATTCAGGTACCGGAGGGGAACGAAGTTTTCCTCGTGGGACACGGCGTCGGCACACAGAACTACAGTTGCCTGCCTTGCGATCCAAGCAAGCCGGGTTGCGCGAATGGCGTCGCCTTTACATTGTTCACGCCGCAGGCCACGTTATTTAACGACCGGTTGAAGCAGGTTACGACCCACTTCTTCAGCCCCAACCCGTTCGAGAACAACGTCATACGCGCCACTTGGCAGCACTCCCGAGACACGAGCACGGTCTGGGGCCGGGTGATCGGTTCCTCCACGGACCCAAATTTCGTCAAGCCGGGCGCGATCGCATGGCTCCTGGTAAATGTGAAGGATGTTGGTGTCCTGGCGGGACCGACAGGCGGCGACAGGCTGACGAAGACCACCTTCATTCAAAGGTTGAATACCGTCGGAGGGGTTGCGCCGTCGTCAGGCTGTAGCTCCCAAGCGGACATCGGGCGCCAGGAGTTTGTGCCTTACAAGGCCGATTACTTCTTCTACAAGCAGCAGTGATGAAGTATGTGTGCGGTGATAACTGGAAGACATCTCATAAATAGTCCTGCTAAGCTAAGTCTATGGCACGACGAGAAGAATCGCTCCGCTGATCACAGAACCGCCTCGTCCGTCTTCCCGACGAGGCGGTTCTGTGATCAGCGGAGCGATGATCGCCCTGTCCAAGGCATAAGTAAATCGGCGATGTTGTCGGCGCTATTCCGCTGCAGGTGTGTGGGCAGTGGCCCCTTGTGTCCTAGATGTGGAGCCTGCGACCTCAAGCGCCGCCTGTTTTTTCACAAGGCGTGTCACCCGCGGCTTCAGCCAGAACACCGCAAGCGCAGCCGCAATGATGTTGCATGCGACGGCCGTCCAGAAGACCGGCAGCCAGGAGTCGGTAGCCCCCTTCAGCCAGGCCGCGCCTGGGAGAGCCAGGATTGAGCCGAGGCCTTTGGAGGTGTACTGGATGCCGTAATTGGTGGTCGAGTGTTTACTCCCGAAGATGTCGGCGATGGCCGCCGGGAAGAGCGAATAAATATCGCCCCAGGCGAAAAACATCAATCCGGAGAGCGCGACGAACCAGATGGGGTGGTTCACAAATATTGCGAGCGCCGTAATGGCCACAGCTTCCAGAATGAAGACCATAGCCATCGTGTCGTAGCGACCGAGATGATCGGAGACCCAGCCAAAGAAGGGGCGCGCCGAGCCGTTCAGTACTTGATTGAGCTGCAGTGTCAGAGTCAGAACGGTGACTCCACCAAAGAGAGCGTACTTGTCAAAGCCGTATGTCTCACATATCGGTTTTAGTTGCCCAACCATCATCAGCCCGCTGGCGGTGACCAGAGTCATCATCAAGTAAAGCAAGTAAAACGATCCGCTCCGCAACATTTCCCGCGGCGTGTAATCGCTCGATGACTGTTGAACTTTCCGCTGCACTTTGGCTTTGATCGCTTCCCAGTTAGCCGGCGCCCAACCCGCCGGCGGCAGGCGTAGGAACTGGGCGGCTACGAGCACCGCGATTCCTTGAACGACTCCCCAGAAGATGAACGCCGATTGATAGCCGCTGGTTTTGATCATTTGTTCTATCGGAATACCTGTCAACGCTGTGCCGAACCCATATGAACCAGCCACCAGACCGACACACAGGCCGCGCCGATCCGGGAACCACTTCATGGCGATTCCGATTGTAGCGCTGTACACCGCGCCCACTCCGATCCCACCGAGGCCATAAGCCACGTAGAGAGCCAGGAGTGAGTTGGCGAAACCAGCCCCGATCCACCCGACTCCCACCAGCGCGCTGGCAAGGGCGACTACAATGCGCGGGCTGAAACGTTCAACCAGGTAAGCATTGATCGGAAACAATGCCGTCTGAGCAATTATGAAAAAAGTGAGGGTCCACTGGACCGCTTTCAGGCTTGCATGCAGACTCTCGGTCAGGTCTGTAGTGAATAGCGTCCAGGCGTACTGGAGATTCGCGACGGCAAGCATGGCGATGATGCAGGCTACCAATTGACGCCATCGAGCAATATCCGGGTCTGAGTTTTTCGGCGCCGTCATTCCATGCCCTCCTAAGAAGAAATGTACCGTAGGTTGTCCAACCTGCGGAGGCTTGATTAATGAAGCGTTCAGTTGTCATCAAGCGGCTTGGTTACGAAGCCTCCGCAGGTTGGACAACCTACGGTACATCGCTCGCCGCCTGTTCATTCTTTCAGCGCGTCGCAACGCGACATTTTGAACTCTTCAGAAAAGGTAGGGCAAACTGGCAGTTTGCCTAGTCTTCCCGAAAGGCCGCAACGAAGGAATCAAGGCAAACTGCCAGTTTGCCCTACCCTCGCGCCGCGCTTTTCATTGTTTCAGGGCGTCGCAACGCGACATGAATGCTCCTCCGAGAAGTGGCACGGAGTTCAGCATTTAGGCTGTTAGATTCCAGCCAAGAGGCGATTGAGGAATCCTACAGCCTAAATGCTGAACTCCAGGCGCCTTTTTCATTGTTCGCAGCGACATCCTATTTTGGCGCGCCTTGCGCCAGCAATTTCACGCATGCGTAGACCGATCTGGCGCCAGGTAGAGATAGCCCCATTTTGCCGCCCAGCTCAACCACTGCGCCTACTATGGCCTCCAACTCCAGCGGCCGTCCGGCCTCAACATCCTGCAGCATGGAGGTCTTGTGATTTCCCACTTTCTCCGCTCCTTCGATCCGCTGTTCTATGGAGACGCCGATATCAACGCCCAATCTTTTAGCTACGGATTCGGCCTCTGTCATGATTTCGGCGGCCAGGGCGCGCGTCTCCGGGCACTGGACGATCTCGACGAGCGTGGCGCGCGTGAGCGCGCTGATCGGATTGAACGCGACATTGCCCATCAGCTTCACCCACATGTCGTGCCGGATGTCAGCGCGGATCGGACACCTGAGACCGGCTTTGATGAAAGCGTCGGCGATGCGCCGGCACCGTTCGCTCTTCGATCCGTCAGGCTCGCCAATCGCGAAGCGCGTCCCTTCGATGTGTTCGACGACTCCCGGCTCCGCGATGATCGTCGACGGATAGACTACACAACCGATCGCGAGCGCCGGGTCAAGGTGGCGGCTGATCACGCCGCCCGGATCAACCGTCTCCAGGCGCGTCCCTTCCCAGGGGCCGCCGTGACGATAGAAGTACCACCAGGGGATGCCATTCTGCGCGCTGACAACGCATGTGTCCGGCCCCAGAAGCGGCGACAGGCGCGGCGCCATCTCAATCAGGCTATGCGCTTTGAGCGTCAGCAACGCCACATCAACCGCGCCGATCGAAGCCGGATCATCGGTCACCGCAGGACGGGCCTCGAATTCCCCGAGCGAGCCGCGGACGCGCACGCCACGCTCTTGCATCGCGCGCAGATGCGCTCCACGCGCAATCAAAGTGACGTCTTCGCCTGATTTAGCCAGCATGGCGCCGACGAAGGCGCCGATCGCGCCCGCGCCGACCACTGCAAATCTCATTGCGATTTTGCCTTGAATGAAGTTGAAACCATGAAGAAACGAAGAGGATCGAGCGTCGTAGATCGAGAATCGAAGATCGCGTCATTGCGCGCAAGGCGATCCTCTATATTCGATCCTCTATCCTCGAGTCTTGGCGATCTCGGCCGCCACATTGCGGCGTTGAATCTTTCCGGTGGCGGTGCGCGGGATCGCCTCGACGATGTAAATCACTTTTGGACATTTGAACTCGGCGAGCGACGCGCGGCAATGGGCGATCAACTCCGCTTCGGTCGCCTCGCTTGCGAGTGTTACCGCCGCCGCCACCTCTTCGCCGTAAACCCGGTCCGGGACGCCGAAGCACACCGCCTCAGCCACCGCCTGATGGGCGAGCAACGCTTCATCAATCTCTCGCGGCGATATCTTCTCGCCACCGCGATTGATCAGCTCTTTGATACGGCCAACCAGCGTCAGATAGCCATCGCCGTCCAGATACCCCTGATCACCCGTGCGGAACCAGCCTTGGGAGAATGAGGATGCGTTGGCCTCGGCGTTGCTTTCGTAGCCGCTGAAGACGTTCGGCCCTTTGATGGAGACTTCGCCCGTCGCGCCTGCCGGCAGCAAATTTCCGGCCTCATCGAGGATGGCGATGCTCACAGCCGTGCCGCGCCCGACCGAGCCCGGTCTGCGCGCGCCGGGCGGCAGTGGATTGGAAGCCATTTGATGCGCGGCCTCCGTCATCCCGTAGGCTTCGAGCACCGGCGCGCCGAACCTCTCCTCGAGGTCGGCCATCATTTGTGGCGCCAAGGCTGCGCTGCACGAACGAATGAAACGTAGATGCTCGGCTCCCGCGGGCCGCGCGCCCGCTTTTGACCGCGCCAGCAACACTTGATGAATCGTCGGCACTGCGGAGTACCAGCTCACGCGATGATCCCTTACCGTGGACCAGAACGAGAGCGGGTTGAAGCGCGGCGGCGCGATGACCGTTCCGCCTGTGAACAGGGTGGCCAACGTTGAAGCAACCAGCCCATGCACGTGAAACAGAGGCATCACGCACAAAGAGACATCCTCCGCGGTGAGCCGGTAGGTTTCAGCGACGTTGCGCGCGGAGATCTTCAGATTGGTATGCGAGAGCGGGACGCGCTTGGGACGGCTGGTTGTCCCGCTGGTGTGCAAGACCAAAGCGGTCTCATCAGCGTCAGGATATTCACGGGCGCGCGGCGAGCCGGCCGTCCCAGAGGATGAAAACCGAACCTCGCCATTGCTGTCGAGGTCGGCTTCGATAATCAGCGTCTGATCGCCGGCCGCGGCTCTGGCTTCATCGCTCCCAGTCGGAGGAATGATCAGAGCGCGGGCCTCGGTATCCTCGAGGTAAAACTTGAACTCGTCGAGCCGGTAGGCCGGATTGAGCGGCGCGGCGGCGCCGACTGTCGAAGCAGCCAGGAACGAGACGATCATCTCCAAACCGTTAGGCAAGGCCATAGCGATGCGATCTCCGCGGCCAAGACCGACCTGGTTGAGCCTGGCGGCAAAGGAATCTACTTGCCGCCGAAGCTGATCGTAAGTGACCACTGGTCCGGCGCCTGAAACGGCGATGGCGATGTGTGATGGGCTGCCATTATCCAGCAAGTCGAGAATCATAATTTTTCCGCTCCGAACATCCGCAAGATTGGTGATGGTTGAGGCAGATTATCACCGTGAATTTTGTTTTGTCCAGAATCTACCACGATGCTAATTTCGAATCACTAGCCGGCGCCCCGCCCCGGATCAACGCCAGTGACAAGACGCCGACGATCACCCTCAGGATCACGCCCTGCGCCAATGACCGCGCGCCCACAGTCCGTAAAGTCTGCTATTCACGGGACAAATTTGACAAATTTATTAACTCCGAGGGTTCCACCGCTAAACTCGAGGCGAAGCGCATAGGTTCGGCTTCCAAAAGTAATTTGCAAGGTGTCCCAATTTTGCAACGTCCGCAAACGCTCCCTGAGAGTACTGAGGGAACTGATCCCCGTTGACCGCAAAAGTCGAGAAACTTCTTTGCGCCTTTCTGACTGAGAGCCAATGTCAGCCGAGCTTGCATAGGCGTCACTCCTGACCGTTGGAGGAAAAACCACAACTGATTGATTACTATTTGAGCCTGAGACGGCGGGGAGTATAAACCCGCGGTATGGCCAACGCAATCACGGAACGAAGATTCCATTGGCCTTACTGATTCATGCAAGTAACGGGAATTTTCAAGATAAGCCCGAAAAAGCAGAGTTTTTTTCACTCTGGAAACTAGGTTTTTTGGAGTTTTTGTTCGCCACTATTGCGGCCTCTATGCCGCGTTAGCGGCAGATGACGGTTTGAACTTAGGCCGGCGTTTCAACGCCGGTGTCGCGTGTATGAGAAATCCGCGAGTCGCGGAGCGACGGTTGAAGGAGGCGAAGAAAAGACGGTTGAATGTAGCGACGAACTCACAACAATTTCAACCGTCGCTCCGCGACTGGATAATCATTCGCCTCCTCAACCGGCGTTGAAACGCCGGCCTAAGTTCAAACCGTCGCTCCGCGACGAAGAGGCGCCTCCCTTGGAACGCAAAAGATTTGGGTAATGACAAGGGGTTGAAACCCACGGCTAAATTCAAGCGCCGCTAACGCGGCAGGAAGACCTGAGCAGTTACGGGCGAGCGCCTTGCGGTCGAAGGCGACCTCCGACCGTATCTTGAATAAACTTGCCGATGTCCTGCTTCAATTGCCGCCGCGGGCCAGGGCTCTCGTACATCGCGTGCCCGCCCGCGTAACATCTCGCCGTGATGTTGCGCTTGAGTTCAGGTTCGAGTTGACTCACCAGATAATCATTGCCCGCGCAACTATTAAGTGAGTCGTACAGTCCTGCGGCGACGAACGCTTTCAGCGAAGGATCAATAGCCATCGCGCGGCGAAGCCAGGGCTGGCTTCCGCCCGGAGGCGCATCTGTATTTGGCGGCGCGCCCGGCGGCGGCGGCGGCCCCTGGTTGTAATCCCATCGAGCGCCTACTGAGAGTCCCCGTCCGCCAGTGTTTGGTGAGAAGCCTTCTTCAATGCCTTGATACGCGAGGTCGGTCTTGAACTTCAGAGTCGAGCGCAGATATTTGTTGATGACCAGATTGCGTTCTGCGCGCGGCCTGCTCTCAGCGCCGGCGATTTGTCGCGTATCGAAGCGTCCGAGTTCCTGCTTCCGGTCGCGCATCAATTGTTCGGCGAACTGGCGCCGGGCGACGATGAGGGTTTGCCGATCAATGAGTGACGCGTCAAGCCCGGTGAAACGAGCGAGTTGCGCGAGTATCGTTTGCCGCTCCGATTCGCTCAATTTATCGCGCTTCGCCAATGCCGGAGCGTATTCTTTTCGCGCCCAAGTCTCTGCCTTCTCAAGCGCGCTCGCCAGATCGGTCTGCAAATCCGGCGGCAGCTTCTTATGAAAGAAGGCGGCGGCCGCGCGTGTCGGTATAAAAAGCGCCGTCCGCATCTCGTCGGACAGAACCGGGCCGACCGGGATGCCTCCTGAGATCAGAATGACTCCGGCGACTTTACGACCGCGCTGCGCAAGGGCTTCGGCCACGCCCGCGGCGCGCCACACGCCGTAGCTCTCGCCGCCGATGAAGAGTGGCGCGTCCCAGGCGTCGAACCGCGTAAGGTAGACGCGCACGAACTCGGCGACCGAGGCGATGTCGCCCAGCGTGTTGTAGAACTCCGCCGCGTATTCGGCTTTGGTCGGGCGGCTGAAGCCTGTGCCAATCGGATCGACGAAGACCAGATCCGTCTGATCGAACCAGGTAGTTTGATTGTCCTCCAACTCGCATTCGTAATCTGGCGTCTCTGCCGGATCATCGCTCGATTTGATTCGCTTCGGCCCGAACCCGGAGAGGTGGACGAGCGTCGAATTGGCGCCTGGCCCGCCATTCCACAGGAACGTCAGGGGACGCGCCGGTTCGTTTGGCAAGCGGTCAAGCAGGTAAGCGATGAAGAACATGTGGCCATGAATCTCGCCCGTTTCGTTGCGCCGGATCGGCGCCAGACCGGCGCGGGCCGTGTATCTCAACATCTTCTGGCCGACCTTAATCTGATGGCTGGTCGTGACGATCCGCTCGCCCGATGATTCGATGGCGGGAGCGCTTGCGGCGAGCGTGAAGATGGCGGCGAGCAGGATGGAAATGGAAATGAGTTTTGTCATGACAAAGCCTCAAGAAGGCGATCTATGTCCGCCATATCGTTGTAGACCGACGGCGACACGCGCAGGAAGTGCGCCCCGAGCCGCACATTGATGTTCGCCTTCTGCAGTCGCTCAAAGACCGGCTGGCGATCTTTCACAATGAAAGTGATGAGCGCCGATTTCGTCTCCGGCGGCGTGGCCAGTTCGAAGCCGAGTCGCGGTATCTCTTTTCGCAAACGCTCAAGCAATGGTTGGCGATGCGCCTCGATGCGTTCGACGTCCAATTGCCGGATGTAAGGCAGCGAGACGCCGAGCGCCGCCATCGGCGCGTAGGCGTTACTGCCGACTTCGAAGTGCGCGCTCGCGTCGCTTCCCAACTCCCAGGTGAACGGAACTTTCGCGGGCGGATCGTATGGCAGGAAGTGAGTCTCGATGTTGCGCGCGGAATGGTAGCCATACTGCGAACGGCGAATACGTCCCAGCAAATCTTCGCGCGCGTAGAGAAAGCCGATTCCGAAGTCGCCCATCAGCCACTTGAAGCTCGAGCACGAGCAAAAGTCCACGCCGCTGGCGCGAACGTCAATCGGCGTCGCGCCGGCGGCCTGAACGATGTCCGCATAAACATATGCGCCGTGGGCGTGGGCGAGATCGCAGACCGCCTTCAGGTCGTGCTGAAAGCCGTTGTACATCGCCACGAGCGACACCTCGATGAGCTTGGTCTTCTTGTCAACGAGACGCTCCAAATCGCGCATCTCGACGCGACCGTCGCGCGGCATGGCGATCCTCAAATCCAATCCGTATTCGCGTTGCATCGCCTGCAAGTGAAGGATCATTCCGTCGAAGTGGAGCGCGTCGGTGACGACGGCGCCGCCGGAGCCGATGATCCCCAGGGAATTGAACACGAGGTTCTCGCCTGCGCTTGTGTTGGGCACGAAGCTGATCTCAGACGGCTTGGCGTTGATGAGCGCGGCAAATTGCGCCTTTACCTCAGTCGCCAGCGCGCCGCCGCCGGGAGCTGTCATCCCGCCTGGACGCGACCGCGCTTCGGCGTTGCGACGCACTGCGTCCGCGGCGGCGATAGGCATGGGATGCGTATAAGCGCCGTTGATATAAGTGAGTAGCCGCGCCGGGAGCAGTTCCGAGCATGAAGGAATTCTGGAGCGCGGTCCCGCCGCCTGTTCCGGGTAGCGCCCGCACGAACACACGATATGAAGATGTCGTCGTGTCCCGATAAAACATGCGGAGATATTCGTAAGCCTGATACGTCCAGGCCATCTCCTTTAGTGGATCGAACGCCGGCTGCCCCAACCAGTACGCGTGAAAGCCGGAAGTCGATTCCGGCGGCGCGTAGTGGCCAAGCGGGCCGGCCATGTAATATGCCTGCATCAATTGCTCCACCGGTCCACGCAGTTCGAGGTCGCCTTCTCCATACGTGCTCGCCGCGATGGAACCGGGCGCGAGGTCGGTCAGATCCCATTTCACGCGCGAGCTTACGGCGCCGATGTTTTCAGGGAGCGCAAACAGAGCCATGCCACCGCTGCTGATCCCGCCACTATGCGAATAAAAATCGAATTGCGGGCCGGGCGTCGCCACGCCCGTGAACGAGCGCATGCGATAGGTCACGACCAACGGCGGTATAACCGCCCGCTCTGCGCGCCAGTGTCGATAATACGGGAAGCCGCCGGGATTCGCAGGATCGTCTTCAACCTTGAGAGAAACTGCGCCGGAGGGGTCGCGCACGACAAGACTGTCAACACGGTCTGCGATGCCGCCGCGGCCCGCATAAGTGACGGGGGCCCGCAGGCTGAGCGGTTGCGCTTTCGGGTTCAGCGCGCCACGCAACTCCATCCGAAATTCGATGGCGGTGACTTCCGGGCCGCCGCCGCGCACGGGCCGAATCGCGACATCGAAGGCCGGCGGCGACACGAACGCGCGCAGGTCGTCGGTGAAGGCCTTCAGCGCCGCTTCGTTGCTGTAAAACATGCGGCCGCCTTCATAGCTGCGAAACGTGACACGCTCGGCGGGGTAGTTGTTGCTGGCGAGCAGGTAGCGCGCCGCGCCGATCGTCGTCGTGGTGTCATACAAGCCGGCGCCGATCATCAGCCTGAGGTTGGGCTGCGTCTTCATCACCCGTCCTCGCGTCGCCCGCAGCCGTATAAAAGCTCTCGCGCTTTGCGCCAGGCGCCAGGCGGCTGTACCCCGTTTCGACCGGATCAATGAGCACGAGGTCGGCCACGTCCAGCGGCGCGTAGTTGTTGTCCGCGAGTTCGTACGGCGGCGCGATTTCGGCGTTTAGGTCGGCGGGGAAAATAACGCGCTTCGGCCCCAGCGCTCCCAGGTGCAGAAACGTCGAAGAAGCGCCGGGGCCGCCATTGAAAGCGAAAATGACCGGAACGAGCACGGTGCTAAGTCAGACGGGGGCGCGGCCAGACCCGCTGGCGATCGGGCGGAAACTCGGCGTGGATCTGTTGCTCGAAGGCTGGGTGCAGCGAGCTGATAATCGGATTCGTGTAACCATCCAATTGGTTGACGCGCATGACGGGTCATCTTTATGGTCAGAGAAGTTCGACGCCTTGTTTACCGACATCTTTGATGTGCAGGACAAGATCTCCGAACAGGTGACCCGCGCATTGATGCTGAAGCTGAGCGGCGAAGAACGGAAGCGACTGACCAAACGCCACACCGAAAACAGCGAAGCTTATCGGCTTTACCTCAAGGGCCGCTACTTCTGGAACAAGCGCCTGGTCGAAGGTTTGAAAAAGGCGGGCGATTATTTTCAGTCGGCGACCGAGTTGGATCCGGATTACGCCCTGGCTTATGTGGGACTCGCCGATTGCTACAACATGCTCAGCTTCTTCAGCGGCTTCTCGCCCAAAGAATTTTACCCGAAGGCGCGGGAATGCGACTTTTCAAAAAGCGGCCTCTCTCTCAGGCGGCAGCGCCAAAATGGTCTCGGAGATCGGATATACCTATGCGGTCTCTGGTCGGAAGGACGAAGCGGAGAGAGAACTGAAGCGATTACTCCGCATGGCAAAGAAGGAATATGTCTCTCCCTACGAGATTGCCCTGATATACGTAGGGCTTGGCCAGAAAGATCAGGCGCTCCTCTGGCTTGAACGAGCGGTTGAGGATCGGGCCTGGGAATCCATCTGTCTCCAAGTCGAACCGAAACTGGACCACTTTCGCTCAGACTCGCGTTTCATCAAGTTGGTCCGGCGTATCGGCGTTTTTTAAAGCAGGAGGGCCGAGCGCCATTACCCGGATTCTGTCATTCATTCGGCTTCTCACTCGCTCCCTTGAAAAGCGCCTTCCAACTCCACTGCCGCATTCGCAGCGCCTTCGGGCTCCAGCGGTCCATCAACTCATAAGCGACCGGCGTCAACAACAGCGTCAGCAGTAGACAGAACAATTGCCCGCCGATGATCGTGACGGCGATGGCGGAGCGTTGCGCGCTGCCCGCGCCGCGTCCGAACGCAGTCGGGATCAAGCCCGCGATGATCGCGAAGGTCGTCATCAGGATCGGGCGCAAACGCGCGCGGTCGGCTTGCAAGATCGCCTCGCGCAAGGGGACGCCTTCCGCGCGCAGGCGATTGGTGTAATCCACTTGCAAAATCGCGTTCTTCTTGACGATGCCCAGCAGCAGCAAAACGCCGAGCGAACTCCACAGATTCAGCGTGCGCCCGGTCAGATAAAGCGACAGCAGCGCGAACGGCACGCTCAGCGGCAGCGCCAGCAGGATGATGAACGGATGCGTGAAGCTCTCGAATTGCGCGGCCAGCACCATGTACATAAACACGATGGCGAGCAGAAACGCCATAATCAGATTATTCGTCGTCTCGTCCAGCGCCTTCACGTTGCCGCCGAAAAAGAACCGGTAGCCCGGCGGAAAACTGAGCTTCTGCAGCGTCTGTGTGATGTCCTTGACCGCTTCGCTCATCGGTTTGTCGGGGGCGTTGGCCACGTAGACTGGGATATTGTACTGACGATTGAAACGGCCGAGGCGGGACGGCCCCAGACCGCGCGTGACGGCGGCGATGTTGTCAATGCGAACCTGTCCGAGCTTGCTCGACGGAACCATCAAACGCGAAAGAATCTCGCGGTCGCCGCGCTGTTTTTCGTCGAGCATGATTTTGACCGGATATTGCTCGCCGGCTTCGCGGTAGGTGGAAATCTCGTCTTCGCCGCTCATCATCAGGCGAACGGCGCCGGCGACGTCGGATGCGCGCACTCCCAATTCTGCGGCGCGAGCGCGGTCGAGCGTGACACGCAATTCCGGGTTGGCGAAAAAGAAGGACGGTTCGGAACTGACGATGCCCGGGATCGCGCGAATTTCATCGCCCGCCTTGCGCGCCAGTTCGCCAAGTTTGTCGAGTTCGGGGCCGAACAGTTGCGCCTGAATCGGAAAGCCCAGCGATTCGCCGCCGCCCAGGGCCGACGGAAATGCCATCTTCTGCCTCGCCTGCGGGACCTGCTCGAAGATTTTCCGCGCGGCGGCGGCCGCTTCCTGCGTACTTATTGTGCGTTTGTCCAGTTCCACAAGATTGGGGGTGAAATGGACGTGATTGAGCCGGTCGCTGGATTGCGTCAACAGATGCTCGAGTTCGGGCAATTTCTGCAGCTTCGGCTCGATCTCGTCCACGAATTTGGTCAAGCCGGCGAGTGACAGGCCTTCGGGAAGATCAACATGGATGGTGAATTCGCCCTGGTCGTCGTTGGGAATGAAATCGCGCCCGACCAGGCGGTTGAGCGGAAACGTGGAGGCGAAAACCAGCACGCTTAAACCCACGATCACCCACGGATGATTGAGCGACCAGTTGAGCATGCGCTCATAGCGACGCTCTATCCAGGTGAAGAACGCCGTCTGCTTCGACAGCTTGACGTCGCCGGGGCCGCGGCGGAGAAACCGCGCGCCCAGCATCGGCGTCAGCGTGAACGACACCAGCAGCGACACCAGAATCGCGCAAGTCATCGTCCAGCCGAAGGAATTCAAATACCGTTGCGCGTAGCCGGTCATAAAAGCTATTGGCACGAAGATCACCACGAGTGACAGCGTCGTGGCCGTCACGGCCAGCGCCACTTCCTTAGCGCCCTCGATCGCCGCCTGGGTCGGCGAGCGGTGAAACTCTTCGAGATGGCGGAAGATGTTTTCCAGCACGACGATCGCGTCGTCAATAACGATGCCGACGGCAAGCGTCAAAGCCAGCAACGTCATGTTGTTCAGCGTGAAGCCCGCGACCCGCATCAGGGTAAACGTCGCGATGATCGAGGCCGGAATCGCCAGCGCCGAGATCACCACCGCGCGCCAGTTGCGGATGAAGAGCAGAATGATCAGGCTCGCCAGCAAACTGCCCAACAGCAGGTGTTCTTCCAGCGAGGCGATCGACGCGCGAATGAATAGCGATTGATCGCTGACGACGTCTATCGTCAGATCCTCGGGGATGGTCGGGCGCAATTTCTCCAGCTTGTCGCGCACGGCGTCCACGACTTTCACTGTGTTAGTCCCCGCCTGCCTCCGGATTTGCAGCGTGACCGCCGGCTTGCCGTCGAGCCTGGCGAAGCTGCGCGGCTCTTTGTACGTGTCTTCGACGCGCCCCAGGTCGGAGACCTTGATCGGCGCGCCGGCGGCGCTCGAAACGATCAGATCGCCGAACTCGCGCACTACGTCGAAGCGACCCATCGTGCGCACGGCCAGCTCTTCCGCGCCCTGGAAGAGCCTGCCGCCGGGCGCTTCGATGTTTTCGTTTTGAAGCGCGCTGGCGACCTGATTGACGGTGATGCGATGGCTGTTGAGCTTTTCGGCGTCGAGCAGGATTTGAATCTCGCGGTCTCGGCCGCCGACGATGTCGATCGCCGCGACGCCGTCCACGGTTTGCAATGCGCGTTTGATATGCTTATCCGAGATTTCGGTGATCTCGCGCAGCGAGCGAGGGCCGCCGACGACCAGCGTAATGATGGGGTCTGATTCAGGATCGGCCTTGGTGATGACGGGCGGTTCGACGTTCGGCGGCATTTTGCCCATCGCCAACGCCATCTTCTCGCGAACGTCCTGAGCGGCGTCTTCCATCTTGCGGTCGAGCACGAAGCGGCAGGTGATGCGCGCGCTGCCGTCCATCACCATGATCTCCAGTTCGTCCAAACCGCTGACGCTGCTCAACTGCTCTTCGACGGGCAGGATCACCTGGCTGGTCATTTCGTCCGGGCTGGCGCCCGGCAGCCGGATGCGCACACTGACGATGGGCGGATCGGCCTTTGGAAAGAGGTCTACTCCGAGGTCAAGGAACGAGAAGACGCCCAGCACGACTAGAAACAGTATCAGCATCGTCGTAAATACTGGCCGCCGAACACAGACTTCCGCCAATGTCATTGTCTTATTCTCCTATCCTCATCTGCGTTGTTTGGAATTTGCGACAGTAGCCCCGCCCCGCGAGCATTGAGCATGGCTGCGCGACCGTTTTTTGGCAAGAGCCGAGAGGTTCGGACAAGTTTTTGGGGACGCAGAAGATTGCGGCTTGGACCAGGGTTTCGGCGCATTGTCGAAGATGTCCTCGGGGGCATTCGCGCCGTGACTGCCTGCGTAGACTTGGAAGACACTAGCCGGATTCGCGCGGAAGTCTGGCGGATGAAGGAACGTATCGTACTCGACTTTATCCATCTGGCCGTATGCTTGGAATCCCCCCAACGGCAGTTGGGGGATCGTTAAGCTCCGGCCTACAGGAGCGGCTCCGAATTCTCGAATCCCCCCAACGGCAGTTGGGGGATCGTTAAAGTCCGACCTTCCTGGCTGCCGAAGGAGCCTACTCACGGAGTCTGGAAGGCCGAACCTTAACCATCCCCCAACTGCCGTTGGGGGGATTTGAGAGAGAAAAGGCTTCTATGTAGGCCGGACTTTAAACATCCCCCAACTGCCGTTGGGGGGATTGAAGAACGGTACTCAAATATGTGAAGTTAGCTTGAAAAGCAGGCTTCACATATTTCCCAAGCGTTGAAAACAAAGCTCATAGGCGATTATTTTTCAAAATCCAAAATGGACAAAGTCGAGTCGGATGTCCGATTCTGAACAGATGGCTGTACACGTCCGCACAACGCCGGAGGCAAAGTCCTCAATAAACCCAGTAAAATCGGCCTTTTCACGATTGGCCTAATGTTTGCTCTCCTGTCCGCAGGCAGGCGGAGTCAAAGTCAGGATAGATCAGAGAGGACAACCCGACAATGGATCGAGAGATTGACGTTACATTCCGGCGAAAACGATTGATGCGGCGCGTGATTGGCGTCATTCTGTCGGCCGCCCTGGTCGCGGCAGTCTTCATCTGGGGGCCGCGATTAATCAAACCGTCGGTCGCGCGGGCTCGCATCCGCACCGCAAAAGTCGACACCGGGCTGATTGAAGCGACGATCACAGCTTCCGGAACTGTCTTGCCTGAATTCGAGGGGGTGATCTCATCGCCGGTCAACGCCCGCGTGCTAAAGATATTGAAACGCCCCGGCGCGGTCTTGTCGAAAGGCGACCCGATCCTGGAGCTCGATCTCAACGAATCGCGGCTGGCGGTTGAAAAACTGAATCAGCAGATCGAGTTGAAACAGAACCAGCAGGCGAAGGCCAAACTCGACCTTGAGAATACGCTGATCGATCTGCAGAGCCGCTGGGAGATCAAGAATCTCGAATACAAAGCGTCGAAGGCCGCGACGGCGCGCAACCGCGAGTTGTACCGCCAGGGTTTGATGTCGGAAGAGCGGCTGCGCGAGCTCGAGCTGATCGAAGAGAAGACGGCTTTTGAACTGAAACAGCTCGAAGAGTCGAAACGCAACGCGCAAGCTTCGACGAAGACGCAGCTCGAAGGCCTGGCCCTCGAAATGAAGACGCTCGAACAAGAGCGCGTCGAAGCGCAGCGCCAACTGGAACTGGCGACGACGAAATCCGACCGCCACGGAGTGCTGACCTGGGTCATCGACGAAGAGGGCGCAACCGTGCAGAAGGGCGCGGTGCTGGCCCGCATAGCCGACCTCAGCGCGTTCCGCGTCGAAGCTACTGTTTCAGACGTCCACGCGAACCGTCTGTCCTTCGGCCAGCCGGCGAGGGTCAAGGTCAATGATGAACTGACGCTCCCCGGCGCGATCGCGCGCATCAACCCGACTGTGAACAACGGTGTGATCACTCTGGTCGTCGGGCTGGAAGACAAATCGAACGCGCAATTGCGTTCAAACCTGCGCGTTGATGTGCTGATCGGCGCCGAACGCAAAGACGGCGTCCTCCGCATCAGGAAGGGGCCGTCGGTGGGCGGCGAAGGCGTGCGCGACATATTTGTGATTCGCGGCGATGTGGCGCTGAAGACCGCCGCGAAATTCGGCGTCGCGGGAGCGGACCATTGCGAGGTCCTCCAGGGTTTGCTCGAAGGCGACGAGGTCATCATCTCCGATATGACCGATTATATGCATTTGAATGAAGTGAAGCTGAGATGACGGAACAAACGAAAATAACGGAACGAACGGAAGATTCCAGACCTCCGTATGTTCAGGTTATTCCGTCGGTTCCCTATTCTCATTCCCATTCATTCGTCAGGCGATTTTGGTAACAGAAGGGAATCCGCAATGACGAGTCAGGCAATCACACTCAACGCCGGCGCAAACGGCAATCAAACATCGACCGCGAATATGATCGAGCTCGAAGGCGTCGAAAAAGTCTACCGCACCGACCGGATCGAGACCGTCGCGTTGACCAACGTCAATCTTTCGGTCCGGGCGGGCGAATTCATTTCGATTATGGGGCCGTCAGGGTCAGGCAAGAGCACGCTGCTCAACGTGATCGGGCTGCTTGACGTTCCGACCGGCGGCAAGGTAACGCTCAACAACCAGCCGGTCACGTCTTACAGCGACAGGCATCTATCCCGCGTCCGCAATGAACAGATCGGCTTCGTCTTCCAGACGTTCCACCTGATCAACGATCTGAGCGTGGTGGACAACGTCGAAATCCCGCTGCTTTACCGCAAGAACCTCTCCGGCTCCGAGCGGCGCAAGCTGGCGCTGCGCGCGCTCGACCGAGTCGGGCTGCACGCGCGCGTCCATCACTTCCCGTCGCAGCTTTCGGGCGGTCAGCAGCAGCGCGTCGCCGTCGCGCGCGCCATCGTCGGCAATCCGCGCATCCTGCTGGCCGACGAGCCGACCGGCAACCTGGACAGCCAGATGGGCGATGAAATTATGGAAGTGCTCAAAGACCTGAACGAGAACGAAAACACAACCGTCGTGATAGTCACGCATGATTCGGGCCAGGCGGAGAAGACCGAGCGCATCGTGCGGCTGTTCGACGGACGGCAAGTGAGTTGAAAGCTATGCTCAAAAACTACCTCAAGATCGCATTTAAAGTGTTCCTCCGGCGAAAATTCTTCACCTTCATCAGTCTGTTCGCCATCAGCTTCACGCTGGTGGTGCTGATGGTGGCGGTGGCGTTTCTCGACCATATCTTTGGCATACAGTCGCCGGAGAACAAGCAGGAGCGCACGCTCGGCGTCTATTTCCTGGAGATGAGGTCCCCCAGCGGCGGTAGCAGATTGAACGGCAACGGCGGCTATCGCTTCTTCGACCGCTACACGCGCAATCTGCCCGGCGTCGAGAAGATGTCGCTCTTCACCGAGCCAGAGAGTGTCTATTCGTACAAGGGCGGCGAGAAGATCGAGTCGTACATCAAACGCACCGACGGCGTGTTCTGGGAGATCCTCGAATTCAACTTCCTCGAAGGCGCGCCTTACACAGAGGATGACGAAAAGAACGAGAACTATGTCGCCGTCATCAACGACGCGACGCGCCGGAAATTCTTCGGCGACGAGCCGGCCCTCGGCAAGACGATTGAAGTTGACGGCCAGCGATTCCGCGTGGTCGGCGTAGTCGCCAACGTGCCCTACCTGCGCCAGACTCCCTTCGCCGACATCTGGGCGCCCATCAGCACGACGAAGACCAAGACCTATCGCGATGAACTGATGGGCAACTTCAAGGCGATCTATCTGGCGCGCTCCTCGGCGGACTTCCCGGCGATCAAGGAAGAGTTCCAGGCGCGGCTCAAACAGGTGGAGTTCCCCGATCCGAAGGAGTGGAACCAGATGTCCGGCGCGATCGAAACCCACTTCGAGTCCTTCGCGAGGATGATGACTCAAAATACGCTCCGCCTTGGCGTCCGGCCTGGGGAGAGTCAGGCGAATCGTTTGATCGCCGCCCTCATCATTGCGATGGTTCTGTTTATGCTGCTGCCGACGATCAACCTGATCAATATCAACGTCAGCCGCATTATGGAGCGCGCCAGCGAGATCGGCGTGCGCAAGGCGTTCGGCGCGTCTTCGTGGACGCTGGTCGGACAGTTCATCGTCGAAAATGTAATTTTGACGCTCCTCGGCGGCGCCATCGGGTTCGCGATCTCGCGCTTCGTGCTGCAGTTCATCACCGGAAGCGGTTGGTTCGCTTATGCCGAGTTCCACCTGAACCATCGAATTTTCCTCGGCGGGTTCATCCTGGCAGTCTTCTTCGGGTTGCTGTCCGGGGCTTACCCGGCGTGGAAGATGTCACGATTGCATCCGGTGCAGGCTTTGAAGGGCGTGATGCAAGGAGGTGTGCGATGATCAAGCATCTGTGCAAACTGGTCTGGAACCGCAAACGGATCAATTTTCTGGTCACTCTCGAAGTCTTCTTCTCCTTCCTGGTCGTGTTCGCGGTGATCGTCTTCGTGGTCTATTACACGGACAACTACCGCCGGCCCCTCGGATTCGACTACCAGAACGTCTGGTATATCGGAGTTGAACGCCGCGCCGGCTCCGGCGACAAAGACCTGCCGCAGCAACTTGAGACTTCGAGACGGCTGCTGGCCGCGCTGCGCGAATTCGGCGAGGTTGAATCAGCCGCGGGCGTCCTTTGCGCTCCGTATTCGCGAGGCAATTGGACGGGCGGCCGCGATGACAACAAAACAGGAAAGTCTTTTCACTACGGTTGTAACACCGTGACCGATGACCTCAAGGACGTGCTGGGCCTGCGGCTGGTCAGCGGCAGATGGTTCGGCAAGGAGGACGATGGCGCGAGCTACAAACCAGTGGTTATCAACCGCAAATTTGCGCGCGACCTTTTCGGCGATGAAGATCCCGTCGGCAAAGACATCTCCCACCCTGAAGACAAAGTAAAGGTCGAAGAGCGCGTGGTCGGCTTGATTGACGATTTCCGCAAGAACGGTGAGTTCGCCGGATTGAGCGGTTACGTGCTCTATCGCAACGATTTGACCTTCAAACCCGGCGCGCCGGGTTCCATGCAAGGTGGGCCGCCGCGCAGTTTACTGATCAAAGTCCGTCCGGGCACGACCGCAGCGTTCGAGGAGAAACTGCTCGCGCGACTGCAAACAGAAGCCAAGGACTGGTCGTTCAGCATCAAGCCGCTCGTCGAAATGCGCGCTAGCGTGTTCCAGGAATACCTGGTTCCGATGGCGGCGTTCGGTCTGGTCGCCGGATTTCTGTTGATTATGGTCGGGCTGGGGTTGACCGGCGTTTTGTGGCTGAACGTCACGCAGCGCACCAAAGAGATGGGTTTGCGGCGGGCCAAAGGCGCGACGCGGCGACGCATTTACAAACAAATTCTAGGCGAGCTGTTCATCGTCACGACAATCGGCCTGCTGGTCGGGACGCTGGTAGTCGTTCAATTCCCGTTGCTCGATCTTATGGGCTTCGCCAGCCCGGAGGTTTACACCGCCAGCATCTTTATCTCTCTGGGCTTGATCTACCTGCTCACTACTGTCTGCGGCCTCTATCCGAGCCTTCTGGCAACGCGAATCCATCCGGCAGAAGCGCTTCATTACGAATAGACCGGGCCGCTTTCCACAACTCTTAAGAGTCAATGACGCTGACATCTCGGAGGAAATTATGATGAAACATTTAGAGGAAACAACATCACGTCGCGCGTTATTAGCGATGGCTCTGTCAGGCGCGGGGGCGATGGCCTTTCCGATCAACATCAAGCAAGAGAAAGCTTCTCAAGACAAAAATGTCGAAGCCGCAAAACGCTTCGTCGGCACATGGAAAGGCAAACCAGATCCCGATGCGATCCTTGACGCTGTCTTGATTTTGAAAATGGACGGCGCCCGGCTGAAAGGGACGCAACGCGTGTGGCAGATCCGCAGAGAAGACGGGGGAGAACCCCAGATTGTCCGCGATGAATATGTCCCTCTGCCTGATCTGAACGTAGAGGGAAAAACCTTAACCTGGAAAAAACCTTGGATCCAACCCGATCATGAAACTTTGACCCGGGTAACCCTCATAAGCGATGACGAAATCTTGCTTGAGATGATCGGTACAAACCGCTTGGGTTCTCAACCGGCGCTACTCATACCAGTCAGTTATAAACTGAAAAGGGAGAAGTAGATGGCGCCCTGAGCAGGCGCCCACTCCACCTAAACGCTAACGCGTTGTAGAATGCCAAACATCTCTGTAGGCTATATGGTCCTTGAGAATTAATTGAAGGCTGTGCAAATAAAAGCCCTTTGAAATCCCAGGCGCTGCGGGTCCTCCCAATGTACTACGATCCACGCCTGCACGCTGGAAGCGATGCGTACCCAGGCGTCTCCTGATTTATGCGCAGAATCCAAGTGGTTGATTGCATTCAACTTTAATTCGCACAGGCTTCAATTAATTGCGCCCACGCAATTCGGTGTAGGGGCGGGTTTTCCCCGCCCCTGTATATGATCCAGGCGATGGGGCGGGGAAAAGGGCGCCCCTACAATGCTGGGCGCATTATTTTTTCAAATGCCATTAAGCCGACAGTCTCGTTTGGCGGACTTTATGATCCTGATTGTTGACGACGATCCATCGGTCACCACGTCACTCGCGCTGTTGTTGAAACAGGCCGGGCGCCGGTCGCAGTCCGTTTCGTCGCCGGAAGAGGCGTTGGCGCGGATCGAGAAGGAAGACTTCCAACTCGTCTTGCAGGACATGAACTTTTCGCGCACGACGACGGGTGAAGAAGGTATCGAACTGCTCAAACGGCTCAAAGCGCGCAAGCCGAGCCTGCCCGTCATTTTGATCACCGCCTGGGGTTCGATCAACCTGGCAGTGCAAGGCATACGCGCCGGCGCTTCCGATTTCATCACAAAGCCCTGGACGCGCCAGCAGATCATTCAAGCCGTCAACACGGCGCTCGGACTCGCCGCCGCGCGCTCTTCGAGCAAACACGGTCAGGCGCCGACGCGCGATGAGCTCGATCTGCATTACGATTTCGGCGCGCTTGTCGGAGAAGACCCGAAGTTCTTGCGCGCGCTGGAGCTGATCGGCCGCATCGCGGCGACCGACGCGTCGGTCCTGATCACCGGTGAGAGCGGCACAGGCAAAGAGCTGATCGCCGACGCCATTCACCGCAACAGCCATCGTAGCGACAAGCCCTTCGTCAAAGTGAACCTCGGCGGCGTGCCGGCTCAGTTGTTCGAGAGCGAGATGTTCGGCCACGTCAAAGGCGCGTTCACCGACGCCCGCGCAGACCGCAAAGGCCGGTTCGAGACTGCCGGCGGCGGCACGATCTTCCTGGACGAGATCGGCGATCTGGACGCGGGCGCGCAGGTCAAGCTGCTGCGCGTGTTGCAGGATCGAACCTACGAAGCGTTGGGGTCGAGCCAGACACGCACGGTCGACGTGCGAGTGATTTCAGCCACGAACCGCAACCTGGTAGAGATGGTCTCGCACGGGCAATTCCGCGAAGACCTGCTCTACCGCCTGAACCTGATCGCGATTCATCTACCGTCGCTGCGGGAGCGAGTGACGGACATCCCGCTCATTGCCAACCACTTCATCGAAAACCTTTCGAAGGTCTACCGCCGCATGGGCCTGTCAATTAGCGACCCGGCAACGCGCTGGCTGCAAACTCAGCAGTGGCCCGGCAACATCCGCCAACTCCGCCATACCATCGAACGCGCGCTGCTGATCAGCGACAAGAACACGCTCGAGGTCGAAGACATCGAGCTGGCGATGGAGATGGACGCGCGTGATGACGGCAAAGACCCATTGCCGCAGGTCGGAGCGATGACGCTGGACGATATGGAGAAGGCAATGATCGTTAAGGCGATGAGGCATTACGAAAGGAACATCAGCAAAGTGGCGGAAGCTTTGGGGTTGAGTCGCGCGGCGCTCTACCGCAGATTTGAGAAACACGGGATCGAATGAAATTGCGCCTCAAAATCAGCCTCCGGCTCAAATTCATACTCTACCTCGTCTTCGTCCATCTGCTCTTCGCCGGAGTGGCGATCTACCTGCTTACAAAACATCGCCTCTGGCTGCTCGCGGTCGAAGCGGTCTTCGTCATTTCGATCGCCGTCGGCGTCAGCATCATTCGCAACCTCTTCGGCACAATCGAGCTGATCAACACCGGAGCGCAGTTCATCGAAGACAGCGATTTCACTTCGCGCTTCCGCGCGGTCGGGCAGCCCGAGATGGATCACCTGGTGCGCGTTTACAACCGGATGGCCGACAGCCTGCGCGAGGAACGCGTGCGGATGCAGGAGCAGAACTATTTTCTCGACAAAGTCCTCACCGCGTCGCCGTCCGGCGTCATCACGTTCGACTTCGACGGCCGCACAGCGACGGCCAATCCGACCGCCGAGCGGATGCTGCAATACGGAGAGGCGGATTTGACGGGCAAAAGGCTGGATGAATTGAATTCTGCTTTTGCTCAGGCGCTCGATGATCTCAAAGCCGGCGAGTCGCGGATCGTTCCCTTGCTCGGGCGGCGGCGCGTGAAATGCCAGCGTTCGCAGTTTCTCGACCGCGGCTTCACGCGCGACTTCATCTTGATGGAGGAGCTGACTGAGGAATTGCGGCAGGCCGAGAAGACCGCTTACGAGAAAGTGATCCGGATGATGTCGCACGAGGTGAACAATTCGGTCGGCTCGGCCAACTCCTTGCTCCATTCGTGCCTGCATTATTCCGATCGATTGAGCGGCGAAGACCGCCAGGATTTCGAGACGGCGCTCCAGGTGGTCCTCGAACGCACCGATCGGCTTAACGCGTTCATGCGCAATTTCGCCGACGTCTTCCGCTTGCCGCCGCCAAACCTGCAACCATGTGACGTGCGAAGCCTGATAGAAGACGGCGCCTTCCTCTTCAAAGCCGAATGCGCAAGGTTGCGGATCGAGATCGTCTGGGACGTGCAGACGAAACTCGAACCTGTTCGATTGGATCGGGGCCAGATGGAGCAGGTCTTCGTTAACGTGCTCAAAAATGCGATTGAAGCGATTAATGACGCCGGCACGGTCACAATTCGATTGGGAAAACAGGCCGGGAGGAGTTTCGTGGTGATCAAAGACACGGGCTGCGGCATCTCACCTGCGGTGCACGCCAATCTGTTCACACCGTTTTTCAGCACTAAAGACAACGGGCAAGGGATCGGGTTGACGCTGGTGCAGGAGATTCTGGATCAGCACGGGTTCGAGTTTTCACTCGAAAGTCAGCCGGGGCAGCCAACCGAATTCACGATCTATTTTTAGAGCGGATTTCAGATCAGTATACGGGTTAATAGAACGCGGATGACGCGGACGAGCGCGGATCATGGCGGATAAAACCAAAAAAGAACAGCGCCAATCCGCTCTATCCGCGTCATCCGCGTTCTATTGATGCCTTCCTTAAATACCAATTGCTGACCCGCATACCCAATTGAAAAGCGATATAAATACAAGCCATCCCTGTCCGTACCGAAAATTCCATCTTGGGAATGAAGAGCCTATTCTCCGATGATGAGACGCCGATCCTTAATTCGAATTGATGACTCGAACTCATGTCGACGGCGCGTAGTCGGCGGTCTTGATCGTTGGCGCCTACATAGAACTTCGGACGGCTTCGATGAGAATCGCCGAAGAGATCTGGAACGACTGTGCGACGCCGCCCCGAGAGGCCGGGACGGCGCGCCATCCATGCGAGCCATGTCGCAAGTTGATAAAGAAACGTCCGCCAGGCGGGACTCAACCATCCCGGCGGCGGCCCGTTGCGACGCAGCCGCGGTAACTCGACCAAAAACAAGCTGGCGGAAAGCACGCCCAGCGCCAGCCAAAGCAGAAAGAACGAAACCCAGATCGTCCCGCGCCTGCGCAGTAATCCGGCTCCAACGAAAGTGGTCTGATTTAGCATGCGGATTTCAGTTACGCACTCTACCCGATTTGAGACGGATACTCCGCTGTTTTGTGGCGAAATGCGCGAATTTTGCCGCGAACTGTGGGTGAGTGGGGCGCGAAGCGACTGATCGTTGAAATGTAAAAAGTTGTCAGAGATGTTTTGGGGTTGTTATTAATCATATCTTTGATAACTGAGCATCAGCCAAAATCAATCGACATCGCTCAGAACGTCGAAAGAAGATGACCAATGACATATGGCATATCGCTTCACTGGGTTTGCCCAAATACGACACGGCTTCGGCTATTGAGGCGTTGATCCGCACGAACGATTGGGGCAAGGAGTTGTTGAAGAGGCTACGCTAAAAAATCAGATTGCCCGCCTGCAACCTTTCTTCTCGCCGCGCCACAAACAAGTTAACTGAGGCGTGTGCATAAATTAGATCGGCGGAGCCTTTGGAGTGCGGGGGCTTGGGACCGCTTTGGTAGTCCACTTTGATACTCTGGCAATGATGAAAAGGAAGCCCACCGCATTTCTTGTCTCTGAAGTCTATAGAATCCGGAGATGACTACCAAAGCGGTCCCGAGCGCCCGCACTCCAAAGGCTGGCGCCATTTCATTTAGTTGACTGTATTCAACTTTTATTTGCACACGCCTCAGTTAACCGACGGTTCGCCCAACATCTTTGGAGGAACCGAATCGTCGCGCCGAAAGAAAATGTATTGAAGGAGATGTCATGCGAATATTGTGGCAGGACTTGCGCTATGGCGCGCGAATGCTGCTGAAGCAGCCGGGATTTACGCTTGTCGCTGTGTTTACGCTCGCGCTCGGCATCGGGGCCAACAGCGCGATCTTCAGCGTCGTGAACGCCGTGCTGCTGCGCCCTCTCCCGTTCAAGGAGCCGGAGCGACTCGTCAAAATCTGGGAGAACAAACCGGATATGGTTCAGGGCACGACATCGATTTCGAATCTCAAGGATTGGCGTGAGCAGAACGATGTCTTCACCGGCGTCGCCGCGTATCAGTCCGGCAGTTTCAGCCTGCCGGGGCGCGAGTACCCTGAGCGCATATTCGGCTCGACCGTATCCGCCAACTTCTTCGAACTTGTCGGCGTCGCGCCGCAGGCGGGCCGCGTTTTTCGCGAAGGAGAAGACAGGTCCGGCGCGCATCGTGTCGCTGTGATAAGCGCTCGACTCTGGCAGCGGAATTTCGGAGCCGATCCGGAGATCGTCGGCAAGGAGGTCATGCTGGACAGAGAAAACCACACCGTCATCGGCGTGATGCCCGCTCACTTCAGATTCCCAAGCCGTCTCGTTGAAGTGTGGGTCCCGCTCGTTCCCACGCCTGATGAGATCGCCGATCGGGCAGACCATAAATTCCTGGCGCTTGGGCGGCTCAAACCCGGCATGACCTTCGACCAGGCGCAGGAACAGATGCGCGCGATTGCGCGGCGGATCGAGATGCAATACCCGGACGTTCAGGCCAGAAGGAGCGTCCTGCTCATCCCGCTTCACGAAGAGACGGTGCGGTTTGTACGACCGGCGCTGCGAGCGCTGATGGGGGCGGGCGGCTTCGTGCTTCTGATCGCCTGCGTCAACGTCGCCAATCTGTTGCTGGCGCGCGCCGCCGGACGCCGCCGGGAGGTCGCCATTCGCATGGCGCTCGGCGCCGGGCGCTTCAGACTGCTGCGGCAGTTATTGACCGAGAGCCTGATCCTGTCGGCGCTCGGCGGGGCGTTGGGGTTGTTGCTGGCCAAATGGGGCGTGACCGCGTTGCTGAGCGTGTTCGCCGATTCGTTGCCGCGCGCCGGTGAAATCGGGTTGGACGGACGCGTAGTCGGCTTCACGCTATTGATCTCATTACTGACCGGAATTGTCTTCGGCCTTCCGCCTGCGCTGCAAAGCGCCGGCGCCGAACTACAGACGGCTTTGAAAGAAAGCGGCGCCGCAGGCGCCGGCCCGCAGCGATACTGGCTGCGCTGCGCGCTGGTCGTGCTGGAGGTCGCGGCGTCGTTGGTGTTGCTGGCCGGCGCGGGGCTGTTGATCAGGAGTTTCGCGCCATTGCAACAGGCTGACGTGGGATTGCGCCCCGAACACGTCCTCACAATGGGCGTCGCGCTGCCGCCCGCGAAGTACGCGACGCCGCAGGCGACCGTTACTTTTTACGAACAGCTTTTGGAACGAGTCGCGGCCCTGCCCGGCGTCGAGAGCGCGGGAGTCATCAGCCTTCTGCCGTTGCAGCAAACCGGCTTTAACGACGGCTTCAACATCGAAGGACATGACCCCTATCCTCCCGGCCAGGCTCCCATCGCCGAGAGACGCGCAGTCAGCCCGGACTATTTTCGGACGCTCGGCGTCCCGCTGATCGCGGGACGCTTCTTCAATGCGCAAGATCAGGCCAATTCAACTGGCGTGCTATGTCCCGGCGCGGCGGGCGACGAAGGTTGATCCGATGATTGCGCTACGGGGCGAATAATTTCGACCTGTGCAAATGGTTTGCCGTTGGCGCAAATGATTCGGCAATCGTAGCGCAAAATGTCCAGTTTGCGTCGCTTCATTACTTGGCGAGTGAAGGAAATATGCGGGCTGTCGGGTCTGCGCAATTTCTGGCAATGGTCGAGTGAACGAGTGGCGCAAACTGGACAGTTCGCGCTACAGCTTCCCGCAGCTTCACTTGCAAAGAATGCCGACATTTACGGAGGTTACGTATGTCTTCGAATCAAACAGGGAAACTGCTCCGCGGCGCGCCGTATTTTCCCGTCTCCGACGTAGAGCGATCGGTGACGTTCTATGAGCAAACGCTGGGCTTTCGATGTGAATACTCGGCGGGAACCCCTCTCCAGTTCGCCATCTGTAGCCGCGACGGTCTCGCAATAATGCTGCGGAAGGTTTCGGCGCCCGAACTTATCACGCCGAATGAAAAGCAGGGTGGAACCTGGGACGCCTTCTTCTGGGTCAATGACGCGGAGGCTCTGCACGCGGAGTTCAACGCGAAAGGCGCTGATGTGGCGTATGGCCCTCTTATCCAGGAAGCATATCAAATGAAGGAATTTGCGATCCGCGATTGTGACGGCCACGTGCTCGGCTTCGGGCAATCGCTACAGGTTTAGCCACAGAGCCACCGCAGCCACGGAGGAGGTAAAGAGAAAAAGGCGTCTCCATTGACCTTTATAGCTTTCTCTCTGTGCCTCTGCGCCTCTGTGGCTGGAGCAATTGTTCCAAAGAACGCGCGCTGGCGCTGGAGACGATGATCGGTAGGAATCGCAACGCGGAACAGCGCATCGCGCTGCTCGAACAGACGCTGCCGCGCGTTCAGTCGCTGCCAGGCGTGCAGGCCGTGGGGATTACGTCGGCGCTGCCTTTCCACGATAACCAGGTACTCACGCCGGCGAGCGTGAAGATCGAAGGCCGCGCCTCCGCGCCCGGACAGGACCCCACGGCTTACGTCATCAACGTCACGCCGGAATACTTGCGAGCGCTGGGCGTACCGCTACTGCGCGGGCGCGAACTAAATCAGTTTGACAAGGCGGATGCGGCCCCTGTCGCGCTGGTCAACAATTCAATGGCCGTGCGGAATTGGCCGACGGAGGACCCGATCGGCAAGAAGATAACTTTCGCGGTCTCCGGCAGAGCCCTGACCTGTGAGATTGTCGGCGTCGTCGGCGACGTGCGGCCCAACGGTCTGGACAGCGCGCCGCGTCTCGAAATTTATCTGCCTTACGCGCAGTCTCCGGCTTCTCTGGTGACCTGGGTTGTGCGCACGACCGGCGACCCGCTGAAGGAATTGAGCGCAATCAAGGGAAAGATTCGGGAAGGGAACCCGACGCAGACTTTTCTGAGCATCGCCACGATGGATCATCTGGTTGATCGCACGATCACCCAGCGGCGTTTCAACCTGATGTTGCTCGGTTCATTCGCGGCGCTGGCGCTGATCCTGGCCGCGGTCGGTTTGTACGGGCTGATCAGTTACACGACGGCGCAGCGCACACACGAAAAAGGTAATCGTGGAGAACCACGATGTGCATCCGATAGAACGCGAAAAGTTCAAACGGGAGTATGAGAGAATGGTGATCACGAGGCTAGATTTGATGATAGACCCCATGATTAAATGTAGGTAGTTTATCAGCGAAAGCGGCCTAACAACCGCATGCGCCCTGGTCTGACATTGCAATTCTTATATGAGCCTCCGGCGCGCTGGCACACATTGCCGTACTGGGGCGCCGAAAGCTCATCTTAATCCGGAGGTCATTTGTGTCCACAGTCAATAACCCACTCAGCAAAATAAAACACGTCGTAGTCTTGATGCTAGAAAACAGGTCTTTCGACAATGTGCTTGGCTGGCTCTACGACTCCAAGAACGAACCGCCGTTTGACTGTGCGCCGCGGGGGCAGTCATTCGAGGGAGTGTCGGGTAAATTCCTGACGAATCCCGTACCGGGAGGCGACGCGGAGGTGGCTGAATGTATCGATATGGTCGCTCCCCATCCGAACCCGAATGAAGCGTTCGCCGACGTTTACCGCCAGATGTACAATGATGACCCTCCGCCCGATCCGTCGAAGCCACCTCCCGAACCGTCAGGACCGCCTTCAATGCAAGGATTCGCCCTTAACTACGCGTCGGCCATCAACGAGTACAAGAAGGCTCACCCGGATAAGAAAGTTACGACTACCCCCGGAGACATCATGCGGTGTTACCGGCCGAAGTCGCTGCCGGTGATTAACGGGCTGGCCAACGCTTACGCCGTCTGCGATCATTGGTTCTCCTCGGTTCCGACCGAAACGTTTCCCAACCGTTCGTTCGTCCATTCGGGCACGTCGAGCGGACACGTTTATAACGAATGGTCCACAGGCGAGCATAAGTGGGATATCGGCGTCGAAATCAACCACGAGAAGACGATTTTCAATTTGCTTGAAGAGGCGGGGCTGAACTGGGGCATCTACCACGGTGAGAGCCTGCTCGCCAGCTTCGCCTTTCTGCTCAATGAGCAGCTTCATCCGTACGCCAGCCTCAATCGGCAGAAGAACCGCTTCTTTCATATGGACCGGTTCTACGAGGACGCAAAGAACGGGCGATTGCCTTGTTACTCGTTCATTGAGCCGCGTTATTTTGACAGCCTGTTGTATGGGCCGCAGAACGACATGCATCCGTCTTATCTCCCGGTCGCGCTTGACGGCCCGTCGAACCTGCTCAACGGCGAGCGATTGATCTACGATGTTTACGCGGCGCTGCGCGACGGACCCGGCTGGCCTGATACTTTGCTCATCATTACCTTCGACGAACATGGCGGCTGTTACGATCACGTGGCGCCGCCCTCCGCTGCGCCTCCTGACGACGTAGTGATTCCGCCTGGCGCGCCTGGCGGCAGCGGCTTTACTTTCAATCGCCTCGGCGTGCGTGTGCCCGCCGTGATTGTCTCGCCGCTCATAGAGCCCGGCGCAATTTGTCACACGGTTTTCGACCACACCTCAATCATCAAGACAGTCATCAACTGTTTCGGGCTGAAAGACGCACAGGGGAATCCTGCGACGCTGGGCAATCGGGTGAGCGCGGCGATAGATGTCGGCGAAGTGATCACACTCGGTCGGCCGCGCGAGGACGCGCCGAAGATAGAACCGCTTCCGGCGCCGCAGCACGACTCCTTGCTCGAACGTCCGCTTTCCAGGTTGCATAAATTGATCTTGCAGGTGGCTAAACATCACAGGTCTCTGGCTGGTGAGGTGGCGGGCCTGGCGCTGATCGAGACGACGCATCACGCGGTGACGGCGTTGGAGGAAAAGGCGAAAGAATTGATCTCGAAGTTGATACCTTAAAGTCATTTTGGTACACCGGTACAGTACCGCGCGCGTAAGCAAGCGGCTGACTGATCAGTCAACCGCTTGCTTACGCGCGCGGTACTGTGCCGATCTTGCGTGGCTCGATTTATTGAGCTTCAGGCGCCAGCTTTACAACGATTGCCAATGTGGCGACCGAGCAGGCAACCGCCTTCTCGGTCGCGGCAGCGACCACGTGAACCTAGCCCGGCTTTTCAAAGCCGGGACCAGGAACGTATCCGCACTCAGTCGCGGCAGCGACGGTTGAACCTGCTGATCAGCCTCAACATTTCGATTAAAATGCGCGGCGCGCTATTGAACCACCCTCGCCTGCATTGAGTAGCTCGGCGGGATCGATCCTTCTGGGCGCCTCTCGCAACTCCGGAAGAATTGGCGGGAAGTCTTGATCATCGTCAAACAAGAGACCCTCATCAAATGGCGCAGACAAGGCTTTCGGATATATTGGCGATGGAAATCGAAGGCTCCGGTCGGCCGTCCGAAGATCGACTGCCAAGCCGTCGCTTCCAAATCAGTGTCGCCAGATCAATGTGTTAGAATGAAAAATCACTTGATCAGAATGGTCCGGCTTGGGTGCAAATTTGCGTAACCTGACTCGAAAATTTTTGCTGTGGTTCGGCTGCTGCATGGTCGTCAGTCTTTTCTTTTCCACCCGCATCTATTTCAGCCAAACCGGCATGGGTGGGCCTGCTGACTCGTATCTCGGAGCGCTTCGGGGCGCAATGGTGTGGTGGTTTACGTGGGGCGCGCTTTCGCTTGTGATCATTCGAATCGCCCGCTGGATCGCGCCGGGACGGTCTTTGTTACAGCGGTTGTTGCTGCATCTGCCGATAAGCTTTCTGGTCACCGCCGCGTTTTTTTTCGTCGCCGACCTGACGGATGCGCTCGTTCGTGGCAGATCGGCGGCGGGAATCACGAGCGACCCGATGCTCGCTTTTGCGAGTATCAAACAGACGTTGGGCGGAGCGTTTCAGTGGAATTATTTGATCTACTGGCTGATCGCGGGCGGTTGGCTGGCCTGGGATTACAACCGCGAATCGCAGGATCGAAAGCTGCAAGCGGCGCAGCTTGAATTGAAGACGACGCAGCTGGAACAGCGACTGACCGAAGCGCGCTTGCTCAACCTGAAAGCGCAACTTCATCCGCACTTTCTTTTCAATGCGCTCAACACGATCTCAGCCTTCGTCGAAAAAGACCCGCGCGGCGCGCGGCAGATGATCGAACATCTCGGCGACCTGCTGCGCTTTTCGCTCGAACATTCCGAAGACCAGGAAACGACGCTCGCGGCGGAACTGGCAGTGCTGGACCATTACCTGGCGATTCAACGCGTGCGGTTCGAGGACCATTTACAGTTACGGATGGAGATTGCGCCGGACACTTTGCCGGCGCTGGCGCCGAGTTTGATCCTGCAACCCCTGGTTGAAAACGCGATTCGGCATAGCGTCGCGCAGCGGACGACGCCGGTTTGCGTGAGGATTCAGGCCGCCAGAGAGGATGGAAATTTGCGCCTGCAAGTCAGCGATGACGGCGCCGGCTTGCCTGCGGGTTGGCATTGGGATGCGCACGCCGGCGTCGGATTGACCAATACCAAACAGCGGCTCGATCAGCTTTATCCGGCGGCGCATCGATTGACCGTGAGCAATGCTGAAGGCGGCGGCGTCACGGTCGAGATCATTCTGCCGTTTCGCACGAACGGCGCCGAGTCAGAGGAATACGCGCATGGAAAAAATTCGAGCGATCATCGTTGATGATGAAAAACCTGCGCGCCGCCGTTTGCGCGAGCTGTTGGAAAAGCAGCCTGAAATTGCCATTGTGGCGGAGTGCTCGAACGGCGCGGAAGCGGCGCGGCAAATCCGCGCCCTGCAACCTGATCTGTTATTGCTGGATGTTCAAATGCCGGGGCTGGATGGCTTTGGCGTCGTCGATGCAATCGGCGCTGCGCAAATGCCCGCCACCATCTTCGTGACGGCTTATGATCAGTATGCGCTGAAGGCGTTCGAGGTCAGCGCCCTCGATTACCTATTGAAGCCCTTCAGCGATGAACGTTTTGAGCGCAGCCTGGCGCGCGTTTTGTCGTTCGTACGCACGAACCGGCGAGAAGAATTGAGTCATCGGATCCTTTCATTGCTGGATCAAATCCAGCCTAAACAGCCTCAAAATACCAGCGCTCCGCTCGATTGCCTGATGATCAAAGATGGCGGGCGCCTCCTATTTTTGCGCGTGGAAGAAATTGATTGGATCGAAGCCGCAGGCGTCTATGTCCAGGTTCACACCGCGGACAAAACGTGGTTGCATCGTATTTCGCTCAGCGAACTTGAAGCGAAATTAGACGCCAGGCAGTTCTTACGCATTCACCGTTCGACGATCGTCAATTTGCAAAAAGTCAGAGAGCTTCACCCGCATTCACATGGAGACTTTCTGGTAGTGCTACACGACGGCACTGAACTGAAACTCAGCCGCAGTTATCGCCAGAAAGTCGAGGCCAGTCTCGGTCAATCTCTGTAAGCCTGGCGCTATAAGCCCCGCCGTTTCGTGCTGCTCTTTCCGCCATTCGCAACAGCATTGCGCGCCTTGCCACAAAATGATTGCTGGCGATTTCCGCCAGCGTGTCTAATGCGGCCTCACTACCAATTTCAACCTGAGATGAAGAAAGCACGGTTTACCGAGGAGCAATTTGCTAGGATTTAAAATCCTGGAGGTAAAGTTATGGGATTGTTGACGACTCAGCTCAAGCAGATCTTACGGATGCGGCAAATTTCGATGGCGGTCCTGGTATCCCTGGTCGCTGTAGCCGCCTACACATCCGGGCGTTCGACCGCCGACGATCAGAAGAAGGCGGAGGCGATGACGGAGAACAAGCTGGTCGGCACGTGGAAACAGATCAAGGCCAAGTTTCGCGGCAATGAGGTCAAGATCCCCGAGGGGACCACGCAGCTCAAGCACGTCACCCAGACCCATTTCATGTTTGTCGACTTTGACAAAGATGGCAAGTTCATATGGGAACAAACAATTTCATGCCGAAATGACAACATTCGACATCGCCGATAGTAATGTCGAGGGGGTCGAGTTAAAAGTCTATCGCCTCGCGTCTGTCAGTGGCACGGTCATCTTTCAAGGTGTGGTGGATGAACAGTCGCGGGAGAGGCTGATATCCTCAGGTCTGGCGTTTGAAGTCAAGCAGACGTCCAAGAGAGGATACCCAAAATGGTCGAGCGTCACACCGGCATCCGACGGAAGATTTCAAATCACCGGATTGCCACCCGGAAAGCTCATCTTCTATGCAGCGGAATTAAATCTGGTATGGAAGCCAGAACACTATCCCTGGCAGATCTTGAAAGTTGAACGAAATGGAGTGGATGTCTCGAACGGCATCGAGATCGATTACGGACAGGAGATCGGCGGCTTTTACGTCGTCTTTGTGGAAGGGAAGGGAGTCATTGAAGGCCAGGTCCACGTCGCCGGTCCTGCCTTGCCGGAAGATACAGCAATTTCTGTGATAGCAAAACAAGACGACCCGGTGCGCAGCCTGTATGCCAGCCTCCGGGTCAGTTCTGCTGGACGAGCGTGAATTTATTGAGAAAAATTGCGCTCGCTTACCGAAGGCGCACACATCATTTGATCCGCTACGCTGATGGTTACCAGGAGCTGTTGGCGCGGCGAAGTTCGAAGCTGATTCTGATGTCCGAGTTTATTCATGATTGGTTCTCCGAACTCGACGTTGTCTATCTTGGCGTTGCGCCGGGAATCACACCAACAGCAGTCGGGGCGTTGAAGAACGATCTTTAAATATCACTGCCGCGCCAATTCGACCACCGGGGCCGCAATGTATGAAGCATGCCGGCCCGAGCGGAACACCCGCTGGGTCGCGCGCTGAAAGTCCGATTCTTGCGCGAGGAAGATGTTCGGCGTGAATCGTTGGGGGTTGCGGTCGATCACCGGGAACCAGGTGCTCTGCACTTGAACCATGATCCGGTGTCCCTTCAGGAAAACGTGGTCGTTGGCGGGGAATCCGATCTCGTAACGCGTCACCTGGTCCGGCGCGATCGGCTCGGGCCTCTCGAAGCTGTTGCGGTAGCGCCCGCGCAGCACATCGCCCGCGATCATCAGTTGAAAGCCGCTCATCTTCGGATCGGGCTGATACCTCTCCGGATAAACATCAATGAGCTTCACTATCCAATCACTGTCCGTGCCTGTGGTCGAGGCGAAGAGGTTGGCGACTATCTTTCCTGACACGATGACATCATCTTTCAGCGGATCGCTCGACCACGTCAGCACGTCGGGCCGATGATCCACGAAACGCTGATCCTCGACCAGCCAGGTCGGCCATCCCGAACGCACATCAATCGGACGCGGGCGATAGGGCACGGGGTTCGCGGGGTCCGAGATGTAACTATCGAACGCGGGCTCGGAGGTCTCCGGCGGCGGATCGAAGGACAGCTTTCCGTTCGCCTGGAAGTAGAGCCGGCGCGCGACGACGTTGCGTTTTGGCGGCCACGCGTCGTGCCTGACCCACTCATTCGCCCCGGTTCTGAACGTCAAGGCTTCGGGCAAATTGAGGTCGCCCTTTCCCTTCAGGTGATACGCCAGAAAGCGCGCCAGGACCTCCCGCCGGTAGTATGCTGCCGTAGCGCTGCCGAAATCTATGCGGCCCAGCTTCTGTCCGTCGCCTCTCGACCACCCGCCGTGATTCCACGGGCCGATGACGAGGAAGTTTTTGTTCGCCGTATCGCGCCGCTCGAGCAACTCGTAAATTTTCACCGGGCCGTAGAAGTCTTCCTGATCCCACCAGCCGGCGACGTTGAGCGTCGGCGTCGTCACGCGGTTCAGCCACGGCGCGAAGGCTTGCCGTTTCCAGAACGCGTCGTAGTCGGGATGATTCACGAAGTCGTTCCACGTCGGGAGCCGATGCTGGAGGTACTTCGCGTCCGCATTTGAGAGCGGCCCCAGTCCCAGATACCACTCATACGCGTCGAAGCGATCGATTACGGACGAAACGTCCGTGATCTCCTTCGACGACTCCATCATGTAGGCGTACTCGAAACCGTAGCTCAACCGGAATGCGCCGTTGTGATGGAAGTCGTCGCCGATCCACATGTCCGCCGGGGAGGCTTGCTGGACGGCGGCCTGGAGCGCCGGATGCGGATCGAGCATACCCATCACGGTCAGCCATGCGCCGTAGCTTGTGCCCGCCATGCCGACGCGCCCGTTGTTGTTCGGAACGTTTTTGAGCAGCCATTCAATCGTGTCGTAAGCGTCTGTGCTTTCGTCAATGGCCTTCTTGTCTTGCGGGTCGCGCGGCTGCCGGAGCATGCCGAACTGCCCTTCGGACTTGAAACGCCCGCGAATGTCTTGCGTGACGATGATGTAGCCGTCCGCCGTTACCTCCTGGAGCGCAGTCGCGATGCGCTGCGGGTTGAGGGCGCCGGCGCCGTAAGGAGTTCGCAGGAACAGGATCGGAAGTTTTTCAGCGGTTTGAGTCGGCGTGTAGATCTGCGTGTAGAGTCGCACGCCATCGCGCATCGGAACCATCACCTCGGAGCCGGTGAGCGGCGCGGTCGGAGCTTGTTGCGCATTAACGGCCGCGACGACCGCGAGGCAGACCAGCGCAAGTGAGCGCGCCAAAAACGTAATGGCATTGATCATTTATTCTTCGCCCCCTCTCGTTTGTCTTGATCATTCGACACGCGGTCAATCGGCGCCGGGCGCGGCTGGCAGCCGCGCCGGATTCTCCTCAAGCAGTTTCAGGGCATGGACGGCGTCAATAGAACGCTGATGACGCGGACGGGCGCGGATCATTGCGGATAAAACCAAAAAAGGTCAGCTTCAATCCGCTCTATCAGCTTCATCCGCGTTCTATGAACCCGTACACTGATCTGAAAACCTCTCTAGGTTGTCTAAGCATTTGTAATTCGCAATGAGGAAGGCCTCCAAATCGCCGTTAACGAATGATCAGAACGAAATTCGGAGTCCAACCTGCCCTTCGCGTCCCGGCAGCACCTGTGTTGTCGAGCCGAAAGGCTCGGTCGTTATATTTTCACGATTCTGGACAGACCGTGGATTCTGACGGTTCAACAGATTGAAGAACTCGAACAGCAACTGTACCTTGACGCGATCTGCGATGTCGAAACGCTTGGAAAAGCGCATATCGAGATTAACGAATGCCGGCGCGGTAAAGGCATTCCGCCCGGCGGTAAAATCGATGCTGTTGAAATTACCGTTGCCGTCCGGGTCTCTATTGAGCGCGTCGAAACGGCTGAAGTGAAAGCCGCTCTGCGCCCGAAGGATGCCGCCGATCTGAAACTGCCACGGAAGATCCACGAGCCCGTTGACCTGAAAAATATGATCCAGGGCCAGGCTTGACGGGCCTTTGTCCAGATCCGGGCCATTTACAAATGTTCCCGCCTGTGCAACGAAATTGCCGTTTCTGCTTGTGAACGATCCGTTCGCGTTCGTCTGCGGCGTACAGCCGGGATTCGAGGTTGGGCACGGTTCAGTAACGACCGGAGCGACCCCGATGAATTGATCCGTCGGATTCGTAAAGATGCCCAGGGAGTTGTCGGTTGCTTTGGCATAAGTATAATTCGCCCCGAGAAGGAATCGGTTGCTGAGACGTTTAGTAAGGTTCAGAACCAACCCGTCATATTTACCCTCGAAGAACGGCCCGAATGTTCGAATCTCTCCAGTGGTATTCGGAGGGTCAAAGCTGCGGCCGATTCCCGCAACACGAGATCTGAAAGCAAGGTTGCTCAGCCTTACGCCCAGAAGATTGCGTATTTCGCGGTGATAGTAGTCTGCCTCGAACACCATGTCTTTAGTTATCTCACGCTGCGCGCCGATGCTGAAACCGAGCGTATGTGGAGTCCTGAATGTGCTGTCAACAGATGTAGGCTGCGCTTGCGGCGGGATAATTGGGTTATTCAACACTCCGAATTGGCCCCATTCAAAGTATCCTGCCGGTTGGCCGATGGCCGCAGCGGCCTGTGTCAGGTATTGAGCCGGAGTTAGCCCGGTAAGAGCCTGCACATTGCTGATATTAATGATCGCATTGGCCGGTATGGGAGCATGCCCGGGAGCAACCATGTTGTTCAGCCTGTCAACGCCGACTATCGGCCCGCCGCCGATAGGACACCTCACCCCTCCGGCAGCGATCTGGGCATCGGTCAGGCGATTCGAAATGCACGGGCCCGGAAGACCGACGGCGAAGGCCAGCATAGAGATTAAACTGGGCGACCCGTAAAACCCGCGGGGAAAGTACAACGACTGTACAATTCTCCGGTCACTGCCGCCGAACGCGGGGATCTGTTGCACCAATCCCAAACGGAACTGATCATAAAACATGCCGAAGTTCGAACGAATAACAGTTTTTGGCGTAATCGCCCAGGCAACGCCCAGCCGCGGCGAGAAGTTTTTCTGCGCCTCGAACTCGCTATCGTGATCCCAGCGAAGCCCAAGATTGACCGTCAGGTTCTTTCTGATCTTCCAATCGTCCTGCGCATACACCCCGTTGTAATTGTTGCGCAAATGAATTTCGCTGGATTCCGGCGTGGGTCCGCCACCCACCAGAAGCAAAAATACGCCGCTATTTACGGGACCCAGGTTAATGTAGTCATCGATAGTGGCAAAGAGCTGGTTTGTTAAGGTTCGAGAATCCAGTCCGTCAACCTTCGTACGCAGGAACTGCCACCCGAACTTGAAGTCATGAGCGCCAAAACGTTTATTCGTGTTGGCCGCCAATGACGTATATTTCTGGAACAGATTCGAAGGCGTCGTCGAATTACCGAATGTTATCCCCGGAAGATTGCTGAATAGGCCGCACGTCGGAGGGCAGATCTGCTGCGCGGGGAAGGCATTTAGAAGGGTGGTTCCAGTGAACTCCGGGTGGGCAGGCTGCGAATCGGACGGCCTGCCGCGATAAGAACCACGGAGCGTCACTAGCCATGGATTGCCTTGGTCACCTAGCAGCATCGTATCGCCGAACCCTAGCAGCAAATTACGGGCGCTTGTGCTGGTTCGCGTTGTCGGCAGTCCCGCTCCGGTCGGCAGTCCCACTACGGCGCCCCTGGCGTATTCGTTCGTGTAGTTAACTTCCTGGTCTAAGTGGTGTCGCCCAAATTGTTCATCAAGCTTAAAGAAATTCCGAATTGCGCGGTTGCGCTGTGGAATATCGAATGGATTCTCCTGGTTGCGTAGAAGCTGGAGAACGGTCGCTGCTCCGGCCGATGGGCCGAGGTCCGGATACTTGAAATCGATTACCCGATCTTCTGTGATCCGCTCCGATGAGCCGAAAAAGAAAATTTTCTTTTTAATGATCGGCCCGCCGAGCGCGAGGCTGTAGTCGAATCTCCGCAGATGCAGGGGATCCGTCACCGCTGGGTCCAGCGAGTTGACCGAATCGAAAGCTTCGTTGCGGTGAAAAAGCGATGCGACGCCATGATAGGAATTTTCGCCGCTCTTGGTGATCACATTGATCACCGCTCCCGAGGCCTGTCCGAATTCGGCCTTGAACCCTGTCGTCAGCACCTGAAACTCGGCAATCGTCTCTTGATTAAACTGTGCCGCGGCGCCGCCGTTGACGGTATCTTTGTTCGGTTGTCCGTCAATCAAAAAATTGTTATTGCCGCTCCGCTCGCCCAGCACAGGGTTAAGGTTATCGCTGCCGGGATCGGCTTGCCGGTTGATGGCTACTCCGGGCACAAGTTGTATCAGGTCAAGGTAGTCTCGCCCGTTGACTGGCAGCTCCATGATCTGGCGCGGCATGATGGTCGCGCCGGTGGAGGACGCGTTCGGTTCCAGCAAGGGCTGCACTTCTGCGCTCACGTTGACCACTTCTCCGACATTTCCGACTTTCACTTGCACGTCGACCGTCAGGACAAGATTGAGCGTCAACTCGATATTTGCGTTAGTGGTAGCAAAGCCTGCCTTTGAAACCTTCAGTTTGTAGGTCCCCGCGGGTAATGCCGGAAGACGGTAGGACCCTCCGGCGTCGGTCGTGGCGCTGCGCTCAGTCGCAAGCGCCGTCCCGCTCACCTTTACCTCTGCGCCGGCGACCACCGCCCCGTTAGTGTCCGTCACTGTCCCTATTATCGTTGAGGTGGTTGTCTGAGCGGTTGTACTTGAGGACGGAAGGTGGAGGATGAAGAGGGCGCCGAAAAGGACTGTCAGCGATGAACAACGTTTCCTCAGTTTGGCCCAGCCGGTTCCAATCGAGTGATGGTGTGATGTCACACTTATGCGCTTCATTAGTAGCTACCTTCCTTTGGGATGTGGGCGCTGATCGAACAGATACGCCAGTTATTGTTTGATCAGAGCGTGTTGGGAAATCCGGCGCCGCCTGCGCCAATTCCCACACACGCTCTCAGACTTTGCCAACGTCTTTTTTATCCCAGTGTCAGCCAGCTTGAATTACGATTTGCCGGTGATAGGCTCGAAAGTCTCTTTCTTGAATCCTCTTCTTGAAGACTTGCCGCTCATCCTTAATCAGTATGACTTCAATAAGTATGACTTCAGTTCTCGCTTAATGACTGTGGACGGTGTATACACCAGGTGTTGCATAAAATCAATGAAACAACACATGGTGCGCCAATTGATCGCTCCGTGTTAGCGCCGGCGATCGCCGGATTCGTATTCCTTCGCCGGATGTCGTGTGTCACAAATGATTCAGGCGTGAATCTCAGGGTTCCAATGACGGGCTATAAGTCATGATGAACTCCAGAAATTTTGAGACTTCGATCATGTCCTTGCCCATGAATCTGACGCTATGCGAGTCGGTTCGCTCGATGATCGAGAGATAGCTCAAGACTTCTGACGGCCGATAGTTCTTGAAGCGGACGT
>WNFU01000672.1_pt1 | contig 54124 bp, 47 predicted proteins | sample 5400121 | NCBI WGS metagenome assembly WNFU01 (sample SAMN13153360, study PRJNA577476) | soil metagenome | isolation source: 100 cm soil or saprolite under grassland replicate 1 | place: USA:California | collected 2016-06-15 | reverse complement strand
GGGCCCGCGGGTCGAACAGCGCCCCCACCTCACGCACGCTCACGAGCCGGACGTTGCCGCCGAGCTCGACACCCGTCTCCATGGCCAGCAGGCCACCGAAGGCGACGATCGAGCTGGGCGCGACGTTGGCCTGCAGCCAGTCGCTGGCAAGTCGCACCGCCCCGGCTTTCCGTTCATCGAGCGGCGGCCGAGCCTGGACCGCCGCCACGACGACGAACACCGCGCCGCTCGCAACGAACACGATCGTGGCTGCGCTGACGACCGCCCCACTGCGCCGCAACCAGCTGCCAACCCGGTGTTGAGTTGCCGCCCTGATGGCGATCGCGACGACGATTATTAAGCCTACGGCGAGCACCGCGAGCACTGCGAGCTCAATCCGCGGGTTGACCGTCGCGAGCGGGGCGAGGACCACGGCCGCGGCCGTTCCGGCCAATCCGAGGGCGGCCGCTCGGACGAACCCGGGCCGCGTGACAAGGGACTCGAGGAGCCACAGCCAGCCGCCTGCACCGATCGCCAGGAGGACGACCATCTGGGCGACAAGGTGGCGCGGCATGTCGCCCACCGCTGCCACCAGGAGAACGAGCGGCAAGCCGCACAACTGCGCGAGCCACAGTTCGTCGCTGGCGGCGCCGGGCCGGCGAGCGGCGAGCACCCGGCTCGCCAGGTCGATGAGCGCACCGATCCCGCCGATTGCGAGAAGCGGGCGCATCTCGGGTAGCCATGTCTGGCCGTAGTCGGCGAGCTGGCCCGGATCCAGCAGGCCGAGTCCGCGCAGGTTGCGGGCCCGGTCGAAGAAGATGCCGAACGCGATCGCTGACAGGCCGGCCAGGGCCCAAGCGATGGCTCTTCGAGAGGGACGATGCGCGTTGACTCGGCGGCCGAGCAGTGGCGCGGCCCTGGAGGCGGCCCCGGAGAACGAGCGGGCGAGGCGGTTCCAGCCGAAGCCGGCCACGACCGCGACAGTGACTGCGACCGCCAGTGGGACGAGCGTCCAGGCCGGCGTGCCGAGCCGGTAGACGCGGCCGGTCTCCGCCGCGAACAGCAGCCACCACCACGACGTCCCCAGGCTGCCGATCAGGGCCGTCCAGGCGGCCACCCGGGCCAGTCGGCCGGCCGGCACTCCCGAAGCGATGCCGGCCAGGAAGGGCACCGGAACGAACGGCAGCAGCGACTCCTTGATGAGGAAACCGATCGCAAGGAGCATGCCCAAGCCGATCGACCAGCGCGTTGTCCCGGCTTGGATGGCTCGCCGACCCACGACGAGGTAGCCCAGCGTGAGGGCCGCCACGGGCATATCGAGCCCGAGATGCCGCGACAGGTCCAGGAAGTACGGAAAGGCCAGCAGTGAGGCAGCCGTCACCGCGCCGGCCGCGGGATGCATGCGCCAGCCGATCACGCCGCCGAGGAGGAGGACGATGGCGCCGCTGAGAAGGTTGAGGACATGCGCCCAGGCATAGCCGTCGGTCCCGAACCAGGCCTGCGGAGCAGCCATGACGAGCGGCCAGAGCGGCGAATGCGGCCGGAAGAACGTGCCGAAGACGGTGATCGCGCCCTCGCCATGGAGGACATTCAGGCCGATGCCGAGGTACTTGGCCTCATCGGATCCGGGGTATCGGGCAGGCGTGACGGCGAGCACGAGGACGTAGAGGGCCACCGTGCCCGCGACGATCGCCATCGACGCTCGTCGCTCGGCCTGCTGCGCGACGGGTTGCTCGGCGGCCGGTTCGGTCATCCGGTCGAGGCGGGGCACGCGGTCGGACACCGGCCGATGATGCCATGCCCTCGTGCAGTGTTGGCTGCGCCGGGCACGACAAAACGCCCGAAGGAACCACCGGTCCCGTCCGTCTCCCGAGTCGCCAATGCAAGCACCGGCGTCCCGGGTCGGTTCGGATCCAGGGCCCCTTCGAGCAAGACCTACGATACGGGCGTGCCCCTCCCCCGCCTAGGGACTTATCCACGAGTTTCGCGAAAGATGCGCCGATTCCGGGCGCACCGTCCACGGCCCGTCCACAGAGCGAGCAGGGAACCGAAGGCGGGCAAGTGCTGTCTAGGGGTGGGAGGCTGACGAACCATGGCTCAACGTTGGCAATGGCGATTGATCGTGGCGGTGGTGCTCATGGCCGGCGTGTCCGGTTGCGTGGACGCCGGGCGATCGCCGTTGGCGCAGCCGGGCAGCGAGCGAGAGCGCCAGCAGGCGCAGGAGGCCCTCGCTCGCTGGGCGGCCGCGGTCGAGTCTGCCGGCGGCCGGCAGGAGTTCGTCCCGGTCGGCGAGCTGACCGGCCAGATCGGCGATTGGGAAGCCGAGGTCGGCGACAACAACAAGCGGGCGCTGTATGCCGGCATGGTCGAGTCCGGCTGCCAGCTCTCCGGGGAGGCGCCGGCACCGACCGAGGTCCGCTGGGAGGACGGCCGGACGAAGCCGGTGCGCCCAATCTCGGCCCGGCAGGCCCTCGAGGACCTCCGGGCGGCCGGAGATCACAGCTGTCGCGAGTGTGTTCCCTTGCAGGTGACCGCCGCGCGCCTGTCCACGGCCAGCATCCAGACGAGCCGCGGTCCCGCAAGCGCACCGGCTTGGGAGTACACGCTGAAGGGCACGAGCGTGATCGTGACCCGGATCGCCGTAGCCGCAAGTGACGCCATCGTCGTGACGCCCCCGGCCTGGGACCCGAACGACGCGCCGTCCGGCATGCGGATCGAGTCCGCGACCGTGTCGGCCGATGGCAGGCAGCTGACCGTTGGCTTCGTCGGGGCGCCAGAGACTGGCGACAAGCCGTGCGGCGCCGACTATTCGGCCGAAGCCGTCGAATCAGACACGGCCGTGGTCGTCATCGTGATCCCGCATCCGAACGGCTTCCCCGGTGGATGTACGCTCGCGGGCGCGAGCCGGACGGCCACGGCGCGTCTCGGCAACCCGCTCGGCGAGCGCGCCGTGCTCGATGTCACGCAGGGACTCCCGGTACCGGTCGTCCTGACGCCCTGAGGCTCCCCCGATCGGACAGATACGAATCAGGTTCGTGGCCTCCGGGGTTCGGACACCGGTCGTGTCCGCCGGGCAGCGGAATCGCAGGGTGGCGGAGCGTGGACGCCCGGGCCGGCTGTCCCCGGACCCGACAGGTCCGACAGATACGAACCTCGTTCGTCGTTGGCAGGAGAGTCGTGCCATCGACGAACCGGCGTCGTAAATGACCGGGTTTGGGCCATTTTCCGGTCGTGCCTACGAGCCCAGCTCGTATCTGGCAGGGCAATGCTCGCTTAGGGCGTCGGCCTACGAGCCGCATTCGTATCTGACCCGGATGGCGGCTCCGCCCGCGGAATCCCCCGGAATCAAAATGCCCGAAGGAACCGTGGTGTTCGGTTCGGCGCCACTGGTGCAAGCACCTGCGTCGCCAGAGCTCCGATCCTTCGACCCCTTCGGGCAGGACTGACTCTATGGGCGGCGGCCCGTCCGCGCCAACCCGGTTATCCACGACTTTCGAGGTTTCCGTCCGCCGGCCACGCATGTCGTCCACGCCCCGTCCACCGCGGCGCCGTGGCGGCCGGCGCGAGGCTACGCCTCCAACGGCCAGTCGTCGGCGTTCGGCCCGAACTGAGGAATGCCGTTCGGGTCGAGCTCGATGGCCATCTCTCGCGCGCCGGCCAGGTCGGCGACGATCCACCTGCGGTTGGCCAGACGGCGGACGAGACGCGTGCCCGGCCGAACGGCCAGGCTGCCGTCGATCGCCAGGACGGGGATCGTCTCCCCCTCCCCCACCCGCACGGACGCAGACAGCCGGCGGAGCATGACCGCCGTTCCGAGGGGCCGGTCGACGATCTCCAGATCGTGATCGGGACTCCAGGCGAGCGCCACCGGCCGGACGCCGCCACGATGGACGACGTTGCCGTGGATCGACCGCCCATCCGCTTCCGGATGGAGGGTGAGCATCCCCGATTCGGTCGTCAGTTCCAGCCGGGCGGGCCTGCCCGCACGGTCAACCTCGAGGAGCAGCGCGTGCGTGACGCGCCCTTCGAGCATCGTCGTCGCTCGCCAGCGCCGCCCGCGGCCGCCTTCGGCCAGGGACCACAGCAGCTCCGATCCGTCGGCGAGGTGGGCCCGGCCGGCGCGGCGGAGCCATGTCCGGGTCCGATCGGCCACGCCCGCGCTCAGCCGGCCGAGCGGGCGCCGGCGGGCGACTCTCGCAGGGTCTCCGTCCAGCGCTCGGCGACCGCGGTGAGCTCGCCGGCGAGCGCCGGCGCGATGCGGCCCGTGACCCGGACGTCGCGCGCCCGATAGTCGAGATCGACGGTGCCGCGCTCGCGGACGCGAGCGAGCAGCTCGCCCGCGGTGTACGGCACCACGACGTCGAGGTCGACCCACAGCCGGGCGAGCAGGGCCGACAGCTCGGCGCGCAGCGCCTCCAGGCCGTAGCCGGTCCGGGCGCTGACGCTGACCGTCCCGGCCACGACGGGGGCGGGCGTCGAGCCGTCGCCGGCGATGAGAACGACGAGATCCGCCTTGTTGAACACGGCCAGGCGGGGCTTGTCGCCGGCGGACAGCTCGTCGAGGACCGCCTGGACGGTGGCACGGTGCTCCGGGGCATGGGGATCGGCGGCGTCGATGACCTCCAGCAGGACATCTGCCCGGTTGACCTCTTCGAGGGTCGCCCGGAAGGCGTCGACGAGCTGATGGGGCAGCTTGTGGATGAAGCCGACCGTGTCCGTCACGATGACCGTCTGACCGTCGCCCAGCTTCACCTGGCGGCTCGTGGGGTCGACGGTCGCGAACAGCCTGTCCTCGGCCCGGGCGACCTCGCTGCCGACGAGCGCGTTGAGCAGAGTCGACTTGCCGGCATTCGTGTAGCCGACGATCCCGACGGTGGCCCACAGCCGCCGGTCGCGACCGCGAGCCGCCGTCGCCCGCTGCTGGCGGACCTGCTCGACCCGCTCCTTCATCTTCTTGATCCGATCGCGGATGATCCGACGGTCGGTCTCCAGCTGGCTCTCGCCCGGTCCCCGGGTGCCGATCCCGCCACCCGTCCGGCTCAGGTGGGTCCACAGGCGGGTGAGCCGGGGCAGCTGGTATTCGAGCTGGGCCAGCTCGACCTGGAGGCGCCCCTCGTGGGTCTGGGCGTGCTGGGCGAAGATGTCCAGGATGAGCCGGCTGCGGTCGATGACCTTGACCTTCAGAAGCCCCTCCAGGGCCTTCTGCTGGGCCGGGCTGAGCTCGTCGTCGGCGACGAGCACGTCGAAGCCGGTCTCCGAGCGGGCGGCCACCAGCTCCTCTGCCTTGCCCTTGCCGACGTACCAGTTGGGGTCGACGTGGCGGCGGTTCTGCCACTCGGCGCCCACGACCTCGGCGCCGGCGGTCGTCGCCAGGCTGCTCAGCTCGGCGAGCGAATCCTCCGCGCGCCAGCCCGAATCGTCGCCGGTATCGACGGCGACCAGGAACGCCTTCTCGGCAGGCGGCGCGAGGCTGATGAGCGAGTCACGGGGCATGGGCTGAGGATAGCCGACGCCGAACCGCGAGCCGTCCGATCATGAGGATCCTCCAAGGGCGATCGACCTGACGCGCTCCAGGGCGGACGGCAGCGGGTCGCCATTTGTCACGTCCAGCCAGTCGATGCCCGGCTCGGCCCGGAACCAGGTCCGCTGGCGGCGGGCGAACGCAAGATTGCGCCGGGTGTCGAGCTCGATCGCCGCCTCGAGCGTCAGCGCGCCGTCGAGGACCGCCCAGGCCTCGCGGTAGCCGATCGCGCTGAACGCCGGCAGCGCCGGGTCGAATCGCTCGCGGAGCGCCTGGGCCTCGTCGACCAGCCCGGCGTCGAACTGCCCGCGGGCGCGCGCCGCGATCCATTCGCGATGACGGTCAGGGTCCACGTCGAGTCCGATCCAGGTGATCGGCCCGGCGTAGCCCAGGGGCAGGGGTGGCAGGGCGTCGCCGGCTAGCTCGGCAAGCTCGAGCGCACGGGCGACGCGCCGCGGGTTGCGGAGATCCGTCCGCGCGGCGAGCGCTGGCGCGAGGGTCGCCAGGCGGCCGGCACTGGCGCCGATGCCGTCGCGGATGAGCTGTGTCTCGATCCGGGCCCGCGTCTCGGGATCGTGCGGCAGGGCCCGGGTATCCAGGCCGCGACCGACGGCACGCAGGTAGAGCCCCGTCCCGCCGACGAGGATCCCGATGCCTCCGATCGCGGCGATCCGAGCCAGGGCCTCCTCCGCGTGGGCAACGAAGTCGACCACCGAAAACGGTTCGTCCGGCTCGACCAGGTCCAGGCCGTGATGCGGGACGCGCGTCCGATCGTCGGGTGTGACCTTGGCGGTTCCGATGTCCATACCGCGGTACACCTGCCGCGAGTCGGCGGAGATGATCTCGGCCGGGATGCCGTCGTCCCGAATCGCCTCGGCCAGCCGGATCGAGAGTCCGGTCTTGCCCGTCGCCGTGGGCCCGGCCAGGATGACGAGCGGCGGCGCGGGCCTCACGCCGGACGAACCGTCAGCAGCGTTCGCCACGCAACGAGTACGGCCCGGCGTGCTCCACCCGGACGTTGACGAACCGGCCGACGAGCGACCGGTCGCCCTCGAGGTGGACCAGACGATGCTGCCGGGTTCGGCCGGACACGGTCGCGCGCTCCCCCACCAGGTGGGAATCCTCGTGCTCGTGCGATCGGGGCGGGACGACGGCCTCGACCAGGACCTCCACGTCGCGCCCGAGCCAGGCCCGATTGCGCTCGAGGCCGATCTGCTCCTGGACGGCCAGCAGGGTGTTGAGCCGGCGTCGCTTGTCGGCGGCCGGAACGTCGTCGGCCAGGCGCATCGCCGGCGTGCCGGGCCGCGGCGAGTAGGCCGCCGCGAAGACCTGGTCGTAGCCGACCGTTTCGAGCAGCCGCAACGTCGACTCGAACTGGGCCTCGGTCTCGCCACAGAAGCCGACGATGACGTCGGTCGTGATCGAGATCCCGGGGATGGCCTCGCGGATTCGGGCCAGGCGCTCGAGGTAGTGGGCGACGCTGTACTGGCGGCCCATTCGCCGCAGGACGGCATCGTCGCCGGACTGGACGGGCAGATGGAGATGCTCGCAGACCGAAGGACACTCGGCCATCGCGGCGATCAGCCGGTCCGACAAGTCCCACGGATGACTGGTCACGAAGCGGAGGCGCGGGATCATGGGCGCACCGTCGGACAGGCGGACCCCGTCGATGGCCCGGATGAGCTCGGCAAGGTCGGGTCGGGAGCCGAGGTCGAGCCGTCGTCCAGCCCAGCGCTCCGTGGCGATGTGGCCGAAGCGCGGCTCAGCTGGCAGGTCATGGCCGTACGAGTTGACGTTCTGGCCGAGCAGGGTGACTTCGCGATAGCCGGCCGAGGCGAGGCTGCGGGCCTCGGCCAGGATGTCGTCGAACGGCCGGCTCCGCTCGGGGCCGCGGCTGAACGGGACGATGCAATAGGTGCAGGTCTTGTCGCAGCCGTAGACGATGGGCAGCCACGCGCTCGTCGGCGAGGTCCGGGCGACGGCCCCGGCGCTCACCGCCTCGGCCCGGGTGGCGGCCAGGCCATCCGCGACGCCAACGACCGCGGTCCCGACCACGGTGGTTGCGCCGATGGTGCCGGCCGGGAGCGCCCCGATCGGCGCCTGTGCAGACGCGAGCCCCAGCCGATCGACCAGCTCCGGCTCCTCGTCGGGACGGAGGAAGAGGTCCACGGCCGGAAAACGCCGGGCCAGCCCCTTGCGATCGTGTTCGCGGACGGCGCAGCCGGTCAGGACGATGCGCAGCGACGGGTTGGCGGCCTTGAGCCGAACCAGGTGACCCTGTCGGCCGACGACCTTCTGCTCGGCCGCCTCGCGGATCGCGCAGGTGTTGATAACCAAGAGGTCCGCCGCCTCGAGAGCGGGCGCCTCCTGGCAGCCGGCGGCGAGCAGCCGGCCCGCCATCTCCTCCGAGTCGCTCCGGTTCATCTGGCAGCCGAGCGTCCAGACGAAGAAGCGCGGCAGGACGGCGGGCTCGAGCCGGTACTCGACCAGCCGTTCGTCCGCGGGATCCGCCGACTGGAGGGGTTGGTGGCTGGGCGGAGGGGCCAGATCGAGCACCGGCAGCGCTCGGGCGGGCGACCGTTGGATCACGGCGGCACGGCGGCCGGCGACGTCGTCGGCATCCTCGTCGATCCCGTCATCATCGCGGCCAGGGCCTCGCGCACGGCGGCCGCATCCTCGGGCGGTACCCATGTGGCGGCGTGGGCCTCTGCGTACGTCTCCAGGTCGCCATGGTAGTCGCTGCCGCCGCTGGGAACGAGACGCAGCTCGGCGGCGACGGCGGCGACGGCCCGGACCGTCTCGGCATCGAAGCGGCGGTAGTGAACCTCCAGGCCGGCCAACCCGAACCCACGCAGCTCTCGGATCTCCTCGCGACGATCGGCCGCATCCGCCGTGTGAGCGAGGACGGGCAGTCCGCCGGCCGCGCGGATGGCCGCGATCGCGCGGAGTGGCCCCATTCCGACTCGCGGCACGTAGCCCACCTGGCCGTAGCTGATGAGCCGGGCAAATGCGTCGTCGACGGATGTCGCGTGGCCCTTTGCGACAAGCAGCCGGGCGATGGTCGGCCGGCCGAGTGCGGCACGCTCGTCGGGCGGCAGCCGCTCCGCGAGGTCGTCGATCGGGAGGCCCGCCGCCCGCAGGCGGGCCAGCGTCAGCACGTAGCGTTCTCGACGGCGGGCGCGCTGCGCGGCCAGCAGCTCCTCGAACGGCGCGTCCGCGGGATCGACGCCCAGACCGACGATATGGAGCTCGTCCGGCCATCTTCGTCGCGAGCGCGGTCGCGATCCACCCGGCACGCTGTTGATCTCCACGCCGGGTATCAGCTCCAGCCCGGGCGGCAGTCCCACGGCCGCGAGCTCGCGCGCTGCGGCCAGGTTGTCGTGGTCGGTGATCGCGAGCGTGCGCACGCCACAGGCCGCGGCCGCGGCGGCCAGGTCGGCCGGCTCAAGGATCCCGTCCGACCGGGTCGTGTGCGTGTGCAGGTCGACCGGGGACGGCCCCGGCGGAACGACTTGGGTGCCGGATGCGCCGCCGATGCTGTGCCTGCCGGTGCGGGCCACCGGCCTCAGCCCTCCACCATGCGCTGGAGGCGTTCGATGGCGATCGCCCGGCCGGTCGACGGCTCGATGTCGATCTGGGTCGCGTTGAACACGACCGGACCGGACCCCACCTCGAACCTGGTGGGCAGCCCGGTCAGGAAGCGTGGCAGCACGGTGGCCGGATCGAAGCCGATGACGCTCCAGATGGGGCCGGTCATGCCCAGGTCCGACTGGTAGGCGGTGCCCTTCGGCAGGATCCGCTCGTCGCCGGTCACGGTGTGCGTGTGGGTTCCCATGACGGCGCTGACCCGGCCGTCGAGATAGAGGCCCATGGCGTTCTTCTCGGAGGTGATCTCGCAGTGGAAGTCGACGAGCCGCACCGGAGGCAGCTGCTCCGATCCCTCGCCCAGCAGCCGGTCGGCATCCGTGAAGGGATTGTCGAGCGGTTGCATGTAGGTCCGGCCCATGAGGTTGACCACCGCGATGTCGGTGCCATCCAGGCCCTGGTACGTGCCCCAGCCGCGACCCGGCACGTCCGTCGTCCCGTAGTTGAGCGGTCGCAGGATGCGTTCGTTGCTCTCGAGGTACGGGTAGATCTCGCGCTTGTCCCAGATGTGGTTGCCGGACGTGATGACATCCACTCCGGCCGCCAGGAGGGAGTCCGCCGTGGATGCGGTCAGGCCCATGCCGCCGGCGACGTTCTCGCCGTTGGCCGTGACGAAGTCGATGCCACGCTCTTCCCGCAGGGCCGGCAGCTCGCGCTCCACTGCGTGGCGTCCGGGCCGGCCGATGATGTCGCCGATCATGAGCACGCGGCAGGCGCCGGTTGGGCGGGGGGCGTTGCCGTTGGTGGGGTTGCCGAGGGTGATCCGGCCGGCGCCGGAGCCGGCTATTTGGCGTACTCCACGGCCCGCGTCTCGCGGATGACCGTCACCTTGATCTGGCCCGGGTAGGTCAGGGTCTCCTCGATCTTGCGAACGATGTCGCGGGCCAGGCGCATCGAGGCGAGGTCATCGATCTCTTCGGGTCGGACGAGGATTCGCACCTCGCGACCGGCCTGGACCGCGAACGAGCGCTCGACGCCGGTGAAGCTCTCGGCGATCGCCTGGAGGTCTTCGAGCCGCTTCACGTACGTGTCCATCGACTCGCCCCGGGCGCCCGGTCGCGAAGCGCTGATCGCGTCGGCGACCTGGACGATCGGCGCCTCCAGGCAGGCGTACTCGACCTCCTGGTGGTGAGCCGCGATGCCGTTGATGACGCGCATCGGCAGGTTGTGCCGCTGAGCGATCTGGGCGCCGATCGCCGCGTGCGGGCCCTCCACCTCGTGGTCGACCGCCTTGCCGATGTCGTGCAGGAGGCCACCCATCTTGGCGATCTGGACGTCGGCACCGATCTCGGCGGCGATGATCGCCGCGAGCCGGCTCGTCTCGACGGAGTGGTTCAGGACGTTCTGGCCGTAGCTCGTCCGGTACTTGAGCCGGCCGAGCAGCTTGACGATCTCGGGGGGCAGACCGGGCACGCCCGTCTCATAGGCTGCCGTCTCGCCGGCCTGGCGAATGACGAGGTCCACCTCGGCGCGGGCCTTGTTGACGACCTCCTCGATCCGTCCGGGATGGATCCGGCCGTCGCTCACGAGCTTGGTGATCGCCAGGCGGGCCACCTCGCGGCGGACCGGATCGAAGCCCGAGACCACGACCGTCTCCGGCGTGTCGTCGATGATGAGATCGACGCCGGTCGCCTGCTCCAGCGCGCGGATGTTGCGTCCTTCGCGGCCGATGATCCGGCCCTTCATCTCGTCGCTGGGCAGGTGGATGACGCTGACCGTGTGTTCCGCCGTGTGGTCGGCGGCGATCCGCTGCATCGCCGTGACGATGACCTCGCGGGCCTTCTCCTGGGCCTCCTCGCGGGCCTGGCGCTCGATCGCCCGGGCGATCCGGACGGCGTCGTGCTCGGCGTCTTCGCGGACGGCCTCCAGGAGGATCGCCTTGGCGTCGTCGGCGGACAGGCCGCTCACCCGTTCGAGGGCGACCACCTGGTCCTGGTGGGCACGGGCGAGCTCCTCGCGGGCGCGCTCAATCTCTCGCTCCCGCTCGATGAGCTTGCGATCGCGCTGCTCGAGCATGTCGCCTCGCTGGTCGAGCTGCTCGTCGCGCTGGAGGAGCCGACGCTCGAGGGCGGTGAGCTCCGTGCGCTTGGCGCGCGCTTCGTCCTCTGCCTCCCGCTGGAGGCGCAGCTTCTCGTCCTTTGCCTCGAGGATCAGGTCCTTCTGCTGGCTGTAGGCCTTCTCGACGATGAGCGCGGCCTTTTCCTCGGCCTGTTTCATTCGCTGGCTTGCCCGCATGCCGCGCACGACGAATCCGGCGGCAGCGCCGGCGCCGACGGCCAGAATGGCCACGACGACGGCGATGGAGGTGTCCACCATCGTTCCGTTCCTCCCATCCGGCGGGTCCCGCCGGAGGCGTTATTCAGGATTCGAACGGCGCGATCGGGCTCGCGAGTGCTTCCCGACGCTCGGTCGGGGCCCCCCGCGTATATGTCTGCGCGCCGTGTTTGGGTTGTTGGCATCGCCGGAACGGGCTACTGGGTACGCGACCTCTCGGCCGCGGGCCGGCGATGCGTGATCGTCTGCCGCGTAGCCTACGGCCGCCCGGCCGGAGGGTCAACCAAGGCGGGCTCGCGTGGCGGCCAGCGGAGGCAGCGGGTGGCCGTGGAGCGGCAGCGGCCGTGGCCGCGGTGGCGGCCAGCGGCCTGGACATCCCGCATCGATGTGGTCATTACCGGACGACATTCCGGAGGCCTGGCTGCCGGAATCGGCTCCGGCGTGGCCCTTCTCAGCTGTGATATCGATCCGGTCGATGGCGTGCCACGCAGCAGCTGCCTGGAAGGCGCGTTGGGGCCCGACGTGGCGTTCCGTAATGATCAAGCCGATGCGGGAGCGGCGTGGGGGGCGGCCTCGCGTCCGCCGACCCCTATCAGGCGTCTTCCTGGGCGTCGCTCGCGGCGGTGGCCATCGCCCGTGACACGCGTGCCGCCACGTCCGGGTCGAAACCACTCCGGGCCAGGAGGGCGTAGGCACGCTGCCGCCGGACGCGTGGGTCTGTGACACGCGCGAGGCTGCGCGCTCGGCCCGCGAGCAGCCGCTCGGCGGCTCGCTCGTCGGCAGCCACCGCGTCGCCCGAGCCGTCGCTATCCGGCCGACGCTCCGCCAGGACGAGATCGACGATCTCGCGAGCGACGCCCTTCTGCGCCAGCTCCGAGCGGAGCGCGCGCTCACCCCTCGGGCGAGCCCGGTCGCGTGACTCCACCCAGGATCGGGCGAATGCCTCGTCGTCGAGGTAGCCGAGCTCCTCCAGGCGGTCGATGGCGGCCTCGATCAGCGTCTCCGGATAGCCGGCCTGGCCGAGGCGACGGCGTACTTCGCGGACGGACCGTTGACGGGACTCGAGAAACCGGACCGCAGCCGCGAGCACGACCTCGGGGTCGCTCTCGGATGCTCGCCGCTCGCGCCGTTCTGCCGGCGACGGTCGTGCGCCGGGCGGGCGGGCCCCGGGCACGGTGTGCCTATTCCGCCTCTTCGATGCCCTCGACCGGCAGGGCGACCGTCGACATCTTGGCCCGGATCTGACGCTCGATCTCCGTGCTCACCGGCGCATTGTTGCGGAGGAACTCCTTGGATGCCTCCCGGCCCTGGCCCAGGCGCGTTTCGGCGAAGGTGAACCAGGCGCCGGTCTTGGTGACGACGTCCATCGCGACCCCGACGTCAAGGAGGCCGCCTTCGCGGCTGATGCCCTCGCCGTACATCACGTCGAACTCGGCGACCCGGAACGGCGGCGCGACCTTGTTCTTGACGACCTTGACCCGGACCCGGTTGCCGACCGACTCCGTGCCCGTCTTGATCGTCTCCACCCGCCGGATGTCCAGGCGGACGCTGGCGTAGAACTTGAGGGCCCGGCCGCCGGGCGTCGTCTCCGGATTGCCGAACATGACCCCGATCTTTTCGCGGAGCTGGTTGGTGAAGACGAGCGCGGTGTTCGATCGGCTGACCGCCCCGGTCAGCTTGCGCAGGGCCTGGCTCATGAGGCGCGCCTGGATGCCGACGAACGAGTCGCCCATCTCGCCCTCGATCTCGGCCCGCGGCACGAGCGCCGCGACCGAATCGACGACGACACAATCGATGCCGCCTGACCGGATGAGCGTCTCCGTGATCTCGAGCGCCTGCTCGCCGGTGTCCGGCTGGCTGACGAGCAGCTCGTCCACGTTGACCCCGCAGGCACGAGCGTAGCCCGGGTCCAGGGCGTGCTCGACGTCGATGAAGGCGACGACGCCGCCTCGATGCTGGGCCTCGGCCAGGACATGCTGGCAGAGCGTCGTCTTGCCGGACGACTCCGGACCGAAGATCTCCGTGATCCGGCCGCGCGGGATCCCGCCGACGCCGAGGGCGAGGTCCAGCGCGATCGATCCGGTGGGAATCGAGTCGACCGACTGCCGCTCTGCCGACCCGAGCTTCATGATCGAGCCGCGACCGAACTGCTTCTCGATCGACAGGATCGCCGCGTCCACCGCCCGGCCGCGCTCCGCCAGGGCCCGGTCGCCGTTGCGCTCCTCGATTCCGCGCTCTCCGGTTATCGCCATCCTGTCGATCGCTCCTGTCCTGTTCTGGCGGCGGATGCCGTCAGCCACCGTGCCGAGTGGAGGCCACTTGATGCTCCTGGGAACGCCACTGGGAATGCCCTTGCGGGAGTCCGGTGACGGCCGTCCGGCCGAATCAGCCCTCCTCCGCCTCGTCCTGTTCGTGCCGCGGCTTGCGAGGCTTCCTGATCAGCTCGACGTTCTGCGGCGGCTCGAGGAGCGGCTGGAGCTTCTGTTTCGCGGCGCTGTCCTTCGGCTTCTTCTTGGCTTCCCTGGAGGGGCGGTCTCGAGAGCCCATGGTCTGCTCCTCCACGTACCCGACCGGATGCTACGGACAGGGCCTTCACGCCGACTGCACCGCGGCTTCACCGTCCGTCACCCGCCCGGCGCGCAGCCGCAATTCGGGGAGTGTCGCGGGGAAGGTGCCGGCCCGCAGTGCGTCGCGGATCCTGGCCATGAAGTCTAGGGTGAAGGTCAGGTTGTGACAAGTCGCGAGACGGTAGGCGAGCAGCTCCTGCGCCCGGAACAGGTGGGCCAGGTAGGCCCGCGAAAAGCTCCGGCAGGCGATGCACGGACAGTCCGCCTGGACCGGCTCCGGGTCGTCCAGGTGGCGGGCGTTGCGCATGTTCAGGCGGCCGCCGGGGATCCACAGCTGGCCGGTGCGGGCGACCCGCGCGGGCAGGACCGAGTCGAACAGGTCGACGCCCCGATGGACGGCCTCCAGGAGGTCCGCCGGCGAGCCCAGGCCCATGAGGTAGCGAGGCCGCGGGTCGCCTGCGAGGACGTGGATGGCGATGTCGACCGCCGCCTCGCGCTGGGCCGCCGTCTCGTCGCCCGCCAGCCCGCCCAGGCAGATCCCGTCGAACGGCATCGCCGCGATGCGCCGGGTCGAGCCAGCCCGGAGGTCCGGCTCCAGGCCGCCCTGGACGATGCCGAACACCGCCTGATCGGGCCGATCGTGGGCCGCCAGCGAGCGCTCCGCCCAGCGGTGGGTTCGCTCGGTCGCCTCGGCGACCAGCGCTCGCGGCGAGGACGGTGCCACCGGCTGGTCGAAGGCCACCGCCACGTCGGCGCCGAGCGCCTGCTGGACGTCCACCGCGTGCTCCGGGGTGAAGCGATGGATCGAGCCGTCGAGGTGGCTCCGGAACGTGACCCCGTCATCGTCGACCACGCGGAGGTCGCCGAGCGAGACGACCTGGAAGCCGCCCGAGTCGGTCAGGATGGGCCGGTCCCAGGCCATGAACCGGTGAAGGCCGCCCAGCCGGGCGATCCGGTCGTGGCCCGGCCGTAGGTAGAGGTGGTATGTGTTGGCCAGGATGATCGAGGCGCCGACCTCGACGAGGTCGTCCGGATGGAGCGCCTTGACCGTGGCGTTCGTCCCGACCGGCATGAACTGGGGCGTCTCCACCACGCCGTGGGGCAGTGTGAGCCGGGCGAGACGGGCGCGCGTCGAGCCGTCGGCGGGCGGCGAGGTGAGCACCTCGAACCGCGCGGCCCGGCTCTGGAATGTGCTCGTCGTGGACCCCCGGGCCGACGTCATTTCCCGCGCCCGACGATCGATAGCACGATCGTCAGGACGACGCTCACGAGGAGCATCGTGGCCAGCGGGATGACCACGACCAATCCATCGCGCTCGAACCGGATGTCGCCGGGCAGGCGTCCCAGGAACGGGACGCGTGGCGCGATGACCAGCAGCAGGCCCACGGCGGCCAGCAGGAGCCCGACGAGAAGGAGCGAGCGGCCCACCGGCTCGAGATCGTTCACCTAACCCACCTCGCCCGGCCGGTCGGAGCCCGTGCCGGGTTCCCAGAGGCTGGGCATCTCGGCCTCCGGCCGGCGCGGCGGCGGGATCTCGAAGCCCAGGCCGGCCAGGTGCTGGCGGGCGGCCTCCGTCGCGATGCGGCCCTGCGGCGTGCGATCGAGGAAGGCCAGGCGTAAGAGGAACGGCTCGTAGACGTCCTCGATCGTCTCGACCTCCTCCGACAGGACGGCGGCCAGCGCCTGCACCCCGACCGGACCCGACCCGAACTTCTGGACGATTGCCGCCAGCAGCTTGCGATCGGTCGAGTCCAGCCCCTCGTCGTCGATCTCCATGCGGCGCATGGCCTCGTCCGCGATGGCCCGATCCACCCGGCCGGTGCCGTGCACCTCGGCGTGGTCGCGCACCCGCTTGAGGAGCCGGTTGACGATCCGGGGGGTGCCCCTCCCCCGCCGGGCGATCGCCCGCGCGGCTGCCGGCTCGATGGCCACTCCCAGGATGCGCGCCGAGCGGTCGACGATCGCGGCCAGGTCGTCCTCGTCGTAGAAGTCGAGCCGGTACGTTGCCCCGAAGCGGTCGCGCAGCGGACCGCTGATCCGGCCAGCGCGCGTGGTGGCCCCGACCACCGTGAATGCCTTCAGGCTGAGCCGCAGGGACCGCGCGGAAGGGCCCTTCCCGATCATGACGTCGAGCGCGTAATCCTCCATTGCCGGGTAGAGGATCTCCTCCACCGTCCGGCTCAGGCGGTGGATCTCGTCGATGAACAGGACGTCCCGCTCGTCGAGGGCGGTCAGGATCGCGGCAAGATCGCCCGGCCGCTCGATCGCCGGCCCGCTCGTGTAGCGAATGTTGACCCCGAGCTCGCGGGCGATGATCGTCGCCAGCGTCGTCTTGCCCAGGCCGGGCGGCCCATACAGCAGGACGTGATCGGCTGCCTCTCCCCTGCCACGGGCCGCCGCGAGAAGGACCGACAGGTTGGCCTTGACCTCCCGCTGGCCGATGTACTCCTCGAGCGTATGGGGCCGGAGCGACCCCTCGATGGCGAGGTCCGCTTCGTCGAGCAGGTTCGACGCGAGGATCCGCGAGGTGTCGTCCGTCATCTCCGCGAGCATACCATGCGGGCGATCGCTTTCGTACGGATGTTCTACTCGTGGCGACTGGCTGGCGAGCGCCATCTGCGTCGTCATTCCACCGTGAATGGAATTGCGGACGAACCTGCAGCGCTCGATGCGCGGCCCGCCGGTTCGGCACCAGGCCGTGCACATTCATCGCCGATTCGAGTCCCTGCGGAATACGGTGGCCGAACGAGCGGCCCGCTGACTCGGATGGGCGGCCGTCCTGCTACTGGCGGAGCAGCGTTCGGAGCGCAGCCTTGACCCGATCCTCCAGGGTTCCGCCGATCGTCGTGTCGCTGAGGGCGGCCCGTGACGCCTGGCGCGCCTCGGCCGCGGAGTAGCCGAGCGCCTGGAGCGCGCCGATGACCTCGGTCTCGCCGCCGACCGGCGTCCCGCCGGCCACGCTCGCCGCCGTGCCGGCCGCCGCGACCTTCTCCTTGAGCTCGAAGATCACCCGCTCGGCCAGCCGCTTGCCGATCCCCGGGATGCCCGTGAGAACCGCCTGATCCTGCTGGAGGATCGCCAGCTGGAGATCCGGCACCGGCCGGCTGCCGACGATCGCCAGGGCGACCTTGGGCCCGACGCCGGTGACCGTCAGGAGGAGCGTGAAGAAGCCGAGCTCCTCCGGCGACGCGAAGCCGTAGAGCGCCTGCTGGTCCTCGCGTACGACGTGGTACGTGTGGAGCTTGAGGCGGCCGCCCGGCTGTGCCGTGACGATGACGGTCGGCGCCGCGAAGACCCGGTAGCCGATGCCGCCGACCTCGATGACCAGCGAGTCGAGACCGACCGCGCCGACGACGCCGGCGACCGACGCGATCACCTGGGCCGACTCAGGAGGCGCGCTCGCGGGGCGGCGGAGCGGCGCGCCGAACGGGGGCCGGCGCAACGGATCCGCCGGTGGACTTCCCACGCTTCGGCGCCGACGTCGCACCCTGCGGCGCCGACGTCGCACCCTGCGGCGCCGACGTCGCACGCTCCCGCGCCAGCGCCTCGCGCACGGCTCGCTCATAGGGGGTTGTCCCCCGGGCGAGCGGAGCGACGGCGGCTCTGTCCAGGATGCCCGACCTGAGCCGTTCCCCGGCGCGTTCGCTGTTGGCCGCCCAGATCGCGACCGCCAAAGCGTCGGCGGCATCATCCGGGGTCGGGACGCTGGGCATGCCCAGCACGAGGGCGACCATCCGGCCGACCTGCTCCTTGTCGGCCGCACCGTAGCCGGCCACCGCGCTCTTCACCTCGCTGGGGGTCGCCTCACGAGTGGGAACCTCGGCCTGGGCCGCGGCCAGCAGGACGACGCCTCGAGCCTGGCCGACGGCGAAAGCCGTCTGGACGTTGCGGCTGAAGAAGAGCCGTTCCACCGCGACCAGGGCTGGCCGATGCATCTCGAGGAGCTCGGTCATGCAGGCGTGGAGCGTGAGCAGTCGCTCCGGCAGGGACTGGTCGGGGGACGTGACAAGGCAGCCGTGGTCAACCGCACGCAGATTGGCGCCGGTCCGCTCGATCACGCCGTAGCCCATCGACGCGGTGCCGGGGTCGATGCCGAGAACGATCAAGTGACGATCATGTGGCGATCACCAGACGCGGCGGGGCGCTCGTCACCCGGCAACCTCGGCGAAGATCTCCTCGGGAATGTCGAAGTTGGCGGTCACCCGCTGGACGTCGTCCAGGTCCTCGAGCTCCTCCACGAGGCGCAGAGCCTGGCGCGCCCGGGACGGCTCGAGCTCGACCGTCTGCTTGGCGATCATCGCGTTCTCGGCGTGTTCCACCCGGGCGCCCGACGCCTCGAGTGCGTGCCGGACGCGCTCGAGATCGCCCGGCGAGGTGTAGATCTCGAGCGGGTCCGCCTCGGTGTCGACGTCCTCCGCCCCGGCGTCGATCGCCGCCAGGGCGACGTCATCCGGATCGGACCCGGATCGGCTCACGGTGATGAAGCCGCGCGGCTCGAATTGCCAGGCCACCGCCCCCGAGGCGGCCAGCTGGCCGCCGGCCTTGCTGAAGCGGGAGCGGACGTCCGCCGCAGTCCGGTTGCGATTGTCCGTGGCCGCCTCCACGAGGATCGCCACCCCTCCGGGGCCGTACCCCTCGTACACGATCTCCTCGAACTGATCGCTCTCGCTGGCCCCCGTCGCCCGCTCGATCGCCCGCTTGATGTTGTCCGCCGGCATGTTCACGGAGCGGGCCTTCTCGACGGCCAGGCGCAGGCGAAAGTTGCCGTCCGGGTCGCCACCGCCGGCCCGCGCCGCGATGGCGATCTCGCGAGTGACCTTGGTGAACGTGGCGCCCCTCTTGACGTCGTTGGCGCCCTTCTGGCGCTTGATCTGGGACCACTTGGAATGTCCTGACATCGCGGGCGAGTATAGCGGACTATCATGGCCCGACTGCTGCCTGCCCACCGTCCGAGGCCCCTGCCGGACGCTCGAATCCTTCACCAGACGAGGACCGACGAGTCGATGACGACGAAGCCCGTTGACCTGCCCCACCTCCGCAGCGTCGTGCTGGCCGGCCACGCCGGCTCGGGCAAGACGACGCTCGGAGATCAGCTCCTCTTTCGGACCGGCGCCACATCGCGGCTGGGTCGCGTGGACGACGGAACGAGTTTCCTGGATCACGAACCGGAAGAGCAGAAGCGACAGGAATCGTTGAGCCTGGCGGTCGCGACGCTCGATGACGAGGGCACGCGCGTCCAGCTCATCGACACGCCCGGCTACCCGGACTTCGTGGCCGAGGTGGTCGAGGGCTTCGCGGCCGTGGACGGCGCCCTGTTCGTGGTCGAGGCGACCGGCGGGGTCGGCTCGGGTCTGGAGACCGCCGTCTCCCTCGGTCGGACGAGTGGACGAGCGGCCTGCTTCTTCATCAACAAGTGCGACCGCGAGAACGCCGATCCTACGGCCACCCTCGACGCGTTGCGAGCCAGCTTCGGGAACAAGATCGCGCCGCTGCAGATCGCGATCGGATCGGCCGAGTCGTTCACGGGCTACGTGGATCTCGTCCATCGCACGGCGTGGCGCTGGGACGGCAAGGCCGAGGCGCAGGTGCCGGTCCCCCCCGAGCTGGAGGGCGAGGTCGCCGCGCGGCGCGACCAGCTCCTGGAGGCGGCGGCCGAGGCCGACGACGACGTCCTGATGAAGTACCTCGAGGGCGAGGAGATCTCCGACCCTGAGCTCGAGGCATGCCTGCGCAAGGGGGTGAAGGAGTCGATTCTGGCGCCGGTCCTGGTCGGCAGCGCGACCAAGGGCATCGGCCTGCGCGGTCTGCTCGATGCTTTCGTTCGCTACCTGCCCTCCCCCGCCGACGAGGGCCCGACGACCGCCCGGGAGCCCAAGTCGAACGACCCCGTCAGCGTGCCCCCCGACCCGAGCGGGCCACTCCTGGTCCGCGTCTTCAAGACGGCCGCGGACCCGTATGTGGGCAGGCTGACGTACCTGCGGGTCCTGGGCGGGACGCTGCACGCGCAGGGACACGCCTGGAACGCCACTCGCGGCGAGGACGAGCGGATCGGCCAGCTGCTCCTGCTCCACGGCAAGGAGCAGGAGCCGGTCGGCGAGCTCAAGGCCGGTGAGATCGGGGCGGTGGCCAAGCTGGCCGTCACCGAGACCGGCGACACGTTGAGCGCGCGCGACAAGCCGCTCGTCCTGGATCCGCTGGCCTTCCCGACACCCACCCTGTCCGTCGCGATCGAGCCGCAGACCAAGGCCGACCTCGACAAGATGGGCACGGCGCTCAACCGGATGGCCGAGGAGGAGCCGGCCGCCCGGGTGGAGCGAAGCCCGGTCGGCGAGCAGCTCCTGGTGGCGATGGGCGAGGCCCACATCGCGGTGATCGCCGAGCGGCTCAAGCGCAAATTCGGTGCGGCGATCGTCACGCGAACGCCGAAGGTGCCCTACCGCGAGACGATCCGGGGCGAGACCCAGGTCGAGGGCAGGTACAAGAAACAGACCGGTGGCCACGGCATGTTCGGCCACGTCTGGCTGAAGATCGAGCCGAACCCGGGCGGTGGCGTCGAGTTCGCCGAGCATGTCGTGGGTGGCTCGGTGCCCAAGGGGTTCTTCCCCGGCGTCGAGAAGGGCGTCCGGGAGGCCGCCGCCGAGGGCGTCATCGCGGGCTATCCGCTGTCGGACTTCAAGGCGACCCTGTACGACGGCTCCTTCCACACGGTCGACTCCAACGAGCTGTCGTTCAAGATCGCCGCCTCCATGGCGCTCAAGAAGGGCGTCCTGGAGTGCAAGCCGGCCCTCCTCGAGCCGATCATGGCGGTCGAGGTACGGGTCCCCGAGGAATACATGGGCGACGTCAACCGGGACCTCAACACCCGCCGCGGCCGGGTGCTGGGCATGGACTCCGCCGGCGACGGACTCCAGAAGGTCTCAGCCCAGGTGCCCCAGGCGGAGCTGTTCACGTACGCGACCGAGCTGCGTTCGCTCACGCACGGCCGGGGAGTCTTCACGGCCGAGCTGGACCACTACGAGGAGGTCCCCGGGCACATCGCCGACAAGATCATCGGGGCCCATCGCAAGGACGCCGAGGCGGGCGGCCACTAGGGCTCCGCATCCATCGGTTGAGGGCCCGCTTCATAGAGGCCAGATTGCCGGTTGCGCGCACGTCGTCGGCCAACTATTCGCCACGTGGCTCCTGACGCTCGCGCGGGCGGAAATCCGGGTCAGATATTCGTGAGCGGACTCTTGGGCCGTCCCACGGCGGTTGCATGCGGGCCGTCGGCCCACGGCGGGGCCCGATCGAACCCAACCCGTGCGTGACGCACCGGCGATGACCTTCCGGCCTGGGCTCTGCAGGCGGATTCCGCTGGCTACCGACGACCTGAGAGTCGCCAGGCGAATGGCTGGCCACTAATCACAGCGGGTTGCTCTCAACGAGTGCCCGCGGCCATCTCTCGAAGGGCATCCGCGAGATCGATGGAGCCCTCGTACAGGGCCCGGCCGATGATGGCGCCCGCGCAGCCGAGGTCGCGGACGGCGCGAAGATCGTCGAGCGAGGCGATCCCACCGGACGCCAGGATCGCTCCGCGGCCGCGGTCAACCATCGTGGCGAGCAACCGGAGGTCCGGACCGGCCATCTGGCCGTCCCTGGTGATCGCCGTCACGGCGAATTGCTCGATGCCGGCGTCGGCCAGCACGTCGAGCGCATCCAGGGCAGGCCGGCCGGCGGACCCGGCCCGCCAGCCGTCCCCCACCGCCTGGCCGTCGCGCACGTCGAGAGCGCCGACGATGCGATTGGCCCCGTGATCGGCGACCAGTCGCGAGGCGAAAGACGGATCGGACAGGACGGCCGTGCCGACGACGACACGTTCCGCGCCGGCGCTCAGCATGCCGGTGACCGCCTCCGGCGAGCGCAGACCGCCGGCAACCTGGCAACGCACGTCCGCAACCGCAGCCACGATCGCGTGGATGACGGCCTGCTGCCGTGGTTTCCCGCGAGCGCCGTCCAGGTCGACGACGTGGATCCAGCTGGCGCCCGCCGCGGCAAACGCCTGAGCGGTCGCGATCGGATCGTCCCCGTAGACTGTTTCGCGCGCGAAATCGCCCTCCCGGAGCCTGACGACGTTGCCGCCCCGCAGATCGAGTGCCGGCAGGATCTCGAAGGTCATGCTTGACGAGCCTCATGCGCACGCCTTATCGTGTATTAGCATGCTACTACGTTAACAAGGTACGAGGCAGCAGCGGGGCGAGGCGGCGGGATTAGCAAGGCGGCAGGGGTGCAGGAGCGGCCGGGACGAGATGACCATGGCGAGCGACGACAGCTGGCAGACGCAGGAGATGCGCGACCTCTTCGAGGCGATCCTCGGGCTGGACGGGATGAACGAGGCCGCGGCGTTCTTCCGCGACCTGTGCACGCTGGGCGAGCTTCGCGACATGGCCCAGCGGTGGGCCGTCGTCCGGATGCTCGACGCGGGCCTGCATTACGCGCAGATCTCCCAGCGCACGGGTGCCAGCACGGCCACGGTCACCCGAATCGCGTCCTGGCTGCATCACGGCCAGGGCGGCTACCGGGCGGCCCTCGATCGCCTGGCTGCGACCAGCGCCGCCACGACGGCCGGCTCACGGCCGTATCCAACCCGGCCGGAGCGATGAGGGACCGCCTCAGGTTGGCCGTCCCGAACAAGGGCCGGCTGGTCGAGCCGACGCTGGCCCTGCTCCATGATGCCGGCCTGGTGTTCGAGGAGCATGACCGGAGCCTGGTCGCCCGCGTCCAGAACTTCCCGCTGGACATCCTGTTCGTTCGCACGAACGACGTCATCGAGTTCGTTGGCGACGGGGTGGCCGACCTGGGCATCACGGGGCAGGATCTCCTGTCGGAGACGGGCGCCGAGCTCCCGATCGTGCGGCGGCTTGGCTACGGCAGATGCCGCCTGGCCGCCGCGGTGCCCAACGATGCGCCGTTCCAGGCGGTCGAGGACCTGGCCGGCCTGCGTGTCGCGACTGCCCACCCGCAGACGTCGCGCCGGTTCTTCGCCGATCGGCGGATCCCCGTCGACGTCATCTCGATCTCCGGCGCGGTCGAGGTCGCACCACGGCTCGGGCTCGCCGAAGCGATCGTCGATCTCGTGTCCACCGGCTCCACGTTGCAGATGAACGGTCTTCGGGCGATCGGCGACGTCCTGCCATCGGAGGCGATCGTCATCGGCAATCCCGGGGCCGTACGCGATCGGGCGGTGGACCTCGCCGCGATCGACACGATGCTGGCCGCGGTCATCGCCGCGCGCGACAAGAAGTACCTGATGATGAACGCCCCGCACGGCCATCTCGCCGAGCTCGAGGCGCTCCTGCCCGGCCTCGAGAGCCCGTCGGTGATTCCCCTCGCTCACGCCGGCATGATCGCGATCCACTCGGTCGTGGACGCCGACGCCGTGTGGGGACTCCTCCCCCGCCTCAAGGCGGCCGGCGCGTCGGGCATCCTCGTGCTGCCGATCGAGAAGATCGTGCCGTGATGTCCGCAAAGAGCGCGACGACGACTCGGCCGGCCGTCCGCCTCCGACGCCTCGTGCTGGACGAGGCATCCGATCCGGGAGTGGCGGCGGCCCGCGACGCGTTGCTGCGCCGCGGCGCGGTGCCCGACCCGGCGGTGCGCGACGGCGCCCGGCGCATCCTTGCCGAGGTTCGTGCCGGAGGCGACGCCGCGGTCCGGGCGGCCAACGATCGCTTCGGCGGCGGCCTGGCTGGCGGCCGGCTCGTCATCGAGCCCGCCGAGCTCAGGCTGGCCCGCGACCGCCTGCAACCGCGCATTCGAGCCGGTCTCGAGACGATGATCGCGAACGTCCGGCGCTTCGCCGAGACCCAGCGCCCGACGACAACGCGAACGAAGATCGGTTCGGGCATCGAGATCGAACGCCGCTGGATTCCCCTGGAACGCGTTGGCGCCTACGTCCCGGGCGGAGCGGCCGCATATCCCAGCTCGCTCGTTATGTGTGCGGTGCCGGCCCGGGTGGCTGGCGTGGGCGCCCTCGTCGTTGCGTCACCGGCCGGCCCCTCGGGTGCGCTCGACGACGTTCTGGCGGGAACGGCCGGGTTGCTGGAGGTCGACGCTCTCATCGTCGCAGGCGGCGCGCAGGCGATCGGTGCCCTCGCCTTCGGCCTGCCCGAGTCGGGCATCGACGCTGTCGACAAGGTCGTCGGACCCGGCAACGCCTGGACGACGGCCGCCAAGCTCGAGGTCTTCGGCGAAGTCGGCATCGACCTGCCGGCCGGACCATCGGAGGTCATGGTCCTGGCCGACCGGACCGCCGACCCCGCTCTCGTGGCCGCCGACCTGCTCAGCCAGGCCGAGCACGGGCCGGACTCGCCGGCGATTCTGGTCACTCCCGACGCCGAGCTTGCCGAGGCGGTGGAGGCGGCGATCGCGAGCCAGCTCGACATGGCCGCCCGCCGGTCGATCCTCGAACGGAGCCTGGCCGCCTGCGGGCTCGTCGTCCTGGCCCACGACCGAGCTGCCGCGATCGCCTTCGCCAACGCCTACGCCGCCGAGCACCTGACCGTCGTCATGGCCGACGCCGAGGAGGCGGTCGCCGCGATCCGCAACGCCGGCTCGCTGTTCGTGGGGCCGTACGCGCCGGAGAGCGCCGGCGATTACGCCTCCGGCGCCAACCACGTCCTGCCCACGGGTGGGCTCGCCCGCAGCTTCGGCGCCCTGAGCGTGGAGGCGTTCGGCAAGTTCATCCAGGTCCAGCGCATCGACCGGACGGGCCTGGCCTCGATCCGTGAGGCCGTCGGCGCCGTCGCCTCCGCGGAGGGCCTCGACGCCCACCGGGAGGCGGTCGAGATCCGGTTCCGTGACCGCAACGTCACGGAACGGGACGGCACAGAATCGTGAGCCCGACGCCCGTGACGATGGCTTCCCCGGTTGGGCCTGCCACCTACAGCTGGGAGGCAACGAACGAGGAGGTGGCGGCGCGCTACGGCGTGCCCATCGAGCGGATCGCCCGCTTCGACCTCAACACCTCGCCCGATGCGCCCGAGCTGGCCGATCGGATCGTCAGGGCCGGCCGCTTCGAGACCAGCCTGTCCGAGTACCCGCCATCCGACTACCGCCGGCTGGTGGACGCCGCCGCTCGCCGTTTCGGGGTCGAGCCGGACGAGATCGTGGTGGGTGCCGGCGCCGACGAGATCCTCGACCTCGTCGGAAAGGCCTTCCTGCCCGCCGGCGGGGCGGCCGTCGTCCCGGAGCCGACCTACGCGATGTATCGCGTCGTCACCGAGCAACGAGCCGCGCGCGTGGTCAGCGCCCCGCGGCTCGGCCCGGAGGCGGCCTACGCGATGGACGCCGCCGCGGTTCGCGCCGGGGCTCGCGAGGCGTCGGTCGTCTGGCTGTGCAGCCCGAACAACCCGACCGGCCTGGCGGAGCCGCCCGGCGTCGTGGAGTCGCTGCTCCACGAGCTCGACGCGGATGCACAGGCAGATGGCCGCCCGGCGCCGGTCGTCGTCCTCGACGAGGCGTACGCCGAGCTGGCCCGCGCCACCCTGCTCGACCTTCGCAAGGCGTACCCCCGGCTGGTCGTCGTCCGGACCGCCAGCAAGGCCTATGGGCTGGCCGGCCTGCGCGTCGGGTTCGGCATCGCCCACCCCGCCACCATCGCGGAGATCGCGCCGTACCGCCCGCCGGGCTCCGTATCCACCGTTTCCGTGACGGTCGTGGCGGCCGCCCTGGAAGAGGACGGCTGGCTGCCCGAGCGAGTCGCCGCGATTCACGCCGAGCGGGAGCGCCTGGCGGCTGGCCTCCGACAGGCGGGCTGGGCACCCGGACCGAGCGTCACGAACTTCCTGCTCGTGCCGTTCGGGACCCCGGCGCGGGCGCGGGCGGTCGCCGAGATGCTCCTGCGGCAAGGAATGGTGCCCCGGACGTTCGGGGCGAGCCATCCGCTGGCCGATCACCTGCGCCTGACCGTCCGATCGCCCCGGGAGGATGACCGGTTGATCGAGGCGGCGGCGGCGTGGGTATGGGAGGAGCCTCGATGACCGAGTTGGCCGGCCTGGAGATCGTGGAGCGCGGCGCCCGTTCGGTGGCGGTGGCGCGGCGGACGAAGGAGACCTCGGTCACCGTCCGACTCGACCTGGATGGCGAAGGTCGCGCCGACGTGACCACCGGGATCGGCTTCTACGACCACCTGCTGTCGTCACTCGCCGTGCACGGCCTGATCGACCTCGAGGTGCGGGCGGCGGGCGACCTCCAGGTCGACGAGCACCATACCGTCGAGGACGTCGCCCTCGTCATCGGCGCGGCGTTCGGGACCGTGCTCGGGGATCGGTCCGGTATCGTCCGGTTCGGCGAGGCGTCGGTCCCGATGGACGAATCGCTGGCGACCGCGGTCGTCGACGTCGGTGGCCGGCCGTACGCGATGGTCGACCTGCCGTTCCGCGGCGAGCGGGCGGGTGCTCTGCCGCTGCAGCTGGTCGAGCACGCGCTCGAGGCCTTCGCGCGATCTGCCGGGGTCACCCTCCACATCCGGGGCGCCGGGCGCAACGACCACCACCTGGCGGAGGCCGCCTTCAAGGCGCTCGCTCGCGCCCTGCGCTCGGCGTGTGCGCCGGACCCGCGACGGGCCGGGTCGTTCGCCTCCACGAAGGGCGTCCTCGGATGATTCGGGTGGCCGTGGTGGACTACGGCGCCGGCAACCTCGTGAGCATCGGCCAGGGACTCGATGCCGTCGACGCATCGGTCACGCTGGCCTCCTCCGCCGCGGGGTTGGGCGAGGCCGACGCGCTGGTCGTGCCCGGCGTCGGCGCCGCAGCGCCGGCGATGGATCGCCTTCGGTCGCAGGGGCTCGTCGAGCCGATTCGTGGCTGGATCCGTGACGGACGGCCATACCTGGGCATCTGCCTGGGCCTGCAGCTCCTGTTCGAAGGCAGCGATGAGGATGGTGCCGAGACCCTCGGCGTCGTGCCCGGACGGACCGTCCTCCTCGAGGATGCGCCGACGTTGCCCCACATCGGCTGGAACCAGGTCACACGGCGCCGGCCGCACCCGCTGTTCGATGGCATCCCCGATGGAGCCGACTTCTACTTCGTGCACTCGTACGCCGGCCGGCTGGACGGACCAGATGTCGATGAGCTCACTCTGGCCGAGACCGTCCACGGCCGGCCGTTCCTGAGCGCGCTGGCCCGCGGGCCGTTGCTGGGCGTGCAGTTCCACCCCGAACGGAGCGGGCCCGCAGGCCTGCAGCTCCTGGCCAACTTCGTTCGCCTCGCCGCACTGCGCGTGGGGCCGGCCGAGACCGTCGCCGGGCGGTCCGCCTGATGCTCCGGTTGCGCGTCATCCCCTGCCTGGACGTCGCCGACGGCCGGGTCGTCAAGGGGACGCGCTTCGTCGACCTCGTGGACGAAGGCGATCCAGCCGAGCTTGCCGAACGCTATGCGGCCGAGGGCGCGGACGAGATCTGCTTCCTGGACATCTCGGCCGCGCCGAAGGGCCGGGGCATGTTGCTCGACGCCGTGGAGCGGACGGCGCGCCGCGCGTTCATCCCCTTGACGGTGGGCGGCGGCGTGCGGTCGGTTGACGAGATGCGGGCGGCCCTTCGAGCCGGGGCGGACAAGGTCTCCCTCAACACCGCGGCCGTGACGGATCCCGACCTCGTCAGACGCTGCGCGATCAGGTTCGGGCGTCAGGCCGTCGTGGTGGCGATCGATGCCCGACGCCGGCCAACCCCGGCCGGCGACGGATCTCCGGGCTGGGACGTCTTCGTCCGGGGTGGGCGCGAGCCGACCGGCCTGGAGGCCGTGGCATGGGCGGAGCGCGCGGTCGAGCTCGGCGCAGGTGAGCTGCTCGTCACCTCGATCGACCGGGACGGCACGCAGTCCGGCTTCGACACTGCGCTGCTGCGGGCGATCAGCGACCGCGTCCAGGTTCCGGTCATCGCGTCCGGCGGCGCAGCCGGCCCGGCGGACTTCGTCGCGGCCGTGGTGGAGGGCGGCGCCGACGCGGTGCTGGCGGCGTCCGTCTTCCATCGGCGAATCCACTCGATCGGCGCCGTGAAGGCGGCAATGGCGGCCGCCGGGCTGCCCGTGCGACTCGGTGAGCCCGTCGTAGCGTGACCGGAGGGCTTCTCGACCCGGCGAATGTTCGATGGGGCGCGGATGGGCTCGCTCCGGCGATCGCCCAGGACGCCGGCGACGGGCGTGTTCTCATGCTCGGATACATGGACCGGGAGGCGCTGACGGCGACGCTGGAGACCGGCGAGGTCCACTTCCACTCGCGCTCCCGCGGCCGGCTGTGGCGCAAGGGCGAGACGAGCGGCAACACCCTCCGATTGCGGGGCCTGGCGCTCGACTGCGACGGCGACGCGCTCCTGCTCGAGGTCGAGCCACAGGGCCCGACGTGCCACCGGGGAACGCGGAGCTGCTTCGACCCGGCGAACGAGGAGCCAGCCGCGGCGGGGGCGGTGGGTCCGGCGCCTCAAGGTTTCGCCTGGCTCGAGACGGTGTGGGCGACGATCGTCGACCGTGCCGCCATCCGCCCGCCGGGCTCGTACACGGCCCGCCTCCTCGAGGGCGGCGTGAACGCCGCCGGGCGGAAGGTCGTCGAGGAGGCGACCGAGCTGCTCCTTGCCGCCAAGGACGACGCTGCCGCCGAGGTGGCGGGCGCCGACCGTTCCGCCGACCGTTCCGCCGGCCGTGTGGCCCTGGCCGCCGAGGCGGCAGATCTCCTGTACCACACGCTCGTCCTGCTGGCCGAGCGCGACGTGACCCCGGCCGAGGTCGTCGCCGTCCTCCGCAGCCGCCACGCCGAGTAGGGACAAATACGACTGCGGTTCGTGGCGCGCGACCGATTCACGGACAGATACGAGCGGCATTCGTAAGCGGGTAACGGATTGGCGGAATGCCTGACAGGTACGAACCCGGCTCGTGGTTGGCAGGAACTTCCCGCCGTTCACGAATGGCCGTCGTAATTGACGGTCCGTGGCCGTGATGCGCCTCGACTCACGGCACGAACGGGCACGCGGCTCGTAATCAAGGTGTCCGGGACGACCCTGGCTACGAACCTGGCTCGTATCTGTCCGGCGCGGCCTGGGCTCACGCTCGGCGGATGCGGGCGACCTTGAGACGCTTGCGTCCGGCGCGCAGGAGCAGCCAGCGGCCGCCGATCGGCTCGCCGACCGGCTCGTCCGGCGCGGACACCCGGACGTCGTTGATGGAGAACCCGCCCTGGCTGATCGCCCGGCGCGCCTCGCCGTTGGAGGCGAACAGGCCGCACGCGACGGCAACCCGCAGCGCGCCGCCGGCCACGTCGGCCGGATCCAGCTCGCAGTGGTCGAGGACCTCGTACATGTCGGCCAGGAGGGCCGGGTCGCGGACTGGCTCGCCCCCGAAGGCCGCCCGCGAGAGCGTGACCGCACGCTCGGCGGCGGCCGGCCCGTGGACCTGGGTGGTCAGGTCCAGGGCGAGGAGCCGCTGTGCCGCCCGTTCCTCCGGGCGCGCCGCCTGGTCTGCCTCCACCCGTTCGATTTCCTCCCGCGAGAGCAGGGTGAACCAGCGCAGGTAGACCGCCATGTCTTTGTCGTCGGCGTTGAGCCAGTACTGGTAGAACTCGAAGGGCGAGGTCCGGGTCGAGTCGAGCCAGACCGACGTCCCTTCGGCGGTCTTCCCGAACTTCGCGCCGCTCGGCGAGAGGAGGAGCGGGTAGGCCAGGCCGTGGGCGAGCTCGTCATCGGCGCCGCCCTCCGCCTTGACCTCGCTCCGGCGGATGAGCTCCAGGCCGGCAGTGATGTTGCCCCACTGGTCGGCGCCGCCCATCTGCAGCTCCACGCCGTGGGCCCGATAGAGGTGCCGGTAGTCGGTGGCCTGGAGGAGCATGTAGCTGAACTCGGTGTACGACAGGCCGCGCTCCAGCCGCGTCTGGACGGAATCCTTGGCCAGCATGTACGGGACCGTGAAGTGCTTGCCGACGTCGCGCAGGAACTCCAGCACGCCTATGTCGCCGAGCCAGTCCAGGTTGTTCACGAGCAGGGCGCCGCCCGAGCCCGCAGAGAAGTCGAGGAACCGCTCGAGCTGGCCGCGGATGGCGGCCACGTTGGCGGCGATCGTGTCCCGATCCAGCAGGTTGCGCTCGGCCGACACGCCCGACGGGTCGCCGATCATGCCGGTCGCCCCGCCCACCAGCGCCACGGGCCGGCAGCCGTGGCGCTGGAGCTGGATCAGGCCGAAGATCGGCACCAGGTTACCGGCATGGAGCGAGGGACCAGACGGGTCGAAGCCGTTGTAACCCGCGATCGGACGACCGGTCGCGAGCCGGTCCGGCAGGCCGGGCGTGTGGGCATGAATCATGCCTCGCCAGGTGAGGTCGTGAAGAAGGCTGGCCGGACTCCGCGCTGGCTCGGCCGTCACAGGCAGCCGCCACCGGCCGTCTGGATCGGGGTTACGAATGGCTCACAGGACATCACCAGGACCTATGCTATCGTCCGTCGCGGCATGAATACCAGCCTCGCACGGCGCCAGCGCCACCGGCGAAACGGCAATGGCAGACGCGCCGGCGGCGGGTCTGCCCGCACGGTTGCGATCGTCTTCCCCCTCTTCCTTTTCTCGACGTTCCTGCTCATGGGGGTCGTGGGCTTCGCCGCCGCTGTGAGTGCCTACGGCTTCTACAGCCAGGGCCTGCCCGACCCGAAGACCACCTTCGCCAAGCTCGGCTTCGACGAGCAGACCGTCGTCTATGACCGGACGGGCAAGGTGGAGCTGGCCCGCTTCGGCCAGACCCAACGGCAGGTCATCGACAAGTTCGAGCAGCTCGGACCCATCCTGGTCGACGCCACGACCTCCATCGAGGACAAGACGTTCTGGGACAACGCCGGCTTCGACCCGCTGGGCATCGTCTCCGCGGCGGTGGACACGGCCCGTGGCCAGGAGCGCGGCGCCTCCACGATCACGCAGCAGCTCGTCCGCGCCCGCCTCCTGCCGGAGAGCGCCTTCACCGGCACGAAGTACGAGCGCAAGGTCAAGGAGATCATCCAGTCGATCCGGCTGACCCAGGAGTTCAGCGGGCTGGAGGGCAAGCAGAAGATCCTCGTCGCCTACCTCAACCAGAACTACTACGGCGACCAGAGCTACGGGGTCGCCGCGGCCGCCAACGACTACTTCGGCGTCAGCGACCTGCACAAGCTGACGGTCGCCCAGGCGGCCATCCTGGCGGCCATCCCCCAGTCGCCGACCGCATTCGACCTCCGCAAGAATGCCGAGGAACAGACCTCCCCGGACGGCAAGCGGACGATGCTCGTGGTGCCCGCCGACAGCCCGATCGTCCTGCGCCGGAATCTCGTGCTCGATCGGATGCTGATCAACCGGGTCCTGACCCGGCCGGACACGACCACCCCGGTCACCGACGCGCAGATCCTGGCCGCCAAGAACGAGCCGGTGATCGTGGCCCCCGACGCCAACTCCGACTGGCGCGCCCCGCACTTCGTGTGGCAGGTGCGCCACGAGCTGGGCACGATCCTGTGCGGCGCCGAAAATGCCGACCACTGCGAGAAGATCGACACGGTCGGCTACCAGGTGACGACCACCCTCGACTGGAAGATGCAGCAGATGGCCGAGCGCTGGGTGAAGGGCGCCGCCATCGCACCCAACCGCGCGAACCCGTCCGCCTACCTCAAGGCCAACAAGATCCCCAACCAGGCCTGGATTCGCGACCTCGTCGGTCGGGGCGTCTACAACGGCGCGCTGGCCGCCATGGACTATCGGACCGGGCAGGTCTATGCCTACGTCGGCAGCGGTGGCTACTACGAGAAGGCCCGGGGCAAGAAGTTCCAGCCCCAGTTCGACGCCCTGTCCGACGGGTGGCGGCAGCCCGGATCGGCCTTCAAGCCGATCAACTACATCACCGGCCTCAACGACAAGTCGACGACGGCCGCCACGATGTACATGGACGTCGTCACCGACTTCGGCGGTGGGTACACCCCGGTCGACGCGGATCGGGCCGAACGCGGACCGGTCCGGATGCGCCAGGCGCTGCAGCTGTCGCTCAACATCCCGGCCGTCAAGAACGCGGCGACGGTCGGCCCGGATCGCGTCTTCGCCCAGGCCCAGAAGATGGGCATCGAGTGGCAGTCCAAGACCAACCCGGGCGGGGTGACGATCGGCATCGGCACGCTGGAGCTGCACTACGCGGACCTGCTCAGCGCCTATGGCGCGATCGCCAACAACGGGGTGCTCATGCCGCGCACGTTCATCCAGGTCGTGCGCGACAGCAACGGCCAGCAGGTCTGGCCGGAGAAGGGCGCCGCGCCGGTCAAGGGCAAGCAGGTCGTCAGTGCGCAGGCCGCCTACATCATGACCGACATCCTCGCCTCGAACACGAACCCCTCGCAGAACCCGTTCTGGTCGCGTCGGGCGATCTACGACGGCGGCGTCCGCCGGCCGGCGACCCTCAAGACCGGTACGACGAACAACGAGATCGACCTGGCCGCCTTCGGCTACCTCGGGCCGCCGAAGGATCCCAAGGCCCCGGCCCTCGTCGTGGGCGCCTGGATGGGCAACAGCGACAACAGCATCCCGCCCCGCGGCACGGTCGCCCTGGAGACGGCGGCGAGCATGTGGCAAGCGTTCCTGACCCAGGCCAGCCACGGCATGCCAATGGCCGATTTCAAGCGCCCATCGGGAGTCGTCGACGCGACCGTCGACGCCTTCACTGGCATGAAGCCCGGACCGTTCAGCAAGCGCACAGTCAAGGAGCACTTCATCCAGGGCACGACGCCGACAGATGTCGACAACACGAAGGTCGCCAAGGACATCGACAAGGCGTCCGGCAAGCTGTGGGCAGAAGGCTGCACCGGGCCCAGGATCTCGAAGGGCTTTCTCGACTTCTCGAAGGTCGAGCCGGCATTTCCCAAGTGGCAGAAGTACACCAAGGGCTGGGCCGCTCGAGCAGCCAAGGGCTCCGGGGTCAGTGGCGGACCCGAGGGAACCCGGACTGCCTACTTCGGGTTCGGGAGCAACCTGCCATTCGGGGCCAGCTGGGGCGCGCCGTTCCCGCCCACGAAGACGTGCACGCCCCCGCCGCCCTCGCCGTCGCCGACTCAGTGCAATCCGGTGTTCGGCTGCCCGAGCCCGTCCGGATTGCCGGAGCCGTCGAGCTCGCCCAAGTCGAAGCCCCGGCTGATGCTGCTCTCCGAGCGGCTTGCCGGCCGGCCCAGGCGGCGCCGGCCCATGCGGCGCCGGCTCAGTAGCCGCGGCGTCAGAGGGCGATGATCGTCGCGCCGTCGCCGCCCTCGCCCCGCTGGCCCGCCCGGACCTCACGAACGAGGGGGTGGCTCGCCGCTTCGGCGCGGACCGCGTCGCGCAGGGCCCCGGTTCCCGAGCCGTGGATGATCGTGACGCGATCCAGGCCGGCCAGCGCGGCGTCGTCGAGGTAGCGCCCGAGCGCGTCCAGCGCCTCCTCGACGCGCGCGCCGCGCAGGTCCAGTGAGGCGGCCACCGAGCGGGCCCGGTCGAGTCGCAGTCGCGCCAGGCCGGCGTCGCCATCCCGGGCCGCTTGCCTCGCGACCGCATCGCCGATCGTGCTCCCGCCGACCGCCTCGCGACCGTCGGGGTCCCGGCCGGCGGGTGCCAGCGCCGGCTCCAGGTCCGGAACGTCCACGGTGACGCGCACGCCGCCGGCCTCGAGCGTCGCCCGGCGGCCGCCTCGCTCGAGGGCCGTGATCCGGCCCTCCCAGCCACCGCTCCGGCTGCGTGCCCGCTCGCCCAGTCGCCAGACGTGGGGCTCGGTGACCGGCGGCGGTGGCTGGGCCGGCGCGGCTGGAAGCCGCTCCAGGCGGTCGTCCAATCGGCCGGCCGCCTCGTCGATCGAGCGCGTGGTGACCGTCTCGCGTTCGAGCGTCCGGCGGACGGCGGTCACCTCGTCGCGCACGCCGTCGACGAGTCGCGCCGCTGCCTCGCGCGCCTCGCGGACGGCCGCCTCCCGTTCCTGGTGGGCGCGGTTGCGCTCATCCTGGGCCGCGCGCAGCGCCTCCGTCGCGCGAGCCTCCGCCGCCCTCGCCCGCTCGAGCGCATCGCTCGTCTCGCCCTCCGCCGCCTTGATGGCGGCGAGCGTCGCCTCGAACGTGCGCTGTGACTCGGTCAGTCGCGACCGGGCGTCGGTCACGATCGGCTCCGGCAGGCCCAGCCGTTCCGCGATTGCGAACGCCTGGCTGCCGCCGGGCAGGCCGATCGTCAGGCGGTACGTCGGCGAGAGCGTGTCCAGGTCGAACTCGACCGACGCGTTGCGCGCCGCCGGGGTCGTGTGAGCGTAGGCCTTGAGCTCGGCGTAGTGAGTCGTGGCCGCCACGAGCGCCCCGGCCCGGATGAAGTGGTCCAGGAGCGCCTGGGCGAGCGCCGAGCCTTCGGTCGGGTCCGTCCCGGCTCCCAGCTCGTCGAGCAGGACGAGGCTGTCGGGCCCCGCCGCCTCCACGATTGCCGTGATCCGGCGGAGGTGGCCGCTGAAGGTCGACAGGCTCTGGGCGATCGACTGCTCGTCGCCGATGTCGGCGAACACGTCACGGAACACCGGCAGGCGGCTGCCCGTGGCCGCCGGCACGTGGAGGCCGGCCTGGTGCATGAGCGCCAGCAGGCCCAGCGTCCGCAGCGTGACGGTCTTGCCGCCCGTGTTCGGTCCGGTGACGACGAGCGCCGTGTAGCCATCGCCCAGGCGGGCGTCGATCGGGACGACGTGACCGGTCAGGCCCGGATGGCGGGCGCTCAGCAGGACGATCTCGGGCCGTTCGGCCGTTTCGGCCCGGGTCGCGTCCATCTCGCCGGCGAGCTGCGCCTTCGCGCTCCAGAAGTCGAACCGGGCCAGGGCGGACAACGTCTCGCGCAGGCGCGGTGCGTTGGTGGCGACGAGCACGGACAGCTCGTCGAGGATCCGCTCGATCTCGGCCTGCTCGGCGAGCTGCGCCTCGCGCCAGGCGTTACCCAGCTCGACGACCACGAGCGGCTCCACGAACAGGGTCTGGCCGCTGCCCGACGCGTCATGGACGATGCCCTTGACACGGCCGCGTGCCTCGGCCTTGACGGGAACCACGTAGCGGCCATTGCGGAGCGTGACGATGGGCTCCTGGAGGGCGCCTCCGAGCTCGGATCCGACGAGCGCGTCGAGCCGCCGGCGGAGCCGGTCGTAGGCGACGCGGACCGCCGCTCGCAGGCCGCCCAGACGCGGCGATGCCGTGTCCAGCAGCTCACCGGCCGGGTCGAAGCTTCGGGCCAGCGTGCTCCGCAGCGCCGGCAGCCCATGCAGCTCGCTGCCCAGCTGCCGCAGGAGCGCCCGGCGTTCGTCGGCGAGCGCAGTGGCCAGGCGCGCGGCGGCGTCGAGGGTCTCGGCGATCTCCAGGAACTGGGCCGGGTCCAGCCGGCCTCCGCGAGCGGCCCGGTCGACAGCCGGCCCGATGTCGTGCGCGGCTCCGATGCCGACGCCGGGGCGTTCCACGAGGAGCGCTCGCGCCTGATCGGTCTCGTCCAGGCCCCGGGCGACGAGCACCGGATCGGATGACGGCACGAGCGCCTCGGCCAGCCGCCGGCTGGGCGGGAAGGCGGTGGACTCGGCGAGCCGCTCGCGAACGAGCGGGAACTCGAGCAGGGCGATCGAGCGAGGATCCATCGTCGAGCGGCCGGTCAGGGCTGCGGCGCGTCCGGCCCGCGTGGACCGGGCGTCACGGCCTGCTCGCCCGGGACGAAGTAGCGCCAGGCTCGGCTGACCCAGGGCTCGCCGGCATAGCCGATGCCGATCCGCGGTGAGGTCGCCGCAGCAGGCAGGGGCTCGCCGAGCGGCGCGGTCTCCAGGCGCAGCGGCGATGCCGGGTCGCACAGGTCCATCCCGGTAAGCGTCCGATCGACCGAGAAGGCGGCCGCCACCAGGCCCGGTCCGGACGCCAGGCGGGCCGTCGGGAGGCCGGCGATCCGGTCCCGTGCCCGCCGCACGGCCGGCGGTCCCGTCAGCGGATCGCCCGCGTCGCGCGTTGCCTGCCGCCGGCCAAGCTCGTGGGCGAGCCGAGCTCGGCGCATCGCCCCTTCGCCGGACAGCGGAGCAACGGCCCTGATGAGGATCGCGGCCGGTCGTCCATCCGGCTCGGTCACGACGTTGAGGCAGGCGTACATCCCGTAGACAAGGTACACGTAGGCGATCCCCGGTGGCCCGAACATCACCCGGTTCCGGGCGGTGGGCCCGAACCGGGCGTGGGAGGCCCGATCGTCCCGGCCGATGTACGCCTCGACCTCCACGATCCGGCCGCGGCGTTCCTCCTCATCGGGAGACTCGCGGACGAGCTGTGCGCCGAGCAGCGCGCGAGCGGCTCGTTCGGTCGGGGCCGCGAGGACCGTTCGATCCAGGACGCTCAGCGGACGGCGCGAACGTCCGCCGGCAGGAGGAAGCCCACGAGCGAGTTGAAGCCAGGAATCAGGACGTCGCGGTAGACCTGGGCGGTGTTCGATCGGTCCATCGCATTGAAGATGTCCCGAAGCAGGATGAGCTCACCCCTCGACTGCGGCATCGCCGGGTTCCGGAAGAACGAGTCGAGGATGACGATCACGCAGCCCACGATCAGCAGCGCCTGGACGATGCCCAGCAGGCCGCCGAGCACCTCGTCGGCGAACTTCGCCCGAACGAACAGGTCCTGGTGCCTGTAGAAGCCCTGGATCAGGAGCGAGAAGCCGACGCTGGCGATGAGGAAGACGGCCCCGAACGCGATCATGTAGCTGTACTCGGCCGGGAACTGGTGCCAGTTCTCCGAGAAGAACTTGCCGAGCGGATCGCGGACGTTGGCGGCCAGCAGGTACGAGAACAGGATCGAGCCCAGGCCCAGCAGCCGGCGGATCGTGCCCTGGATGAAGCCCAGCACGAAGGCGATGGCCAGGATCAGGATGATGACGAGGTCGAAGAGGTTGAGGCCGCGAATGAAGCTGACGATATCCACGGGCCCCTCCGGCTGCCACGCGCCCGGCGCCGCCCGGGACGCGCTGATCGCGACGGTCCGGCGAAAGGCGGGCCAAGGGTAGCAGCGCGTCTCGCGCGGTCGCAACCTACCCGAACGGGGCAGGACCGGCGGGAACCCCACTCGGTGCCCGCCTCAGGCGCGGAGTCGAGCCCCTGCCTTCTCCAGTGTCGCGGTCACGGCCGCCACGGCCTCCTCGACCTCTGCTTCTGTCAGCGTTCGGTCCGCCTGGAACGTCAGCCGGAAGGCGAGGCTCTTCTCGTGCTCTCCGAGCGGCGTGCCGCGATAGACGTCGAACAGGCGGACATCCGCCAGCAGGGGGCCGCCGGCGGCGGGAATGATCGCCTCGACCTCACCCGCCGGGCGGTCCTCGCTCACGACGACGGCGACGTCCCGCTCCACGGCCGGGTGGCGCGGCACCGGCCGGGCCTTGACGACCGCCAGCTGGCCACCGGACAGGCCGGCAACGGACAACTCCGCGACGACGATCCGCGAGACGCGCAGGTCCAATTCCTCGACGAGTCGCGGATGGAGCTCCCCGACCCAGCCGACGAGGTCCTGTCCGGCGCGAGCGACGGCCGTTCGTCCTGGATGGAACGTCCCGGCCGGCCGGGCCGCGGCGAAGGCCACCCCATCGATGCCGAGCTCGGCCGCCAAGAGCTCGATGATGCCCTTGGCGTCGTCCAGATCGTAGAGACGAGTGGGCCGATTCGGGGCCAGCGGCTCGGCCGGGCCGGTCAGGGCGAAGGCCAGCCGCCACCACTCCTGGGGACCCTCAGGGGTCCTCCCATAACCCTTGCCGATCTCGAAGATCGCGATGTCCTCGCGGCCGCGGCGCACGTTGGCATGGACGACGTCGAGCAGGCTGTCGATGAGCTGCTGGCGGAGGACAGAGTGATTGGCCGACAGTGGGTTGGTCACCCGGATCGGTGCGCCGCCCGCGGCGGCCTCGCCCGGCGGTGGCGGTCCGGCGTCGCCCGGCCAGCCCAGTCGTTCGAATCGGTCGGGTGCCACGAGTGCGTACGTCACGACCTCGCGCAGCCCGGCCCCCGCCAGCACATCGCGCACCGCATCGCGGACCTCGATGGGGGCGCGGCGGTAGGACGGCATCGCGGTGTGCGGGAGCGTGGCCGGGATCGACTCGTACCCGGCGACGCGGGCGATCTCCTCGGCCACGTCGGCCTCGATCGCCAGGTCCCGCCGCCAGGTCGGGACGAGCGCCGCGATCGCCTCTCCGGGAACCGGATCGATGGCAATGACGCCGGGCTGCAGGGCCACGATCACCGGCTCGCCGGCACCCGCAGCTTCCGTCTCGATCCCGACCCGCTCGAGGAGCGCGCGCTGCTCGTCCGGCTCCAGCTCGGTGCCGATGAGGCGGTTGACGCGACCGGGGCGGAACGCAACCCGGACCGGGCCGGGCTCGTCCGGCGCGGTGTCGATCCGTCCCGGCGCCACCGTCCCGCCGGCCCAACTCGCGATGAGCCCGGCAACGCGATCCGCACCGATGCGCGCGAGGCGCACCTCCTGGCCCTTCTCGAAGCGCAGGCTTGCCTCCGAGCGCAGCCCGTAGCGGTGGCCGGTCCGGCGGATGGAGATCGGATCGAAGATGGCGGACTCGATGATGACGTCGCGGGTCGCCTCGCTGACCTCGCTCGCGGCGCCGCCCATGACGCCGGCGATGGCCAGGGCGCCACCCGGATCGGCGATGACGAGCGTCTCGGGGTCGAGCACGCGCTCGGTGTGGTCGAGCGTCTCGAGACGCTCCCCCGCCGCCGCCCGACGGACGATGAGGCGCCCGTCGCGAATGGTCGCCGCGTCAAAGGCGTGGGTTGGCTTGCCGAGCTCGAGCATCACGTAGTTGCTCGCGTCGACGGCGTTGCTGACCGGCCGCATGCCGGCCGCCTGGAGCCGCATCTGGACCCGGTCCGGGGCGGGTCCGACCCGAATGCCCGCCACGTAGCGCCCGACGAATCGGGTGCACAGGTCCGGCTCGACCACCTCCACGGAGAAGAGCCCGTCGGCGGCTGGGCCTTCTTCCTCGAGATCGGCGGACGGGAAGTGGACCGGCGCGCCTGTCTCGGCCGAGACCTCGCGGGCCAGGCCGACCAGGCACAGCGCGTCGCCCCGGTTGGGCTTGACGTCGACGTCGAGCACTGTGTCCGCGTACAGGTCGCTCAGCTGGCGGCCGATCGGGGCATCCGGCGGCAGGATGAGGATGCCGTCCGCGTCGGTCGTGAGGTGCAGCTCGTCCCCGGAGCAGAGCATGCCGTTGCTGACGACGCCCATCTTCTCGGTCCGCTCGATCCGCCGACTCCCGGGCAGCACCGCGCCCGGGAGCGCGACCGGCACGCGCTGGCCGGGCGCGATGTTCGTGGCGCCACAGACGATCGACAGGGGCTCGCCGTCACCGACCCGCACGGTCGTGAGGGACAGCCGGTCCGCATTCGGATGCCTGGCCACGGTCAGCAGCTCGCCGACGACGACGTCGCGCCAGTCGGCTCCCCAGCGCTCGATATTCTGGACCTCCATGCCCAGCCGGGTCAGCCGGTCGGCCAGCTGGTCGGGCGTGAGGTCGAGGTCGACGTAGTCGGAGAGCCACGACAACGGGACTTTCACCGGAACTGCTCCAGGAACCGCAGGTCGTTGTCGAGGTAGTAGCGCAGGTCGTTGACCGAATGGCGCAGGTTGGCGATCCGCTCCACCCCCATCCCGAAGGCGAAGCCCTGGTAGCGCTCGGGGTCGAGACCGCCGTTCCGGAGGACCACGGGATGGACCATCCCCGCTCCGAGAATCGTCATCCAGCCGGTCCTCGAGCAGGCCGGACAGCCGACGCCGCCGCACACCACGCACTCCACGTCGAACGCGACCGACGGCTCGGTGAAGGGGTAGTAGCCAGGCCGGAACCGGGTCCGCTTGCCGTGGCCGAACATCGCGTCGGCGAACTGGACGAGGAGGCCGCGCAGGTCGCCGAGGGTCGTTCCCTCGTCGATCATGAGGCCCTCGACCTGGAAGAACTCGGTCTGGTGGCTGGCGTCGATCGCCTCGTAGCGAAAGCACCGCCCCGGCAGAAGGGCCCGGATGGGCGGCGGCTCGGACCGCATGACCCGGATCTGACCTGGCGACGTGTGGGTGCGGAGGAGGTACCCGTCGATGTCGACGTACAGCGTGTCCCACAGGTCGCGGGCAGGGTGGTCGGGCGGCATGTTGAGCAGCTGGAAGTTGGTGACGTCGTCCTCGATCTCGGGACCTTCGTAGTCCACGAAGCCGAACTGGCCGAAGATCCGGCTGATCTCGCGGGCGGTCTCCACGATCGGATGGAGCGAGCCTCGCGGCGGGCGCCTGCCGGGCGTCGTGACGTCGACGGCCTCGGCCGCGAGGCGAGTCTCCAGGGCTGCCGAGGCCAGGATGGCCCGGCGCTCGGCGAACGCGGCCTCGATCGCCGCCTGGACCTCGTTGACGATCGCACCCACCCGCGGCCGGTCGTCGGGAAGCAGCTGGCCGATCCCGCGCAGCACCACCTTGAGCTCGCCCTTCTTGCCGAGATAGGCGACCTCGAGCTCGTCCAATGCGGCGAGGTCTGTCGCGCCGGCGACGTCCGCCAGGGCACGCTCGCGCAGACGCTCGAGATCGCCACGCAAGGCCTGGAGTTCCACGCTCACCCTCTCGCCCTGCCGCCGGGCCGCCGGGCCAAGCCCGGCGCAGCGGAACGCACCCCGCGACGCCGGGCGCCCGTCGCGCGGGCGCTCATCGTGCCGGGCGTCGCATCGCGCTAGGCGCCCTTGGCGACCTCGACGATGCGCTGGAAGGTGGCGGCGTCGCGCACCGCCAGGTCGGCCAGCATCTTGCGGTCGAGCGCCACGTCAGCCTTCTTGAGGCCCGCGATGAACCGGCCGTAGGTGAGCCCGTGGAGCCGCGCGGCCGCGTTGATCCGCACGACCCAGAGCCGCCGGAGCTGGCGCTTGCGCTGCTTGCGATCGCGAGTGGCGTAGGCCATCGCGTGGAGGAGCGCCTCGCGGGCTGGCTTGACGAGCCGCGACCGCGTCCCGCGGCGACCCTCGGCGTCGTCCAGAAGGCGCTTGTGGCGCTGGTGGGCCGTGACGCCCCGCTTGACTCGTGCCATGGCTGGCCTGTGCTCCTAGAGGTACGGCAGCAGGCGGCGAACCTGCCTGGCGTGCTCGGGCCCGATGACGCTCTTCCCCGCATAGCGGCGGGTTCGGCGGGATGACTTGATCTCGAGATGATGACCGCGCCACGACTTGACGCGCACGATCTTTCCGCTGCCGGTCGCACCGAGGCGCTTCTGGGCCGCCTTGTGACTCTTCATCTTGGGCACTGCGGCCTCACTCTCCTGTCGATGCTGCGGTCGGCGTGTCGGCCGAGGCGGCGGGTTTCGTTCTCGTGCGTGGCTTGGCGGCCACCGCGGTTGATGCCGGCCGATCCGATCGTGCTGCCGGGGCCTCCGGCGTGGCGGCTCTCGTCGCCGGCTCGGCCGGTGCTGTCCGGGCTCGCCGGGGAGCCGCCGGTACCTCTGGTGCTGCGGCGGTCTCCGCCGGTTCTCCTGGTCGTGGTGGTGCTGCTGGTTCTGCCTGAGGTTGCGGCGGAGCGGCCGTCGGCTCCGGTGCCACGGCCGTCGCCTCCGGTGCCGCGACGGTCGCCTCCGGTGCCGCGACCGTCGCCTTGGCGGGGGTGGCTGGAGTCGCCTGCGTTTCGGGGGCCTGGCCGTTCGTCGCCGCCGGCTTTGGTGCCGCGACCGGCACCCTGTCGCCGGCCGGCTGAGGCGTCTCATGTGCCTTGGGCTTATGGGTCGACGCCACCGTGACGTGCATCGACTTGCCCTCGAGCAGCGGCATCCGCTCCACCAGGCCGTGATCCTTGATCCGCTCCGTGAACCTCTCGAGCAGCGCCCGCCCGATCTCCGGGTGCGTCAGCTCACGTCCACGGAACTGAACCGCGACCTTGATTCGATCGCCATCCTCCAGGAACTCGATCGCGCGCCGGACCTTCGTGTCGAAGTCGCCTCCACCGATCTTCGGCTTGAGACGGACCTCCTTGAAGGTGACCGAGCGCTGCTTCCGCTTGGCTTCCTTCTCGCGCTTCGTCAGCTCGTACTTGTACTGGCCGAAGTCAAGAAAGCGCGCCACCGGGGGCTGCGCCATCGGGGCGACCTCTACGAGGTCGTACCCCCGCTCCTGCGCCATTGCGAGAGCCTGCGGCGTGGGCATCACGCCCAACTGGGCTCCCTCTTCGTCGACGACTCGGACCTGTGGGATCCGGATCATCTGGTTTATGCGCAGGTCTCGGCTGATGGTCAAACCCCTTCGTGCTGTGGCTCGTGCTCAGTGCGAAACTCGCACCAACACGGCGGCCCGGGCGCGGGCGCCCGCGGAGGATAGCACAGGGCTTCTGAGCCGGGCAATCGCCGCTCCGAGGGTGGGAAATCGGCCCTTCCCGCCGACATATTCCGAGCAAGCTTACGCGGGCGCACGGGCTCGGTGAGATGGCGGAAGACGAGCGAGCGGAGCCTGGCTGTCGGGGTCCGGGAAGGGTTCGGGCCGCGGCGACGCCGGCGCTCGCGCACCGATTCCGTCTTGTGGAGGCCCGGGAGGCCAGTCGCGAGCAGCTCGGCTGAGCGTAGCCTGCACGGTAATCATGCTCGGAATGCGGGAGACGTTGGGTTGCCTTTCTCCCCGGGTCGTCATTCGACCGAGCGCATGTAGCGCCTCGGAGGCTCGCTGTTGGCCACGCGCCCGAATGGTTCGAGCACCCTGGCTGCACCCGATTCGTCGGACCGTAACCGTCGAAGGGTCCGCACGTCATCAATGGGGCAAGTCCCCGATGGATGAGCGTAGATTGTGGGACGGCTCGAATGACACGTCGTCGACTGATGCTTGGCTTCGCCGTACTGGTCGTCGCCCTGACGGCCGGCTACCTGGTGGTCGGAATGGGGATCTACGACCAGCTGTCGGTGGCTCATCCCAACTGCGACGGGCTCTGGAGCGGCCAGACGCCCGCCTCGTACGCCGTCAGAGGTCTGGACGCACATCCCTTCCTGATGCCGCATTACCAGCCAGAGACGATCTCCAGCCGCGATCCGGGCATCTCGCTGAGCGCCTGGTGGATCCGCTCAGATGCAGGCGAGACGGCGCCGGCCGTCGTCATCGTCCACGGCCTCAACTCGTGCAAGCGCGCCAGCGACCTGCTGCTGGCGGCCGGCATGCTCCACCGGCACGGCTACTCGGTGCTGCTCTTCGACCTCCGCAACCACGGCGACTCGACGATCCAGAATGGCCGATATGCGGGCGGTACGAAGGAGTACCGGGACGCGCTCGGCGCCTGGGACTCGTTGGTCGCCGGGAAGGGCCTCGCGCCTGCCCACGTGGGCCTGATGGGTTTCTCGCTGGGAGCGGCGACCGCGCTCATTGCGACCGGCGAAGAACCGCGCGTTCCCGCCCTGTGGGAAGACAGCGGCTACGCGGACGTCGGCGCCGCCATCCGGGCCGAGCTCGCGCGAAACGGCTACCCGACGTGGTTCGAGTATGCGGCGTATGTCGCGGCGCGGGTCGAGACCGGCGACGACCTGACGACACTCAGCCCGGCTCGCGCCGTGATCAAGCTCCATGGCAGACCGCTGTTCATCACACATGGCACCGCGGATACTCGACTCAGCGTGCAATACGCGGCAGATCTGGCGAACGACTACCGTGCCGGCGGCGGCACTGTCGATCCCTGGATCGTGTCCGGCTCGGAGCACGTTGCCGCGATCATCGACCACCCGACCGAGTACGAGCAACGGCTGGTCGCGTTCTTCGACCGGACGATCGGGCCGCCGTAGAGGGTCGAATCAGAGCCTTCACCTGTTCAGGACGGGCGCCATGCAGGCTACGCAACGTTCGCGGCACGATCTCGTGCGACACGCAGCCGATTCCGCGCGAATCGCGGACTGATCACGCGCGTTCGTCGTTGTTGTGTTGCGTGAGGCGCATGTGCCTGGCCGGCGGATGAGTCAGTCGACCGTGCGCTTGCCGGTCTCCGCCGCGAGACGGTCGGCCAGGGCCTCCCAACCCTCGGCGGGCTGCTGCTCGCCAGCGCGCGTTCGCGGGGCGGCAGTGCGCGCCTCCACCTCTCGGTCGCCGAGCACGAGCATGTACGGCACCTTCTGTTCGGTGGCAAGCCGGATCTTGTTCTGCATCCGGTTGTCCGAGCGATCGACCTCGACGCGGAGGCCCCGCGACCGCAGGACACCGGCGAGCTCGTCGGCCGCCTGCACGTGCCGGTCGGCGATCGGAATGACGACCGCCTGAATTGGCGCCACCCACAACGGAAGCGCTCCGGCGAAGTGCTCGAGGAGGATCCCGATGAAGCGCTCGATCGAGCCGTAGATCGCGCGATGGATCGCGATCGGTCGCTGCGGCTGGCCGTGCTCGTCGATGTAGGTGAGGTCGAATCGCTCCGGAAGCATGACGAGGTCGGCCTGGATCGTCGCCATCTGCCACTCGCGCCCGAGTGCGTCGTCGATGTAGATGTCGATCTTGGGCGCGTAGAACGTGCCATCCTTCGGCTTCAGCTTGTAGTCACCGCCCGCTCGGTCGAGCGCGGCCTTGACGAGTCCTTCCGCACGCTCCCAGAGGGCGGGATCGCCGATCGCCTTGTCCGGCTTCGTCGCATAGGCAAAGCGCGGTTTCAGCCCGAACCACGAGTACGCCTCGCGGACCTCGCCCAGGAGTGCCTCGATCTCGTCGGCCAGCTGGTCCGGCCGGACGTAGATGTGGGCGTCGTCCTGGATGAACTGGCGAACCCGCGTCAGCCCGGAAAGCGTTCCTGAGCGCTCGTTGCGGTGAAGCCGGCCGTACTCGCTGTAGCGGATGGGCAGGTCCCGATACGAGCGCACTTTCGAGCGGTAGATGAACGTGCTCTCCGGGCAGTTCATCGGCTTGAGGCCGAAAGCGTGGTCCTCCGACAGCACCCTGAACATGTTGTCGCCGTACAGATCCCAGTGCCCCGACTGCTGCCAGAGCTTCTTGTCGACGAGGATCGGCGTGCTGACTTCCTGGTACCCGCGCCGGGCCTGGAGCTCGAGCATCGCCCCTTCGAGCGTCCGCCAGATCGTCTGGCCCTTGGGGTGCCAGAAGGCCGACCCGGGGCTAACGTCGTGGAAGCTGAACAGGTCCAGCTGGATGCCCAGGCGGCGGTGGTCGCGCTTCTTCGCCTCCGCGCGCCGCCAGAGGTAGCGGTCGAGGTCCTCCTGAGTTTCCCAGACCGTCCCGTAGATGCGCTGCAGCATTGGCCGCTTCTCGTCGCCGCGCCAGTACGCGCCCGCGACGGCGAGGAGCTTGAACGGCCCGATCCTGCCCGTGGAGGCGACGTGCGGGCCCTTGCACAGGTCCACGAACGAGCCGTGCTCGTAGAGCGACGTCGGCGGCATGGGGCTGCCGTCGGCCTTGGCCCGCGCGGCGAGGTCGTCCAGGATTTCCACCTTGAACGGCTGATCGCGCTCGGCGAAGAAGGCACGCCCCTCGTCGGGTGCCAGCTCACGCCGCACGAAGGGGTGGTCGGCCCTGATGCTTTCGGCCATGCCCGCCTCGATCTTCTCGAGGTCGGCCGGCGTCAGCGCCCGCGGCAGCTGGAAGTCGTAGTAGAACCCGTCGGCGATCGCCGGACCGATGCCCAGCTTCGCGTCCGGGAACAGGTCCATGACCGCCTCGGCCATGACGTGGGCGGCCGAGTGGCGCATGGCGTCGAGATCGCTGTGCGCGCCGGCATCCAGGAGCTCGTCTGCCGAGCCGCGCTCGGGAGCCTCGAACTCCTCTTCCGCCTCCTGGGCCACCGCGCCCTGTGCCGGTGCCTCCTGCGCCACATCCTTCGCCATCTTCAACCTCCCGAGAAACACGACACCTCTCGTCCATCGACAGGACGAGAGGTGCTCTCTCGCGGTCCCACCCGCCTTCACGGCCGCTGCCGGCCGTGCGCTCGTGCCGCGCTAACGGGCGGACCCGGGCCGGTTCGCCGGCCGCTCACGGGTGGTGCCTGGATCGGGATCCGCCGCCGGGCTCGCAGCCGTGGCCCGGCTCTCTGGTGGCGTCCTCCGATCGGCCTGTCCCGATCATCGCGTTCAGTCTGTGGTGGGCGACACTGGACTCGAACCAGTGACCTCTTGCATGTCAAGCAAGTGCTCTAACCAGCTGAGCTAGCCGCCCGTGCGACGCGGTTCCGTCGCGCCGCTCGGGGATGATACCGCAGCGGCGCGACGACGAATATCTCGAGGATTGCCGGGCTCCGGGTTATTTGTAGAGGACGTAGACGCCCGGCTTGATCGGGCTGTCGTCCTCTGGCATTCGGACGTAGGCCACGAGGAGCCGTCCGGTCGCCGGGTCCAGCCGGATGACCGGCGACACAACCCAGCCAGTCGCCAGGCGCTTGCTGTGCCAGGAGCCGGTCGCGCTCTTCGTGTAGTACGTGAGGCCGGGATTGGCGAGGAGGACCAGATGGACGTCGTTGGTCGCGCCCGCGATCTGGAGCGATGCGACGCCCCTCTGGCTCGTAAAACGCTGGACCTTCCAGGCGCCGCTGGCATTGGTCGCGTAGTACATCCCGGCCTTCGGGTCTTCGGCGGATCCCATTCCGCACGCCGCATCCTCGAGGGGATCCCGTGTCCAGACCACGTGGGCCCGGTCGCGATCGTCGAGCACGAGCACCGGCGCCGAGGCGACCTCGCTGCCCGGAATCACCGCAGATGAGAACCCAGATCCCGTGAACGTCGCGATCCGAATGGATCCCGAGGACTCGTAGGCGATCCGCGCTCGACCGTCGTGCCCGACCCGCAGGGACCCCGTGGCAGGCAGTCGAACCCGCTTGGAAACGCCGCCCTCTACCCTCTCGTAGTAGCTTCGTTCGTCGGCCGTGTTGTAGACGACCGATGCCGATGCGCTTCGGCTCCGACCACGGGCCGTCGGGCAGGGTCCGCTTCCGATAGTAGATTCCCAGGTCGTCCAGGCCATCGTCTCCACAGCCTCCATCCGTCACTGCAAGCCAGGAGTACGCGATGAATACGACGTCGCCGTCGAAGCCGATCTGGGGATCCATCTGCCTTCGGTTTGACGGCTGGCCGATCAGCGTCGTCGACCAGGAGCCGTCCGGCTTCGAGACCGAGTAGCGGAGGCCGGCGTCGCAGGATGCCACGATGTGGGAGCGACTGGACGCGTCGATCCCCGCCGTCACCTGGGAGCATCTGGCGTCTGCAACGACGAGACGGGACTTCGTCCAGACCGGGGTCGGGGTGGGCTTGGGCGTTGGCTTCGGCGTTGCGGGAGGGCCTGGGATCTCAGCCGGCGTCGCCGTGGTAGCCACGCTCGGCGATGTGGTTGCGGTCACCGCCGGCCCCGGCGATCCCGTCGATGGCGGCGGGCTCGCGGTGCACGCCGCGATCACCAGCGAAGTCGCCATCACTGCTAATAGAGACCGCGGAACCGTTCTCATCCCCTGTCCCCTCATCGGCGGAGCGTCATATGCGCTTCTCGCAGACTGTGACGAGCCGATGGTCGGGGTTGTGCCACGATCGCCATGTCGGCCTGCCGACACCGGGCGCAGCGATGAGCCGACTCACCTACCCGGAGCAGATGCCTTTCGCGGCACATGCGGGGGGGGAAGCGTTGGACAGACGTCGCCAATGGCGGAACGCCAGGATGAAGCTCCCTATCGACCGCCCTGGAGGCGCTGCTGGGCGCGCCCGATCGCGTCGCTGACGCCGGCGTCCACGACCTCGAGCTCGGCGGTCGAGGCGGTGCTGAGCCGGCCCGTGCTGTCCACCACGAGCGCGAGCGGACCCATCGGTCCCTGGAGGACCGTCACGATGCCGACCGGGTAATTGCCCGCCCCCGCCCCGGTCGGAGGGGTTCCCGGATGATGCCAGATGGCTGCGATCGCGTTCACGCCTGTCCCTCCTGCGACTCGGCTGCGGCCGGCCGACACGGCTCCTGCCCGGCGCCATGATGCATCCTGCGCGGTGCGTCGCGCCGAGAGAAACGGCATGATGCCGGCATGGCTGGCACGCTCGCGGGCGTCGACCATGCGCTCCTCGACCTCGGCGAAGGCCGCCGCCTCGAGCGGTTCGGATCGGTCATCGTGGATCGCCCGTGTCCCCCTGTCGGGCGGCTGCGCCGCAGCGACCCGGCGGCCTGGCGGGCTGCCGACGCCCGATTCGACCGAGCGACGGACGGTCAGCTCATGCACGCGGGCTGGACGACGAAGGACGGCCGACCGATCGAGCCATGGATCGTCTCCGAGGACCGCCTTCGCCTGGAGCTGCGGCTCGCGCCGTCCGGGCAGGTAGGCCTCTTCCCCGAGCAGGCTCCCAATCGAGCCTGGCTGCGCCGGCAGGTATCGCGGATCGTCGACGCCGCCGATCCGGCCGAGATCCCTGTGGTGCTCAACCTGTTCGCCTACACGGGAGCCGGGACGCTGGCCGCGGTCGCCGCCGGAGCGTCGGCCACGCACGTCGACGCGGCCCGGGCCACCGTGGCGTGGGCCCGTCACAATGCCGGGCTCAACGGGCTCGGCGATCGGCCCGTCCGCTGGATCGCCGACGATGCGGCGGCATTCGTCCGGCGCGAGGCCCGCCGCGGCCGGCGGTACGCCGGCATCGTCCTGGACCCGCCGAGCTACGGCCACGGCCCGACCAGGAACGACTGGCGACTCGAACGCGACCTGCCGGGGCTCCTGGCGGGCTGTGCCTCGCTCCTGGCGGACCAGGCGGGGTCGTTCGTGCTCCTGACGGCACACACGCCCGGCGTGGACGGGGCCCAACTGGCCAGCTGGCTCGAGGAGGCGCTCGGGAGCCGGCGGGACGGCCGGACCGAGTTCGCCGTGATGGCCCTTGACTCGATCTCCGGCCAATCGTTGCCGCTCGGATGGTCGGTCCGCTGGACGGCATGAGCGAAGGCCCTGCAGGCCTGACGAGCCCGTCGAATCCGCGGGTCAAGGCGGTCGTCCGCCTGCGGGATCGGGCCGAGCGCGAGCGAACCGGCCAGACGATCGTCGACGGCGCCCGCGAGCTTACCCGGGCGATCGGCGGCGGCGTCCAGCTCGTCGAGGTGTTCGTGTGCGAGCCCCTGGCAATCGGCGAAGAAGCGCGGGCGACGCTCGACGCTCTGGCCGCAGCGGGATCGGGCTGGACCCAGGTGAGCGAGGTCGTCCTGGAGAAGCTCGCCTTCGGCAACCGCGTCGATGGGATCGTCGCCGTGGTCCGGCCAGGCAGGCTGTCCCTGGGCGACCTCGTCCTCCCGCCGGATCCTCTGCTGGCGGTCGTCGAGGGCGTGGAGAAGCCCGGCAACCTGGGGGCGATCGTTCGCTCGGCCGACGGCGCGGGGCTTGACGCCGTGGTCGCCGCGGATGCTCGAACCGACGTCTTCAACCCCAACGCGATCCGGGCCAGTCTGGGGACGATCTTCGCGCTCCCGGTCGTGGCGGCAGGGACGACAGACGCGATCGCCTGGCTCCGCGAGCGCGGCCTCCGCATCGTGACGACGCGGGTGGATGCCACGACCGACTACGGCGATGCGGACCTGACGGGGCCCGTGGCAATCGTGCTTGGCTCCGAGGCCGGAGGGCTGACCGCGGCCTGGTCGGGCCCGGGCGCCGGTATCCGGGCAGTCCGGCTGCCGATGCGTGGCTCCGGGGACAGCCTCAACGTCTCCGCCACCGCGGCGGTCCTCTTCTACGAAGCCGTGCGCCAGCGCCGCCGCGCCACCGCCGGCTCACGACAGCCGCACAAAGAGGCACCATAGGCGGAGATCGAGGCACGTCCGGAGTGGGTGGGAGGCCATGCAGACGTTCGATTTCGTCATCATCGGCGCAGGGCCCGGCGGCGAGGCGGCTGCCTTCAAGGCGCGCGAGCTCGATGCCAGCGTGGCGATTGCCGATCGGCTCTGGTTCGGCGGCAGCTGTCCACACATCGGCTGCATTCCGTCGAAGAGCCTGCTCAACGCCGCCGCGCGCCATGCCGCCAACCCTGCGGCCTACTCCTGGTCGAGGGCGTCGCAGCGACGCGATTTCATGGTCAATCGCCCGCCCGACGGGGACGAGCCCGATGACTCCAGCCACGTCAAGCCGCTGGAGGAGGCCGGCGCGAGCGTCTACCGAGGGACGGCACGGATCTCCGGCCGGGGGCAGCTGGAGGTTCGGCACGACGACGCCACGCACCAGATCGCGGCCCGGCACATCGTCGTGGCCGTGGGATCCACCACGAAGATCCCGCCGATCGAGGGCATCGCGCAGATCCCCTACTGGACGAACCGCGAGGCGACGCTTGCCCGCGAGCTACCGGAGAGTCTTCTCGTGCTCGGCGGCGGGCCCACCGGCTGCGAGCTGGCCCAGGTCTACGCCCGGTTCGGCGTTCCCACGACGGTCGTCCAGTCCGGCCCGCGCCTCATGCCCACCGAGCATCCGCGCAACTCCGCCGCGGTCCTGGCCGCGCTCCGCAAGTCGGGGGTCACCGTTCGCCTGGGCGTGCGCGCCCAGCGCGCTCGGGCCGGGGCGGGAACCGGCGGCGCGCACGTCGTCGACCTCGACGACGGCTCCACGGCCGAGGGCCACGCGGTCCTCCTGGCCGTGGGCCGGACGTTTCCGCTCGATGACCTGGGCCTCGAGCACTACGGTCTCGACACGTCCGGACGCGCACCGTTCCCGCACGACGGGCGCCTGCGCGTGGCGGACGGCCTGTTCGTGATCGGCGACCCCGCCGGCCCCGAGCTGCACACCCACCAGGCCCACTACCAGGGCGAGCTCGCGGTCCGCATGGCGCTCGGAGAGGACATCGCGCCCGACTACCGGGCGCTGCCGCGCGCGACGTACACAGAGCCGGAGGCCGCATCGGTGGGGATGAGCCTGGACCAGGCGCTGGACGCCCGCATCGACGCCTTCGAGCTCGTCGCCGACTTCCCCAAGTCGTCGAAGGGCTATTCCGTGGAGGCGGACATCGGCCACGTGACGATCGTGGTCGATCGCCGCTCTCGCCAGCTGGTGGGTGCCGCCATGGCCTGCCCGGACGCCTCGGCGGCGATCCACGAGTGCGTGCTGGCCATCAAGGCCCGAATCCCGGTGGAGGTCCTGGCCGAGACGATCCACGCCTTCCCGTCGACCTCGCGGATCTTCAACGGCCTGTTCGCCGACGCGGCGCGTCAGCTCCGCGAGGACGCGGTCGTCGCCGGCAAGGGCTGAGGGACCGGGCGGGCTGCGTCACGCTTCGTACTCGACCCTGCCGTCGAGGAGGACGAGACGGGGCCTCGCCTGCCGCAGCGCGTCGACATTCTCGAGGATGGCGCCCGGTACGACGATGAGATCGGCCCGCTGGCCCACGCTCAACCGGCCCCGGTCCGGCTCGCCGGCGGTCGCAGCCGGCGCGATGCAGGCCGCCCAGAGCGCCTGGCGAAGCGACAGGGCCTCCCGCGGGGCAAACGCCGGAGCGGCGGCCGGCCAGTGCGGGTCGCGGCGCGTGACGGCCATCGCGAGCCCTGGCCAGGGGTCCTCGGTATCGGCCGGAGCATCGGTCCCGAACGCCACGGTCGCGCCGCTCTCCACGAGGCGGCGCCAGGGGTAGCTGCCTTCGGCGCGATCGCCCCAGGCCCGGCGCGCCTTGGGCGCGTCGTCGGCGACGTGGTTCGGCTGCACCGATGCCACGATCCCCTGCGCCGCGAACCGGGGCAGGTCGAGCGCGTCGGCCAGCTGAACGTGCTCGATCCGCGGGCGGAGCGCCGTCCGCCCCGCCGTCGGCGCCAGCGCGTCGAGGGCGGCCCGCAGGGCTCGGTCGCCGATCGCGTGGATCTGCGTCGCGATCCCGGCAGTGGCGGCTCGCTCGGCCAGCTCGGCCATCTCGTCGGGGGGCGTGACGAGGAGACCCAGCGGACCCCCGGGAGGCTCGCCACGCTCGGGATCGGCCTCGTACGCGGCGAGGAGCGCAGCGGTGCGCGAGCCCAGCGTCCCGTCCCCGAACAGCTTGAGCCAGCCCACCCGGGCCCGGCCGTCTGCGGGATCAGGGCGATCGCCCATCCGATCGCCGATCCGATCGGCCAGGGGATCGCCACTGCGCAACCCCCGGGCGATTGCGACGTCCAGCGCCCCACGCCGCAGCCCGGCGTGGACCCGGATCGGCAGCCGGCCAGCCTGGGCCAGGCGCCCGATGGCGGCAAAGCCACGCTCGAGCGTGCTGTCCATCTCCAGCTCGCCCGGGTCGTGGACGGCAACCACGCCGAGGGCCAGCAGCCGACGGGCGTAGGCCTCGATGCGGTCGGCCAGCTCCTCCCCGGCGGGGCTCGGCGCGAACCGGGTGACGAGCAGCGTGGCGTCCTCGTGGAGAACTCCCGCGGGGGCGCCGTCGACCAGCCGGCGGATGACGCCGCCGGGCGGATCGGGCGTGTCGCGCGACATGCCGGCCAGCGAGAGGGCCCGCGCGCTCACCCAGACGATGTGGAGGTCGTGGGCCCACAGGAGGACCGGCGGGCCGGGCGCAACGCCGTCCAGATCCGCGGCCGTTGGCCAGCCCCCCCAGCGGCCGGCGTCCCAACCACCGCCGCGCAGCCAGCCGTCGTTCTCGCCGAGGTCCTCGTGCGCCGAGCGGACCAGCGCCAACCCGGCTGCCAGCGAGGGTGCCGTCTCCAGGTCCACCTGGCCGGACGCCACGGCCGCGTCGGCGAGATGGAGATGTGCGTCGGTCAGGCCCGGCAGGGCGATCTCGTCGGGCGCCAGGTCCAGGCGCGCGGTTCCCGGTCCGATCACCGGTTCCACGTCCTCTGCCCGCCCGACGGCGACGATCCGGGCGCCACGGATCGCGATCGCATCCCACATACCCAGCGCGGTTGCCCCAGCCGCCCCAGCCGCGCCGGCTCTGGCACCTGTGGGGTCGGCCGGCGCATCGAGCGTGACGATCCGTCCTCGGACGACGAGGTCGGCGGGCATCACGCCTCGACGGGATCCGCGAGCAGGCCGGCCAGACCCGCCTGGTCGAGGCCGTTGCCGATGCCGAACGCGAGCGCGATCCTCGCCTTGGGGCCGTTGAGCGAGCCGGCCAGCATCGCGCCGGCCCGGACCCAGGTCCCGCCGCCGCCGGGAAAGGCGTAGCCGGTCCCGGCCCAGCCTGCCCCGGTCCGCGAGACGAGCACGACCGGGATGCCGTGGGCGATGGCCCGTTCGCCGGCCACCAGCAGCTCGGCCGAGGTATTGCCGCTGCCGGCAGCTGCCACCACGATGCCGCGCGTGCCCAGGCGCACCGTGGCGTCGAGCAGGGATCCGTCCGTGCCCGCCGCCGACGTGATCAGGTGCACGGGTTCGGCGGCGCTCGCCTGCGCGACGTGACGACGGCCGGCGCGCCGGCGCCCGAGGACCACGCGGTCGCGGCCGACGACGGCGAGCGGTCCCAGGTTCGGGCTCTGAAACGCCGTCGGCGCGGTCGCGTGCCGCTTTGCGACGTCGTCCGCAGCGTGGACGGTCCCCGCCATCACCACCGTCACCCCCTCGCCGCGCAGGCTCGGGGACGCCGCGGCCCGTACCGCGTCGCTCAGGTTCGCCGGCCCGTCGTAGCCCGCCTCGGTCGAGGAGCGCATCGCGCCGGTGACGACGATCGGTGTCTCGCCCCCGTGCAGGAGGTCCCAGCAGAAGGCCGACTCCTCGATCGTGTCCGTGCCCTGGACCACCACCACGCCGTCCACGTTCGGATCGGACGCGGCCTCTCGAATCGTGGCCCATAGCTCGACGAGGGTCGCGATCGTGAAGTGGCTGCCCGGCAGCCGTCCCCAGTCGATCGCGACGACGTCGGCGTTGTCGGCGAGGCCAGGCGTGCGTGCCAGGATCGCCGCGCCGTCGAGCGTCGGCACGTTGCCGCCGGCCACACGATCGTACGCCATCGAGATCGTGCCGCCCGTGAAGACGACGGCGACTCGGCTCACCGGCGCTTCATCGGCGACGCACCGGCGATTCACCGGTCCGCTCATTCGGGTCGGGCAACGACGGCCTCCCGCAACGGGGTGGACTCTGCCCGCCGGACGGTACCCGTCGTCCCTTGCTCCATCCCGTGCGACATCTTGTCGTATTGCAGCCGCCCGCGCCGCGTCCCCACCCGCCACAGCGCCGCCGGCACGGCCGCCAGCCAGATGCCGCCGAATGCCGCGGCCCGCACCGCCCGCCAGCCGCGCTCGGCCGGCTCCA
>WNFU01000786.1_pt1 | contig 54197 bp, 48 predicted proteins | sample 5400121 | NCBI WGS metagenome assembly WNFU01 (sample SAMN13153360, study PRJNA577476) | soil metagenome | isolation source: 100 cm soil or saprolite under grassland replicate 1 | place: USA:California | collected 2016-06-15 | reverse complement strand
TGAACGGCGTCGTGTGGCCCACCCTCGACGTGGAGCGCCGCCGGTACCGGTTGCGGCTCCTGAACGGCTCCGATTCGCGCTTCTACTCGTTGTGGACGGAGGTTACGGGCGGAGCGGCCGCCGCCCCCGCGATGCTCCAGATCGGGAACGAGGGCGGCCTGCTCCCCTCGACGGTCGCGCTCGGAACCGACCTCACGAGCGGGCTCCAGCTCGCGCCGGGCGAGCGCGCGGACGTCATCATCGACTTCTCCGACGCGGCCCTCGCGGGCAAGGTCGTGACGCTCCGGAACGACGGCCCTTCACCGTTCCCGTCGGGCGACGACGTGGACCCGCTCACGACCGGGCGGATCATGCAGTTCCGGGTCGCGACCGCGGCGCCCGTGATCGCGGACACGAGCGCAGTCCCGACCACGCCGGCGTCGCAGGTCGTGCTGCCCGCGCCGGACGCGGCCCGCGTCGTCGATCTGCAGGAGCTCGTGGACGTCTATGAGCTGCTCGATCCCGACACCGGCCTCCTCGCGCGCCGGCTCGAGCTCCGTCTCAATGGCCTCGAGTTCGCCGCGCCGGTCACCGAGACGCCGGCCCTCGGCACGGTCGAGGACTGGACGATCGTGAACTCCACGGGCGACACGCACCCGATGCACCTGCACCTCGTCTCGTTCCAGGTCCTCGAGAAGGGAAGCTACGTGCAGGAGCGCTACACGCCGGGGGCGGCCGGCGACATGCCGGTGCTGGCCCCGGGCGCGCTCCGCCCGGACACCGACCTCGAAGGACGCATACCCGGGGATCCGGACTTCGACGCTGCGTACACCGTGGGGCCGAGCGAGCAGGGGCTCAAGGACACGGTACAGGTCCCGCCGGGCGGTTACGTCGTCATCCGCAGCCTGTTCGATCGGGCCGGCCGCTACGTGTGGCACTGCCACATCCTCGCGCACGAGGAGCACGACATGATGCGGCCGTTCGAGGTCCTCGTCCCCTGAGGCCCGCGTCGGGCGAACCGACGCGCGCGCAGCGCTCCTTGGCAGACCCCGTCTTCCGGAGAAATGCATGCCCGAAGGACCCGAGATCGAGACCGAGAAGCTGCACGAGACGATCCACGAGGAGCTGGAGAAGGAGGGCAACAGGTTCATCCGCAGCATCGCTCTCACCACGGCGCTGCTCGCGGCGCTCGCCGCCCTCGCGAGCCTCGAGGCTGGCGCCACCGTGAACGAGGCGCTCGTCCTCAAGACGGAGGCGACGCGCCTCCAGGCGGAGGCGAGCGACCAGTGGGCCTACTACCAGGCGAAGGGCGTGAAGGCGTCGGTCGCGGAGGCAGCCGCCGCCGCGTTCGCGGCCGCCGGCAAGGAGGCGCCGCCCGCGTACGAGGACCGGCGCCGGCGCTACGCCGAGGAGCAGGACGCGATCCAGGAGAAGGCGAAGGAGAAGGAGCGGGAGCGCGATGCGACGGAGCGCGAGGCCGATCATCTCCTCCACCTCCATCACCGCTACGCCGCCGCGGTCGCGTTCTTCCAGGTGTCGATCGCGCTCGGCGCGGTCGCGGCGCTCACGCGGATCCGGCTCGTCTGGCTCGCGTCGATGGCGATCGGCGCGGGCGGGATCGTGTTCGCGGTGCTGGCGCTCACGCGGTACTGATTCCCTTTCCTTGGGCGCGGGGGGCCCAAACTCCGCTCAGTGCTGTTTGAAGAACTGCACGGCGCGCTCGTGGCGCTTCGCAGCGGCGAGCGACTTGAAGGTGCCGAGATTCTTCCGCTTGCCCGTGCGCGGGTCCTTCTTGCGCGAGTAGAGGCGGAACTCCCCCGATTCGAGCTTCCGGATCATGTGGGCATGCTGCGCATCTCGCCGCCGCAGGGCCCGCCCCCTCGGCCACGTCGCGGCCGGCGGCGGAGCTACTTCCCCCGCGACCGAGCGAGCGTCCGCGAGTCGACCGGGGGCCTGGAGGATCCGACCGTCCCGTCCCGCTGCGCTGCCTCACAAGGCGCCGCGCGGTTGCTCACAGGTGCGGTCCACGCAGCTGCGGAGCTGGCCCACCTCGAACGGCTTCATCACGACCGCATCGGCAATCCCCGCCTCGAGGAGGCGCCCCGGACTCGAGCTGAGGGCAATGACCGGGACCTCCTCCATCGCGCACTCGAGGTCGGCCAGCACGGCGAACCCCTCTCGCATGTCGAGGTCGATGACCACGGCGTCCGGCGCGATCCCGCGCTGCACCTTCTGCAACGCGTCCGCGCCGCTGACCGCCAGAACCGGGATCGTGTGATCCGTCGTCAATGCCTCGCCGAGGGTCGCGAGCATCAGCGGGTTGTCGTCGATGACGAGGATGATCTCCGCCACGCACTTACCCTGGGCATCCGCTCCCCCCAAAGGCGAGAGCAGACGCGTCGTACGGATGCGCCCCACGCGGCTCTACCCCGGGCTGCGGGGCGGGCGTGGGAATCACGCTCATCCGGCCACGCGCGGGATGATCTCGCGGTAGCGCTGCGGGTCGACGTCGGTGTGCCAGTGGCCGGTGAGCTGCGCAAATCCGACGAACCCGAGGAACAGCGCTGCGATCCCCGCCGCGAGCGCCCACGCGGGCAGCGGTCTCCGGCGCGCGGCTGACATCGCGAGCGCGCCCTTCACCGGACAGGCCGCAACGCACTCCAGGCAGCCGGTGCACTCCGGCGAGGTGATCGAGAGCCTCACGTCCACCGCGAGTCGCGACGGACAGGCCTTGGAGCACCTCGCGCAGTCGATGCACGTCTCCAGGTCACGCCGGATGCGCACGGGCGAAAGCCAGGCGACGAGGCCGTGGAGCGCGCCGTAGGGGCAGAGATAGCGGCACCAGAAGTTCTGGACGAGCACCGACGCCACGACGAGGAACCCGAGCACGGCGGCGGCAGTCGTCCCCATGGTCCGGAAGAAGTTCAGCATCTTCACGTCGGCCACGATTCCGTAGGGGCTCGCGAGGAACGCGTGGATCGCTTCCACCGACATGCCAGCGACCGCCCACAGGAAGAACGCGAGCAGAAGGTACTTGAGCGCGCGGAGGGGCCAGTCGGCCCAGCGCGGCAACGCGAACGTGCGCCGGAACAGTCGCCGCCCGAGCTTCCACAGGCCCTCGGAGATCGTGCCCACCGGGCACACCCAGCTGCAGAACGCCTTCCGGAACACGAACGTGATCGCGAGAAACGCGACGAGCAGGAAGAGCCCCGCCGGAAACCAGAGCGGCAGCTCGCCGGTCAGGAGCGTGGCCTTCAGGTTCATGAGCGCGGCGATGGGAAGCCAGCCCTCGATGCCAGGCGGGCGGGGCAGCTGGACGCCCTCGCCGCCGGACTCGAAGAACCGGACGAACAGCCAGAACTGGATCCCGATCGCGACGTTCAGCAGGAGGAAGGCGATCTGGAACGCGCGCCGCCAGCGCTGCGTCGTGTCGGGACGCGCGCGTACGCTCACGGAGAGCCCCCGGTGTTCGGCCGTCGCGGGGCGGCGAGCCGGGCGAAACTCCCGAACACCTCGTCCCCGATTCGACGCGACGCGGGCGTCTCCCGCCGTGCGCCCTCAGCGAGCACCGCCGTGGACGAGCCGCCGCGCCCGACCTCGTCGGCGAACGCACGTGCCATCTCCTCCACCTGCGCGGCGTCAACCTCGAGGTGGAAGAGGAGTCCCCAGGCACTCCCGCTGCGGAAGGCCTGCACCTCCGTGCGGTCGCTGCGGGCGAGGTGAACCGCCCCGCGAGGAAGCTCCAGGGCGTCCCCGTGCCAGTGCAGCGCGTTGAAGCGGGGCGGGCACGCGCCGAGGAGCGGGTCGCCGGCGGCGCCGGGCATGAGCGAGACCGGCAGCCATCCGAGCTCGAGGAACCCCGCCGGCGCGACGCGAGCGCCGAGCACGTGCGCGAGGATCTGGCTGCCGAGACAGACTCCGAGCACGGGGGTCCCGTGCTCGAGAGCGGACTCGACGAGCCTCATCTCGTCGCGAAGGTGCGCGAGCCGCCCCGCGTCCGAGACGGACATGGGCCCGCCCATGATGACGAGCGCGGAGAGCTCCGCCGCGTCCACCGGCACCGCATCGCCCCTATCGACGCGCGCGACGTCGAGGTAGATGCCTGCGGCTTCGAGCGCAGCTGCGATCAGGTTCGGCGGCTCGGCCCCGACATGCTGGATGGCGAGCGCCCGTGCCATGACTTCCTCCGAGTTCACGACGGATCGACGCGAGATGGTAGCAAAGAACGCCGAGAGCGAGGCCTTGCGCGCGGTGGCGGCCGCCCGCTCAGCCGGTCGGTCGAGGAGGTGCGGGCGGTTCACCGGTCGGGTCGGTACGCGACGTCCACCACCCGCTCCTTCGACTCGTCAACGAGCACCCACGCCTCATCATCTCGGTCGAGTAGGTCTCCAGCGCCACCACGAGGATCAGGACGCCGAGACCGACAGTTGCGTGGCTGCTGCCGCGCGCCGGCGCGCGGATCGAGTCAGGCCCCGCGATCCGGACGAAGCTCTATCGCGCCGGCAACGTGATCCTGACGGTTCGCACGCGGCGACGCCGCGCCGCCGCCGCGAGCGCGGCGGCCGCAGCGGACACCCACAGGAGGAGCGGGTGCTCGATCGCCGCGACGAGCGGGGTCAACGTACACCTCGCCACGCGCCGCGCCGCTTCGTGCTCGCGGATGAACTCGGCCGCAGGCGGGGACCAGCGGTAGTAGGCGGCCACGAACGCTCGTCCGGCCGGATTCGTGAGCAGATACCGGTCGCGGAAGGCCCGCAGCGTGTCCACGCTCGGATCGAGCGACGAGCCGTACGCCGCGGTCGCGATGAAGCACCGCGAATCTGCGCCCCCACCGGCGACGATTCCCGGGGCCGAGAGATCGGACTCGTTCCCCGCCGCGTCGATCGCCGTCACCTGGTAGGTGGCGCCGGAGGTCGGCGACGGGTCCAGGTAGGTCGGCGCGGCCAGCGGCGTCGAAGTCGCGAGCACGCCGCTCCGGTACACGTTGAACCCGACCGACGGGCCACCCTGCAGGTCGCCGTCCGCCGCGGTCCAGGAGACGTTCCCCTGCGCGTCGGCGGTGACCCCCTGCGGCGGGTTCGGCCCGAAACCGATCGTGAGCGCGACGGCCCGCGTCTCGGAATTCTCGCCGACGTCGCAGAGGCTCACCCATGCCGAACCCGAGTAGCCGCGCGACGACGGGGTGGTCGTCGGCGTGAAGCGTACGACGCCGCCGGTTCCCGGAAACGGGTCCGACGGGCTGCCGCAGTCGATCCCGGCGCCGCTGCACCCCCGCTTCTGGAGCGCGTCGTCGTCGTCCGCCTCGACGAGCTTGACGCCGGGACGCAGCGGGCTGTTGTTCACGGTGTTCTGGCAGAAGCGGCTCGTCGGATAGCTCGAGCAGTCGGAGCTTCCGATGACCGCCTCGTCGACGAGCCAGACGAGGAGGCCGTGGCCGGGCAGGCCGGCGTCGGTGCCGATCTGCTGGCGGTTCTCGACGAGGAAGTACTGCGCGCTCGCCGCCGGATCGCTCGAGACGGGCAGCCGGTACGCGGCAGGCTCGGTCTCCACGGGCGGCAGCAGGACGGAGCCCGGATCGGCAGGCGACGCCTCCAGCGGCACCAGCCACCCGAGGCGCATCTTGCTCCAGGCGTCGAGGTGGGCCGGAGAGCTCCCGTACGGCGCGTCGCCGACGCGGTTGTAGATCCCGTCGCCCATGATGCTCCACCTGCCGACCCCGTCGGGAAAGCAGAACAGGCCGGCCGTGCAGTAGAGGTCCGGCAGCCCGAGCCAGTGACCGAACTCGTGCACGTACACGCCGAGCGGATCGACGACGATTCCGTCCTGCGAGCTCGACTGCGGCATGATGATCGCCTCGCCGATGGGCTGGCCGTCCCTCAGCGTCTGCGTCAAGGCGAGCCCGGTCGCGCTCGAGCGGATCCCGCCCGAGCTCGCGTAGAAGAGTGACCAAATGTCGTCGCTCGAATCCAGGGCGACGTCGGACTCCTCTCCGACCCCGGCGTGCACGATGAGCACGGCGTCGTACGCAGCGAAGTCCGTCACGGGATTCGTCGGGTCGATCGAGGCGGCGGTGACGCTGTCGTAGATCAGGTCCTCGAGGGCGGAATCCGTCTCGCTCCCGTAGTGCCTCATCGTCTGCGGCAGCCGGTACACGCTCGGTGCGGGCGGCATCGCGACGACCTCGAGCGACAGGCGCCCGTACGACACCTCCGCGTAATACGAGGCGAACCTGCTCGTGTCGATGGACAGCCAGTACTCCGGGTCGCTCGCGTCCGTCCACTCACCGGTGCCGGTGGTGGTCTGATCGTCGTCCGCGGGGAAGTCCACCCTGAGGAGCAGCACCCGGACGGCCGTCGGCACCTCGGCGAGCGCGAGCGCCGCCCGCGCTCCCTGCGCCGGGGCGGTCGCTGCGCGATCGTGCGTCCGCACGTGGGAAGGCGGCTCCGGCTTCGCGCCGGTCAGGTGAGGGGCGGCGAGGGCCGGCGCGGCGAGCGCGGCGAGCGCGGCCGCGAGGAGGCGGGAGGAGGAAAGCAAGGGGGGCGTCCGGGGACGCCCCCCTCCACCAGCCTTCGCGACGCGGCTTGCCGCGCCGAGGGCCGTCACGGCTCGCCGGACCGTGGGTCTCAGAGGGCGCAGACGTACTCGAGCGACGAGACGTTGTCGTACGTCGTCGGCGCCTGGCCGGCGATCGCCACAGTGACGGTGCCGTCCGAGTTGTACGTCATCGTCACGTTGCCGTTGATCACGACCTTGCCGGCGACGGTCATGTACGTGTCGAAGCTGAAGCGGATCGGCGTCTGGGTGTCGATCGCGAACGCGCCCTCGTAGCACGCGTCGTCGGGCGTGAAGTCGAACACGACCGTCCCGTCGATCGTGTCGTCGACGTAGTTCATCCCCGTGTCCTCCTGGGACGCCACCAACCCGTAGAAGGTGAGGGCCTGGCCGTACGTGCCGGTGTCGTCCGTCACCGTCTCGCTCGCCGCGCCGTTGACGGTGAAAGTTTCGCGCGAGCCGACGCCCGTATACGTCAGCGTGTCGCTCATGCCGAAATGGCTGTACGCGCCCGTGAGCTCGAAGCCGTAGCCGACGTAGCTCTCCTTGCCGTTCGCGGTGAGCGAGGACGTGGTGCTGCTGCACGCCTCGTTGGCGCAGCGCCAGCTGCCGGAGAGCGTCAGGTCCATCGTCTCGGTGTCGGTGACGTCGGCGTAGCCCGTCGTGTAGTCCGTCACGGTGAAGTCCGTCGCCTCGAGCGTCCCATCGCCGTCCCCGATCCTGATCGAGAACGATTCCACGGCATCCGCCGAGATCGTCTCGACGACGACGCCGTTCGTGTCCTCGTCGTATTCACGGCAGTGGTCGAACGTCACGGTCAGGCTGTACGAGCCCGTCATGTCGTCGACCGAGCCGACGAAGTGGACCGTGCCGCTGTCGTAGCAGTACTGGGTCTCGTCGTAGGCAGCCGTGGCCCTGCTCGTGGCGAAGCTCTTCGCCTTCCGGAGCCCGTCCGCGAGCCTCGCCTTCGGGGAGGCCATCAGCTTGCTCTGCGCGGCACGGAACGCGCTGAACCGCGGGTCCTGCGCCGCCATCGACTTGAACCGCGGCGCAAAAGGCGAGACGCCTCCGCTGAATCCGCCGAGATAATAGGCGTCGCTCAGGGCGACGCCGAGGGACTGCTCTGCCGCGGCGGACGCGGACGCCGCCTGCGCCGTCGTGGCGATGGGCGTCGGCGGCGGCGGCGGGTTCGGATCGCCAGCTTTGCTGCCGCTGCTGCTGCACCCTGCGGCGACCGCGAGGATCGACAGCAAGGCACTCTTCGTGAAGTTCATTTGTGCGCTTCCCCCTTGCGAATGGACGCCACCCTGCTGCGAGCCGAGTGGCTCGGCAGCGAGACGCCGGCATCATGCCCGTTCCAGGGGCGCGCCGCCGTGATCCAGGACACTCCGCGTCATCCCGAGGTCACGGTACGTCACGAGCAGTTCGCGCCGCGTCAGGCGCGGCATCACGCCCAGTCGATGTGAGCGCGAGTGCGTTCAACGCGCACCTGCACTCCGAGACCGAGAAGCATGCGTCCGCCCGGGGTCACCCGGACGACTGAGGGAAGCGATGAACGTGAAAGGGGATGCTGCGCACGGCAACCGCCGTCTCGCGCCGGGGAGTCGCGCGCGCCGGCCCCAGCGCGGCGGTGGCGGGTCCCCCGAGCGCGAGCGCCGCACCGGCGAGGAACGAGCTCCTCGCCGGTGCGGCCCACGTCTACTTGACGCTCTTCTCCTGCTCCACGACGTTCCCCTGCGCGTCGCGGACCGTCTTGTCCTTCACCTCGGTCTTCTTCGTCTTCGCCTTGCTGGACGGCTTGTCGGAGCGCTTCACCTGCTTCTTCGTCTCGACCTTTCCGTCCTTGGTCTGCTGCTCGACGGTGCTCTTCTCGTCGTGCATCGCGCCGTGGTGCTTCGACGACTTCTCGACCTTCTTCGTCGAGCCCTTGGCGTCCGACTCGTGCTCGGTCTTCGTCTCCGACTTCTCCTCCGCTGCGTACGCGCGACCGAACGCGACCAGGCCGAGCGCAGCGATGACCCCTGCGATGCGTCTCATGCGTCTCCCTCCCGGGTTGCGCAGGCCGCGAGTGCGCGGCCGCCTTCCCCGCTTGAAGGATGATGGCCGGCGAGGCGTGCCGAAAGTGGGCTGCCGGGCGGCCAGGGCCACGCGGAGCGCTCGGCCGAGCCGGCACCGACGCTCGCGCGTGGTGCCCCGGGTTGACTTCGCGCGCATCGGGATCAGATCAGGCCCACCCACTTCGAACGGATATCACCGCTCGCCCGCCGTCGTGGGCGCGCATGCTGGAGGGGACGATGTGCAGGCATCTGAGCAGGCTCGCGAGCCCGAGGGATGAGCCGGTGGTGCCGAGCAGCCACGGCTGCGAGGAGTGCCTCGAGCGCGGAGACTCGTGGGTGCACCTGCGGCTCTGCATGACGTGCGGCCACGTGGGGTGCTGCGACGACTCGCCGAACCGACACGCGACGCGCCATTTCCACGCGACGAAGCACCCGGTCATCAAGTCCTTCGAGCCCGGCGAGGACTGGGCAGCGTGCTACGTCGACGACGAGATGACGGAGTCGGTCGTCGCGTTCCCGATCGAGTCCCCGCCGGTGCACTACGCCGCGCCGAGCGAGGCGCGGTAGCCGCGGAAGCTACGCGGTCGGCCGCTCACCGCTTGCAGTGGTCCTCGCCCATCGGCTCGAACCCCTTGCCCGAGTCGGCTGCGATCTTGTGGACCAGCTCCTTCGGCCCGGCCTTCGTGATGGTCTCGCGCACCTTCATCTTCTGACCCATCATGAAGGCCTCGCCCGTGAGCTCCAGCGTGTCGCCCTGGAACCCGGGAGACGTCGCGAGCTCGACGCCCCCCATGCTGTCCACCGCGCTCAACGTGAACAGGTTCGCGCCCGGCTGGTGCCCGAGGAACACCGAGCCCTTCATGCCGGGGCTCGTCTTCGCCTTCATCTCGAAGTCCCCGCGGTAGAAGAAGCCCCCCATGTCCTTCTTGAACGCGATCGTGGTCTTCGCCGTCGAGGCGGGGGATCCCGGCCCCATCGCGCCGGCGGGCACGCTCGACTCGCAGGTCCACTTTCCGGCGAGGAACTTCAGCGCCTCGAGCTCGGGCGACGGCTTGGGGGCGGCCGGCCCGGCGGCGCCGGCCTCGGCGGCAGGCTTGCTGGCAGGCTTCTCCGCCGGCTGCCCGCCGGGAGCCGGCGCCTGGGCGGAGGCGGCGGTTGCGGCGCCGAGGGAGAACGACATCAGGGCTGCGATCGCGGTCTTCGTCACGGGTGGCTCCTCGATAGAGTGCAGATACCCCAACAGAGTGCAGATACCCCAACCCAGAGTAGTGGCTCCCCCCGTGCCGGGCGCCTGCTCCAGATGGACCACGACGCAGCCGGCTACACGCTCGTCACCTGATCACCGCCCGCGCGGGGCGCCCATGTCCCGGTGTGCGCGTTGACCGGCCGGGCGAGTGCGAGGACAATTGCACCGGCGGCCTCCGCGGCGCCCGACCCGCACGGCGCTGCGAGCCGGGATCCCTTCGCGCCCGAGGAGCCGACGCTCCTCCTCGAGGACGAGATCGTCGAGCCGGCGCCGCGGCTCGCGACGCTCTGGGTGCGACCAGGCGGCGAGGACACGCCGGAGCACGTGCCGATGCCGGTGCGAGCGCGCCGGCCCCTCCTTCGCAAGATGATCGCGATCGCGGCAGGAACCGCGGTCGCCGCGGTCGGTGCGATGGCGATCCGCGCGGCGTGGACCGGCGACGACCGGGACGACGGCTCGGTCGCGGTGTCTTCCGCGCTGGAGCCGGTCGCCCCCGCGCCTCCCTCGCCGCCGCCGGTGTCCGCCGAGCCGCCCCGGGTCGCCGCTCCGCCGCGCGCGCCGGCCCGGCTCTCCCCCCGCCTCCGCCACGGGGTCCCGGCCCCCGCGGAGGATGCCTTCGCCCCCCGGATCGCAGCGCTCCGCAACCCGAGCCCGGCCGACGGTCGCTGCGTTCCGAGGGCGGCGCTGCGCCTGCGCCGGGAGCTCGCAGCCCGCCTTCCCGACGCGGTCACGGTGCGTTTCCCGGTGGCGGCGACCGGCGCGGTGGGGCGGGTCGAGGTGCTCCGCCCGGCGACCGACGACGACGTGGCGCGCGCGATCGAGGACGCCATCAGGAGCTGTACGTTCGTGCCCGGGGCGGACGACGACGGACGCCCGGCGACGCTTCCGGTGGTCATGCGCATCCGCTTCGCGCGCGATTGAAGCGAGATCCGCGTGGAGAGGAGCGGACGGTCCCCCGCCTCGAGACCGCGCCGCCGCGCCGTCCAGGGCGGGATGGGCGCACCCGCTCGCAATACGACCCGACGAGCGTGTTGCCGCGTCCCGCAGTGCGCACGGTCGAAGCATGGCGATCGAGCACACCGGCAGGAGAAAGCACAAGCGAACCGGGCGCACCTCGCCCCACGGGGCGGGCGAGCGGGTGGACGAGACGTCGGCGCGAGCAGTGAGCGACGAGCAGCGCGCGGGTCCGCCTCGAGAGGAGCCGTCCCGGTACCAGGACGAGGGCAGCGACGTGCCCGGCCTCAAGAAGAAGATCCGCTGATCGCGTCGCTATTCGCTGGCGGCCTTCACCCCGCGCCGGAACGCTTCCTCGTTCACGCCGAGCAGCGCCGCCTTGCCGCCGAGCGCGTGGCGGATGGCGGAGAGGAAGGTCTCCTCGGGGAGGAGCGGCACCGCTCCGTGCAGCGCGCCGAGCGCGACGATGTTCTTCACGCGCGGCTGGCCGAGATCGTGGGCGATCTCGGTGCAAGGCACCGCCACGCTCCGGACCGACGGGGGAAGGGCAGGGGGATCACGGACGGCGCTCGCGTCGTACACCGCCACGCCGCCCGGCAGCACGCAGGGGCCGAACCGCGCGAGGCTCGGCGCGTTGAAGGCGACGAGCACGTGCGGCGCCGCGACGTCGGGGGAGAGCACGGCACGCTCGGCGAGCCGCACGTCGGCGAACGACGTGCCGCCCCGCGACTCGGGCCCGTAGCTCGGGATGTGCGTCGCGTCGAACCCCTCGTGGATGGCGGCGCGTGCGAGGAGCATCGCGGCCGTCTGGGCGCCGTCGCCGCCGGCGCCGGCGAGCTTCAGCCCCACCTCCCCGCCGAACAGCTCGCGCGGGAACGACTTGGCGAAGCGCGGCGGCGGCTCTGCTTGCGCGCCGATGGCCGCGAGGAGCGGCTCGGGATCGAAGCTCGGCTCGGGCCAGGACCACGGCTCGGCCGTCACGTCCTTCTTCGGGCCGAGCGGGAACATCGGGAGCATCTTCTCCCTCACCCAGCGCTCCGCCTCGAGCGGCGTCAGCTTGAGGTGCGTCGGGCACTCGGAGAGGATCTCCACGAACGAGAAGCCGCGTCCCTCGACCTGCAGCCGGATCGCCTTCACGATCGCCTTCGCCGCCCGCACGCGCTGCTTCGCGTCGAAGAGCGCCACGCGCTCGACGTACACGGGGGCGTCGAGCTGCGCGATCATCTCCGCCATCCGGAGCGGGGAGCCCATGCTCCGATCGCGGCCGCGCGGGCTCGTGCTGGTCTTCTGGCCGGGGAGCGACGTCGGCGCGAGCTGGCCGCCCGTCATCCCGTACACCGCGTTGTTCACGAACAGCACCGTGATCGGCACGCCGAGCGCCGCGGCGTGCACCGCCTCGGTGAGGCCGATCGCGGCGAGGTCCCCGTCGCCCTGGTAGGCGACGACGATGCTGTCCGGGTTCGCGACCTTGTGGCCGATGGCGACGGCCGGGGCGCGCCCGTGCGCCGCCTGGGTGTTGCCGACGTCGAGGTAGTAGTAGAGGAAGACCGCGCAGCCGACCGGCGAGATCGCCACGGTGCGGTCCTGGACCCCGAGCTTCTCGATCGCGTCCGCGAGGTACTTGTGCACGAGGCCGTGCCCGCAGCCGGGGCAGTAGTGGGTGCTGCGCGCCTTCAGCCCTTGGGCGTGGTCGTGCCGCTCGAACCGCTCGTAGAAGACGCTCATGCGCGAGCCTCCGGGTGCGGGCGGCTGGCCCGGACCGCCTCGAGGATCTCCCCCTGCGACGGAAGCATTCCGCCGAGGCGGCGCACGCTGCGGATGTCGAGCCCGTTCGGCACGCGCGCGTGGCTCAGGGCGAGCCGCATCTCGTTCTCGAGCTGGCCATCGCTCGCCTCGACGACGACGATCCGGCGGGCGCGGTCGAGGAGCGGGACGAGGTGGCGGACCGGGAATGGCCACACCGTCTGCGGCCGGAACAGGCCGACCGCGATCCCCTCGCGCCGAAGCGCCTCGACGGCGCCCTTCGCGATCTGCGAGGGGGTGTTGCACGCGACGACGACCACTTCGGCGCCCTCGCAGCGGAAGAGCTCGGCGCGCTGCTCGGTCTCGCCGATGCGGGCGTACTTCTCGGCGAGCTTCCGGACGTGGGCCTCCTGGTCGATCTCCCGGAGCTCGATCGACGCGACGAGGTTCCGCCGGTGCGCGGCGTCGCCGGCGACCGACCAGGCGGGCCGGCCGGGCCGCACCGCGAACGCCGGCAGCGCAACCTTGCCCGTCATCTGGCCGAGGTACCCGTCCGCCAGGATCACGACAGGGTTCCGGTCGCGGAACGAGAGCTCGAACGCGAGCATCGTGAAGTCGAGCATCTCCTGCGGCGTCGCCGGCGCGAGCACCAGCGCGTGGGTGTCGCCGTGGCCGAGGCCCTGGCAGGCGAGCTTCAGCTCCGCCTGCGACGGGCCGATGTTGCCGAGCCCGGGGCCGGCGCGCATGACGTCCACGAAGACCCCGGGCAGCTCCGCGCCGATCATGTACGAGATGCCCTCGAGCATGAGCGCGAACCCCGGCGACGAGGTGAACGTCATCGCGGGAAGCCCGGACGCGCCGCAGCCGAACATCATGTTGACGGCGGCGATCTCGCTCGGCGCCTGCATGAAGGTGCCGCCGAGCACGGGCAGGAGCTTCGCCATCAGCTCCGCGCCCTCGGTCGAGGGCGTGATGGGATAGCCGAAGAAGTGGCGGCACCCGGCGAGAAGCGCTCCCACCGCGGCGGCGTGGGTCCCCTTCGCGATGAGCGGCTGCACGCCCCGCAGCGCGACGCGGGTGGCGGGCACGTCGCGAGCGTCCGGGACGCGGGTGGGGCGGGGCCTCTCCACGTCGGGCACGAGGCCGTACGGCTCCGGGCACGCGTCGATGCAGAGCCCACACGCGTTGCAGCGCTCGAGCGAGAGCGCGATCGGGACGAGGCCGCTCAGCGGGTGGATCTCGGCGCCCGCCGCGATGCAGTCCTGAGCACAAGTCTCGATGCAGCGACCACAGCCCTTGCAGTGCTCCGGGTGGAGCAGCGGCTTCGGCTTGACCCCGTTCCTGGACATCCCACCTCCTGGGACCGAGCGGCAGAACTTACAGCAAATCACAGAAACGGGTGTGGCCGCGCGCCGCACGTTGGGGCGCGCCATGAGTCCTTGCCGCGGCGCGTCGCGGCCGGCCGGGGAATATTCCCGGCCCGGCTCGCGGCGCGGCGGCGAGTACTCCGCTGGGTTCACGGGCAACGGGCAACACCTGCACCGAGGATCTCGTCGCCCTGCTGGAGGAGATGGGCGTCCGCACCGGCGTCGACGTCGAGCGCATGATCGACGCCGGACACGCGGCGGAGGAGCTGCTGGGAGACCGCCTCCGCTCGAACGTGATCCGGGCGGGCCCGGTCATCCACAGCGAGTCGTCGCCCGCGAAGGAGCCCGGGGTCGCGGCTCAGCGGGCGTCCGAGATGGTCAGGTAGACCAGCGTCTGGTTCAGGAGCTGGTAGGCGATCTCCCCGAAGGTGGCCGGGCCGACGATGTCGCCCGTGCTCCGCCCCTCGAGCGACGAGTGCACGAAGTTGACGAGGCAGTTGCACGAGAAGGCGATCCGCTCCTCGAGCCCCTTCGGGAGCGCCGAGACGAACGCCTCGACGTAGTCGGCGACCGGTCGCGCGTGCTGGTAGCGGACGCCGGCGAACACCGGCGCGTAGAAGCGAACCGCCCTGCTCGCCGCGTCGACGCTCTGGAAGGCCACGTTGATGCGCGCTCCGCAGTAGTCCGCGACGAGGGGCAGGCGCGTGTCGAGCCCGTGCTCCTCGATGTACTCGGCGAAGTTGCGGGCGTGGCCGTCGACCTCCGCGTCCGTCGCCGAGAAGGCGGTCGACGGGAAGGTGATCACGGGGCCGTCCCCCTTCTCGAAGATGTTCAGGATCCCCACCTCCGCGACCTTCCGGGGAGGCAGCGGGACGTGCATCACCACCGCCTGCTGGTCGAGCGCCTCGCCGCTCGTGCCGTCGAGCACCTTGGGCGTCGCCCTGCCGACGTCCGAGAGGAGGACCCCGGAGATCCAGCCGAAGAGCGGGGCGGTCGCGAACCTGTCGTACCGCGGCGCGTTCACCGCGAAGGAGAGGTGCACCGTGCTGCCGTACGGCGCGATCATGATCCCCATGCTTCCGGCCGGAAGGTCCACGTACACCCGCGCGATATCGTCCTTGCCGTAGCGGCGGATGCCCGCGCACTCGAACCCGCGCGGGAGCTGCTCGACGAAGACCCGGCGCCGGTCGACGACGCCGCCTTCCTCGCTCATGAAGTACGGGATGGTGCCCGCGATCCACTTGCCCCTGGGCAGGCGTCGAAGCGGGCTCTCGTCGCCCGCGAGCAGGACCGTCTCGCCGCGGCGGATCAGCGCCGCGACCTCTTCCACCTCCATCAGATGGCGTCGCATGCTGCGCACCAATCATACGGAGGCGCCGCGACCCGCACCGCGATTTGTCCAAGATGCTCGTCTCGTTCGCTCCGATGGTGCGCGCGGTCTCGCACGTGGGCACCGTGTGCTGTGCTCCGGGCGACCGCCGGCGGCGACCAGGCCCCCGTCCGTCCCTCCGGCGCTCGATCATGAACCTTGCCGAGCAGCTCCGGCTCAGCGCGCTCGAGGCGGAGGCGACTCGCTTCCAGCGTTTCGCGCGCGACGCGCCCATCGGCATCCTCTTCGTCGGCGGCGACGGCGCGGTGCAGTTCGCGAACGACGAGTACCTGCGCATCATCGGCCGCTCGCGCGAGGAGTTCGAGGCGGAGCGGTTCCGTCCGGGCCCGAGCGCGGCGCCCGCCTGGCTCCACCCGGAGCTCGGGGCGCGACACGAGAGCGAGTGGGTGCGGAGCGACGGCAGCCGCGTCCCGATCCTGGTCGGGCTCTCCACCCAGCAGGACGGCCTCGCCGCCTTCTTGATCGACCTCACCTCGGAGAAGGCGGCGCAGCGCGCCCGGCGCGAGAGCGAGGAGCGCACCCGCGCCCTCGCCGAGAAGCTCGCGGAGGCGGATCGGCGCAAGGACGAGTTCTTCGGGGTCCTCTCGCACGAGCTGCGCAACCCGCTCGCGCCCATCCGGAACGCGCTGCACCTCCTCGCCTGCGCACCGAACGACCCCGCGCGGGCGGCGCGCGCCCGCGAGGTGATGGCGCGCCAGCTCGGCCACCTCACGCGTCTCGTGGACGATCTCCTCGACGTCGCGCGCATCACGCGCGGCCGCATCCAGCTCCGCCGCGTGCCGCTCGATCTCGCGACCCTCGTGCGCGAGACGGTCGAGGATCACCGCCCCACGTTCGACGCCGCCGGCCTCCACCTCGTCCTGCAGCTCCCGGAGTCTCCCGTTCCGGTGGAGGGCGATCCGACCCGGCTCGCGCAGGTCCTCGGGAACCTGCTCGGCAACGCGGCCAAGTTCACCCCGCGCGGCGGCACGGTCGCGGTGCGGCTCGGCGAGGACCCCGGGGTCGGGGCGCTCCTCGAGGTGCGCGACACCGGCGAGGGCATCGACTCGGACGTGCTCCGCCGGATCTTCGAGCCGTTCTCGCAGGGGGATCACAGCCTCGCGCGTTCCCGGGGCGGGCTCGGCCTCGGGCTCACCCTCGTGAAGGGGCTCGTCGAGCTGCACGGTGGCACCGCGACGGTGTCGAGCGCCGGGGGGGACGCCGGCACGGAGGTGCTCGTGCGGCTGCCGCTCGCCTCGTCGGCGCGCGCGCCGGAGCCGCGTCCCGCGGTGCCCCCTCCGGCTGCCGTGCCGCGTGGGGCGCAGGTGCTCGTCGTCGAGGACAACCTCGACGCTGCGGAGACGCTGGCGGAGGCGCTGCACCTCGAGGGGCTCGAGGTCACGGTGGCGAACGATGGCGAGGCGGGCCTCGTCGCGGCCCGGCAGATCCGGCCGGACCTCGTCATCTGCGACATCGGCCTCCCCGGAGGGCTCGACGGCTACGGGGTCGCCCGCGCGATCAGGGCGGATCCCGCCCTGCACCACATCCCGCTCGTCGCCCTCACCGGCTACGCGGGCCCGGAGGATCAAGCGCGCGCCCGAGAGGCGGGATTCGACCGGCACCTCGCGAAGCCCGCCGGCATCGAGGACCTGCTCGGCGCGATCGCCCCGCTGATCAGGGCGAGGGCGCCCTCCGGTGCAGCGGCGCTCTCCGACGCCATGCGTTCGTCCGGGCAGTGACCGAACACGCGCTCGCCTGACCGCTCGGCGCACGAGCGGTCGCGTGTCACCTGCTCGAACGACGGCACGCTCGCACGTTCCCCTTCCTGGCAGTCGCGCAGCGCCGAGCATGCCCCCAACCTGCTTTCAACCGGGCGACCGCCCGACACACCTCCACCGCTCCAGGTCGCAAGAGAAGGAAACATGCTCGTTCACGAACGCCTCATCCGTCGCGTCGCCGTCGCTGCCATGGCGGCGGCATCCATCACCGCCTGCAACAGCGGCTCGGTACAGCAAGCCGCGAGCGCCGGACACATCGTCACCGGTATCCAGATCTCCCCGTCCACCGCGGTGGCGCTCGCGCTCCCCGTGGGTCAGGACCTCCAGCTCACCGCGATCGCCACCTTCAGCGACGGCGCGACCGCCGACGTGACCGCGATCGTCACCTGGGAGTCCTCCGACCCCTCGATCGTCGTCTCCACCAGCGGCCTCGCGAGCGCCGTCGCGTCCGGGGCGTCGGTCGTCAGCGCCTCCGACGGCGCCGGCGGCCACTCCGCCAGCGTGAACGTGTCCGCGATCGGCGCCGATCTCGACACCCTGTCCATCTCGCCCATCGACCCGACCATCCTCATGGGGCTGTCGCTCCAGCTCTCCGCCGACGGCCTCCTGACCGACGGCAGCATCGTCGTCTACACGGGCAGCGTGGGGTGGTCCTCGTCGGACGCGTCCATCGCGGCGGTCTCCCAGACCGGTCTGTTCGACGCCGTCGCGCTCGGGACCGCCACGATCACGGCGGTGGATCCGGTGAGCGGGATGAGCGACAGCATCCTCGTCACCGTGACGGACCAGCCCGCGGCGCTCGCGTACCTGGTCCTGACCCGCGGCTCGGTGCTCGGCGGCAGCTCGACCGAGGTCACGGGGACCGTGTTCCTGACGTCATACGGGCCCGACCCCGTCGAGATCTCGCTCGGGAGCAGCGACGAGACGGCCGTCACGGTGCCCTCGTCCGTCACCGTGCCCGCCGGGTCGGTCAGCGCCTCGTTCCCTGTGACCACGTACGTCGTCCCGCACCGGACGCGCGTCTTCGTCACGGCGACCGACGGCGCCATCACGAAGAAGGCTCGCCTGAACGTGCGGGCAGCGCACTAGCCGCTTCTTCGCGAGGGCTCTTCCGGCCGCGTCCGCTCCGGCGGGCGCGGCCGTTCTCGTTTGCGGCCATGATCTCGCGGTACAACGCGGCGTGCCCGCGCGGACCGAGAGGGGGAGGGCGATCGCGGGCGTCTCGTACGCGACGGCCGCGTACCTGACGTGGGGCCTCTTCCCGCTCTACTTCCGCGCGCTCCACCCGATCCCTGCGCCCGAGATCCTCGCTCACCGGATCGCGTGGTCGGCGGCGTTTCTCGTGCTGCTCGTCACCGCCTGGCGCCGCTGGGCGGACGCCGCCGCCCAGCTCCGCACCCCGGGGACACTCGCGTGGCTCGCGGCGAGCGCGACGCTCATCTCGACGAACTGGCTCATCTACATCTGGGCGGTGAACTCGGAGCACGTGCTCGACGCGAGCCTCGGGTACTTCGTGAACCCGCTCGTGTCGGTGCTGCTCGGGGTCGTGTTCCTCCGCGAGACGCTCTCGCACGCCCAGCGCGTCGCCGTCGCGCTCGCCGCCGCCGGAGTCGTCGCGCTCGGGGTCCGCGCCGGGCACGTGCCGTGGGTCGCCCTCTCCCTCGCGGTGACGTTCGGCCTCTACGGGCTCATCCGGAAGCGCGTCGCCGTGGACGCGACGGTCGGACTGCTCGGGGAGGTGGCGGTGCTCGCCCCGGTTGCAGTGGGTTACCTCCTCTTCCTGTCCGCCACCCGGTCGAGCCACTTCCGGATGAGTGTCCTGCGCACCGCGCTTCTCCTGGCGAGTGGGGTCGTGACGGCGGTCCCGCTCATCTGGTTCGGGGTCGGGGTGCGGCGGCTCCGCCTTGCCACGATCGGGCTCCTCCAGTACCTCAACCCGACCGTCCAGTTCGCGATCGCGGTGTTCGTGCTCGGTGAGCCGCTCACCGCCGCGCACGCGGTCGCGTTCGCGTGCATCTGGGCGGCGCTCGCCATCTACACCTCCGAGGCGGTGGTTCTCGGGAGGCGCGCGCGGCGGCTCGCGAGGATGGTGTGAAGCGCAGCGCCCGCCGTTATGTTCGAAATGGGGGGTGACATATGAACAGGCACCCTGAGCTGCTCGCGGTGGTCGTCGCGCTGCTGCTGGTCCCGGCCTCCGCTCGTCCGGACGACGTCGTGGCGCAGGCAGGCGCGGCGCCCGATCAGGCGCCCCGGGAATCGGCTCCTCCAACGTCCGAGCCGCCCGCGCAGGCTCCGCCGCCCGCGCCGTCGCAGACCCCGCCGCCCCCGGCACAGGAGGGGCGAACCACCGGCGCAGTGCCGCCCGGCCAGTGGGTCTACACCCAGCAGTACGGCTGGGTGTGGATGCCGTACGCGTCGACCTACACGTACGCGCCGCCCGACGGGTACGGCACGCCGTACGAGTACGTCTACTACCCCGCGTACGGCTGGGCCTGGGTGGTCGCGCCGTGGGTCTGGGGATGGGGGCCGTGGCCGTACTTCGGCTACTTCGGTCCGGGGAGCTTCGCCTGGTACGGCTGGGGGTGGTGGCGGTCTCCGACGCGGTGGCACTTCCGGCCCGGACCTTTCGGCGGCGTCGCGCCGCGCGTCGTCGTTGCGCCGCAGCGTCCTCGCGCGCTGAGCCGCGGAGGAGCGGTCGCTCCGGTACAGCCGGGACGATCCGTCGGCGGCCACGGCGGTGGAGGCGGGCACGCCTCCGGCGCTCGCGCGCCGCGCCGCTGACGCCGCCCCCTCCGACCGAGCCCCGCGATAGACTCATCGTCGTCGTCGCGCTTGACCCCGCGGCGGCGCACGGACAAGTTCGAACCCCCGATGACCAGGACCCTCCCGGCCACGCTCTGCGCCCTCACGATGGCGCTCGGCTGCTCGAGCGGCGAGCCGCCGCGCGCCACGGGCCAGAAGGTGCTCCGACTCGCGTTCGCGGAAGAGCCGCCGCAGCTCGACTCGACGCGCGCCACGGACCAGGTGAGCAACTTCGTGCTCGGCCACATCATGGAGGGGCTCACCCGCTACGGAAGGAACAGCGAGATCGTCCCCGGAGTCGCGGAGCGCTGGGAGCTCGGCGAGCGGCGTGCGGTTTTCCACCTCCGCGCCGAAGCGCGCTGGGCTGACGGGAGGCCGGTCACCGCGCGGGACTTCGTCTTCGCCTGGCGCACCGCGGTCGATCCGAAGACCGCCTCCGAGTACGCGTTCATCCTCTACCCCGTGAAGAACGCCGAGGCGATCAACTCCGGCAAGCTGCCGACCTCCGCGCTCGGCGTGCGCGCGAAGGACGATCGGACGCTCGAGATCGACCTCGAGCGCCCCACCGGCATCTTCCTCGGTCTGACCGCGTTTCCGACCTACCTGCCGCTCCGGGAGGACTTCTACCGGGCGCGCCCCGGCCGCTACGCCGCCGACGCGCAGGATCTTCTCTCGAACGGCCCGTTCGTGCTGACCCGCTGGGTCCACGCCGCGAGCCTCACCTTCGAGAAGAACCCGCACTACTGGGCAGCGGCGTCGGTGGGCGTCGATCGCATCGAGGTCCCGTACTTCACCCAGGATCCGAGCACCCGCTACAACCTGTTCAAGGACGGCAAGATCGACATGACCGGCCTCGATCGCGAGCTGCTCGGCCGCGCGCAGGCGGACCGCTACAAGATGAAGAGCTTCGCGGCGGGGTCGGTGTTCTACGCGGAGTTCAACCACCGCCCCGGCCGGCCCACCGCGAACTACCACCTCCGCAAGGCGATCCAGCTCGTCTTCGACCCGAGGGAGTACGTGTCGAAGGTCGTCGGGGTCCCGGGCTGGCGCCCCGGCGCCGGGCTCATTCCGCAGTGGGTGCCCGGGGTCGAGAAGCCGTTCCGCAAGGAGCATCCGGTCGAGCCCGTCCGGCCCGATCTCGACGAGGCGCGCCGCCAGCTCGAGGCGGCGCGCAACGAGCTCGGCGGGTCGATCCCGCCGCTCGTGTGGCTCACGGGCGACGATCCGTTCACCGCGCGCGAGTCGGAGTACTTCCAGTACCTCCTCTCGAGCCGGCTCGGGATCATCCTCAAGATCGACAAGCAGACGTTCAAGCAGCGGCTCGCGAAGATGACCGAGGGCGACTTCGACCTCGTCGCAGCGGGGTGGGGGCCCGACTACGCCGACGCGATGACCTTCGCCGACCTGTTCGCGAGCTGGAACGAGAACAACCGCGGGCGGTGGCGGAACGCCCGCTACGACGCGCTCATCCGCGAGGCTCAGGCGACAGCGGATCAGAAGGTGCGGATGGCCGCGATGGCCGACGCCGAGCGGATCCTGCTCGACGACGTCGCAGTCCTGCTCAAGAGCGAGGCTGCGAGCGTGTACGTCCACAACCCCCGCGTGACCGGGATCGTCCGCCACGTGGTGGGCACGGACCCGGACTACACCCACGCCCGAATCGAGGACGGGGAGGGAGCCGCGCGTGCTGGCCTATAGCCTGAAGCGCCTCCTCGCCGGCCTCGTGACGGTGTTCTTCATCGCGACCGCCACGTTCGCGGCGATGCACGCGGTCCCGGGGGATCCGCTCACCACCGGCAAGGCTCGAAACGCGGAGATCCGCGCGAACCTGAGGGCGCGGTACGGCCTCGACAAGCCGATCCTCGTCCAGTACGGCGTGTTCCTCCGCAACATGGCGACGGGAGACTTCGGGATCTCGTTCACCCAGCAGAACCGCTCCGTGAACGACATCATCCGCGAGCACTTCCCCGTCTCCGCCGTGCTCGGCGTCCTCGCGCTCGTGTTCTCGACGCTCGGGGGTGTCTTCCTCGGGTCGCTCACCGCCCGGTTCCGGGGGCGAATGGCGGACCGCAGCACCCTGTTCCTCGTCGTCCTCTTCATCTCGGTACCGAGCTTCGTCTTCGCCGCGCTCTGGCAGCTCGTCGTCCTCGTCGTGAACCAGCGGGCGGGGACCACGATCCTGCCCATCGCGGGGTGGGGAACTCTCCGGCACATGCTGCTGCCGGCGCTCGCGCTCGGGCTCGGGACGCTCGCGTTCCTCACCCGGCTCATGCGCTCGTCGCTCCTCGAGATCGTGCACCAGGACTACGTGCGGACCGCGAAGGCGAAGGGGCTCCCGCCCTGGCGGATCTTCGTCTCGCACCAGCTCCGGAACGGGATCCTGCCGGTCATCACGCTGCTCGGCCCCGCGCTCGCCACGATCACGACCGGCGGCTTCGTCGTGGAGAGCGTCTTCGCGATCCCCGGGCTCGGCCGTTACTTCGTCCAGGCGGTCCAGCAGCTCGACTACACCGTGATCATGGGGCTCACCGTCTTCTACGGCGCGTTCCTCGTCCTCATGGTCATCGTGGTGGACATCGTCTACGGGTTCGTCGACCCCAGGATCCGCGTGGCCAAGGAGGCGGCGTGATCCGCCCCGTCTCGCCGGAGGACTTCGCTCCCGCGACCCACGCCGACCTCGTGCGGGGGCCGGCGCGCCCGTCCCTCTCGTACTGGCAGGACGCCTGGCTCCGGCTGAAGCGGAACCGTCAGGCGCTCGTGTCGCTCGCCGTCGTCTGCGCCGTCCTCCTGTTCACGCTGGTGGGGCCGCTCCTGTGGCGGGTCGATCCAGGGCAGCCGGTGCTGTCTCGCGTGTCGGAGCCGCCGCGCTGGAGCAACGCCGCGGTCGTCCTGCCCCGTCCGACGCCGTACGAGGAGGTCCTGGTCCCGGACGCGCCACCCGATCCACCGGGAGACGCCGCGAACCTGCCCGCGCCGGCGTCCCTGACCCTCCTTGGCGAGCCGACGGTCGAGGCGGTGCGCCTGCGCTGGGCGCACGTGCCGGGTGCGGCGGGATACCTCGTGTACCGCTCCACCTCGAAGCCGGGCGGAGACTACCTCGGCCTCCCGATGGGCGAGGTCTCGGCGGGGAACGTCGTCAGCTTCGAGGACGCCTTCAACCTCGAGCCGACGACGTACTGGTACTCCGTCGTCGCGACGAACGGGAGCGAGTCGCGCGCCGCCGCCACGGTCGAGGTGAAGGTTCCCGCGGGGATCTCGCTCGTCGACGCGAAGACCATCGATCCGCGCGCGAAGCCGGGCGACGTCGTCTCGCCGCCGCGCCGGCCGTTCGGAACCGACGACCTGGGGAGGGATCTCCTCGCGCGGCTCATCGCGGGCGCGCGCATCTCGCTCTTCATCGGGTTCACCGCGCCGTTCCTCTCCATCCTGATCGGCGTCTTCATTGGAGGGGTCGCCGGGTACTTCGGCGGACGGCTCGACCACTGGCTCATGCGCATCACCGACTTCGTGCTCGCGCTGCCGTTCCTCCTCTTCATGATCCTCTTCCGGGTGGCGCTCGGCGTCCGGCCGGGGGAGAGCGGCGTCTTCCCGATGCTCGTCGCCATGATCGTCCTCTCCTGGACCGGCGCGGCCCGGCTCACCCGTGGCCAGGTGCTGCAGCTCCGCGAGTCGGAGTTCGTGCAGGCGTCGCGCCTCCTCGGCGCCCGTCCGCTCTACCTCCTCGTCCGTCACCTCCTGCCGAACACCCTGGGCGTCATCCTCGTGGCGCTCACCTTCGCGATCCCGAGCGCGATCTTCACCGAGGCGTTCCTCTCCTTCATCGGCATGGGGGTCGCCGCGCCGACGCCGTCGTGGGGCTCGATGTGCAACGACGGCATCAAGACGTTCCTCGTCTACCCGCACGAGTTCCTGTTCCCGGCGGCGGCGATCAGCGTCACCGTCCTCGCCTTCAACCTGCTCGGAGACGGGCTGCGCGACGCGCTCGATCCGCGGATGAGGTCGGTCGAATGACGGAGCGGCCCGCGCACGTGCTCGAGGTGAACGACTTGCGGGTCGAGTTCGCGACCCACGGCGGCGTCGTGAAGGCGGTGCGCGGCGTCTCGTTCGCGCTCGAGCGGGGGAAGACGCTCGCCATCGTCGGCGAGTCCGGCTGCGGAAAGTCCGTCACGGTGCAGGCCGTGATGGGGCTCATCCCGACGCCGCCGGGCCGCATCAGCGGCGGGTCGGTGCGGTTCGAGGGTCAGGAGATCGTGGGGCTGGCGCCCCGCGCGGCGAACCGGATCCGGGGGAAGCAGATCGGGATGATCTTCCAGGATCCGATGACCTCCCTGAACCCCACCATGAAGGTGGGGAAGCAGATCACGGAGACGCTCCGCCACCACGAGGGGCTCTCCGGGGCGGCCGGGCGCAGGAGGGCGATCGAGTTCCTCGAGCGCGTGCAGATCCCCGACGCGGGCGCGCGCGTGGATCACTACCCGTTCCAGTTCTCGGGCGGCATGCGCCAGCGCGTCATGATCGCGATGGCGATCGCCTGTAATCCGAAGGTGCTCATCGCGGACGAGCCGACCACCGCGCTCGACGTCACCGTCCAGGCGCAGATCCTGGCGCTTCTCCGGGACCTCCAGCGCGAGCAGCGCATGGCGATCATCCTCATCACCCACGACCTCGGCGTCGTCGCGCAGATGGCGGACGACGTGGCGGTGATGTATGCGGGGCAGATCGTCGAGCAGGGGAGCGCCGACGACGTGTTCTACCGGTCCGCCCACCCCTACACGCTCGGGCTCCAGCAGTCGATGCCGCGGCGGGACGAGCGCCGCCGCGCGCGGCTCGAGCCGATCGAGGGGAGCCCCCCCGATCTCTTCAGCCCGCCCGCCGGCTGCCCGTACGTTGAGCGCTGCCCGTGGGCGATGAAGGTGTGCGGCCCGAACGACCCCCCGCTCTGGACGGTGCAGCCGGGCCACGCGGCGCGGTGCTGGCTCCATCACGTGAACGCCGCCGCGCGCCGGCCCGAGCGGCTCTTCCGCGGCGCGCTCATGCCGGAGGGGACGGCGGCATGAGCGCGCTCCTCCAGCTCCACGAGCTGCGCAAGCACTTCGAGGTCGCCCGCGGGCGGGTGCTCCAGGCCGTGGACGGGATCACGCTCGACGTGCGCGAGCGCGAGGTCGTCGGGCTCGTGGGCGAGTCGGGCTGCGGGAAGTCGACCCTGGGCCGGACGGTGGTCGGGCTGCACGACAAGACCTCGGGCGAGGTGCGCTACCGCGGCGAGCAGCTCCCGGCGCGCTACCGGGCGAAAGACTTCAAGCGCTGGGCGCGGAAGATCCAGATGATCTTCCAGGACCCGTACTCGTCGCTCAACCCGCGCATGACGCTCCGCGAGATCGTCGCCGAGGGTCCGGTCATCAACGGGATGTGGCGGCGCAGCGAAGTGCAGTCCCGCGTGGCGGGCTGGCTCGAGCGGGTGGGGCTCTCGGCGGAGCACATGTCCCGCTACCCCCACGAGCTCTCGGGCGGGCAGCGCCAGCGCATCGGGATCGCCCGCGCCCTCGCGCTCGAGCCTGAGCTGGTGGTCTGCGACGAGCCGATCTCCGCGCTCGACGTGTCGGTGCAGGCGCAGGTGGTGAACCTGCTCGCGAACCTCAAGGAGACAATGGGCCTCACCCTCGTCTTCATCGCGCACGACCTCTCGATGGTGCGCTACGTGTCCGACCGGATGGCGGTGATGTACCTCGGCCAGCTCGTCGAGCTCGGCCCGGCGGACGACGTCTACTTCCGGCCGAAGCACCCCTATACCCGCTCGCTCATCGCCGCGAACCCGGTGGCGGACCCGGAGCACGAGCGCCGCCGCCCGCCCGCCGCGCCGCGAGGCGAGATCCCCTCGCCCGTGAACCTCGCGCCCGGCTGCCGCTTCGCCGGCCGCTGCCCGTTCGCGGCCGAGGTGTGCCGCGCGAAGGACCCCGCCTGGCGCGAGATCGAGCCCGGGCGGTTCGTCGCCTGCCACCTCTTCGATCCCGCGAGCGGGCACCCGGACGCCGGTCAGCGATGACCGCCGCTCGTGGCCCTTTCCTCGCCTCGCCTCGCCGGTGTATGGCTACGCGCGCATGAAGACCCTGACCGAGCTGAGCGGAACCCTGGTTCGAATGGCGGCGTCGGCGATCGCCGAGGCGCGGCGTTCGCTCCCGAAGGAAGAGAAGGCACCCGAGGCCCCGGCGGAGGCTCCCGCCCCGGTGGCGGAGCCGGCGGCGAGCGACGCCCCAGCGGCCGAGGCCGCACCCGCGGCGGAGGGCGCAACGGCGGCGGAGAGCGCACCCGCGGCGGAGGGGGCAGCGGCGGCGGAGAGCGCACCCGCGGCGGAGGGGGCAGCGGCGGCGGAGAGCGCACCCGCGGCTCCGACGCCGGCGCCGAAGCCCGCGAAGGAAGCGCCGCGCGCCGAGCCCGACAGCGAGGCCGTGAAGGCCGCCCTCGACGAGGCGGTCGCGAAGGCGACGGGCCTCTCCGGCGACCGGCTGGCGATGCTGCGAGCCGCCGTCGACGTGGCGGGGCGGCGCACCGCCGAGGTCCGGTTGGTGCGCGTGTTCGGCCCCGAGGAGCAGGTGCCGGGCGCGACCTCCGTCGGCGGGCACCAGTACGTCCTCGACCTGTTCCCGGCGAGCATGAAGCAGAGCGCCGGCCCGTCCCGCGAGGATCGCGGCGGGCGCGGAGGGCGGGGCGGACGCAGCGGCGGTGGCGGTGGCCGAGGTGGAGGCGGAGGTCAGGGCGGGAAGGCAGGCGCGACGGGCGGCTTCTCGATGGACTCGCTCCGCGAGGATCGCAAGAACGAGCGCGGCGGGAGCCGCGGACGGCCGGGCGGCGGACGGCGGCCCGGGGGAAGCGGTCCGAGCAGCGGCGGCACCGGCGGCCCGGGCGGCGGGAGCAAGTAGCGCGGCCGCGCGCGTACCGCGACGAAGCGCATGCACGATCCCCTCGCACCGCTCCTCGCCGACGGCGTCATCGACGAGATCTGCGCGCGCCTGAAGAGCGGCAAGGAGGCGGATCTCTGGCTCGTCCGCCACGGCGGCGAGATCGTCGCCGCCAAGGTCTACAAGGCGCGTCAGACGCGCAGCTTCAAGAACGACGCGGCCTACAAGGAGGGGCGCCAGGTCCGCAACACGCGCACCCAGCGCGCCATGGACCGGGGGAGCCGCTTCGGCCAGGCGTCCGCCGAGGAGGCCTGGAAGGCGAAGGAGGCGGACGCGTTGCACGCGCTGCACGCGGCAGGCGTGCACGTGCCGCGGCCCGTCCTGTTCTACGAGGGCGTTCTCCTCATGGAGCTCGTCGTGGACTCCCACGGCCACCCCGCGCCGCGGCTCATCGACGCACGCGTCGCGCGCGAGCAGGCGGCGTCGCTCTACGCCGACCTCCGCGCTCAGGCGGTGCGCATGCTCGCCTGCGATCTCATCCACGGCGATCTCTCGCCGTACAACGTCCTCCTCGGCTCGAGCGGTCCCGTCGTGATCGATTTTCCGCAGGTGGTCGGCGCGGCGCACAACAGCCAGGCGGAGGGCTTCTTCGTCCGCGACGTCGAGAATCTTCGCCGCTTCTTTGCCGGCATCGATCCGGAGCTTCGCGCTGCGTCGAACGACGCGCACGAGATCTGGCGCGCGTACGTTCGCCGTGAGCTCGCGCCCGACTTCGTCCCGAGCGGCCGCGCCGCCGAGCAGCCGCCGCGCCGCGAGCACGGCCGGCCCGAGCGCGCCCATCACGGGCGCCCGCACGAGCCCTCCTCCCGTGGCGGCCCCCCGCGCCACGGTTCGGGAGGCACCGGCGTCCCGTCCCCGAGGGCCGCGCCGCCCCCGGGACGACGGGGACCGGATCACCGGCGCCGCGGTGGACCCGGGCCGGAGGTGGTCCGCGTCGCGCGTCCGCCGCTCGTTCCGGGGGCTCGGCCGGCGGCGGCGGGAGGCGCTCCTCGAACGGGCCCCGCGCCGCACGCCGCGCACCCCGCTCACGGCGGCGATCCGCAGCGGCACGGCCGGCGGCGGCGGCGGCGCCGGGGCTGAACGCTCTCTCGGGTGCAACCCGCGGAGAGGGTTCCGCGGACGGCGAAGATCCCGGATCCTCGCCGCGGGCGTGCGTCCTCCAGTCGTGCGGGTTAGCCCTCCACCCGATGACACACATCGCCCCGTCGCCGCTCCAGCGGCTCGTCCTCGCCTTCTACGCGTTCTTCGCGATCCTGTTCCGGGTGGAGGTCGCCGCGGCCGTGCAGCGGCTCCGCGAGGCGCGGCGGGAACGCGCTCTCCCTTCCCCCGCTGCCGCTCCCGCGCCCGTCGTGCAGACTGACGCGGGGGCCGCCGCGCCGCGGGTGGACGCGCGCCCGGCGCTCCAGCTCCTCGCGGTGCTCCAGCGGGAAGGGCGCCTCGTGGACTTCCTCGAGGAGGACCTGACGGGATTCCCGGATGCGGCGGTCGGCGCCGCGGCGCGCGCCGTCCACGCGGGGTGCCGGAAGGCGCTCGGCGAGCTGCTGGGCCTCGAGCCGGTCTACCGCGAGGCGGAGGGCGCGCAGGTGACGGTCGAGCGCGGCTTCGATCCCGCCGCGGTCCGCCTCACCGGCAACGTCGTGGGCGAGCCGCCGTTTCGCGGAGCGCTCCGTCACCACGGCTGGCGGGTATGCGAGGTGAAGCTCCCGCCCACCCAGGGCGGCGGGGACGGCTCGGTCGTCGCCCCGGCGGAGGTCGAGCTGTGATGACGGTGCCGCGCCTCTCGATCGGCATCGATCTCGGGACGACCCACAGCGCGGTTGCGTCGCGGCCGCTCGGACCCGAGGGTTCGGTCGAGGTGTTCGAGATCCCGCAGCTCGTCCGTCCCGGCGAGATCCAGCCACGCCCGCTCTTTCCGTCGTTTCTGTACCTGCCGCACCCGGCCGAGCTGCCCGCCGGAGCGGCGGCGCTGCCGTGGCGGCCCGAGGCGGCCGAGGTCGGGGGCGAGCTCGCGCGGAGCCTCGGCGCGCTCACGCCGATCCGGCTCGTCTCCTCGGCGAAGAGCTGGCTCTCGCACCCCGCGCTCGACCGGCGTGCCGCCTCGCTCCCGGCGGGCGCCCCCCCCGAGGTCCCGCGCATCTCCCCGCTCGACGCGTCGGCGAAGATCCTCGCCCACCTGCGCGAGGCGTGGGACCACGCCCTGGCTGGACGCGACGCGACGCTCGCGCTCGCCTCGCAGCGGGTGACCCTCACCGTGCCGGCCTCCTTCGACGCGGTGGCGCGCGAGCTGACGGTCGAGGCGGCGCGCGCGGCCGGTCTCCCCGACGTGATGCTCCTCGAGGAGCCGCAGGCGGCGCTCTACGCGTGGGTGGACGCGATGGGGGACGCGTGGCGCAAGGCGGTTCGGCCCGGCGATCTCGTGCTCGTCGTGGACGTCGGCGGCGGGACCACCGACTTCAGCCTCATCGCGGTGGCCGAGCGCGGCGGCGAGCTCGGGCTCGAGCGCGTCGCGGTGGGGGACCACATCCTCCTCGGCGGCGACAACATGGACCTCGCGCTCGCCCACGCCCTCGCCGAGAAGCTCGCGCGCGAGGGGCGGGGGCTCGATCGCTGGCAGCACCTCGCGCTGGCGCAGGCGGCGCGGCAGGCGAAGGAGGCGCTCTTCGGCAATGACGAGCTGCGCAAGGTGCCGGTCGCGATCCCCGGGCGCGGCTCCTCGCTCGTGGGCGGTGCGCTCCGGACGGAGCTCCTCCGGGACGAGCTCGTGGCGCTGCTCGTGGACGGCTTCTTCCCGCGGGTGGAGGTGGCGGCCCGGCCGATCGTCCCGCGCCGGGTGGGGCTCACGACGCTCGGGCTCCCCTACGCGGCGGACCCCGCCGTCACGCGCCACCTCGCGTCGTTCCTCTCGCGCCACCGGGCCTCGCTCGAAGGGACCTCGCCCGTGCCGCTCGCGGGGAAGGCGTTCCTGCACCCGACGGCGGTGCTCTTCAACGGCGGCGTCATGAAGGCGGCGCCGCTCGTGGAGCGGATCCTGGAGGTGCTCGGCGGCTGGCTCGCCGCCGAGGACGCGCCGGCGCCGCGGGTGCTCCCCGCCGCCGATCTCGACCTCGCGGTCGCGCGGGGCGCGGCGGCGTACGGCTGGGTGCGGGCCGGCCACGGCATCCGCATCCGCGGCGGGACGGCGCGCGCCTACTACGTGGGGGTCGAGGCGGCCGCGCCGGCGGTCCCGGGCGTCGCTCCGCCGGTGCGGGCGGTCTGCCTCGCGCCGATGGGGATGGAGGAGGGCACGAGCGCGGAGCTGCCCGGGGACGAGGTTGGGCTCGTGGTCGGCGAGCCGGCCCGCTTCCCGCTGTTCGCGTCCTCCCTCCGGCGCGAGGACAAGCCCGGGGACGTCGCCCCGGACGAGTCGGAGCTCGCGGAGCTGCCGCCCGCGGAGGCGACGCTCCCGCCGGACGGCCGCGCGGCGGGCGAGGTCGTGCCGGTGCGGCTCCGGGCGCACGTCACCGAGATGGGAACGCTCGAGCTCGAGTGCGTCGAGCGGGGCGGCGGTGCCTGGAAGCTCGAGTGGAACCTGCGGCAGCCGTCACCTCCTCCCTCGCCCCCGGAGCGAGCCGGGGGAGAGGGTCGGGGTGAGGAGCAGGCGCCGCGCTCGTCGCCCGGCGGCAAGAGCCGCGGGAGAGGGAAGGCGTAGCCGCGCGGGAGCGACCCATGCCCTCCCGCTTCCTCGTCGGCGTCGACCTCGGCACGGTCAACACGGCGCTCGCCTCGGTGGACCTCGCGCGCGAGGGCGACCTCGCCGGCGCGGTCGAGCCGTTCCCGATCCCGCAGCTCGTCGCGCCCGGTGATGTCCGCGAGCGGCGCCTCCTGCCCTCGTGCGCCTACCTCCCGGGCCCCGAGCTGCCCGCGGCGGCGCTGCGCCTGCCCTGGGGCGAGCGTCCGGTGGTGGTCGGCGAGCTCGCGCGCGAGCAGGGCGCGCGCGTCCCGGGGCGGCTCGTCACCTCCGCGAAGAGCTGGCTCGCGAACGCCCGCGCCGATCGGACCGCGCCGATCCTCCCCTGGGGCGCGCCGGAGGGCGTCCCCCGCATCTCGCCCGTCGCCGCCTCCGCGCTCTACCTCGCCCACCTGCGCGACGCATGGGACGACCACCACCACGACGCGCCGCTCGGGGATCAGCAGATCGTCCTCGCCGTGCCGGCGTCGTTCGACGAGGTCGCCCGCGAGCTGACGCTCGCCGCCGCCCACGAGGCAGGCCTCACCCGCGTCACGCTCATCGAGGAGCCGCTGGCGGCGTTCCACGACTGGACGAGCCGCCATCGCGCCGATCTCGCCGCCGCCCTCGGCGGCGCCCGGCTCGTGCTCGTCGTCGACGTGGGCGGCGGCACGACCGATCTCACGCTGGTCCGGGCGGAGATCCGCGAGGGGCGGCCGTCGCTCACGCGGCTCGCGGTCGGCGATCACCTCCTCCTCGGCGGCGACAACGTGGACCTCGCGCTCGCGCGAGCGGTCGAGGCGCGCCTCGGGCGGCGGCTCGACGCCGCGCGCTTCGCGTCCCTCGTGCACGCGTGCCGGCTCGCGAAGGAGCGGCTCATGGAGGAGGGCGGTCCCGAGGAGGTCCCCCTCGCCGTGGTCGGGCGGGGGAGCCGCCTCGTCGAGGGGGCGGTCTCCGCCGCGCTGTCGAGAGAGGAGGTCCGCCGCATCTTCCTCGACGGCTTCTTCCCGCCGGTCGCCCCGAACGACCTGCCACGCCGCGCCGCCCGCCAGGCCGGGCTCGCGGAGCTCGGCCTGCCATACGAGTCGGAGCCCGCTGTGACCCGCCACGTCGCGGCGTTCCTCGCGGCGCACGCGGCGGAGGCGGGGGCGTCCGCCGGAGGGCTCGCGCGGCCCGAGGCGATCCTCGTGAACGGCGGCGTCTTCACGCCGCGGGAGGTCCGCGATCGGCTCGCCGCGTCGGTGTCGAGCTGGTTCCCGGGGACGCCGCCGGTGGCGCTACTCGCGAGCCCCGCCCTCGACCTCGCGGTGGCGCGCGGCGCCGCGTTGTCCGCGCTCGTGCGCCGCGGGATCGGGCTGCGCATCGGCGGCGGGACGCCGCGCGCGTTCTACGTGGGGATCGCGGCGCCCGGCGGCGAGCGCGCGCTCTGCGTCGTACCGCGCCACCTGGAGGAGGGGAGCCGCGTGACGGTGCCGCGGCCATTCGCGCTGAAGCTCGGCCAGCCGGTCCGCTTCCCGCTCTTCGCCTCGACCCGCGCCCGGCTCGAGCAGCCCGGCGACGTCGTGCCGATCTCGGAGGATCTCGTCGCGCTGCCGGCGGTCGAGACGGTGCTCACCGGCGCGGCCGCCCCCTCACCCCGACCCTCTCCCCCGGCTCGCGCCGGGGGCGAGGGAGATCGACGCTCCGCAGCCGGGAGCGAAGGGGAGGTCTTCGTTCGTATGGAGGCCGTCCTGACCGAGATCGGCACGCTCGAGCTGTGGTGCGCCGCCGCCGACCGCGACGCGCGCTGGAAGCTCGAGTTCTCGCTGCGGCAGCCGCCGCCCGAGGCGCGGCCGGAGCGGCGCAGCGAGCTCGCCCATGCGCCGCGCGAGCTCGGGGAGGCGCGGGCGCGCGTCGAGCTCTTCTACGGGAAGCGCGGCGCGGTGGAGCGCGGCGACGTGAAGGGGCTCTTCCGCGACCTGGAGCGGCTCCTCGGGCCGCGCGAGCGCTGGCCGACGCCGCTCGTGCGAGAGCTGTGGGCCGCGCTGCACGCCGGACGCGCGCGCCGGCGGCGGAGCGCCGATCACGAGCGCGTCTGGCTCCAGCTCACCGGCTGGTGCCTGCGGCCCGGCTTCGGCGCCCCGCTCGACGCCTGGCGCGCGCAGGAGACCTGGCAGGGTTTCCGCGAGGGGCTCCAGTACCAGGGCGAGCCGCGCGCGTGGCAGGCGTGGTGGGTCCTCTGGCGGCGCATCGCCGGCGGGCTCGACGCCGCCGCGCAGCGGACGCTGCTCGAGACGGTCGCGCCGTTCGTGCGGCCGAGCGATGCGCGCCGGCCGCCGCGGGTCGCCGGGGTGAAGCCCGAGGCGGTGGACGAGATGGTCCGCCTCGCCGCCAGCCTCGAGCGGCTCGAGCCCGGCGAGAAGGCCGAGGTCGGATCGTGGATCCTCGCGCGCATCGAGGGGGAGGGGCCCGCGCCGCACCTACTGTGGGCGCTCGGACGGCTCGGCGCCCGCGCGCCGTTCCACGGGAGCGCGCACCTCGTAGTGCCGGCGCGCACCGCCGAGGAGTGGACGGCCCGCCTCCTCGCGCTCGCGCTGCCGCGGCGCGAGCTGGTCTTTCCGCTCGTCCAGCTCACGCGCCGGAGCGGCGACCGCGCCCGCGACGTGGACGACGCGGTCCGATCGCGCGCGCTCGAGGCGCTCGCCGAGGGCGGCGCGCCCGAGGAGGCGCTCCGCGCGCTCCGCGAGGTCGCGGTCGCAACCGAGGACGAGGAGCGCCGCATCTTCGGCGAGAGCCTTCCTTCCGGGCTCAGGCTGGTGGAGGTCGGCGAGCCGGCGGCGGACGCCGATGGATCGACCCGGGATCTCCGATCCTGACGATCGGCGAGCTACGGCTCGATCCGGTCCCGCAGTCGGTAGCCGACGCCCGGCTCGGTGACGAGGAGCCTCGGGCGGGCGGGGTCCGCCTCGATCTTCTTGCGCAGCTCGGCCATGTGGACCCGCACGTAGTGGGCCTCGTTCACGTTCGGCCCCCACACGTCGCGCAGGATCTGGCGGTGCGTCAGCACCTTGCCGGCGTGGCGCGCGAGGAGCGCGAGGAGCCGGTACTCGGTCGGGGTGAGCCGCACCTCGCGGCCGTCCACCGTCACCTCGCGCCGCGCGAGGTCGATGCGGAGCGGCCCCGCCTCGAGCACCGGCTCGTCGGCGGCGGTCGCGTGCACGTGGCGGAGCGCGACGCGTAGGCGCGCGAGCAGCTCGTTCACGCCGAACGGCTTCGTCAGGTAGTCGTCGGCGCCCGCGTCGAGCGCGTTCACCTTGTCCTCCTCGCGGCCGCGCGCGGAGAGGACGATGATGGGTGCGCGCGTCCACTCGCGCAGCCGACGGGCGAGGTCGATCCCGTCGCCGTCGGGCAGGCCGAGGTCGAGGAGATACACGTCCGGGTTGTGGCTCGTCGCGAGCTGCTCCGCCTCGCGAACGCCGCCCGCCTCGACGGGCCGGTAGCCGTGCGACGACAACGCCGCGCGCAGGAAGCGCCGCATCTGGGGCTCGTCCTCGACGACGAGCACGAGGGGTTCCGTCGCCGTCATGCCGCCGCGCCTCCTCCGGCCTCGGCCGACCGCGGGGGCGGCTCGGCCTGGAGCGGCAGCCTCAGCTGGAATACCGCGCCGCCTCCGGAGCGGTTCCATGCGACGAGACGGCCGCCGTGCGCCTGGGCGATGGCGCGCGCGATGGGGAGGCCGAGCCCGACGCCCCGCACCCCGGCGTGCTCGCCGCGGTGGAACCGCTCGAACACGTGCTCCTCGTCGCCGGGGGGGAGCCCCGGTCCGCGGTCCGCGACGTCGACGACGAGGGTGCCCCCTTCGCGCACCGCAAGAATGTCGATCTCGGAGCCGGGCGGCGTGTACTTGGCCGCGTTCTCGAGGAGGTTCAGGAAGAGCTGCTCGACCAGCACCGGGTCGATCGAGAGGAGCGGCACGTCGTCGGGGATCGCGGTGGTCACCTTGCGGCCGATCAGCCGGCGTTCGAGCCGGGTGAGCGCGCTCCCGATCACCTCGACGAGTGGGACCCACTCCCGCTTCGGCTCGACCGCCCCGGAGTCGAGGCGCGTCATGTCGAGCAGGTTCGAGACGAGCCGCTCGAGGCGCTCCGCCTCCTCGCAGACCGTCTCGACGAGGTCCCGACGCAGGGCGGGGTCGAGCGCCGCGTCGTCGCGGAGCATCGTCCCCGCGCCGGTGATCGCGGCGAGAGGGGTGCGCAGGTCGTGGGAGACGGCGGAGAGGAGGCCGCTCCGGAGCTCCTCGGTCCTCGCCCGGAGCGCCGCCTGCCGCGCCTCCTCCGCGAGCCGGACCCGGTCGAGCGCGAGCGCCGCCTGGCGCGAGAACGCGTCGAGCAGGGTGCGCTGCTCCGAGCCGAGGCCGCGCGCGCCGGGAGGGCGGAGGACGAGCACCGCCACCACGTCGGCCCAGCTCCGGAGCGGCACGCACAGGACGGTCTCTCCCGGGATCGTGTCGGTGCCTCGCCCCGCGGCCTGCGCGTGCTCCCGTGCCCAGCGGGCGACGGCGAGCTCGGACGGACCGAGGACCGCGTCGACCGGGTGGGCCGCGAGCGGCACGAGCTCGCCCGCGCTAGCTGCGCGGAGGAAGACGGCGGGCATCCCGAACGCCTCCGAGGCCCTCCGGGCGCAGACCTCTGCCACGCCGTGCGCGTCGAGGGCGGCCCCGAGGTCGCGGCTCAGGGCGAGGAGCGCGGAGGTCCGGCGCTCGCCCGCGACCGCAGCCTGTCGCTCCTCGCGGAGCCTCAGCGTGAGCGTGGAGATGACGACGCTCACGCCGAACATCATGACGAAGGTGAGGAGGTATCGACCGTCTGCGACGTCGAGCGTGTACCGGGGCGGGACGAAGAAGAAGTCGTATGCCGCGACGGCGAGCGCCGCCGCGAGGAGCGCGGCGCGGCGCCCGGTGGTCGCTGCCGCGATCATGACTCCAAGGAGGAACATCATCTCGACGTCGGGGACGTCGAGGAGCGCCTTGGTCGCGACCGCGAGCGCGGTGGCGGCGCCGATGATCGCTACGGCGCGCAGGTAGTCGAGCGCGCCCGCGCCGGAGCGTGCGCGAGCGTCGTTCCGGTCGCCTCGCGACGTCTCCCCGCCTCCGCTCATGAGCCAGACTCATGCATCACCGGCCCGTCGGGTCAAGCGCGGCGGCTACCCGCTCCCACGTCCGAAGTGGATGATCAGGCTGCCGCACAGGACGATCGCGAGCCCCATCCAGGTCGAGCCGGGGACCTCGTCGCGGAACACCACGCGGCCGGCGACGACGCTCACGATCGCGAAGACGCCGACGTACGCGCCGAGCAGCCTCGAGAAGTCGAGATCGAGCAGGTTCACGACGATGCCGTACGTTCCGAGCGCCGCGAAGCCGAGGCAGACGAGCGCGAGGCCCGCTCCGCGCATGCCCCTCCGGATCACCGCGTCGCCAGCGACCTCCAGCATGGCGGCGCACACGAAGAACGCGAGCGCAGCGGACTTGCCGATCTGGAGCGGGGGGACGTGCATGCGCGACCTTGTACCATCCGAGCGCTCGGTCGGATCGCGAGCGTGGAGGTCACCGTGCGGCGGCGGCGCCCCCTGCCGGCGCGCCGAGCCGCCGGTCGAGCGTGAGGTTGAGGAGGAGCACGTTGACCCGAGGCTCTCCGAGCACGCCGAGGTCGCGCCCCTCGACGGACTCCTCCACGAGCGCCCGGATCCGCTCCGCCGCGACGCCGCGCGCCTTCGCGACGCGCGGTACCTGCCAGAGCGCCGCGGCGGGCGAGAGGTGAGGGTCGAGGCCGCTGCCGGACGCGGTCACGAGCTCCACCGGCACCGGGCCGGAGGCGTCCGGGTTGTCCTTCGCGAGCTGGTCCGCGAGCGCGGCGGCCTGGTCGCGGAGCTTCTTCGAGGTCGGTCCGAGGTTCGAGCCGCCCGAGGCGCGGGGGTCGTACCCCTTCTCGCCGGCCGCCGACGGTCGCGGCTGGAAGTACGCCGGCTTCGAGAAGCCCTGCGCGAGGAGCTCCGAGCCGACGACCTTCCCCGCGTCGTCGGCGACGAAGCTGCCCTCGGCCTGGCGCGGGAACAGCACCTTCGCGATCCCGGTCATGACGAGGGGGTAGGCGAGGCCGGTGAGCACGAGCGTCACCAGGGTGACGCGGATCGCCGGGACGAGGTGATCGAGCGTCCGTTCCTCGTGCGGCGCCCGGACCTCGGGCGGCGGCGTGACGCTCTGTGTCGTGGCGACGTTCTCACGCATGGGCGTTCTCCTAGACGACGCCCGCTGCGGCGAGCGCCAGGTCGATGAGCTTGATGCCGGCGAACGGCGCGACGACGCCGCCGACCCCGTAGACGAGGAGCGAGCGGCGCAGCACCGCGGCCGCGCCGAGCGGCCGGTACTTCACGCCCTTCAGGGCGAGCGGGATGAGCGCCACGATGATCACGGCGTTGAAGATGACCGCCGAGAGGATCGCGCTGAAGGGCGAGGCGAGGTGCATCACGTCGAGCGGCGCGAGCTCCGGGTACGCCGCCACGAACAGCGCGGGCAGGATGGCGAAGTACTTCGCGACGTCGTTCGCGATCGAGAACGTCGTGAGCGTGCCGCGGGTCATGAGGAGCTGCTTGCCGACCTCGACCACCTCGAGGAGCTTCGTCGGGTTCGAGTCGAGGTCGACCATGTTGCCCGCCTCCTTCGCCGCCTGGGTGCCGGTGTTCATGGCGACGCCCACGTCGGCCTGGGCGAGGGCGGGCGCGTCGTTGGTGCCGTCCCCGGTCATCGCCACGAGCTTCCCCTTCGCCTGCTCGTCCTTGATGAGGCGCATCTTCGCCTCGGGCGTGGCCTCGGCGAGGAAGTCGTCCACGCCCGCCTCGCGCGCGATGGCGGCGGCGGTGCGCGGGTTGTCGCCGGTGATCATCACGGTGCGGATCCCCATGGCGCGGAAGCGGTCGAACCGCTCCTTGATCCCGCCCTTCACCACGTCCTTGAGGTGCACGATGCCGAGGACGCGAGGGCCCTCGCACACCGCGAGCGGCGTGCCGCCGCTGTCGCCGATGAGGCCGGCCGCCGCCTCGACCGCCTGGGGAAGCTTCCCGCTCGACGCCTGCACGTGCCTCGCGATGGCGTCCACGGCGCCCTTGCGAATGACGCGCCCTGCGACGTCGCAGCCGCTCATGCGGGTCTGCGCGGTGAAGGGGATGAACTGGTGCTCCCCGCCGTTCACCTCGCGGCCCCGCAGGCCGTAGCGCTCCTTCGCGAGCACCACGATCGAGCGCCCCTCCGGCGTCTCGTCCGCGAGGCTCGCGAGCTGGGCGGCGTCGGCGAGGTCCTCGACCTTCACGCCCGGTGCCGGGATGAGCTCGGTCGCCATGCGGTTGCCGAGCGTGATGGTGCCCGTCTTGTCGAGGAGGAGCGTGTCCACGTCGCCCGCCGCCTCGACCGCGCGCCCGCTCATGGCGAGCACGTTCTTGCGGAGGAGGCGGTCCATCCCGGCGATGCCGATGGCGGAGAGGAGGCCGCCGATGGTCGTCGGGATGAGGCAGACGAGGAGCGCGACGATCGCCGTCGCGGAGAGGCCGATCGACGAGTAGCGCGCGATGGGGACGAGCGTCACGCAGGCGAAGAGGAAGATGATCGTGAGGCCGACGAGGAGGATGTGCAGCGCGATCTCGTTCGGCGTCTTCTGCCGGGCCGCCCCCTCCACGAGCGCGATCATCCGATCGAGGAAGGACTCGCCGGGGTCGACACCGATACGGATCACGATACGGTCGGAGAGCACCTTCGTGCCGCCGGTCACCGCCGAGCGATCGCCGCCCGACTCGCGGATGACCGGGGCCGACTCGCCGGTGATGGCGGACTCGTCCACCGAGGCGATCCCCTCCACGATTTCGCCGTCGCCGGGGATGAGCTGGCCCGCCTCGACGACGACCACGTCGCCCTTGCGCAGGGCCGACGCGTCCACGCTCACCTCGCGCCCGCCCACGAGCTTGCGCGCCTTGATCTCGCGGCGCATGCGGCGGAGCGAGTCCGCCTGGGCCTTGCCGCGCCCCTCCGCCACCGCCTCCGCGAAGTTCGCGAAGACGACGGTGAACCACAGCCACAGGCTGACGCTGAGCGTGAACCAGCCCGGGGCCGCGCCGGCGGGGTGGGAGATGCGATCGCGCAGCCAGAGGATCGTGGTGAGGACGCTGCCCACCTCCACCACGAACATCACCGGGTTCTTCCAGACGTGGCGCGGGTCGAGCTTCCGGAAGCTGTCGATCACCGCCTCGCGGACGATGGCGGGATCGAGGAGAGCGAGCTGCTTCGCCTTGGGGGTGGCCATGGCTAGAAGACCTTTCCGGCGAGAGCCGCGAAGTGCTCGAGCACCGGGCCGAGCGAGAGGGCCGGGAAGAAGGTCAGCGCGCCGACGATGAGGATCACCGCGACGAGCAGGACGGTGAACGTCGCTCCGCTCGTCGGGAACGTCCCCGGACCGACGGGCACCACCTTCTTGCCGATCATCGAGCCGGCGATGGCGAGGGCCGGCACGATCATGAGGAAGCGGCCGATGAGCATGTCGAGCCCGCCCGTCACGTTCCAGAACCTCGTGTTGCCGCTCAGGCCGGCGAACGCGGAGCCGTTGTTCCCGGCCTGGCTCGAGTACGCGTACATCATCTCGGACAGACCGTGCGGCCCGGCGTTGTTCAGCGACGAGGTCCCGTAGGGCGCGACCGCCGCCCAGGCCGTCAGGCCGAGGATGAGGAGCGGGAAGATGAGGATGTAGAGCATTGCGAGCTTCATCTCGCGCGCCTCGATCTTCTTCCCCAGGTACTCGGGCGTGCGGCCCACCATCAGTCCGGCGATGAACACGGTGAGGATCACCATCACGAGCATCCCGTAGAGACCGGAGCCCACGCCGCCGAAGATGACCTCGCCGAGCTGGATGTTCACGAGCGGCACGAGCCCGCCGATGGGCGTGAAGCTGTCGTGCATCGAGTTCACGGCGCCGCAGGAGGTGTCCGTCGTGACGGTCGCCCAGAGCGCGCTGTTCGCGACGCCGAAGCGGACCTCCTTGCCCTCCATGTTGCCGAGGCCGCGGTCGGCGGTGGCGCCCGCAACGGCCGGGTTCCCACCCGCCTCGGCGCGGTAGGTCACCCCGATGCCCGCGAGGAACAGGACCGCCATCGCGGCGAAGATGGCCCAGCCCTGGCGCGTGTCGCGCGCCATCTTCCCGTAGGTGTAGGTGAGCGCCGCGGGGATCGAGAAGATGAGCACCAGCTCGAAGAAGTTGGTGAGCGGCGTCGGGTTCTCGAACGGGTGGGCGCTGTTCGCGTTGAAGAAGCCGCCGCCGTTCGTCCCGAGCTCCTTGATCACCTCCTGCGAGGCGACCGGCCCAAGCGCGACCACCTGCTTCAGGCCGTCGAGCGTCGTCAGCTCGCGGTACGCCGAGAACGTCTGCGGGACGCCCAGCGCGACGAGCACGAGCGTGCCGGCGACGGAGATGGGCAGCAGCACGTAGACGATGGCGCGGACGACATCGACCCAGAAGCTGCCGAGGGTCTTCGTGCCCTCGGGGCCGGGACGGCGCGTCAGTCCGCGAGCCAGCGCGAGGGCGATCCCGATCCCGACGGCGGCCGACGTGAAGTTGTGCCACGCGAGCCCCGCCATCTGGGTGAGGTAGCTCATCGTGCTCTCGCCGCCGTAGTTCTGCCAGTTGGTGTTGGTCGTGAAGCTGACGGCGGTGTTGAAGGCGAGATCGGGAGCGACCGCGCCGAGCTTCTGCGGGTTGAGCGGCAGGACGTGCTGGAGCCGCTCGATGGCGTAGGTCACGAGCACCCCGAGCGCGCTGAAGACGAGCATCGAGGCGGCGTAGCCCTTCCAGCCCTGCTCCTTCCTCGGATCGACGCCGCACAGGCGGTAGAGGAGGCGCTCGAGCGCCCCGAACACGCGCGGCAGCGGCTGCCGCTCGCCCTCGAACACCCGGTACATGTACAGGCCGAGCGGCTTCGTGATCGCGAGGACGACGAGGGCGTAGAGCCCGATCTGCAGCCAGCCGTTGAAGGTCATGGCGATCTCCTAGAAGCGCTCGGCCCGGACGAGCGCGTAGGCGAGGTAGCCCGTGAGGAGGACCGAGAGCACGATTCCGGCGGCGTATTCGAACCCCATGGCGCACCTCACAGCCGGTCGCAGCCGCGCACGTACGCGAGGCTGACGGCGAAGAACGCGACCGTCGTCGCGATGAACACGATGTCGAGCATGTCGATCCTCCGGGCGAACGTCCGAGCGGTTCGCCGTGGGTGTCGGGCGCGTGCCAGTGCATCCGGGATGCCCGCGTGCTTCTCCGAGGTTGCGGAGCGCGCGTGCACCGACGCACCGCAATTCGCAATCCCCATCGGGACTCCTCATTGCACGCGCGCAGGCGCTCTCGTATGGCGGGCGCGCCGGCGACGGCCCTGCGGCTCGCCGCCATGGCCCCGCGATGGTCGCCGCGCACCGCCCCTTGCGTCCACTGGACGCGGCGTGATTGGCACGTCCCCTGCTCGGTCGGAGCAGCATGGGGATCCCGCCTCCGCCAGCCCACGGCGCGCTCGAGTCCGCGTCTCCCGCGATGCGCGGGGCGCTCCGGCTCCTCATGACCGTGGCCCCGCACGACGTCCCCGTCCTCTTCCTCGGCGAGAGCGGATCCGGGAAGAGCACGCTCGCAAGGGCCCTCCACGCCGCCTCGCCCCGGCGCGAGCGGCCGTTCGTCTCCGTCGACTGCCTGGAGCTCTCCGTCGGCACCCCGGACGTGCGCGTCCTGAACGAGCGGACCGCCGCCGCCGCGGGCGGGACCGTCCTGCTCGAGGAGATCGCCGCGCTGCCCGAGGCGCTGCAGGGCGCCGTCCTCGCGCTCTTCGAGCCGCGCCGTGCGGAGGCCGGCAGCGCAGGCGTCCGCGTCGTGGCGTCCACGCGGCGGGATCTCGACGCGGAGGTGAGGGCGGGCCGCTTCCGCGAGGACCTCCGCTCGCGCCTCGACCTCGTCGAGATCCGGGTTCCGCCGCTCCGCGCGCGCCGCGAGGACATCCTCGCCCTCGCATCGTCGTTCCTGGCCGCGTTCGCGGAGACGAGCGCCGTCTCCCCTCCCGCGCTCACGCCCGCAGCGGAGCGGGTGCTTCTCGCCTACGCGTGGCCCGGCAACGTCCGGGAGCTGCGGAACGCGATGCAGCACGCGGTCGTCGTCGCCGGCGGATCGACGCTCGACGTGGACGCGCTCCCGGTGCGCCTGCGGGGGGGCCGGTGAGCGCCCGCGCGGCGAGGGCGTGCGCGCCGGCGGGCGGCGAATTAGGGCTCGCCTGGATGGTACGGTCGAGGTAGCCATGGCGACGATGACGACGCCGCGCCGCCCCAGCGCGCAGGACTTCCTCGAGCTCGTCGAGCGCGGGAAGCGAGGCCGGCTCAAGCTCTACATCGGCTTCGCGGCGGGCGTTGGGAAGACCTGGCGCATGCTCGAGGAGGCGCACGCGCTGAAGCAGCGGCGCGTCGACGTCGCCCTCGCGCTCATCGAGACGCACGGTCGCGCGGAGACGGCGGCGCTCATCCGCGATCTCGAGATCGTGCCGCGCCGCAAGCAGGAGTACCGGGGCGTCGTGGTCGAGGAGATGGATCTCGAGGCGGTGCTCGCCAGGCGTCCGGCCGTCGCGATCGTCGACGAGATCCCCCACACGAACGTGCCCGGGTCGAAGAACCGGAAGCGCTACCAGGACGTCCTCGACCTGCTCGCGGCGGGGATCAACGTGATCGGTGCGCTCAACATCCAGCACCTCGAGTCGCTGAACGACCTCATCCAGCGCAACACCGGCGTGCGCGTGCGCGAGACGGTCCCGGACTCGTTCCTCGAGCAGGCGGATCAGGTCGTGAACCTCGACCTCGCCGTCGAGGACCTCGTCGAGCGGCTCAAGTCCGGGAAGATCTACCCCGCGGAGAAGATCCCCTGGGCGCTCGAGCACTTCTTCCAGGACCCGAACCTCGCGACGCTCAGGGAGCTGAGCCTGCGCGAGGTGGCGGAGAGCCTCGACCGGACGGCGGCGCAGGCGGCGCACCTCGGGACGCAGGCCACGCCGACGCGCGGGCGCGTCATGGTGGCCCTCTCCTCCAACCCGCCCCACGCGCTCGCGCTCTTGCGCCGCGGCTCCAGGATGGCGGGACGGCTCAACACCGACTGGTACGTCGTGTACATCGAGACGCCGCAGGAGGCGCCCCACCGGATCGACTCGGAGGCCCAGCGGCACCTCCTCGAGAACGTGGAGAAGGCGCGGGAGCTCGGGGCCGAGGTGGTCCGCCTCCAGTCGGACGACCCGGCCACTGCGCTCCTCGACTTCGCCCGCTCCCATCGCGTGAGCGACGTCATCGTGGGTCGCACCGAGCAGCCGCGCTGGCGCCGACTCGTGAAGCGGTCGGTCCTCCAGCGGCTGGTGGACGAGGGCAGCGGGCTCGACCTGCACATCGTGTCGTTCGAGGACGAGGAGGTCCACGCTTGAAGCCGGTGCGGCCATGACGCTCCGGGCGAAGCTCCTCGCGGCGCAGGCGCCGCTCGTGCTCGTCCTCGTCGTGTTCGGCTACGCCACCGCGAAGACGCTCACCACGCTCGGCAACAGCCCGGAGCTCATCCTCAAGGACAACTACCGCAGCGTGCTCGCGGCGGAGCGGATGCTCGACGCGCTCGAGCGCCTCCAGGACGTGGCGCTCGCGCGCGCGACGGGCCGGCCGGCCGACGATCGCGCGGCGGCACGCCTCGCGGAGGGCTTCGAGGGCGAGCTGTCGGCGCAGGAGCACAACATCACCGAGGCGGGCGAGGACGCCGTCACGCGCCGCCTTCGCGAGCGCTGGACGCGGTACCGCGGCGCCTTCGACCAGGTCGCCCGGCCCGCGCCAGCGGCGGGGCTCTCCCGCTACTTCGAGGTGCTCGATCCGGCGGCGGAACGGGTTCGGGAGGCGGCGAGGGAGATCCTCGCGCTCAACCAGGATGCGATGGGGCGCAAGAGCGACGGCGCGCGGAGGCTGGCCGAGCGGAACGTGACGATCGTCGTGGGAACGACGATCGCCGTGCTCGTGCTGGGCCTCGTCTCGTCGCTCGCGCTCACGGCGCGCCTGCTCCGCCCGCTGAAGGTGCTCTCCGGGACCGTGCGCCGGATCGGGGAGGGGGATCTCGAGGCGCGGGCGCGCGTGACCGGCAAGGACGAGATCGCCGCGCTGGCGCAGGAGTTCAACACGATGGCCGACGGGCTCGCCGAGTACCGGCGGAGCTCGCTCGGCGAGCTGCTCCAGGCGCAGCAGGCCTCGCAGGCAGCCATCGACAGCCTCCCCGACCCCGTGCTCGTGCTGGACGCGGCTGGCGGCGTCATCAACCTGAACGGGGCCGCGGAGTCGATGCTCCACATGGGCGCGGGGGGCACCGCGGGCTCGGTCGCGGCGCTCGAGCCGGACCTGCGCGCGGTGGTGGAGCGCGTCCGGGAGCATGTCGCGTCCGGGCACGGGGCTTACGTTCCCCGCGGCTTCGAGGAGGCGGTGCGCGTCTCGTCGGCCGAGGGTGACCGCCACCTTCTGCCACGCGCGACGCCGCTGTACTCCGAGCAGGGCGTCGTCGTCGGAACGACCATCGTCCTGCAGGACGTGACGCGGCTCATGCGCTTCGACGAGCTGAAGAACGACCTCGTCGCGACCGTCGCGCACGAGTTCCGCACGCCGCTCACCTCGCTGCGGATGGCGATCCACCTGTGCGCCCAGGAGCTGGTCGGGCCGCTGACCGAGAAGCAGGCGGACCTCATGGCCGCCGGGCGGGAGGACTGCGAGCGGCTGCAGTCGATCGTGGACGATCTGCTCGACCTCTCCAGGATCCAGGCGGGGCGCATGTCGCTCGAGGTCGCGCCGCTCGACGCCGGCGGGCTGCTCGAGGCCGCGGCGGGCTCGCTTCGCTCCGCGGCCGACGCCGCGGGCGTCTCGCTCGCGGTGTCTCCACCGGCGACCCCGCTCGCGGTGCAGGCCGATCCGGAGCGCGCTCAGCTCGTGCTCACGAACCTGATCGCCAACGCCATTCGCCACACGCCGGCGGGGGGCCGGGTCGAGGTGCAGGCCTCGGTGGCCGGCGAGCTCGCCCGGTTCGAGGTGCGCGACACCGGCGAGGGGATCGCCCGCGAGCACCGGGACCGCATCTTCGAGAAGTTCTACCGCGTCCCCGGCGCGCGCTCGGGCGGCGTCGGCCTGGGCCTGTACATCGCCCGGGAGATCGTCAACGCGCACGGCGGGGAGCTGGGCGTCGAGAGCGAGCCGGGTCGGGGGAGCACCTTCTGGTTCACGCTCCGGCTCGCCGCCGGACGGGTCCCGGGCGCGACGGCGACGGCCTGATCCCGGCGCTACCGCGTCGGGACGCGGAGCACCTCGCGCGCGGCCGCGCGGCATGCCGCGTCGCATTCGTCGAAGGACAGCGCGAACTCCGCCTGCTGGCGGCACCAGCTCGCCGGATGCGCGGCGTCGGGGCGCAGGCACACCGAGCGGAGATCCTCGAGCGTGCGCGCCAGCACGGCGGCGCGGGTCGGGGGATCGAGCCGCGCGATCGCCCGGCGCTCTCCCCCCCAGCTGTTCCACACGGACGCGACGAGGGCGACGAGCACGACCGCCAGCACCACGGCCTCACGAACGAACGAGCGGCGCCGGTCGTCGCCGGCATCCTCGCGCGCGGGCGAAGAGACGATCCGAACGAGGGCGGCCATGTCCGTCGGCAAAGCATCGGGCATGCCGCGGAAAAGGGGCGCCGGGGCAAGCGGGTCCGGCTGCGCTGGAGGCGGCCCACTTTGCAACGTGCATCGAAGCACCGGAAACTGGCTTGCACTCGGCAAGGTCGCGACCCGGCGCCGCGGCCCTTCGCCGCCGAGAGACGGGGCGCTTCCGCGCTTCTCCCCCTGGCGTGGTTCGTGCTCCCCCGGTGGCGGGGAGCGCACATGCGCGACGTGGTGGTCGGCAACCGCATCGATCAGTACCTGGTCACGGAGCTGCTCGCGCGCGGCGGGATGGCCTCCGTGTTCAAGGCCACCGACGGCGACACGGGCGCGCTGGTGGTGCTGAAGGTGCCGCATGTCCAGTACGAGAGCGACGTCGTCTTCTACGAGCGCTTCCGGCGCGAGGAGGAGATCGGCCGGCGCATCCAGCACCCGAACGTCGTCCGCATCCTCGAGCCGCGCGAGAAGAGCCGGATGTACATGGCGATGGAGTACGTGGAGGGGAGGACGCTCAGCGCGATCCTCCGCGAGGCGCGCCCCCTCCCCGTGCAGGGCGCGCTCGAGATCGCGCGGCAGGTCTGCGACGCGCTCGCGTGCCTGCACGCGCACGGCGTGGTTCACCGGGACATCAAGCCGGACAACATCCACGTGACGAGCACCGGCCGCGTGAAGATCCTGGACTTCGGCATCGCCCTCCTCGAGTCCGCGCGGCGCCTGACATGGGCCGGGCTCTCCCACGCCATCGGCACGCCCGAGTACATGGCGCCCGAGCAGATCCGCGGCCGGCGCGGCGACGCCCGCACCGACGTCTACGCGCTCGGGACGATGCTGTACGAGATGCTCACGGGTCGCCTCCCCTACGAGGCGGAGTCGTCCGGGTCGCTCCTCGCCAAGAAGCCGGCCGCCGATCCTCCCCCGCCGAGCGCGCACGTCCCCGGGTTCGATCCCGCCCTCGAGGCGGTGATCATGCGGGCCATCGAGCGCGATCCGCGCGACCGCTTCTCCTGCGCGTCGGACCTGCTCGCCGCGCTGCGGGACCCGGCATCGGCCGAGACCGTGGGGAGGGCGGTGCGGCCCCGGCGCCGGGCTCCCCACCGCCGCGTCACGTCCACCATCGTTCTCGCCGCGACGCTCGCCGCGATCGGCGCGCTCGCCTGGCTGAGCGCGCCGGCCCGGGTTCCGCCGCGCCCGGCGCAGGTGGCGGGCGACGGCGCGCGCTGATCGCGCGTCCCGGACCGCCTCACCGTCCCCACTTCCTCCGCTTGCGCCACAGGGTGGACGCGTCGACCCCCAGGATCCGCGCCGCGTCCTCGAGCGTCTTCGCCCGCGCCATGACGCGCAGGGTGTGCTCGCGCTCGATCTCGTCGGCGGTGAAGTCCCCCCCGAGACCGGGGGTGGTGGGCTGGGCCGCGATCCGCTCCGGGAAGCTCTCGGGCTCGAGGACCTGGCCCGGCGCCAGGATCAGCGCGCGCTCGATGGCGTTGCGGAGCTCGCGCACGTTGCCGGGCCAGGCATAGGCGGCGAGCACCTTCTCCGCGGCGGGGGACAGGTCCGGCGGCGGACGCCGCGACTGCCGCGCGAAGAAGGCGACGAAGCGGCGGGCGAGCGGCAGGATGTCCTCGGTCCGCTCTCGCAGGGCCGGGACCGTGATCTCCACCACGTTCAGCCGGTAGAGGAGGTCTTCGCGGAAGCGCCCCGCCTTCACCTCCGCCTCGAGGTCCCGGTTGGTGGCGGCGACGATCCGGACGTCCGCGCTGCGGGTCCGGTTCTCGCCGATGCGCTCGAACTTCTTCTCCTGGAGGAAGCGGAGCAGCTTCGCCTGGAGGGCGGGGGAGATCTCGCCGATCTCGTCGAGGAAGACGGTGCCGCCCTCGGCCGCCTCGACGCGCCCCTCCTGGTCCTTCACCGCGCCGGTGAACGCTCCGCGCGCGTGCCCGAACAGCTCGCTCGCGAGGAGCTCCTCGGAGAGCGTCGGGCAGTTCACCACCACGAACGGGGCCTCGCGGCGCGGGCTCCGCGAGTGGAGCAGCCGCGCGAGGACTCCCTTCCCCGTGCCGTTCTCGCCTCGCAGGAGCACCGAGACGTCGTGCGCCGCGGCGCGGCCGATCACCTCCAGCGCGGCCTGCATCCGGGGCGAGGCGGTGTCGAGCACCACCTCGGGCTCGGCCTCCTCGAGCCGCGTCTCGAGATCCACCACCCGCCGCTCGAGCTCGCGCCGTTCTCGCGCCCGCTCGACGAGGTGGGTGATCTGCGCCGGCGTGAACGGCTTCGGCAGGTAGTCCTTCGCCCCGCGGCGCATCGCCTCGACCGCGGTGTTCACGGTGGCGTAGGCGGTGATGACCACCACCTCGAGCCCGGGGCGCTCCGCGAGGAGGCGGGGAAGGAGATCGAGGCCGCTCTCCTGGGCGAGGCGCAGGTCGCAGAACGCGACGTCGAACGCCTCGAGCCGGACCGCCTCCAGCGCGGCGGCCGCGTTCGCGGCCTGCGCGACGTGGCAGCCGAGCCCTTCCAGGCACAGGGCGAGCGTCGCGCGGATGTTCTTCTCGTCGTCGACGACGAGGACGCGCAACGGAGCGGGCGGCGTCTGGGAGGAGGCGGTCATGGCTCGCTCACGTTGCAGGATGCAGGGAATGGCTCCGGCGCGGATTGCAGTGTGCGGCGCGGCGGCTCGCTCCGCCCGCGGGGAACATCCTCTTACCTAAGTCGGTCAGGCACATCGAGCACCTGCGCCGTCCGGGGCATGCACGCTGCAATGCACGGCCGGACCTCTCGCCCCGGAGCCGTGCAAGACCCATGACGCTCGCCACGCTGCGCAGGGCCGTTCTCGGCGCCCCCCGCGACATCTCCGATCCGAAGACGTACCACCACATCTCGCTCATCGCATTCCTGGCGTGGGTGGGGCTCGGAGCGGACGGGCTCTCGTCCTCCGCCTACGGCCCCGAGGAGTCCTTCAAGGCGCTCGGCCAGCACCAGTTCCTCGCGGTCGGGCTCGCGCTCGCGATCACCTTCACCGTCTTCATCATCTCCTACGCCTACTCCCGGATCATCGAGCACTTCCCCTTCGGCGGCGGCGGGTACGTCGTGGCCTCGAAGCTCCTCGGGCCGCGCTTCGGCGTCGTCTCGGGGTCGGCGCTCCTCGTCGACTACGTCCTCACGGTCTCGGTCTCGATCGCCGCCGCCGCCGACGCGGCCTTCAGCTTCCTTCCGCCGGCATGGCACGCCTGGAAGCTGCCGCTCGAGTTCGGGGGCATCGCGATCCTCATGCTCCTCAACCTGCGCGGCGTGAAGGAGTCGGTCACGGTCCTCGCGCCGGTCTTCATGATGTTCATCGTGACGCACGTGATCCTGATCGTCGGCGTCGTCGTCTCCCGCGCCGGCCAGCTGCCGGTGGTCGCGCACGAGGTGCACACCGGGTACCGGGCCGGCTTCGCAGCGCTCGGCCTCGGCGGCGTCGCTGCGCTCTTCATGCACGCGTACGCGATGGGCGCCGGCACCTACACCGGCATCGAGGCGGTGTCGAACGGGCTCCAGATCATGCGAGAGCCGAAGGTGCACACCGCGCGAAAGACCATGCTGTACATGGCCACCTCGCTCGCGCTGACCGCCGGGGGCATCACCCTCGGCTACCTGCTCGTCCACGCGCATCCGGTCGAGGGGAAGACCATGAACGCCGTGCTCGCGGAGGCGTTCGCGGGCGGATGGGGACGGTGGGGCCAGGTCTTCATCTGGGTCACGCTCGCGGCCGAGGCGGCGCTCCTCGTCGTCGCGGCGCAGGCGGGCTTCATCGACGGCCCGCGCGTCATGTCGAACATGGCGAACGACTCGTGGCTGCCGCACCGCTTCGGCCAGCTCTCCGACAGGCTCTCGATGCAGCACGGGATCCTGCTCATCTCCGGCGCGTCGGCCGCGACGCTGCTCTACACGCGCGGGGACACGACCACGCTCGTGCTCATGTACTCGATCAACGTCTTCCTCACCTTCTCGCTCTCCGAGACGGGGATGGTCCGCTACTGGATCCGCGAGCGCAGGAAGTACCCCGACTGGTACCGGCACATCGTCATCCACGTGATCGGCCTCGTGCTGTGCGTCTCGATCCTCGTCGTGAACCTCATCGAGAAGTTTCGCGAGGGCGGGTGGATCACCCTCGTCGCGACGACGCTGCTCATCGCGCTCTGCATCGCGATCAAGCGCCACTACGAAGGCGTGAAGCGCAACCTGCGCCGCCTCGACGACGTCATGTCCGCGCTGCCGTCGCACGCCGCCCCGGCGCCGCACCCGCTCGATCCGCGCCTCCCCACCGCGGTCCTGCTCGTCGGCGGCTACGGCGGCCTCGGCATCCACCAGATCCTCACGCTGCAGCGGCTCTACCCCGGGCACTACAAGAACCTCGTGTTCCTTTCCGTCGGCGTCATCGACGCGGCCACGATGAAGGGCGTCGCGGAGGTCGAGCAGCTGCGCGGGAAGACCGAGGAGGGTCTGAAGAAGTACGTCGAGCTGTCGCGGCGCCTCGGGTTCCAGGCCGATCACCGCATCAGCATCGGGCTCGAGGCGGTCGCCGAGGCGGAGAAGCTCTGCATCGAGACGAGCAAGGACTTCCCGCGGAGCGTCTTCTACGCGGGCAAGCTCGTGTTCGAGAGGGAGCGCTGGTTCCAGCGTCTCCTCCACAACGAGACCGCGTACCAGCTGCAGCGGCGGCTCCAGTTCGCCGGGCTGCACGCGATGGTGCTGCCGGTGCGCCTCCTCGAGGCCGCCGAGGAGACGGATGTCGCCGTCCAGGCGGCCTGAGGCTTAGAGCCTCTCGCGGCGCTTGCGCTCCCGCAGGCCGTGCGCGAGCTCGCGACCGGCGAGGAGCGCCGCCGCGGTGGCGATCCCGGTGGTCCACTGTCCCCAGTGGCCGCCGGCCAGCAGCCCGACGAGCGGGACGAGGCAGAGCGCGAGCACCGAGGCGACGAGGAGGAGGTCGTCGCCGGACGCGCTCCCCGCCGCTCCCGGCTCGCGCACCGGCGGGGAGGCCTCCTGGGCCCTGACGAGGTGCAGCAGCGGCAACGGCATCAGCTTCTCCGCCGCCGAGGATACGAGGTGGGCGCGTCAGGGGACGATCAACGCCGGCTGCGGGGCCATCAACAAGGCATCAACGGGTCGGGCATCGTCGTGTCGGGCCCCGTCTTGATGCCGCGTTGATACGGAAGCGCCTCGTCCTGATGCGCTCCTGATGCCGTGAACGGGTACCTACCGCCCTCCGCGCCGGAAGCGTTATGACCGGCGACGCTCGCCCCACGGAGGGTGGCGCACAGGTAGGCCCCGCGCAGAAAGCCCGAGATGACCGAAGATCCGATGCCGAAACCCGAGGAACCCCCGAGCGCGAGCCTGACGCCTGCGCCGAAGGCGTCCTGGAGCCTCCGCCGCATGCTCTTCGGCGCGCCGCGTGACGTGCAGGACCCGCGCACGCACCACACGATCTCTCTCATCGCGCTCCTCGCCTGGGTGGGGCTCGGAGCGGACGGCCTGTCCTCGTCCGCCTACGGTCCCGACGAGGCGTTCCGTGCGCTGGGGCGCCACAGCTACCTCGCGGTCGCCCTCGCCCTCGCGACGGCGCTGACCGTCCTCATCATCTCGGTCGCGTACTCGCAGATCATCAAGCGCTTCCCGTTCGGCGGCGGCGGCTACATCGTCGCGACGGAGCTGCTCGGGCCGGCGGTGGGCGTCGTCTCCGGGTCGGCGCTCCTCGTCGACTACGTCCTCACCATCTCGGTGTCGATCGCCGCCTGCGGCGACGCGATGTTCAGCTTCCTGCCGCCCGCCCTGGCCACGTGGAAGCTCGCGCTCGAGGCGGCGGCGATCGGCCTGCTCCTCCTCCTGAACCTCCGCGGCGTGAAGGAGTCGGTCTCGTTCCTCGCGCCGATCTTCGCGCTCTTCCTCGTCACGCACGCGATCCTGATCGCGGTCGGCCTCGGGACGCACCTCCCCGAGGTGCCGCGCGTCGCGGCGGAGGTCTCCCACGGCTTCCGGACCGGGCTCGCCGAGCTGGGCGCGGCCGGGCTCTTCGCGGTGTTCGTCCGCGCCTACTCGATGGGAGCCGGGACGTACACCGGGATCGAGGCGGTCTCGAACGGCATCCAGATCATGCGCGAGCCGAAGGTGCACACGGCCCGCCGGACGATGGGCTACATGGCGATCTCGCTCGCGCTGACCGCCGGCGGCATCCTCGTCCTCTACCTCCTCTTCCGGGCCGCGCCGGAGGAGGGGAAGACGATGAACGCCGTGCTGCTCGAGCGGTTCGTGGGCAACTGGCACGTCGGGGGCCTCGCCGTCGGGCGCGGGTTCGTCGTCGTGACGCTCGTCGCGGAGGCGGCGCTCCTCGTTGTGGCCGCGCAGGCGGGCTTCATCGACGGTCCGCGCGTCATGGCGAACATGGCGACGGATTCCTGGCTGCCGCACCGCTTCGCCCAGCTCTCCGACCGCCTCACGATGCAGAACGGGGTCGTGCTCATGGGCGGTGCGTCGCTCGCGACGCTGCTCTGGACGCGCGGCGACATCCTCTCGCTCGTCACGATGTACTCGATCAACGTCTTCGTGACCTTCTCGCTCTCGCAGCTCGCGATGCTCCGCTACTGGTGGAAGACGGGGGGCGTCGGGCGCCGCCGCGGGTTCACGATCCACGGCGTCGCCTTCCTCCTCTGCGCCGCCATCCTCGTCGGCACCGTCTACGAGAAGGGCGAGCAGGGCGGCTGGGTGACGATCGTCGTGACCGGGCTCGTGGTCGGGCTCTGCTTCGTCATCCGGCGTCACTACAAGACCGTGCAGGCGAACCTGAAGCGGCTCGACACGATCATGGAGGTGCTCCCGCCGCACGTGGGCGGCCCGCGGCCGGCGCTCGACCCGAAGCTGCCGACGGCGGTGCTCCTCGTCGGCGGCTACGGCGGGCTCGGGGTGCACGCGCTCCTCACCGTGCAGCGGACGTTCCCCGGGTTCTTCAAGAACTTCATCTTCGTCTCCGTCGGGGTCGTCGACTCCGCCTCGATGAAGGGCATCGAGGAGGTGGACCGGGTGCGGCTCCGGACCCAGGCCTCGCTCGAGCAGTACGTGGATCTCGCCCACCGCCTGAAGCTCGCCGCCGACTACCGGATGGAGGTCGGCACCGAGGCGGTCGCCGAGGCGGAGAAGCTGTGCGTCGCGATCTCGCGGGAGTTCCCGCGCGCGGTCTTCTTCGCCGGGAAGCTCGTCTTCCAGAGGGAGCGCTGGTTCCAGCGGCTCCTCCACAACGAGAGCGCCTACGCGCTCCAGCGCCGGCTCCAGTTCGACGGGCTGAACGCGATGGTGATGCCGGTGCGGGTGCTCGAGGCGGCCTGAGCGCGCTACGTGAAGAAGACGAACGTGGCCGCCACGAAGATCGGCACGAGGATGAGCCCGCTCCAGAGCATGTAGCGGAAGAAGCCGGGCATCGGGACCCCGCCCAGCTCGGCGATCGCCTTCACCATGAAGTTCGGCCCGTTTCCGATGTACGTGTTCGCGCCCATCAGCACCGCGCCGGCCGAGACGGCCTTCAGGATGCGTGGACCGTCGGGGTGGGCGAGGAGCTGACCGAGGCGGCTCGCGTCGGTGCCGAGCAGCCCGCTGCCGACCGAGGCGAAGGTCAGGTAGGTGGGGGCGTTGTCGAGGAACGACGACAGGGTCCCCGACGCCCAGAAGAACTCCCAGGGTTCCCTGACCCCGAGGGCGCCTCCCCGCGCGTTCAGCACCGCGAGCGCGGGGATCATGGTGGCGAAGATCCCGGCGAAGAGGGCGGCCACCTCGACGATGGGCTCGAAGCCGAAGCCGTTCTCGTCGCGCAGCTTCCGCGGCGTCGTCCGCCAGGCGAGCGCGACGATGGCGAGCATCGCCGCCTCCGGGACCCCCGGCGGAGGGTCGAGGGTGCCCGCCGCGAGGAGGACGCCCACGATCGCGGCGAGCCACAAGAAATTGAGACCGCCCGCGACGTGGACCGGGACCTGGTGCTCGACGGCGATCTTGTCGAGGTCCCCGGGCCGCTCGAGGTCCTCCTTCCGGAAGATCGTCGAGTCCACCACGAAGAACAGCATGAGCAGCGCGCCGTTCACGAACAGCCAGATCGGGAAGAGCCGCAGCGTCCACAGGAACGGGACGCCGCGCAGGAACCCGAGGAAGAGCGGCGGGTCGCCGAGCGGGGTGAGCAGCCCCCCCGCGTTCGCCACGACGAAGATGAAGAAGACGAAGACGTGGGAGCGTTCCCGGCGGACCGAGTTGGCGCGCAGGAGCGGGCGGATGAGGACCATCGACGCGCCGGTGGTCCCGATGAACGAGGCGAGCGCCGCGCCGAGGCCGAGGAGCACGGTGTTCAGCCCGGGGGTGCCCGCCAGCGTGCCGCGCACCACGATGCCGCCCGAGATGGCGAACAGCGCTCCGAGCAGGATGATGAAGGCTGCGTACTCGTGCGCGGCGTGAAGGACCGCGCCCGGCTCGAGCAGGGCGATCCAGATCGCCACGGGCGCGCCGAGGACGAGGCTCACGAGCGCCTTGTTCCGGTTGTGCGCCCAGAACAGCGGCCGCGCCAGCGGCAGGACCGCGATCGCGAGGAGCATCAGGCCGAACGGCGCCGTGCTCCACGCCGGCAGCCGATGTCCGAGCGCCTCCGCCCCTGACGTCATGGCCGCAACCTACAGCGCGTCCTCGCCGCGCTCGCCGGTCCGGACGCGGATCGCCTCGTCGATGCGGCTGACGAAGATCTTGCCGTCGCCGATGCGACCGGTCCGCATCCAGCGCTCGATGTCGTGGACGATGCGCGGCACGAGCGGGTCGGGGACGACGACCTCCACCTTCACCTTCGGGACGAAGTCCACCGTGTACTCCGCGCCGCGGTGGATCGCGGCGTGCCCCCGCGAGCGTCCGAAGCCCTTCACCTCGCCGACGGTCAGGCCGGAGATCCACGGCTGCCCCGAC